>WNFL01372649.1_pt5 | contig 12117 bp, 16 predicted proteins | sample 5400361 | NCBI WGS metagenome assembly WNFL01 (sample SAMN13153351, study PRJNA577476) | soil metagenome | isolation source: 40 cm soil on Douglas fir-dominated hillslope | place: USA:California | collected 2013-09-17
CAATATTACTGACACCAAAGAAATCTATCTCGAAGATGACATTCTCGTCATCCGCTGCTGGGAACGCAACTCCCTTGGTCTATACCCCGCTATTCTTCAACAACTCTTCAAATTCCACAAAGCTTCCGATATTCTTTTTGGTTTTGAATTCTCCGCCTACGGCGACCTCACCATCACCGCTCTTCTTCCCTTATTTCTTTTAGCCATCAAAACAGCTGGTAAGAATCTTGTTTCGGTCGTCCATCAAGTTACCCCTAACCTTTTAGATCTGGCCACCCATACCGGTCTCAGTCGTACACCTCACAAAATTCATTTTTATAATCTCGCTTTATCCGCCTATTTCAATCTTCTTGGACTGGCCTCCAATAAAGTTGTCACCCTCGAACAAACTCTAGCCGACCGTTTTAATCTTCTCGTTCCGGGCAATAAAGCCGTTGCCATTCCTCATGGTCTCTATCCCCAAAAACCACTCAAACAAGTCGAGGCTCTTCATCGTCTCAACCTTAATCCCGAGCATCTTTATGTCTTATCTTTCGGTTACCTCTCCCATTACAAGGGATCAGACCTCATTGTCAAAGCTTTCAAAAAACCATTCCTTGTTGACGGTAAAAAAGTCCGCCTCATTCTCGCCGGCGGCGAAAGTCCCACCCAAGGCCAAAAACATCACTATCGCCATTTCTACAAAAAGCTTTATCAAGCGATCGACAATAATCCCAATATTATCCATACCGGTTTCGTTCCCGATAGTCGGATCAAAACTTTCTTCTCTGCTGCCGATCTTGTTGCTTTTCCTTATAGGGCTTACATGAGCGCGTCTGGCCCCTTATCTCTCGCTATTGCCTATCAAAAACCTTTCCTTGTCTCACAAAAACTCCAAAACTATTCTCAAAAAAATTTTCAAAATAACCCCGAGTCACTCCGTAAAATGATCAAACAAACTTTGACTAACCAACAAACTTTAAATCAGTTAGTTCAAAACTCTAAACAGATGGCCAAGGAAAGAAACTTTAATCATCAAGGAGATCTCTATCTAAACCTCTTCGCCAACAAAAATCCCAAACTTCTCCCCGCCTTTTCCTAGATCACAAAAGTATAAGAGTAAATACCCCATAGCATTGACATTTTGGCCAATCTATGCTACTATACCCAGTCTCGCAAGCACACTACCAATTTACTCTCCCCTATTCAAGAAAGGTTGTGTCTATGAAGCACCTTATCCGAATCTTTTTGATCGGCGTCATGTTGACCACCGTCCTCATCGCTGGTACAGAGTTCGGCTCCTGGTCAGCCCAGGGCGCCTTCGAAACCTCAACCGACCAAAACAGCTCATTAATCCTGGGCACGATCCGCGAAGATGGAAAGCCTTACCTGTACTCGTTTCCTGCCCAGGGTACGGTCCCAGGTAACTATGCGTTCTATCCCCAAGGCCTTCCCTTGGAAAACGACACCGTCACCATGTCCCGGTATTATCTGGGCTGGCGCCTATTTGTCACGAAGGGCTTCTACTTCACCATCATCAATCGGTGACCCAACTTTTCAGTTACCAAAGGAGAAACTTTTATGAAACTCAAATTTATCAATATTATCCTGTTGATTATCTTTGGACTTTTGATCATCACGGCCTTCACTCATACTCCCACAGCTACACCGATCGTCAACAGTGCTGGTTTCCCCTCCAATATTACTTTGTTGGGAAATTTCATCGAAAACGCGATCGCCTGGTGGGTAGGCTGGATCATCTTGGTTACCCTATTTCTAGGGATAAACTTTTTCAACTTCAAAGTTCGTTAGCCATCGGCGCCCCAAACGGGCGCCGATTTTTTATGCCAAATGCTAAACTAATTTGTGGCTGCTTTTCAGCAGAACTAAATGTCATAATTAGTTTTGCAAAGCAAATAATTATGACCAAGAATATTACTAAGCTCAAACATCGCACCCCCTTCAAACAGCTTCGGCAAATCCCCAAATTCTTTGCGCGCACCTGGCCCGTTTTTGTTCTTCTCCTCATTACCAGTCTTCTCATCTTTTTAAACTACGAACCCGGTACTTATCTTCTTGGCTGGGATAATCTTTCTTCCGAACTCGCTCCCGGCCTAAATCTCAAAAGAACTCTTTTCTCCGTCTGGCAAGAGTATCAATCTCTCGGTCTTCTTGGTGGCATGGCCCACGCCGCCGATCTCCCTCGAGTCTTTTTTATTTTTCTTCTTTCTCTGATTCCCCAATTCCCCATTTCCCTTGTTCGTTATCTTTTTAATTTCCTTCCCTTAATCCTTGGACCACTTGGAACTTATTTTTTTCTCTATCATCGTCTCTTCAAAAACAAGTTAGATTCTAGGACCTCACAATCTGCTTCTTTTTTGGGCGCTTTATTCTATCTTCTCAACTTAGCTACATTGCAGACATTTTTTACCCCATTTGAATCATTTTCTTGGTTTTATGGAGCATTTCCATGGTTGCTCTTTTTCATTACTAATTACTTCGAGAAACCCAATTGGCAATCACTTCTAATAATTTTTATTGTGTCATTTATTTCGGCACCGTCTTTTTACGTTGAAACCATTTTTCTCGTACTAGGACTTTGTCTTTTACCTCTTTTCTTAGAAGTTTTTATCTCCGCCAAAAACAAAATCAAACCCCTCCCTAGAATTTTCAAATTATCTTTATCCCTTATTATTCCCCACCTTTTTTGGTTACTTCCCGTTACCTTTTTTGTTTTCACCAATGGTGGTATTGCCGCCGCCGCCAAAATCAATCTCCTCTCTTCCCCAGAAACATACTCCCGTAATCTCGAATTTGGCAACCTCAAAAGCCTTGCCCTCCTTAAAGGCTTCTGGTTTAACTTTCTGGATCTCAGTCCTAATCACAAATTCGACTATCTCTTTTCTGTCTGGCGAACCCACATTAATACCCCAATTATCAATCTTTTGGGCTACACTTTTTTTGTCCTCATTCTCGTCGGTCTTTATTATTCTTTCAAAAAGAAATTTCCTTGGACCATCGCTATTACCGGCATTCTGGCTGTCTCTCTATTTTTTCTCATTGGTGGCGGTCTTCTAATAAACAATACCATCCCATTAATTGGTGAAATTTTTCGTTCACCTTTTACCAAATTCTCCACCCCACTAAGTTTTGCCTATGCTTGTTTCTTTGCCGTTGGCACCGTCTTTTTACTAGATCTCTTTTCTTTTTTACATAGCCGCCTCACCTATTACCTCACTCTCTTTACCGTCACCGTCTCACTTCTCATCTTCATGTCACCCGCCTTTTCTGGCAATTTAATTTCCACCAATATGCGGCTCAATCTGCCAGAAGAATACACTGAGCTTTTTTCTTATCTCAAAAGCCAAGACCCGACCAAAAGAGTCGCCAACTTTCCCCAATATACTTTCTGGGGTTGGAACTACTACGACTGGGGTTATCGTGGCTCCGGTTTCCTTTGGTATGGTATCAAACAACCTATCTTAGACCGCGCCTTTGACGTCTGGGAAAAAAGTTCCGAGCACTATTACGAAGAAGTGTCCACCGCTCTTTTCTCAGACAATCAAAAAGACTTTGAAAAACTAATCGACAAATACAATATCAGTTGGATCTTACTTGATAAGCATGTCATTCCCCCAGACAATCAAACCGATCTAGGAAACAATACCCTCGAAAAATTTCTGACCTCTTCTTCCAAATTTACTCTTGCCAAAAGTTTTAATGACAAAATCTTTCTCTATCAAACCAACCTTAACCAAAATACTCAGAACTTCCTCTCCACATCGTCATTGCGAGGAGGCGAAACCGACGCGGCAATCTATACAAATAATATTTTCCCTTTTAGAAATCTCTCTTTCCGTCCCAATACCGACTGGATCGATAAAGCCGGCTTTATTTCTATTTCATCTCCTGTCATTCCCGCAAAAACGGCTTTAAACCTCAAAATCCCCTCTCTCACCGACACCGAAAATCTCCTTCCTGTCAAGATCGATTACCAAAAAATCGGCTCTAGCATCACTCTCCGCCTCACCACCATCACTCCAACCGTTTTTGTCGATAGTGACCAAATTGATCTCGAATCCAAACCGACTTTCATCACTATCCCCATCGACCCTACTTTCACCAATTTCATTCTCCAATTGGATGATCAGTATTTTCCACTCGATTTACCAGCCGAAATTCCCGACTTTTCCGATTATTTTCCCATCACCACTGTTTATCTCCCCACCCAAAAGAGTTTTTCCGTTGCCCTTTTCAATAGCACCGAGTCCGATTCTTTTTCTCTCACCGATATTCTTGCCCAAGGAAATCCTGTCCAATGTTATACCCACAAACCCAATCGAAAAATTGAAAAAATTATCACGCCCGAAACCATCTCTCTTCTTGGTACCGATGTTGTTGGTTGTCTTTCCACTCCTCTTCCCTTTATTCCCCAAGGGAATCTCATTTCTTTTTCTTTCACTTACTCTTCCTCCACTTTCACGACAGGCAATGTCAATGTTTCTAGCCCAGATTTTAACGCCGAAAACACATCTCAACCTCTCGAACCAAGCGCTAATCCAAAACGGGCTCGTCTCTTCACTAATTCCACTGGTCGGAATCAACAGCTTAATCTTCTTCTCGAAGCTGAAGATACCAAATCCATCCAGGAAATCACTTACCGAGATCTTGCCATTTCTTCCCATCCCCAGATCTTTTCTGTCCATGCTTCTCTCAACGAGATTCCCGAAAAAGATGTCACTCTCAAAAATCCTTTTAGTCATTTCCAAGTTTCTTTACCTTCCACTAATAGCCAATTTGATATCAAGCAAATTGCTGAGTCTAATAGTCTCTTCCCCGAAGCCAGAAACTGTGATCAATTTAATAATGGCAACGTAGTCAAACAAAAGAACGCTGATGGTCTTCTCTATCAAAGTCAAAATGCTATCGAATGCGACCAACTTAATCTCCGCCATCTCACCCATTCCCTCAACTACTTAATTTCTTTCAATGCTGAGTATCAAAAAGGTCTACCTCTCACCACTTGCCTTGAAAACTACTCTACCAGGCGTTGTGATGTTTTCGAACGCCTCCTCAACACCAAAGCTACACAATCCCTGATTCAACCCATTATCAATCCCAAAGAAGCCCCTGGCTATACTCTTCATCTTTTTAATCAATCAATAGGGAGTCGTGTCACTTCCAATCTGCTCAAATCTCTCGTTATTCGACCCATTCCTCTAAACTTCCTCCAAAACATCTCCCTGTCCGCACCAACCGACGATCCCGTAGGGGCGATTCACGAATCGCCCGCTATTATTTCTTCTTCCCATCCCGCCGAATTTCTCTACACAGTGTCAATCGCAACAAATCCATCCGTCATTCCTGCGGAGGCAGGAATCCATCCAATAATACCGAATTCCTTAAACCTCTACCAGACCAAATCCCCCTACTGGAAGGCTGTCCAGGTATCCGAAAAAGACCTCAAGCTACCTTCATGGCTCATCACCCTCGAAGTTTTCTTTGGCTACCCCTTCCTCAATAAGTTGCCTCACAACGATTTAAACACTTGGTACAACTCCTGGCTCTTCTCCTCTACTCCCTCTGTCATTCCCGCGAAGGCGGGAATCCATCCAGACCAACCGATTTCTCTGGTAATTATTTATCTACCCCAATACCTAGAATTCTTGGGTCTCGCCTTAATTCCTCTTTCGCTTCTAATCGTCATTGCGAGCTTTGTATTCAAAGCGCGGCAATCTATATCTATAAAGATAAAACGCCAAAAAAAGACCTCCCGTTAAGAGAGGCCTAGGTGACTAACAATCTTCTTCTCCGCCACTGAATTCTCGAGAAAAAACATGAAGAAGGTAAGCATTCCACTTTAATTCTTCATCCTCGGGGATAAAAGTTGATGTTATTAACTGATAACCTTCTCTTCCGGCTTTCTCTACAAATTCAACAAACGTTTCTCTGTCGTCTTCATAAATAACATCGTTTACTTTTAAGATCGTGGCCAATATTGGATCAACTTCAACTACCAAATACTCAATTTTCTTCGCCATTCACCGCTCCTTATCGAGAATTTTTATAACTAAAAGACCCCACAATTGGGGTGACGACCCGCCTGCCCGACTGGTCATCACACCCAACTCTGAGGTCTTTTGTTACAGTTGACAGTAATTTTTTCAGATGTTAATCTGTATTCAGTTAACGTCTACTGTCCAGACAATAACTAGGAAAAAGAAAAGCAATGCTATTCGAGTTAGGCTACGGTAGTATTGCTTTTTTTCTGTTTATTTCGCCAAAAGGCGAATGTTAAACCCACCAACTGAAGGCGGTTTTTTTTATTTTTCTCAGAAAATATTAAAGTTCTCTGTCATTCCGGACTTGATCCGGAATCTATACAAATCAGTTCCTTATTTACCGACTCATCACTACCAAGGTTTGACCGAATCGGCCCATCTTGGCGATTTGAGTAGCATTCACGTTTCTTGAAAAGTTTTTAGATAAACGAACAACCTTTTTACGGTTACTCATCAATCTATTGAGCAGGTTTTTCATAATTTTTAATCAAATTGCTTGATCTAAAGGTAAATATATCACAGCTTGTCAAGTTCTTCAACCTATAACCAAAAATATCACTATCCCATAAATAATCTAGCTTCATTTTTACCCAATTATACCCCCCATCTAGGTCGTCATTGCCACAAAAAAAGCCCCCGGTTCTACCCAGGGGCCGAGAAACAAAAAACTACCAGAAAGTGATAACGAACTGTCTTCCCTTAATGCCGTGAAGCCAATTGATCAGTTCCACGGCTGGCTTCCAGTAATAGAGGACAATATCCACTATAGCCAGGGCCACTAGGAATAACATCACCGGCAACGCCGGCATAGCTGCTCCAAAAAGAATAAATGGCCATATACATACAATCAGCACTGAAATAGCCAAAATCATACCCATCAATATGGGGCCGAAAGGATTCTGATAAACAATTGCCCCATTCTCACGAGGCTTTGTGGCCACAAACAGGCCGGTGAATAAGTAGCCAAAAGCCAGAAGAACTCCAAGATATTCCATTTTTCCTCCTCTTGATGCAATAAGGTTAACTTTTGAACGTTCTTTGATCACTTACAGGCACAATTATACCACCAAACTACTCAAAAGTCAATATTATAAGCTCAGCATACGCCATCGTAGATGTTGACATATAACTATACATATAGTAATATATATTTATCATGAATACTCTACCTCAAATCGCCACCGTGGCTGATCTTCAGCGGGGTTATCGACCCCTCATTAACCGTCTCAAAAAGTCTGGCAAACCCCTTATTGTTGTTAGCAATGGCAAACCAGATGTAATCATCATGGATATCAACACTTTTGAATCTCGAGAGAAAGCTTTTCAAGATATCGAAGAGAACTACCTCCTTGCTATAGCTAAAGAAGCCCGCAGAGAAAGCAAGCAAAATAAAACCCTTATTGCCAAACCTCACGAAACCTTGATGGATATTCTTAATTCGCATGCAGATTGAGTATCCAAAACGATTTCTTAAAGCGGTTCGTAACTTACCTTTGACCGAACAGCTACTCCTTTCTCAAAGAATTGAAATTTTCAAAAACAATCCCAAAGATTCCAGGCTCAAAACCCACCAACTTACCGGCAAGCTCAAAAATATTTATTCCTTTTCCTTAACTTATTCCAAAAGAGTTCTCTTTCTTGTAGATAAAAATAAAATCATTTTTCTAGCCGTCGGTTCACACGACATCTACAAGCACTGATTCCGTGTAAAATATTTTAGATGTCCAAATCCGAATCTGTCTTTTTTTGTAATAGCTGTGGCAATGAATTTTCCAAGTGGGCTGGGCAATGTCCAGCCTGCCACGAATGGAATACACTCGTGGAAACTTCACCTTTCCTCAAAACTACTCACACTAAAACCGGCAAAAAAATCTCTGTCAAACCCGCCGAAAGTTTTTCGGTTAAAAACGCCCTCTCCTCCCAAACTGGCTACACTTTCTCCACTGGCATCGGTGAATTTGATCGGGTTCTCGGACCGGGTCTCACCCGCGGTGGTGTTTACCTTCTGGCTGGCCAACCAGGCATCGGCAAATCTACTCTTCTCACCCAGTTTGTTCCGAAGAAAATCCCGCCCAAGTGGCCACACGCATTAAGCGCCTTTCACCTGGAAACAACGATCATATCCAGCTTCTTAACTCCTCTACCGTCGAAAATATCGTTGAAATTATCGCGACTACCAAAGACTGTCTCGTCATCGTCGACTCTATCCAGTCAGTCTCCACGGCTACCAATCTCACCACACCGGGCTCACCTTCCCAAATCCGCGATAGCGCCTCTTTTCTGATCCAAGCCGCCAAAGAGCATTCTGTTCCTATGATCATTGTTGGACATGTCACGAAAGACGGCGACATCGCTGGCCCCAAAATGCTCGAGCATATGGTTGACACCGTTCTGGAGCTTTCTGGTGATCGTCAGCATCTTCTCCGCCTTCTCCGCACCGTCAAAAATCGTTTTGGTCCTACCGATGAAACAGGCATCTTCCGCATGGATAGTGGAGGCCTGATAGAGGTCAAAGATCCTGGCGCCATTCTGCTTGAGCGCCGTATTCATTCCCAATGCTCCTGGCTCGTGCCTAACCATGATTATGGAAGGCACCCGTCCTTTCACCGTTGAGATCCAAGCCTTGGTGGTCAGCTCGCCCCTGCCCATCCCTCGCCGGGTCGCCAAAGGGGTCTCCAGTAATCGCCTTCAGCTCATCTGCGCTGTGCTCATCAAACATCTTAATCTAGCCATCGCCACCAAAGATGTTTTTGTGAACGTCACCGGTGGTATGGACATCAAGGATCCCGGAGCCGATCTGGGCATTGCTCTGGCCATCATTTCCTCCACCAAAGACAAACCACTCCCCGAAAACTCTATTTGTTTCGGCGAACTTGGTCTTCTGGGAGAAATTCGCAAGGTCGGTTTCGAAAGTAAGATGCTTAAAGAAGCCAAAAGTCTTGGTTACACCACCATTTTCTCCCCCGAAACACACAAAACCATCCGCTCCATCAAACTTTGACGTCATCCCAGGAGCCTCCCCTGTCAAGGGGAGGTGTCTCGTGGAGACAGAGGGGTTATCTCGTTCCATGACCTACAATTGCTTTTTACCCCATAACAAGGTAAAATCTCCCCAACGCAACTTAACATTCCTTAGGAGGTTCATATGAAGTTTTCCCCCGATCGAGGAAGTGATATTTCTATCTGTACTCCGCAAGAAGTGATCACGTTTCGAGAAAATCGTGGTTCTGGAAAAGAATTTAACGATCGCCAACCAATGTCCCCAGACGTTGCCGCCAAAATCACTGCTATCCACAAAGTTCATGGCTTTAAATTTGAAGAGAATACGATTGGTCTTTTGCTCAAAGCAGATTTCCATTTGCTGTTCGATTACAACTTTCGTGATGGCTACCTTTTCACCTTTGGACCTTCGGTCTTCCCAGATTGGCTCCAGACAGATACAGACATCAAGCTTAAAATAATTGAATATGCCCGAATGATTCTCGAAGCGTATGGCTGGAATGTCATTTTCAGTGAAGACGATGCGTGGTATTATCTCAACTTCGCTCCTCTCTTGGCCCTCACTCCCGAAGAGGTCAATGCTGAAATCCAGCAACGGGTAAATAACTTGGCCGGCAAAGCCTTGCAAGTTATCAATGCCGGCCATGTTAACCGCCAAGAACGATTCACCTACGACGAATTGGGTCTTGATCTCGAAAAAATTGATGCCCAGGACTTCCTCGCCGTTCTCGACAAACTCACCGAACTACTTGACCCCAAATGGGAAGTTACCGACCTGAGGGACTTCACTATCCGTGTTAATTCCAAAGAAAATTAATATCCTCAAACCACACACCCCTAACTAGGGGTGTTTTTTAATGTACTCATTAACCCCGCGTAGCCTCGTGCGAAGTGGGGTGTTTCGCTGTCTGTTACAATCATCACACTCGAACCTTTACAAACAATGGAGGTCAATTGGACCCAACCCTTTCCTATATCTTGTTTGCCGGCTCTCCTTTCCTACCGCCAACCGACCGCGTTTCCTATCACCAAATGAAGGTCGACATTCTGCAGCTGAAGGGTTCCCCCGCCACTGCTATTGCTGAGGAAATCTGCTACATCGGTCTAAGACAAAATGCCCTGCACCGACAAGACCAAGAATATCTGACTTTTTTCTACGGCACAGATGTCATGGGTTTGGAAAATTATCGGCTTGGCTTCATCTCTCCACCCAGTCTTATCGCCGGTGCCGGTCTTTTCGACCATTTTCCTCCCCAAGAAGTCATCAAGCATCTTTGTCCACCGGCTGAAGGACCCATTGCGCAAGGATACAATGCCTACAAAGCTCAGCTCTTATTTCAAGCTCGCGATGTCTTCGAGGCAGCCACCTCAAAAGAACCTCTCCAGGTTGCCCTGCCCATTTACGATCTTTGCAGAAATAAGCCCTTTGTTGATGACAGATTCTTCTTCATCGGTTTGGCCGCTAGTGAAGAACTTTATATCCAGTACGCCCATCTTCTTGGCTATGCCTAAATCTTTATCCCTCGATCAGTCGGGGGATTTTTGCATTAGTCCCATAATTTTGCTACAATCCACCAAATTCTGTATCCGTACCTTTACAAACAAAAAGGAGTTACTTATGGATGAAGTCGTCAAGTCCCTGGTCTACCCCGGAAGTCCATTTTTACCCATTATTAATGAGAAAAATGTCCAAGACATTGTCAAATACACAGAGCAGGCGCAGTCCATTACAGGGGCCATTGCCTTTGAAATCATCTTTATCGGTACCAAGCAGTATCAGCTTCACTTGACTCAAATTGACTATCTCAAGAACATTTATGAGCTTAGTCAAAACGATCTCGATGAATATCTATTTGGTTTTATCACTCCACCTTTCCTCATTTTGACAGCACTTTCTCAAGGTGATCCACAAGAGTTCCTCGACATCTTATCAAGCACTGTTTTTTATACTCATCCTCGAACATCTGCTTTGAATGTCTACCTCAAAAAGCATATGTACGAAGCCCAAATATTAAGCCTTCTCTCTGATCTAAATAGTCCCATCGAAATTGCCCAGCCTCTATATACAATCTGTGACCAAGATCTGGCTTCAGACAATCTTTATTTCAAAGTTGGTTTGACCGCCAGCGAAAATCTCTTCGCCAATTGCCACAATCTTTGCCAGCTGCTGACCAACCAAAAAGCAGCCGACGGATAAGGAGAGTTGATATGGACGAAGATGTTAAATCCTATTTGGCTGAAGGATCACTTTTTTTCTTGCCCTACATTATTCCAGAGAAATCAACCGCTAACATCAAATATTTAATCACGAGCAAAATGATTACGCCCCTCATAGCTGTCACCCGTGAAACTACAGAGATGGGGATAACCCAAAATAGAATACAAATGGGGAATCTAGACCAACTTGCTTATCTTTTTCAGACTACTGAAGACAACATCATCGATTATGGCCTTGGTTTTGTCGTCCCGTGCGCCCTCATTTTGGCGGCGTACATGCTGGAAATACTCGGAGTAGCTACTACTCTTCGTATTATCCGCCCACCGACAAACGCTCCATTTGATAAAAAGTTTGATTCTTATATCACGAAACACATGTACACCGCCCAAGATCTTCTAAAAAATTCAGACCAAAACCATCCCGTAGAGGCGGCCCAACCAATTTATCAAATCTGTAAAAATAAACCTTTTCTTCGCAAGAATCTTTACTACAGGATTGGCTTGGCCGCCAGCGAAGCGGTTTTTGCCGATCTCTGTAATTTAATTAGTTTTAATAACCAAACCCCCGCCTAACGACGGGGTTTTTTGCGCCTGCCTGCCGCTCTATTTTCTTCCCTTCTTCTTCATCATTGGTTTCATCATCTCCATACCACATTCACGACAAAGTTCCATATGAGACATACCCTCAGATACAGCCGATAAACCCACCAAAATGTAAATCAACTTCTCGAACATTGGCCAAGATCCAAAAAGAGCCATCACCAAATTGAAATTAAATAGCCCCACCAAACCCCAGTTCAAGCCTCCGACTAACAATAGAAAATATGCTAATTTATGTACACCTTTCATCAAATCATTC
>WNFL01374547.1_pt2 | contig 12116 bp, 9 predicted proteins | sample 5400361 | NCBI WGS metagenome assembly WNFL01 (sample SAMN13153351, study PRJNA577476) | soil metagenome | isolation source: 40 cm soil on Douglas fir-dominated hillslope | place: USA:California | collected 2013-09-17
ACCCGATCGTCGTGGTCATCGATAACAGAAAGGCAAGCAGCGCGCGTCTGCGGCCTTCGGGCTCGCGAAAGATCTCCGCCAGCGTAAACGGTCGCTTGCCGCGCGTGGGCGCGGTCGGCGCAGAGTCGCCCTGCTCGGTTGCGGCCCACCGCTGCTGCAGGATCGCCTGCCGCCACCGGTCCGACTCGTCGACCGCACGCCGGATGTATAGGCAGAACAAGGCGGGCAGCGCGCCAATGACGAACACCAGGCGCCACGTATCCTGGCCGAGCGGATTGGTCCGGCTCAGCCCGAACCAGACCAGCGCAGCGATCAGCGTGCCGAAGCCGAATCCCGATTGCAGAAAGCCCGCCCCTTTCGGCCGCGCGTGGTTCGGCCAGGTCTCGGCCAGCAGCGCGACCCCGGTGCTCCACTCACTGCCCATCGCGAATCCGGTGATCAAGCGAAGGAAACAGAAGGTCCAGAAGTCGGTTGCGAACGCCGTGATCCCGCTGAAGAGCGCATAGCCGAAGACCGAGTAGATCATCATCCGCTTGCGTCCCACGTAGTCCGCCAGGACGCCGCCTGCCAGGCCGCCGATCCCCCATCCCAGCAACGTCAGGCCAATCGCGACGCCGGCCCAGATGGCCCTTTCGGCAAACTGGACCGGCGTCAGCATCGACTTCAAGACGAAAGGGATCACGATCACCAGCGCGTACGCCTCGTAACCGTCGAACACCCAACCCAGGAAACTGGCGGTCAGCACGCGCCAGTGCTTCGGACTGAGACCGCTGTACCAGGAGAGCCTGCGGTCGATCTGCGGTACCGCCGTTGAGCCCATCACGCCTCCTTGATTCACACCGGTCTGCAGCCGGTTAGCCGTTCTTGGTGCTCGAACTATGTCGCTTCCAATAGAACCACGCTGCCTTGACCGCCGTCCGCACAGATGCTGACAATCGCGCGCTGTCCTGCCGGCCGCGCAGACAGTTCCTTCACGGTCTGGCTCAGGATCCGCGCTCCCGTTGCTCCGAAGGGATGGCCTAATGCGACGCTGCCGCCGTTCGGATTCATTTTTTCGCGTGAAAGCGTGCCCAAGGCCACTTCGACCCCAGCCCTGTGCCGCAGAAAGTCGGGGCTTTCCAAGGCCTTGATGTGCGCCACGACCTGGGCCGCAAAAGCCTCGTGGATTTCCCACAGATCGATGTCGGCATAGGTCAGGCCATTGCGCGCTAGCAGGCGCGGGATCGCGAAGGCCGGGGCCATCAGCAGCCCTTCCGTGCGCAAATCGATGGAGGCGATCTCCCAGTCGATCAGCCTGGCCTTTTGGATGTTGGCCGGCAGTCTGGCCAGACCCGCCTGCGAGGCCACCCAAAGACTTGCAGCGCCATCGGTCAATGGCGATGAATTTCCGGCCGTCAGCGTGCCCCGGCCGCTGGTGCGATCGAAACTCGGCGGCAGCTTCGCAAGTTTCTCAAGGGACGTATCTTTGCGCGGGATGGTGTCGCGGCGCAGATCGCCGATCGGGATGACCAGGTCGTCGAAGAAACCTCGATCCCACGCCGCGACCGCGCGCTGGTGACTCTCCAGCGCGACCCGATCCTGCTCTTCGCGCCCTATCTGCCACTGCCTGGCCGTGACCTCGGTGTGCTCGCCCATGCTCATGCCGGTGGTGCGGTTGCTTACTGCGGGAATATAGAGCTTGACGTCGCCAAGCTTCAGATCCGAGACGTGCGAGATCTTCTGTCCGAGCGACCGCGCCTGCTGAAACTTGCGGACCCAGTCAGAAAGGGATTGCCCCAGGCCGAGCTGGATCCGGCTCAGGCTCTCAACGCCGCCGACCAGCGCGAGGTTGCGGTCGACCCCGTTGATCATGCCCGCCGCCTCGATCGCCCCGATCATGCTCGTCGAACACGCCATGATGGTTGAGAATGCCGGGATGGTCGGTGCAACACCGGCGTCCATCAGCACCTCGCGCGCGATGTTGCTCCAGGTCAGGTTGGGTACGACCGCGCCCCAGACGGCGAAGTCGGGCACTGCGCCGCCCAACCGTTCGATCATGTGCCGTACCACGGGAACGGAAAGACTGAGCGCATCGAATTTGCCGAGTGGGCCATCGACCTTCGCGAAAGGCGTGCGGACGCCTGCGGCAAACCAGACTTCTGGGCCAATCGCAGCGCGCATGGATATTTCCTTTCAATTCCCGCCGAAGCGCTCGGTGCGGATGAGTCCCGGGGGCACGGCCTCCAGAACCAGACTGCTGGTGACGGCTTCGACGAACACATTGGAGCCGCAAACGTAGATTTCGCGCGGCGAGCGCCCCCAGCGCGTCAATATCTCGTGCAGCAGCGGCCGGTCCAGGCGCCGGTCGAGGTCTTCAGGACGGTGTCGCGCCCCGCGCGTTGTCGTCGCGATAAAGGTGAAGTCCGCTTCGCGCGCCTGGATGCTCAGCAGCTCGTCGCGAAACACCAATTCCTCCCAGGTGCGGGCCGAATAGACGAGCAGCACCGACGTCTTCGGTTCGGCGGCCGACCAGCCGCGCACGATCGCCATCAGGGGCACGACGCCGGAGCCGCCGGCAATCAGGAGAATCGGGCCACCGTCTTCGACGCGCCAAACGAAGTGGCCGCCGATCGGGCCGCGAACCTCGATCGTGTCTCCGGGTCGCGCCACGTCGTGAAAGAACGGCGAGACTTCCCCGTCGTCCAACTGCTCGATAGCGAGCTCCATGAGCCCGGTCCCGGGGGCCGAAGCGATGGAGTAGCTGCGTTGTGCCTGATAACCGTCGGGTGCCGTCAGCCGGACGTCCACGTGCTGCCCTGCCACATGCGGCGCCAGTCGGGTTCGCAGGAAGACGCTGGTGACGCGAGGCGTGCGCGGCACGATCCGCTCGATGACCGCCTGCTCCCAGCGCACTGGCGTGACGGAGGTCTCCACCGTCATGGGTCGTTCGTGTAGCGTTGTTCGCGCCACGGGTCCCCGTACATGTGATAGCCGCGCTGCTCCCAGAACCCCGCCTCGTCACGCGCGGTGAAGCGAAGACCTTTGATCCACTTCGCGCTTTTCCAGAAATACAGATGAGGGACGAGAAGTCTTGCCGGGCCGCCATGCTCCGCCGCTAGCGGCGCGCCTGCAAAGCGGGTCGCAATCATCGCCTTTCCACCCAGCAGATCCGCGACCGGCAGGTTGGTGTCGTAGTTGTCGTGCGATTCGGCCAGCAGGTACGCGCTCGGAGGCGTGACGCCTGCGCTTTGGAACAGATCGTCGATGGTGACGCCACTCCAGGTCGTATCCAGCTTGGACCATTTGGTTACGCAATGGATGTCGCCGCGCCAGACCGTCTGAGGCAGGGTCTCGAACTGCGCCCAGGTCCACTGCGCCAGAAGCTGCGATCCGTCTTGGATGGTGAATCTCCAGATTGCGGGATCGACGCTCGGCGTCGGTCCTTTGGCCAGCACCGGAAAGTCCTCCGTCTGGTGCTGCCCGGGTGGCAGGCGCTGCGCTACTTCGTCGCTCGGCCGCCGTCCGAAAAATCCGCGTGTAGTCATCAAATATCCCCTGTCGACATCACAGGCCGGAGTCGTCTAGATTGCGACATCGTCTTCGACATCCTCCCACGGGCGTATTCTCGCTGATCCTAGCGACGGCCCCAGTCCTCGTGCCTGCCAAAGACGATATCGGTCGCTACCGCGCGAACCTGCAGGGCGAGATCGACAGCGCGGCCGTGTACCGGGCGATGGCCGAGCTTGAATCGCAACCGGAGCGCGCCGACGTCTATCGGCGCCTGGCGACGGTCGAGGAAATCCACGCGTCCTTCTGGCTGAAGCGGCTGGCGGACCTGGGCGCGCCGCGACGCGCACCTCGCCCGACTTGGCGCACCAGGTTGCTGATCCTGATCGCTAAGCGGTTCGGCCCGGACGTCGTAGTACCCACGCTGCGTACGCTGGAACAAATCGATCGGGACCATTACGACGACCAGCCGGAATCGCGCAGCACCGGGATGCCGGCCCAGGAGCGATCGCACGCGCGCGTACTGAGCCGCTTGAGCGGTGCGGCGCGCACGACGTGGGACGGGGCCGCCTATTCCCGGTTCGAAGGACGCCACGGCGCCGGCGGCGGTAACGCACTGCGCGCGGCGGTGCTCGGTGCCAATGATGGGCTCGTCTCGAACCTGAGCCTGGTCATGGGCGTGGCGGGTGCTGCGTTTTCAAACCATACCGTTCTGGTGACCGGCCTGGCCGGACTGGTCGCCGGCGCGTGCTCGATGGCGATGGGCGAGTGGTTGTCGGTCCAGAGCTCGCGAGAGCTGTATCAGAAGCAAATTGCCACGGAGGCCGACGAGCTCGCCCAGGTGCCCGACGAGGAAAAGGAGGAGCTGGTCCTGATCTATCAGTCCAAGGGGATGGACCGTGCCGCAGCGGAACAGACCGCCGAACGCGTGATGGCGCACAAGGACGAGGCGCTCGACACCCTGGTGCGGGAGGAAATCGGCGTCAATCCGAAGGAACTCGGCGGTTCTGCGTGGTCAGCTGCTGCAGCCTCGTTTTTTGTTTTCATGATCGGCGCCATCTTCCCGGTCATTCCGTTTTTCATGCTGGGCGGAAACACCGCGGTCATTGCAAGCCTCGTCGTCAGCGCTCTTGCGCTGTACACAATCGGCGCCGTGACCAGCCTTTTCACCGGCCGCAGCGTTATCTTCTCGGGCCTGCGCCAACTCGCGATCGGGCTTGCCGCGGCTGCCGTGACCTTCGGATTGGGTCGACTTCTGGGACTGTCGATCGCTTAGGCATGAACGATTCGCACCTCCTTCCTCAACTCGTATGCCTGGCGCTCAGATCCACCCCTTCAGACTGTGAGCGTTCAGCGCCTCGAGAGGCCTGCCTCATACGCTCGAACCATATGTAGACCACCGGGGTCGTGAAGAGCGTCAAAGCCTGCGACACCAGTAGGCCTCCGGCTATGGATATGCCCAGCGGAACCCGAAGCTCGGACCCGGGCCCAGTTCCCAATGCAAGCGGAAGCGCCCCCAGCAGGGCTGCCATGGTCGTCATCATGATCGGTCGGAACCGCAGCAGCGCACCCTGGTAGATGGCTTCGCGTGGCGATAGCCCCTGCTCGCGTTGCGCCACCAGCGCAAAGTCGATCATCATAATGGCGTTTTTTTTCACGATGCCGATGAGAAGGAAGATGCCAATCAACCCCATGACCGACAGATCGTATCCGAAAAGGATAAGCGCAACCAAGGCTCCGACGCCTGCGGAAGGCAGCGTCGAGATGACGGTCAACGGATGAATGGCGCTCTCGTACAGCACTCCGAGCACGATGTAAACCGCGACCAGAGCCGCGACGATCAGCCAAGGCTGGCTTTTGAGTGAGCTCTGAAAGGCTTGCGCCGTCCCCTGGAAACTGGCGACGACACTGGATGGCTTACCCACCCTCCCCTCAGCGATGCGCACCGCGTCGACCGCATCACCCAACGCATAGCCAGGTGCCAGATTGAACGAAAGCGTGACCGAGGGAAACAACGCTTGATGGGTAATGATCGGCGAAGACACGCCATCAACGACCGTTGCGAGAAGACTCAGCGGAACCAGCTGGTTCGAAATCGATGATCTTAAATAGAGATGCTTCAGCGCCTCGGTAGAAAGCTGAAAGCGCGGATCCACCTCCTCGACGACGTGGTACTGATTCAATTGGGTAAACAGCGTTGCAACCTGTCGTTGCCCAAACGCATCATAGAGTGTATCGTCGATCGCTTGAGTGGTGATACCCAGGCGTGAAGCCGTGTCTCGATCAATTTTCAAGGTTGCTGTGGTCGCGGAAGCCTGCGCATCAGAAGTCACGTCGCGCAACTGGGGCAGGGATTTGAGCTTCTGAAGCATCACCGTCGCCCACTTGTCCAACTCGGGCACATCGGCATCCTTCAAGGTATATTGGTACTGCGATGCGGTGATCCGGCCTCCAATTCGGAGATCCTGGCGAGGCTGAAGGTTGAGGGAAATGCCTTCGACGCCGGCCACGCGTCGCTTGAGACGGTCAGCGATCTGCGCGGCCGTAGAGGCGCGGTGCCCGAACGGTTTCAGGCTGACCATCACCCGCCCCTGGCTGATTGTCGGATTCGCCCCGATCCAGTAGCCCACATCTGCGACGTCGGGATCTGCCATGACGATGTCGCCGATGCGTTGCATTCGGCTTGACATGGCATCAAACGAAATGTCGGGTGATGCTTGCGTGAAGCCGTCGATGAGCCCGGTATCGACCGCCGGGAAGAAACCCTTGGGTACCAACACATAGAGCGCGCCCGCGAGGCAGACGGTCGCAAGTGTGATAACGAGGGTCAGCCGCTGATATTGGAGCACCGTGCTTAGCCACCGCGCATAGGTGTCGTTCACGCGATCGAAAAATCGCTCGGACCACTGGTAGAGGCGCCCTCGTGCACGTGAAGGCTGATGACGAAGCAGCCACGCGCACGCCATGGGTGTCACCGTCAACGAGAAGATCCCGGACATTAGAACGGCGACGCTGATGGTCACTCCAAATTCGCGAAAGTACCGCCCAGTGACCCCTCCCATGAATAGAACCGGAATGAACACTGCCATCAGCGACAGCGTCATCGAAACGATCGTAGAGGCAACTTCTCTAACGCCCCCGACGGTCGCTTGCATCCGTGGCTCACCGCGTTCCAGGTGGCGCACGACGTTCTCGATGACCACGATCGCGTCGTCCATGACGAAACCCACTGCGATAGTCAGCGCCATCAACGACAAGTTGTCGACGCTGTAATGAAGCACATACATGACGGCAAACGTCGCGATCAGCGACAGCGGAATCGTCAGACTGGGAATTGCCGTTGCGCGCAGGTTGCGCAGGAACAGAAAGATGACACCGACGACGAGGCCGATGGTGAGCAGTATGGTGAACTCGACGTCGTGCACCGACCCCTGGATCGTCTGGGTGCGGTCGCTCACGATGCGCAGCTTGGCGGCCGGCGGCAACAGGGCCGCCAGCTCAGGTAAGCGCTCTTTGATCTGCTGGACCGTACTGACCACATTAAAGCCGACCTGTTTATGGACGTCGATGAGGATCGCACGCTTGCCCTGCACCCAGGCCGCGGTTTGCATATCCTCGGCGGCGTCAATAACGCTGCCAAGTTCCCCCAAGCGGATCGGAGCGCCGTTGCGGGAAGCCACCACCAGCGAGCGGTAGCCCTCGGCGTTCAGGATCTGGTCGGTCGCCTGCAGCACGACCGCTTGATGGGGGCCGTTGAGAGTACCCTTGGGACTGTTGACGCTGTGGCTGCCTATGGCGTCGCGAACATCTTCGAGAGTCAAACCCATGCCCGCCACCCGATCTGGATCGAGCTGCACACGCACCGCGGGACGCTGCTGGCCATGGTAGTCGATGAACCCAACCCCGGGCATTTGCGTGAGTTGCTGGGTGATAAAGTCCTCGGCATACCGACCAAGTTCCGGCAACGACAAGGTATCGGAGGTCAGGGCCAGTGACAGCAAGGGCGCGTCAGCTGGATTGACTTTGTAATAGGTCGGCGGGCTGGGCAGATTCTTGGGTAATGTTCCTTGCGCCGCATTGATGGCCGTCTGCACATCCTGGGCAGCGCCGTCGATGTTTTTGCTGAGGTCGAATTGGAGAGTTATCGCTGAAGAGCCCAGCGCACTCGATGAAGTCATTTCGCTAGTGCCCGGAATGACCGAGAACTCCCGTTCCAGAGGCGTAGTGACGGAGGTCGCCATGGTCTCGGCACTTGCGCCCGGAAGGTGAGCCACCACTTGTATCGTTGGGAAATCGACCTGCGGCAGCGGCGCCACCGGCAGGAGAAAAAAGGCGAGCGCTCCAATCAGCGTCACCCCCAACGCCAGCAGAGAAGTGCCGACGCGGCGGCGGATAAATATCTCTGAGAGGGTCATGGTGTGGCTTGAGCGCCAATCGCTTCGCTGGATGCCCGCCTCACCTCAACCTTGGCCCCGGGAGAAAGCCGGGCCTGCCCCTCGAGAACCACTGTCTCCGCCGGGGTAACGCCGGAGAGGATCGCGGCCAATCCTTCGACCGTGGGAAGCACATAGAGGTAGGTGCCATTGGCGCCGGTCATCACGGCTTGGGCGGGCACCACGACCGCGTTACGCTCGGTACGCAACAATAGCCGGGCCGAGACGAATTCGCCTGGCCAAAGAGCACGGTCATTGTTTGCAAAGGAAGCCTTGAGGCGAATTTGCCCCGAACTCTGGTCCACTTGGTTATCCACGACCTCCAGCTTGCCATCGGCCAAGTGGCGTGTGCCGTCCCGGGTAAAGGTCGCAACGGGTAGCTTGCCCAGAGCCTGCTGCGCAAGAATTTCCCCTATCTCGTCCTGGGGCAGAGAAAAAATGACCGCGATCGGATGCATTTGGGCGATGGTCACCAGTCCGTTTGCATCGGTGGTGTGGACTATTGAGCCGGGATCGACCTGGCGCAGGCCGACGCGGCCGGCTATGGGGGACGTGACCGTGGTGAATTCGAGCTGCAGTGCGGCCGTGTCGACCATGGCCTGGTCGGCCAGAACGGCTGCTGTCAGCGATGACACCTCCGCCTTCCACGTGTCGACGTTTTGGCTTGGAGCGGCCCCCAATTCGGCCAGGTTGGTATAGCGCGTCAGCTCTAGCTGTGAATTGGCGAGCTGCGCCTGGTCCTTTCGAAGATTCGCCTGCGCTTGTTTCAATTGCGCCTGAAAAGGACGCGGGTCGATCTGCGCCAGCACATCCCCAGGCTTGACCTCCTGACCTTCGAGGAAATTCACCCGCAGCAGTGCGCCGTCGACCCGCACCTTGATGTTCACGACGTTTAGCGGCTGGACCGTGCCGATGCCGTAGAGCCAGATCGGCAAATCCCTTAAGGTCGGCGTTCCCACGGTCGCCGGCACTGCGGGCGTAGATACCGCGTGTTGCGATGTCCGCCCTTGGGTCAGCCAGAAGGCAAGGAACGCGGCGCCCAGCAAGAATCCAATGACCGCGATTGCTACCCGCCGCTTCCGGATATTGGAAAATGCTCTGTTCATCGCTGCTGCCAGCCGCTGCAAATGCTCTTGCAGCAGCGGATCCTCGGCCTGATAGAGACCGCGTCGGCTGTCCGGTACTGACAGGAAGGTTCCGCACCGAACCCAACCCGAGCCTCTGCCAGCATTTCTGCGCGCCGCACCGAGTCTACCTCAGCTTGGTCCGCGGCCTCCGGTTCGTTGAGGTGCGGCGGAGGGACCGGCTCGTTGAAACCGATCCAATCAGGAGTGACTTGCCTGGATAGCCCACAGCCGCGCAAGGTCGCCGACGCCGTCGGCGCTCTTGATGGACTTGAACACCTCGATGGCCTTGCTCTTGTTGCTGCCGATGAGGTACGCCTGCCCGAGATGCAGCTTGGCCTCCTCGGCGTGCTTGAGCCCGCCCTTGGCAATGCCCTTGTCGATTAGCTCGATTCCCTCGTCGACGCGTCCCACCGAAACCAAGGCCTGTCCGGTGCTGACCAGAGCTTCGGCGTTTCGGCCAATGACGTCTGCGTTGAGCGCCTTCTCGTCCTCGGCGGCCTGCCTATTCGCCATATCGCGCAGCCGCTTGTGCCGCCCGGCTTCCGCTCCAGTTCCGAGCTTGCCGGCGGCGTAGCCGGCCTCCACAACCTTCCTTGCTTCAGCTGGCAGTCCGTCCTGCAGTGCGAGCTCCGCCATCTCCAGATATTGCGCCGGCTCGTTCAGCGTCCCGGTGACGATTTGCAAACGGTAGACGTCGAGCACCAGACGATTGGAAAAGCCGGGCTTGTTCTGAATCCGCGCCAACATCTCGGCCCAGTAGTCCTTCTTCGGGTGATGGATGAGCAGTTTTTCGAGCGTGCTCATGTATCCCGCATCGTCTTTAAGCTTTGCATAGCTGGCCGCCAGCATCCTGAGTGTGGACTCGTCCACCAAAGGGACGGACAGTTCGACGGCCTGGACCTTTTGTTGCATATCCCTTACCAGGCCAGCATAGTCACCGCTCAGGTAGTGGGCACTGGCCTGCAGACTGTTCATCTGTTCGCTACTGCCGCCCTCCTTGAAATAGCGCTGCGACCATTCGATCGCCTTGGCGTAGTCTTTTGCCCGGTACGACACGTTCGCGATGGCCTCGAGTATTTGCAGCTTTTCGGCCGTCTGCATCCGGCCACTGGTCAGTACGGCCTCGAAGGACCTGGTGGCAGTCGCATCGTCGTCGGCACCCGCAGCGGCGCTGCCACGCATTCGATCGAGGATGTAATTCTCGTACGGCGTGCGGTCGCTGACGGCGTCCGCTTCGCGGACCTTGCCCAGCGCATCCTTGTACTTGCCTTCTTTCAGCAACTCCTGCGCGGCCTGCAGCGGTTTACCGATCTCCGGGCGCAGCGTTTCCTGCGCCTGTGCCAGGCCCGCCGCCAGCATCAGCGCAGCCACGAACAATCGTGCGTTTCCTGCCATGGCGCTCACTTGATGAACTGCTCGTTGCCGATCATGCCGATCTTCTTCAGGCCCAGGCGCTGGGCGGAAGCCATCACCGCGGCCACGCGGTCATACTTCACCAGCTTGTTGGGACGCAGATGGACCTCGGGCTGGATGGCCTGGGCGGCCTTTTCCTTCATCCTTGATTCCAGCGCCGCCCGATCGGCGATGACCTCGCCGTTCCACAACACGGTGCCGTCGAAGTCGACATCAATACGAACGATCTCGGGTTCCGTCGTTGCGGGCGGGGCTTTGCCCGACGGCAGGTTGAGGCTGACCGAATGCAATTGGATCGGAATCGTGATGATCAGCATGACGAGCAGGACCAGCATCACGTCGATCAAGGGCGTGGTGTTCATTTCACCCATGACCTGTGGCCGACCCTTCTTTCCCCCATTTTGAGCAAGGCTCATTCCCATGGTCATCTCCCCATTTGCCGTGCCGGTGGTTCGGTCACGAAAGCGACCTTTGTGATGCCGGCACGCTGGCAAGCGAAGATGATCCGGCCTATCGCCTCGTAGCGGCTCGCGCCGTCGCCCCGGATATGCACCTCGGGCTGCGGGACCTTGACGGACTCCACCTTCAATCGCTGCAGGAAGGCAGACGCGTCCGGAATGTGCAGATCGTTCCAGTAGATGTCTCCATCCTTGTCAACCGATACAACGATGTTCTCGGGCTTGCTCGTGCGCGGCTGGTTCGACTCCTTCGGGAGGTTCAGCTTGATCGACGTCACTGCCACGGGAATCGTGATAAGGAAAATGATGAGCAGGACCAACATCACGTCCACCAAGGGAGTGGTGTTGATTTGCGAGTTGCATTGACTGACGCCTCGAGAGGCGCCCACGCTAATGCCCATCAGGCTCTCCTCACGCGGCCGCCGGGGCAGCCAGAAGCATGGCGCGCAACTTCGATCCGAACGTTGTCACGTGATGCAATGCGCTCGTGTTGCGACCGACCAGCCAGTTGTACCCAAGCACTGCGGGCACGGCTACCGCCAGGCCAAGAGCGGTCATGATCAGAGCTTCGCCGACCGGACCGGCTACCTTGTCGATGCTCGCCTGGCCGGCGACGCCGATTGCAGTGAGCGCATTGAGGATTCCCCAGACCGTGCCGAACAGACCGATGAAAGGACTGGTCGAGCCCACCGTGGCAAGGAAAGCCAGGCCCTTTTGCAAGCGATGCTCCACGTCCTCATTGGCCTCTTCAAGCGACGTGTTGATCCAGGAACTGAGGTCGACTCCTGCCAGCACCCCTTCGTGTCGCTTGCTGGCCTCGATGGCCGTATCGGCAATAAAGCGGAAGGCGCCTTCTTTCGCCAGCCCTTCGGTTCCTTTCTGCAGTGTTCCCGACTTCCAGAAGGTCGAGCCTGTTCCGACAGCCTTGGCTTCCCTCAGAAGCTTGCGCTGCTCGAGCAGCTTTGCGACCAGGATGAACCAGGTGCCCAGAGACATGATCATCAAGACACCCAGCACGCCCTTGGACACCAAGTCGCCGTGCCGAAGGATGTCTTTCAAGCCATAGGGGTTATCGAGCGACTCCGCGGCACCTGGGAGGGCAGTCGCCGCATTCACCGGCTCGGATTGGGCGCGCGCGACGGTGGTAGCGCCCAGCGCCAGCCCAGCGACCAGTAGCAGAGTCGCCGGAAGCATGGTCA
>WNFL01016735.1_pt1 | contig 12115 bp, 14 predicted proteins | sample 5400361 | NCBI WGS metagenome assembly WNFL01 (sample SAMN13153351, study PRJNA577476) | soil metagenome | isolation source: 40 cm soil on Douglas fir-dominated hillslope | place: USA:California | collected 2013-09-17
GGTCGGGGTGGCCGGATTTGAACCGGCGGCCTCTTCGTCCCGAACGAAGCGCGCTGCCAAGCTGCGCTACACCCCGGCGACCGCGTAGGGAGTCTAGCCGATCCGCGGAATGAGCGTGAGCAGGGTCGCCTCGGGCCGGCAGGCCAGGCGCACCGGGGCTCTCGGGGACGTGCCTAGGCCGGCCGAGACGTGCAGGAAGGCGCGCTGGCGCGGGCCAGGACCTGCGGGGTGCTGGTGCAGGCCTCTCGCGCGGGGTCGGTCGATACCGCAGTTCGTAACCAGCGTGCCCAAACCGGGCAGGCAGATCTGCCCGCCGTGGGTGTGGCCGGCCAGCAGCAGGTCGAATCCGTCGGCGACGAACCGGTCCATGACCGAAGGCTCCGGCGAATGCATCACGCCAAGGCGCAGGTCGGCAGCGGGGTCCGCGGGGCCGGCGACCGCCTCATACCTGTCCCTGTTGATGTGCGAGTCATGTACGCCGGCCACCTCGATATCGAAGTCGCCGGCCTTGACCCGGCCACGCCTGTTGTTGGCGTTCATCCAGCCGGCCGCCTCCAGGCCGGCGCCCAGATCCTTCCACGGCAGGTCGGGAACGTGCCGCTTGTGCTCGCCCTCGCTCGACCGCCAGATGTAGCGGGCCGGGTTCTTCACCTCGGGCGAGTACAAATCATTCGATCCGTACACGAACACACCAGGCCGGTCGAGCAGCGGCCCGAGCGCGTCAAGAAGTGGCCTAACCGATCGCTCGTGGGCAATCGAGTCCCCCGTGTTCACAACCAGGTCCGGCTCAAGGGCGTCGAGCGTGCGCAGGAACGAGAGCAGCCGGTGCCGTCCCGGGGTCAGGTGCAAGTCCGAAATATGCAGGATGCGAAAAGGCCTTGAGCCGGGCGGTAGGACGGGCACCTCGTGCCGGCGCAGCGCGAACCAGTTGCGCTCGAGGATGGCCGAGTAGCCGAGCACAGCCGTGCCGGCCAGGGCCGCTGTCCCGATCAAGGCTCGTGGGCGCATGACTTTATGGTGCCACGTTTGCGGCAGTGCCCGTGGCGGCCGGACGTCGGGCTGTGTCACCGGGCAGGATTAGCCTCATGTCTGCACTCAAGGACCGGCTCCGCGCCGACTTGACGGCGTCAATGAAGGATCGCAACGAGGTCAGGACCAGGACGCTGCGGATAGTGCTCACCGAAATCTCGAAGGAAGAGGTCTCGGGGACAGCGGCACGCGAGCTTGACGATGAGGAGGTCCAGCGATTGCTCGCCCGCGAGGCCAAGCGGCGTCGTGAAGCTGCCGAGGCGTTCAGCGACGCGGGCCGGGCCGATCAGGCTACCGCGGAGCTGGCCGAGGGTGAGATTCTTGCTGAGTACCTGCCGGCGCAGCTTGACGACGCCGAGCTCGCCTCGCTGGTGGCAGGGGCGATCGCCGAGACCGGCGCCGCCGGCACGGGCGCCATGGGCCAGGTCATGAAGGCCGTGACGCCGAGGGTCGGCGGGCGTGCCGAAGGAGCGCGGGTGGCCGCCGAGGTGCGCCGACAACTGGCCGCCAGCTGAAATGCGCTCCCCGGCGGGCGCGGACTCAGTGGCCACCGCCGCCACCGCCGCCACCGCCGCCACCCCCGCCACCGCCACCGCCTGGCTTCTTCTTCGGCTTGGGCGGCGCGATCGGCGCCGAGCCTGAGCCGAGCGCGAAGTAGTAACCGGGCGGCTGCTGGAAGGTAAGCGCCGGTCCGAGGTCGGCGTGGCTGAAGCTGTATTCCCAGGTCGCGCCGGGCGCGTCGTCACCGTACATCTGGCCGGAGCTCATCGGGTACCCGCCGGGGAACTGGCGGAATGTGGCTCGGTAACCGATCATGGCGCCAGCCCCGGTGGGATTGAGCGGGTTGAAGACCGAGACGTAGGCGACCAGGGTGGGCGTGTAGCCGGCGAACGCCGCGTAGTGCCCGCGGTCGGCCGTACCCGTCTTGGCCGCGGCCTCCCGGCCGAGGATGTTCCGGCCGCCAGCGGTCCCGTTGACGAGCACACCGCGCAGCACGTAGTTGGCCGCGTCGGCGACGCCCTCGTTCATCACGCGGTGGCAGCCTGCGGCCTGGATCGGCAGGTCGTGACCGGCCAGGTCAGTGATCCGCTGGATGGCGATCGGCCGGCAGTACACGCCGCGGGCAGCCACCGTCGCATAGGCAGCGGCCATTGACATCGGCGAGACGTTGACCGAGCCGAGGGTGAACGAGGCCAGGCCATCAGCCGCCGGCTCGTAGCTGAGCGATGACGGCTTTCCGACCGATCTAAGTAGGGACGTCCCGTCAGCCCGGTGCAGACCCATGCTGACCGCGGTCTTGACCACGTTGCACAGGCCGACGTGCGACTCAAGGTCGACGTAGAACGCGTTGATCGACGCGGTGGTGCCGAGGTACAGCGGGATGTCGCCATTCTCGCTGCCCGGATCGGAGTTGTTGACCTGGAACGGGTGGACGTAGTTGCCGTGGCAGTCGCTGAAACCGCCGACGTACATGCCGCTCTTGACCTTGAGGTGGTAGCCGTACTGGTAACCCTGCTTGAGCGCGGTGATCAGGGTGAAGAGCTTCGACGAGGATCCGGTCTGCACGCCAGCGCCGCCGTCGTACTTCGAATCGACGGCGTAGTTGACGCTGGTCTGACCCGGCCCGTAGCCGAACGGCCGGTCAACAGCGATCGCGCGGACATAGCCGGTGCCCGGCTGGATCATGACCTCGGTGTCCACGTTGTAACCGGGGTTGTAGTAGGGCCTCCTGGCCGGCACCACGTAGTTCACGGCGTTGGTCGCGGCACGCTGGTCCTGCGCGTTCAGCGTTGTGTAGACCTTCAGCCCGCCTACCGTCTGCATCTCGTGGTAGGCCTTGCTGTAGGCCGGGTTGTTCTTCATAACCGACATCACGTAGTCGCAGAAGAACCCGGCGCCATTAATCTTCGGGCTGATGCAGCCGGTCTGCAGCGGCACGGTCGACCGGTGCAGGCCGAGCGGGGCACGCATGGCACGGCGCGCCGTCGCCCGGCTGATATATCCGTGTACTGCCATGGCGTTCAGCACCTGGGCGCGACGGGCCCGCGCGTTCTGCGGGTTGGCCACCGGGTCGTAACGGGTGGGCGACTCCACAATCCCGGCGAGCAGCGCGGCCTGGGTCAGGCTCAGCTTGGATGGCGGCACAGAGAAGTAGTACTCAGAGGCGACCTTGATGCCGTACGCCTGGTGGTCGAAATAGGCCACGTTCAGGTAGGCGGTAATCAGCTGTGGCCTGGTCAGCTCGCGCTCGACGTTGGCCGCGATGCGCAGTTCCTTGATCTTCCGCGCCGGGCTGAACGCCGAGCACGCCTGAGCGGCCGCCGCCGTCTTGGCGGTGAGGATGCAGGCGTTCTTGACGTACTGCTGCGCCAGGTCGGACCCGCCCTGTACCTGGCCGCCAGAAACGGTGCTGTAGAGCGCTCGCAGCGTCCCGTGCAGATCGAACGCGCCGTGCTGCCAGAACCTGTAGTCCTCGATCGCGACAACGGCGTTGCGCATCACCGGCGCGACCTGGCCCCACTTCACCGGGTCCCGGAAGATGTCGCGCGGGTAATAAGTCGCCAGCAAGTGACCGGAGCGGTCGAGTATCTCGGTCCTGGATGGCACCTGGCCGAGCCCGGCGACCGGCAGCTTGTTGAAGGTCGTCGAGGCGTCGCGGACGGCGACGCCGGCGACGCCGATCACCGGCAGCGCCGCGGCGGCGCTGAGAACGCCGGCGCCGAGGGCGAGCGCGGCCAGCATGCCAATGGTCTTCGCGCCCCCGGCGTGGCGAACTGGTGACAGCACGGGAACAGGTTACGCTGCCCGCCAGACTAGGAGTGGGAGGACATCGAAACGGGGATACCAGCCGCCTTCGAACGCACCGCACGGGGATCGTAACTGTCGGTTGTGGTATGACTACACACCGCTTCCCGTATAGTCCATCAGGGCTATACGGGAAATGGGCATGCCGGGGACTAGCGCAACGAGCTTGAGTTCCGTAAGTTACTCTTTCGCGACCATCAGATGGGGTGTTGCCACGCGGCCACATCCCGGTCAACCGCAGCGAAGCGCCACCCGGCGTGACGACCCCCCTTGCGGGCGTGACGATCAGGAGGAGTTGGGCCACATGTGGATCACGGATTGGACCGCACGTGCCGCGTGCAAGGGGACTGACCCTGACGAGCTCTTCGTTCAGGGCGCGGCACAGAACCGGGCCAAGCTGATCTGCCGAGGCTGCCCCGTCCGCACGGAATGCCTCGCCGACGCGCTCGACAACCGGATCGAGTTCGGCGTGTGGGGCGGGATGACCGAGCGCGAGCGGCGAGCGCTGCTGCGGCGTAGGTCTGACGTCGTCTCCTGGCGCGAACTGCTCGAGAACGCCAGAGACAAGTACGAGAGCGTGTCAAGCGAACTGGTCGCCAGCTAGCCTTCGGCACTCTTGCGTATCTGGAGTCCAGCCAGCGAATTCCGCTGACCTCGGTCCATGGTCATCAATGACAGCACGCCATTGGATGAGGTACCGCCCAGGATCGGCAGATCGCCCGGCCGATTGGTAGCAAATCGCCGTCTTCAGTTCGCTTCGAAGGCGGCGCCTATCAGGCGCAAACCGTTCAGGTCATGGACGTCATCGGGCTGGGCGGGGACCTGGGCCACAGGGACAAGCGGGTGGGCGGCGGTGAAGCGCCTAGCGAGCCTGCGCTCGGACTCTGCCTGCCGCATCCGTTCGGCGTGCAGCCGGAGTGCCGCGATGCCGAGCGCCGATGATTCGCTGTCCTTCAGTCCCTGCAGCATCTCGGCGGCTGCCAGGCTGCGGGCGGCCGACAGCCTGGCAGCGGGCGAGCGGTGCACCCGGTTCAGGATCAGCCCGCCGAGCGGCATTCCGTCGCGCTCGAGCCGTTCCACGAAGTAGGACGCCTCACGCAGCGCGTCCGGCTCAGGCGCCGCGATCACCAGAAACGCGGTGCCGGGTGCCCGCAGCAGCCGGTAGGTGTACTCGGCCCGCTCCCTGAACCCGCCGAACATCGTGTCCATCGCCGACACGAACGTCTGCACATCGCGCAGCAGCTGACTTCCGATGATCTTCGTGACCACCCCGGTGACCATGCCGAAGCTAGCGTTCAGCACCTTCAGGCCCGTCCGGCCGCCGAGCTTGGCCGGCGCCACTAGCAGCCTCAGCAGCCTGCCATCAAGGAACCGGCCGAGCCGCTGCGGCGCGTCGAGGAAGTCGAGGGCTGAGCGGCTCGGCGGGGTGTCCACGACGATAAGGTCCCACTCGTCTGCCCGGCGTAGCTGGCCGAGCTTCTCCATCGCCATGTATTCCTGCGTGCCAGCGAAGCTGGACGATAGCGACTGGTAAAAGGGGTTCGCGAGGATCTGGGCGGCGCGGTCAGGGTCGGCATGCGACTCCACGATCTCGTCGAACGTCCGCTTCATGTCGAGCATCATCGCGTGCATGCTGCCCGACCGCTGCGTCCCGCCCGTCCTGACCCCGGTCACGGGGCGGGGCGTGTTATCGAGCGATGTCAGTCCCATGGACTGGGCGAGCCGTCTGGCCGGGTCGACGGTCAGCACGACGACGTGGCGGCCGCGCTCGGCCGCCCGGAGCCCGACGGCGGCCGCGAGCGTGGTCTTGCCAACGCCGCCTGAGCCGCAGCAGACGATGATCCTCGTCCGCCGGTCGTCGATGAGCTGGTCGATGACGAGCGGCGCGGGGGTTGTGCTCATCGGAGGCCCTTCACGCGGCGCCCTGCTCACGCAGTGCCTGCGCCAGCCGGTACAGCGCGGCCAGGTCGATCCCGTCGGTGATCAGCGGCAGCTCGTAGCACGGTTGCCCGGCCTCGCCGAGCTGGCGGCGCAGGGCGCGCTGCGAGCGGGCCGTTCGCGCCTCGTCGGCTAGCTCGTCGGCCAGGTCGGCGGCCAGCCCTTGGTCATCACCGAGGCCGGCGGCCTTGAGCGCCATCTCGAGCGCATGGGTATCGCGCGTCTTGCTGCCGAGGCTGGCCCGGCCCGGTCCTTTCGAGCCGGCCAGCTCGGCCTCGCGCATCATGTTGACGACGATGCCGCCAGGCCGGATCCCGCCGTTACCGACCTCCTGCAGCTCGGCGATCCCGTCGAGAGTCTCCTGCACCGGCATCTCCTCAAGCAGGCTGACGAAATGCACGACTGTCTGCGGGGAGGCGATCACGCTCCGCACTGTGTCGGCATGACCGCGGATCGGGCCCACCTTGGCGAGGCCGGAGACCTCCGAGGACACATTCAGGAAGCGGCTGATCCGGCCGGTCGGCGGGGCGTCCATCACCACGGCCCCGTACACCTGGCTCCCGCCTGACTTGCGGCGCGCCGCCTCGGCGGCCTTGCCGGTGAGCAGAACGTCCGACAGCCCAGGCGCGATGGTGGTGGCGAAGTCGAGTACCCCGAGCCTGGTCAGCGCCCGCCCGGCCTGGCGCAGGTTGTAGAACATCTCGAGGTACTCGATCAGCGCCGACTGCGGGTCAACCGCAAGGGCGAAAACGTCGCCGCCCGGCCTGTCGTGGTCCGCCGGAGCCACGGCAACCCGGCGCTCCTCATATGGCAGCGGCGCCACGTCGAACACCTGGGCGATTCCCTGTCTGCCCTCGACCTCCATCAGCAGGACCGGCCTGCCGTTCGAGGCCAGAGCGAGCGCAAGTGCGGCGGCGACGGTGGTCTTACCGGTCCCGCCCTTGCCGCTGACGACATGCAGCCGCACGCCGTCCCAGTCGGTGTCGCGCACGCTCACGAGCATGAGGCTATCCGTGCGGCTGCCGGCGCCGTACCAAAGGCGGGCGTCAGGTTCGGCCGGCGCCTTGCGGCCGGCGCCTTGCGCCGACGCCTTACCGTGGCCGGCCCGTCATCCCGGCGTTAACACGGCGGGGCCACTGGTGACTAGTCTGAATACTGATGACATCGAACCGGTAATCAACTCCCGGCCCAAGTACCGGCCTATTGGTGAGAAGGTGTGGGCAAATGGAAGCTCTGCTGGGGTTCGTGGCGTTTGTCGCCGCCGGCGGGCTGATCATGCTCGGCCGCAGCGTGAAGCAGGTCCAGCAGTACGAAGAGGGCATCGTGTTCCGGTTCGGGCGGATCCTGCCGCGGACGCGTGCTCCTGGCCTGACCTTCATCCGGCCGATCGGCGACAGGATCCAGAAGGTCAACAAGCAGATCATCGCGATGGCCGTGCCCGCGCAGGAGGGCATCACCATGGACAACGTCAGCGTGCGGGTAGACGCGGTGGCCTATTTCCGGGTCGTCGATCCGATCAAGGCGACCATCAACGTGCAGAACTACATGTTCGCGGTCTCCCAGCAGGCGCAGACCTCGCTGCGCTCGATCATCGGCCAGACCGAGCTGCAGCAACTGCTGGCCGAGCGCGATTCGGTCAACCGCCAGCTCCGGGTGATCATCGACGAGCCGACCGAAGGCCCGTGGGGCGTCAAGGTGGAGCGGGTCGAGATCAAGGACGTCTCGCTCCCTGAGGGCATGAAGCGGTCGATGGCCAGGCAGGCCGAGGCTGAGCGCGAGCGGCGGGCCAGGATCATCACCGCAGATGGCGAGTACCAGGCTTCCAAGCGGCTGGCCGCCGCGGCGAACGTGATGGCGCGAGACCCGGCGGCGCTGCAGCTTCGGCTGCTGCAGACCGTGGTGGAGGTCGCGGCGGAGAAGAACAGCACACTGGTGATGCCGATCCCGGTCGAGCTGCTGCGCTTCTTCGACCGGGGGTCAGGCCAGCTCTCGCAGTACTCAGGGGAGATGCCAGCGGACACCGGGGACGCCGAGGTCGCGGCCGCGGAAGCGGCGATCGAGCATAAGCCGCTACCGCCCGAGGCGGCGGCAATCGGGCAGGACGAGACGCTGGCGATCCCGCCGGTCGCTCCGATCCCCGAATCGCCGGTCGCCGCGGCCCAGATACCCGATCCAGTGATCCCCGACCCGGAGATCCCGGAGCCCGTGCTGCCCGAGGCGCGCGTTCCCGACACGCGGGTCCCCGGCGCTCGCGGCGGAGACCCGACCGGCAACGGCGCCGCCGAGCAGGGCGAGTCCTCAGGAAGCTGAACCCTGCCCGGCTTGATCACCCGGCCCGCGGCTGCAAGGCGCCCGCGGACGGCTAAGGTAACGCCCATGCAGCCTAAGTGGGAGTACGCGACGGTGCCGTTGCTTGTGCACGCGACCAAGCAGATCCTTGACAACTGGGGAGACGACGGCTGGGAGCTCGTCGCCGTAGTGCCAGGGCCTAGCGCCGAGCAGCTCGTCGCGTATATGAAGCGGCCAAAAGAATGAACGAAGGCGACGAGCACTCGGCCAGCAGGCGGCTGGCGGCACTTGGCCTGACCCTGCCGGCGGTGACGCTGCCGCTGGCGGCTTACGTGCCGGCGGTCAAGTCGGGCAGCTTCGTGTATACCGCCGGCCAGCTGCCCGTAGTCGAGGGGCAGCTGCTCGCCACGGGCAAGGTCGGCGCGGAGGTGGGAGCCCACGAGGCAGCGGCCCTGGCGAGGACCTGCGCGCTGAACGCGCTGGCCGCCGTGGTCTCGGTGACCGGGACCTTGTCGGCCATCAAGCGGATCGTGAAGGTGACAGGTTTCGTGGCCAGCGCGCCGGACTTCACCGGCCAGCCGCAGGTCGTCAACGGGGCCAGCGAGCTGCTGCTCGAGGTCTTCGGCGAGGCAGGCAGGCACGCCAGGAGCGCGGTGGGTACCGCCGTGCTGCCGCTCGACGCCCCGGTCGAGATAGAGCTGATCGCTGAGGTCAGCGACTGAATGCGTGGGCCAAGCGCGCCATGAGCCAGGTCAGGATTCCCGAGCACATGGCCGAGGCCGCGCGTGCGGTCATCGACGGCAAGGCCAAGCCGGCGACGCCTAGGGACGCCGCCACGGTGATGCTCCTCCGCCCTGCCGCGGCCGGCGGCCCGGACACCGGGGGCGCGGGGGGCACGCCGGCGGGCGTGTCGGGCGGCTTCGAGGTCTACATGCTGCGGCGCAAGCCCTCAATGGCCTTTGCGCCTGGTGCCTACGTCTTCCCCGGCGGATCGGTCGACCAGCGGGATGCCGACGAGGAGGTGGCGTGGGCCGGACCGGCAGTTGATCACTGGGGCCGCGTGTTCGACGCACCGGCTGAACTTGCCAGGGCGCTGGTCTGCGCTGCCGTGCGGGAGACTTTCGAGGAATCCGGAGTGCTCCTGGCCGGGCCTTCGGCGGGCACCGTTGTCGCCGACACCACGGGCGAGGACTGGGAGGCCGACAGGCAGGCGCTGCTCGACCGGTCGATGTCGCTGGCCGAGATGCTGGCCAGGCGCGGCCTGATCCTGCGCTCTGACCTGCTCCGCCCGTGGTCGAGGTGGATTACCCCGAAGGTCGAGCCGCGCCGGTTCGACACCAGGTTCTTCGCCGCCGCACTGCCGGCCGGGCAGCGTACCAGGGACGTGGGCGGCGAGGCAGCCGCTGTCCAGTGGATCGCACCGGCCGACGCGCTCGAAGCGGGCAGAGCCAGGCAGATCCAGCTCTGGCTGCCGACGGCGATGACGCTGGCCGAACTCGCCGAGTACCCGGATACGGCCGCTGTCCTGGCCGCCGTGCGGGAGGTGCGACCGCTGCTGCCGGAGGTCATCGTCGCCGAAGGAGCGACCTGGCTGAAGGTTCCCGGCGACCGGGAGTATCCGCTGTGACGGCCGCCGGGCAGCCGGCGGACGCGCAGGCCCCCATTGACGGGTCAGGCACGGACCTGGCACGCTGCGTTCTCGCCCCCAATCCCGGACTCATGACGCTCGACGGGACTAACACCTGGCTGGTCGCCGAGCCGGGCTCCGCGACGGCGGTGGTCATCGACCCAGGCCCAGACGACCAGGCTCACCTCCGCCGTGTCGTGGCGGTCGCCGAACGGGCTGGTCAGCGGATCGGGGCGATCGTCCTGACGCACGGACACGATGACCACTCCGGCGGCGCCGGGACGCTCGCCGGATGGACCGGCGCGGGGGTGCGAGCGGTCGACCCCGCCCACCGGCTGGGCGCCGAGGGCTTGCCGCCCGGCGCGGTGGTTACCGATGGCGGCTGCGAGATCGAGGTCATCGCGACTCCCGGCCATACCGCCGACTCGGTCAGCCTGTACTTGCGCGCCGACCAGGCGGTCATGACGGGCGACACCGTGCTCGGCCGCGGCACTACGGTCATCGCGGACGACGGCAGCCTCGCTGACTATCTCGGATCCCTGGACCGGCTCCGAGCCCTGGCCGATGCCGCTGACCTGCGCATGCTGCTGCCAGGTCATGGCCCGGTACTCGCCAGTCCGCGTGCGGTTCTTGACTTTTACATAACCCACCGAGCGGAGCGACTCGCCGAAATCAGGGCTGCTCTAGCTGCCGGGGATCGGACGAAGGCGCAGATCGTGGCCAGGGTCTACGCCGACGTGGATCGCGCCCTGTGGCCGTTCGCCGAGATCTCGGTCCGCGCCCAACTCGCCTACCTAGCCGACCGAGGCGAGCTGCCTCACCCCACTTGATGATCAAGCGGTTTTGGTGGCTAGAAGCACCAACACCGCGTGATCATCGCTACCTGGCCCGGCGCTTGAGCCGGTCGGGGTCGAGCAGCAGTACCGATTTGGCCGAGAGCTGGATCCAGCCCCTGGTGGCGAAGTCGGCCAGGGCCTTGTTGACTGTTTCCCTGGACGCGCCGACGAGCTGCGCGAGCTCTTCCTGGGTCAGGTCGTGATTCACCTGGATGCCGTCGCTGGCTGGGGTGCCGAACTTGTCGGCCAGTTCCAGCAGCGCCTTCGCAACGCGCCCAGGAACATCGGTGAAGATCAGGTTCGTGTTGGCCTCGGTGATCCGCCTCAGCCGCTGCGCCAGCACTTTGAGCAGCAACAGCGCGACCGGAGGCCGGGTCGTCAGCACAGCCCGCAGATCGCTATGGGCGATCTCGGCCAGCCGCGCGTCGGTGATCGCCACTGCGGTCGAGGTCCGGTAGGTCGGGTCGAACATGGCGAGCTCGCCGAACATGTCCCCGGGACCGTGCACGCTGACCAGGCTCTCCCGGCCATCGGGCGCGGTCCTGGTGAGCTTTACCTTGCCGGAGATAACCATGTACAGGCAGTCGCCGAGGTCGCCTTCGTTGAACAATCTCTCGCCGCGTGGCAGCAGCACCACCTTCGTGTGCGGCCTGAAGTGGGCCACGTCCTCCTCGTCGAGCTCGCGCAACAGCGAGCTCTTGAGCAGGATGCGGGCGTCGTCATCGGTAAATTCCATCTGCTGCAGCCGGCCTGCCGTCTGCCCGGGATTAGCCACCGGGGCCTCCTCGCATCGTGACGGCGGGGCGAACCGCGACGTTAGGCCTAGTCATGGCGATCGCCTTGCTGCGGGCGCTCGGCTTCCGTGAGCCGCTTCCTCGAGGCTTCGATCTCCTCCTCGGCGGCCTGCCTGCCGACCCACCTCGCCGCCTCGACCTCCTTGCCCGGCTCCAGCGCCTTGTACACCTCGAAGAAGTGCTGTATCTCAAGCCGATCGAACTCAGAGACGTCGGCTATGTCGCGCAGGTGAGCCATCCGGGGATCGGTGGCTGGTACGCAGAGGACCTTGTCGTCCCCGCCCTTCTCGTCTCGCATCCGGAACATGCCGATCGCACGGCAGCTGATCAGGCAGCCAGGAAAGGTCGGCTCGTCGAGCAGGACGAGTGCATCGAGTGGGTCTCCGTCGTCGGCAAGCGTGTGCTCGATGAATCCGTAGTCGGCGGGATATCTGGTGGAAGTAAATAGCATCCGGTCCAGCCTGATACGCCCTGTCTTGTGATCCATCTCGTACTTGTTGCGCTGCCCCTTCGGGATCTCGATGATTACGTCGAACTCCACGGCCAAGTCTCCCTACCGGGTGGAATGATTGCCTCACTGCCTTCGTGTGTACCCCTGCTGTGATGTATACCCTCGGTAACAGCGCCTGTCGAAGGACCGGCATCTGGCGAAGGAGAGCGGACGGTGAACCGGCTGGCGCGAATGATGGCGCTGACGCTGGCGCTGCTCTGCCTTTTCACCATTGGCGCTGGGGCCGCGGTGGCGCGACTCCTCCCGCCGAGGCTCGCTTTGTTTCAGCTGCCGACCATCTGGGCTA
>WNFL01139363.1_pt2 | contig 12115 bp, 8 predicted proteins | sample 5400361 | NCBI WGS metagenome assembly WNFL01 (sample SAMN13153351, study PRJNA577476) | soil metagenome | isolation source: 40 cm soil on Douglas fir-dominated hillslope | place: USA:California | collected 2013-09-17
TTCGTGGGGCGCGGCGACGTGCAGGCGCAGCTCGACGCTCGCCTCGCGCGCGCGCTCGCCGGCGAGGGTGGCCTGTGTCTGCTGGTCGGGGAGGCCGGCATCGGCAAGACACGCTGCGCGGAGGAGCTCCGCACGCGCGCGTCCCGGCGCGGCGTGCAGATGTGGTGCGGGCGCTCGGTCGAAGGACTCGGCGCGCCGGTGTTCTGGCCCTGGATCCAGGTGATGCGCGAGGCGCTGCGCGATCGACCCGAGCTGCGCGGGGCCGGTGAAGATCTGCTCGCGCGCATGGCGGCGCTCGACGCTCCGGGCGGCGGGCCCGCCGAGCCGCGCGCGCCGCGAAAGAGCGCGAACCGCTTCTGGGTGCTGGACGAAGTGAGTCGCTTCCTGCTCGACGCGGCCGCGCGGTCGGGCAGCGCCGTGCTGCTCGAGGACCTGCACTGGGCCGACTCCGCGACGCTCGAGCTGCTCGCCTTCCTGGTGCCCGAGCTGCAGAGGTCCGCGCTGCTGGTCGTCGGCACGCTTCGCAGCGATGCGCCCGAGCTCGACCCACGCCGCAGCGAGCGCCTGATGCGCGGCGCCGAGCGCATCGAGCTCCAGCACCTCACCACCGACGACGTGAGTCGCTACATCGGCGAGCTCGCGCGGCGCACGCCGTCGACCTCGCTGTGCGGCGCCGTGCACCGCGCGACCGCCGGAAACCCGCTGTTCCTGCAGGAGACCGTCCGCTCGCTGATCGCCGAGCATGGCGGCGACAAGCTCGCGAGCCTCGCGCCCGCGGCGGTCGTGCCGTCGCGCGTGGCCCGCGACGTGTTGCGCGGGCGCCTGGCCGCGCTGCACCAGCAGGCGCGGGCGGTGCTGGCGAGCGCGAGCGTCCTGGGCGAGAGCTTCGAGCTCGCGCTCCTGCAGCGGCTGCGCGGCGAGTCACTCGAGTCGCTGAGCGCCGCGCTCGAGAGCGCCTGCGGCGCCGGGCTGCTGTTTCTCGACGGCGCGCATCGCTATCGCTTCGCGCACGCGCTGCTGCGCGCGATCCTGTACGACGACATGCCCGGCAGCGAGCGCGTCGCCGCGCACCGGTGCGCCGCCGAGCTGCTCTCCGCGCTGGGCGGCAGCGCGCGCCACAGCGAGATCGCACACCACTTCTACCGCTCGCTGCCGGCGGGCGAGTACCGGCGCGCGATCGCCGCGGCGCGGCGCGCGGCCGATGCCGCCGCGCGCGTGCAGGCCTTCGAGGACGCAGTCACCTACTACGAATGGGCGCTCGAGGCGCAGGCGCTCGACCCAGAGACGAACGCGCGCGAGCGCGCGGATCTGTTGTTCGCCTGCGGCAGCTCCGAGCGGCTCGCGGGCCGCTACGAGCGCGCGCGGCGCACGCTTGCGGCCGTGGTCGAGATCGCGAGTCAGCACGGCTACGGTGACTTGCTGCTGCGCTCTGCGCGCGTGCTGCGCCCGACGCACGCGGTCGGGGCGATCCCCGATCGCCTGGTGCGCTCGGCGCTCGAAGAGGTGCTGCGCACCTCGGGCGACCGGCCGGATCCCCAGCGCATCAGCGCGCTCTCACAGCTCGCCTGCGTCCCGCCGTACGCGCACGACATGCAGCGCAGCGACGAGCTCAGCGCGGAAGCGGTCGATCTGGCGCGCAAGCTGGGCGACGGCGCCGCGCTGTGCGAGGCGCTTTCCGCGCGGCTCCACTCACTCTCGGGACCGGATCGCGTCGACGAGCGCCTCGACGTCGCGCGCGAGCTGCTCGAGCACGACGGCCGGAGCCCGTGGCTGAAGGCCGAGGCGCACAGCGCGCGCATCGGCGCGTTCCTGTACCGCGGCGATCTGTCCGCCGCCGACGCCGCGCTGCGCGAGCTCGAGCTCGCGGTTCACGAGGCCCGCTTTCCGGAGGCGATCTGGTTCCACGACCGGATCCGGAATCAGCGCCGCGTCCTCGATGGTGAGTTCGAGGTCGCGCGCGCGGCGTGCAAGGAGCTGGGCGCGCGCGCCAAGCGCATGGGCCTGTCGTACGGCGCGCTGTTCACGGACGCGCAGCGCAACTCGATCGCGCTCGCCGAACGGGGCATCGAAGCGGCGCGCGACTGGAACGTGCAGGCGCTGTTCGCGCTCGGCGACGTGCTGCAGCCCAGTTTCCGCGCAGGATTCGTCGCACTCTGCGCCGAGCTCGGACACGAGAGGGATGCGCGGCGCATGTTCGAGACGATGAGCGCGCGCGACTTCGCGGACGTGCCGAGAGACATCGGCTACCTGAACGCGCTCGCGCACCTCGCGCGCGCGGCGGTTCTGCTCGCTGACTTCCAGCGCGCCGAGCGACTCTACGAGCGGCTCGCCCCCTACGCGCTCTTCAACACGCCGAACAGCTTGCTGTTCTACGAGGGCTCGGCGTCTCACGCGCTCGCCGGAGTCGCGGCCGCGCTCGGCTGGGACGAGCGCGCCGAGGCTCACTTCGAAACGGCCTTGCACCAGAACGAGCGCTTCGGCGCGCGCCCGCAGCTGGCGCGCTCGGCCCTCGAGTACGCGCAGTGGCTGGCGCGGCGCCGCGGCGCGGGCCGGGCGCGCCCGGTCGCTGCGCGCGCGGCGAGACTCGCGAGCGAGCTCGGCATGGACTGGGTCGGGGCCGCAGCCGCGCCGCTCGCCGGCTAGCGAAGGTGCGCCCCCACTTCGGTTAGCATGAGGGGATGCTGCGCCGGTCTGCACTCCCCTGGGTGGCCATTCCCTTGGCCGCACTCTGCCTCGCGGGCTGCAAACGCGGCGCGCAGGGCGGCTTCGCGCCGCCGCCGCCCGTGGTCGAGGTGATCACGGTCGAGCCCGAGACGATTCGCGACACGATCATTCTGGTCGGCCAGCTGGAGTCCGAGCACTCGGTCGAGCTGCGCCCCGAGATCGACGGCATGGTCGAGTCGATCGAATTCGTCGAGGGCCAGACCGTGAAGAAGGGCGACGTGCTCTTCGGCCTGCGTGACTCCGAGCAGCGCGCGCACGCCCGCGAGGCCACGGCGCGCGCGAAGCTCGCCGAGGAGATCTTCCGGCGCATCAGTCTCCTGGCGGCGCAGGAAGTCTCGGCGCGCGTCGAGTTCGACCGAGCGCAGGCGGAGCTCGAGGTCGCGCGCGCGGAGGCCCAGCTGCGCGAGGTCGAGCTCGAGAAGACCAAGGTGCGAGCGCCCTTCGACGGCGTGGTCGGCCTGCGGCTCGTCTCGCCGGGAGAGCGCGTGCGCCGCAGCACGCCCCTCGTGAAGGTCGACGCGGTCGATCGACTGCAGCTCGTGTTCGCGGTGCCCGAGATCGGCGTGCCATTCGTGCGCACGGGCATGCCGGTGACCGTCACGGTGAAGCCGTTCCCCGAGATTCGCTTCGCCGGCGAGGTGTTCTTCGTGTCACCCACGCTCGACGCGACGACGCGCCGTCTGACCTTGAAGGCGTGGGTTCCGAATCCGGGGCGCAAGCTGCAGCCGGGGCTGTTCGCGAACCTCGAGGTGCAGCTCGCGGAGCGACCGAACGCGGTGGTGGTCCCGGACGCGGCGATCCTGGTCGACCAGGGCGGCTCGTTCGTGTGGCGCATCGGCGCCGACGGGAAGGCGACGCGCGCGCCCGTCGAGATCGGCCTGCGCAAGGCGGCGCGCGTGGAGATCGCGAGCGGCCTCGAGGCGGGCGATCGCATCGTCTCGGCGGGCACGCAGAAGGTGACTGAAGGGGCGGCCGTCGTCGTGGCCGAGACGGACCCGGCCGCGGCGGAAGTCGCGGAGCCCGGCGAGCCGGCGTCCGGCGGAAAGGGCGGCGGATGAGGCTTCCCGAGCTCTGCATCGAGCGGCCCGTGCTGACGACGGTGATGTCGCTCTCGATCGTGATCGTCGGAACGATCGCGCTCCTGCGCCTTCCGAACCGGGAGCTGCCCGACGTCGACCCGCCGGTCGTGGCGGTCACCACCGTGTATCTCGGCGCCGCGCCGGAGGTCGTCGAGACCTCGGTCACGCAGGTGCTCGAGGACCAGCTGATCGGGATCGAGGGCATCAAGCACGTCACTTCGGTGTCGCGCGAGCAGGTGTCACAGATCAGTGTCGAGTTCGAGCTGTACCGGGACGTGGACGCCGCGGCGGCCGACGTGCGCGACCGCGTCGCGCGGGCGCGCAGCACCCTGCCGCAGGACGTCGAGGAGCCGGTGATCGCCAAGCGCAGCGCCGACGCGCGACCGATCCAGTGGATCGCGCTCTTCGGGGGCGGTCTCTCGCAGATCGATCTCTCGACCCTGGCGGAGACGCGGCTGCGCGATCGGCTCGCCAAGCTGCCGGGGGTCGCGGAGGTCTGGCTCGCGGGCGAGCGGCGCTACGCGATGCGCATCTGGATCGACAACACGCGACTCACCGGGCAGGGGCTGACGATCGCCGACGTCGCCGCGGCGCTGAAGCGCGAGAACGTCGACATCCCGTCGGGCCGCATCGAGGGCACCAACCGCGAGTTCACGGTGCGCACGCCCGGCGAGATGAAGACCGCCGACGAGTACGAGTCACTGATCCTGGCCGAGACGGATTCCGGGCCGGTGCGCCTGCGCGACGTGGGTCGCGCCGAGGTGGGCGCCGAGGACGACCGCAAGCTCGTGCTCTTCAACGGCCTGCCGGCCGTCGCGCTCGGCATCGTGAAGCAGTCGAAGGCGAACACGCTCGACGTCGCGGCCGCTGTGCGCGCGGAGCTCGCCGCGCTGTCGAGCGAGCTGCCCGAGGGCGTGCAGACCGATCTCGCGTTCGACTCGTCGATCTTCGTGCAGCGCTCGATCGAGGACGTGAGTCGCACCATCTTCGAGGCGATCGTCCTGGTGGTGGTGGTGATCTACCTGTTCCTGCGCAGCGCGCGCGCGACCTTGCTCCCGGCGGTGGCGATCCCCGTGTCGGTCGTCGGCACCTTCGCGGTGCTGTACGCGCTCGACTTCTCGATCAACACGCTGACGCTCATGGGTGTCACCCTGGCGATCGGGCTCGTGGTCGACGACGCGATCGTGGTGCTCGAGAACATCACGCGCTGGATCGAGGAAGGCACGCCGCGCATGGAGGCGGCGCGCCGCGGCATGAACGAGATCCTGTTCGCGGTCATTGCCGCGACCGCGTCGACCGTTGCGGTGTTTCTGCCGCTCGCGTTCCTCACCGACACGACCGGGCGCCTGTTCCGCGAGTTCGGCGTGACCGTCGCCGCGGCGGTCGCGATCTCCGGCTTCGTCGCGATCACGCTGACCCCGGCGCTCGGCGCGCGCGTGCTCAGCGCGCACACGGGCGAGCACGGCTTCAAGGCGCTGCTCGCGCGCGGCTTCGAGCGCATCGCGAGCGCGTACACCGCCACGCTCGGCCCCGCGCTCGCGCGCCCGGGCGCGGTCGTGGCGATCGGCGCCGCGTGGGTGGCGCTCGGCTTCGTGTTGCTCGCGGTCATCCCGCGCGAGTTCGTTCCCGACGCCGACCGCGGTGTCGTGCTCTCGTTCGTGCGTGCCCCCGAAGGCAGCACCATCGACTACACCGCGCGCTATCAGAAGCAGATCGAGAAGATCGTGCTCGCCACGCCGGAGGTCGCGAAGAGCTTCTCGGTCGTGTCACTCGGCATGGGAGGCCCGGGGCTCGTCAACGAGGGCGTGCTCTTCACGTCGCTGAAGCTTTGGGAGGACCGCGACCGCACGCAGCAGCAGGTGGTCGAGGAGTGGCGCGGGAAGTTCGCGCAGATCGCCGGCGTGCAGGGCTTCCCGGTGAATCCGGATGCGCTCGGGCAGAGCCTGCGCTCCGCGCCGGTGTCACTGGTCGTGCAGGGGCCGGACATCTACGACGTCGCGCGCTACGCGGACGAGATCGCGCGGCGCGCGCAGGCGATTCCCGGGCTCGTGAACCTGCAGTCGGATCTGTTGATCAACAAGCCGCAGCTCGAGGTGGCGATCGATCGCAACCGCGCGAGTGACTTGGGCGTGTCGGCGCGGGACATCGCCTCGACCCTGCAGATCCTGCTCGCGGGTCAGGAGCTCTCGACCTTCAAGAAGGACGGCGAGACCTACAAGGTGATGGTGCAGCTCGAGCAACAGGATCGCTCCGATCCGCGCGCCGTGCTGCGCGCGTATGTGCGCAACTCTTCCGGCCGGCTCATGCCGCTGGCGTCGTTCGTGGACGTGCGCGAGTCCGTCGCGCCGCGCGGGCTGCCGCACTTCGACCGGATTCGCTCGGCCACGATCAGCGGCAACCTGGCCCAGGGCGCGGCGCTCGGCACGGTGCTGCGGCAGATCTCGGGGATCGCGAAGCAAGTCCTGCCGGAAGGGAAGGGCTTCAAGGCGGTGTTCTCGGGTGACTCGGAGCAGTTCTACGCCTCGGGGAACGCGCTGCTCTTCGCCTATCTGCTGGCGATCGTCGCGGTGTATCTCGTGCTCGCGGCGCAGTTCGAGAGCTTCTTGCACCCGGTCACGATCCTGGTCGCGGTGGCGCTCTCGTTCACCGGCGCGCTCGTCACCCTGATGGCGGTCGGCTCGACTCTGAACTTGTTCAGCCAGATCGGGCTCGTGATGCTCGTCGGCCTCGTGACCAAGAACTCGATCCTGATCGTCGAGTTCGCGAACCAGCTGCGCCAGCGCGGTCTGGGCCCGCGGGAGGCGGTGTTCGAGTCCTCGCGCATCCGCTTCCGCCCGATCCTGATGACCGCGCTCGCGACCATGGCCGGCATCCTGCCGATCGCGATCGGCAGCGGGGCGGGCGGTGAGTCGCGCGCCCCGCTCGGCATCGCCGTCGTGGGCGGCGTCGGCTTCTCCACCGTGCTCACCTTCATCGTCGTGCCCGCCGTCTATCTCGGCTTCGAGAATCTGCGGGCGAGAGTCACTCGGCGAATGACGCAAGCGATCACTACCGCCTGAAGGCCTCCAGCGCCTCTTGCGTGAGCCCCTCCGGATCGGGTGAGTCCCCTTGTGAGTGGCTCACGTACAGGACTTCTCCGCTGGCGGCGTCGATCAGGCCGACGACCAGGTCGGACTCCCGTCTGGGCGAGTAGGAGTACGCATGGCCGAGCGTGGCTGCGAAGAAGGCCAGCGACGCCGCGACGTCCTTCGCCACCTCGCCGCTGGACTTCGAGAAAGCCGAATAGCGCGCGAACAGCAGCACGTCTGCGTCGGCCAGCCGGGCGAGCCGCTGCGTTTCCCCCAGTACGGAGCGCATCCCGGCAAAGGCCTCGGCTTGGCTCGTGGACTCGGAGCGCAAGGCGCGAATCATGGCCACGTCCGCGGCCTGTTGCACCTCCGTCGTCTCGAAGCGCAGGTCGGGGCTGCGCGCGTAGGTTTCCTCGTCCAGAGGAACGACCTCGACCGCAAAACTGCGCGCTTCGAGCGCGTTCTGCGCCTCCGCGCGAATCGCGTTTCCGGCGGCCGCGGCTTCGGGATCGAGTGACTCGTTGGCTCCGGTGAACACGACCCGAGTCACCGTGGCTTGCACCGGCATGATACCGATCTTCTTGACCGAGCCGAGCCGCGCGGGCAGCTCGGGATGTTTGCGCACGGTCGGCGTGATGCAGCTGCACAGCGTGCAGACCAGAGCGAAGGAAGCGATCCGGCCGACCCGGCACGGGGCCGAGCTCGTCACGGCGATGTCTCCTGGGCCGACGCCGCCGATGCGCGGATCCGCTTCAGGAAGCCCTCGACCAGGCGCGCGTCGGGAGCCTCTGGGTTCGCAGTCAGGTATTGGGTCAGCGCGGCTTCGGCAGCGGCGAGCTTCCCCTCGAGGAGCAAGGCCTCGCCGAGACCGCGTCGGGAAGGCCCGTGAGTGGGATCGAGCTCGAGCGCGCGTCGGAAGTCGCCCTCGGCTTCGGCGAGCTGCGCAGGTTCCCCGGCGCGCAGTCGTTTGAGCGCGCGCGCATCGGCCGCCTCGCGGTCGCGCCGATTCATGCTGCGTGCCTGGAACGCGAGCGGCACCTGCTTGGGTGCAGCGGCGATCCGCAAGAGACTCTCCCCCTCGTAGTACAGCAGCAGCGCGCTCGCGCCGTAGTGGCTCCTCACGTGCGCCGCGTTGCTGCTCGCCAGCTCGTACATCTCGGTTTGAAGGGCCAGGCGGACGCTGTCGAAGGAGGGCTTCTCGAACCGGCGTCGCATGAGCTCGGCGTCGTTCCGGCCGCCCGAGTTCGCCGCTACGGCGCCCGTGGTCACGAGCTCGACGCAAGCTCGCCCGCGGGCGTCGCTAGCGGGGTCCGCACTCAGAACCCCGCCGCCGCTTCGATCGGTCGAGTCGATCGCCGCGGCGAAAACATGGGGCGCCGAGGTCGTGGTGAAGCCCGCGCGTCCGATCCACTCGAGGCCGGCGCGATCGGCTTCCCGCTCTTGCTCCAGTGTGTTGGCGGCCATCGCCGCGGCGAAGCCGAGGTCGGTGAGTGCGGAGAGCGGGCCCAGCGGCGCGCCTGCGATCTTCGCGGCGATCACCTTGTTGCGCTGGTCGATGAGCCGCTCCCGCGCATGGCCGAAGGTCAGGTGACTCATTTCCCGTGCGATCAGGAACGCGAGCTGCGCCTCGTCGTCGACTCGTGCGAGCTCGCCCGCGCTCAGGTAGATCGCTCCGCTCTGCAGTGAGAACGCGTAGACGCCGGGGCTTCGCAGCGCCGCGATTCTGAAGTGTCTCGGGTCCTGCCCCGGGGCGTGCGCGGCGAGCGGAGCGGAGACGGAGTCGAGGTAAGCCTGCAGCTCCGGGTCCAGGTATTCGAGACCCTGCTCCTCGATGGACGCCTGAACTCTCTCGTCCCGGGCGCGCACCTCCTCGAGATCTGGATCCGGCGGCGGCGAGGGGGGCGGTTCGGCGGACCCCGCGCCTCCAGCGAGGCCGAGCGCCAACGCCAGAACGAGACACCCGACGACTCGCCTCTCTCGAATCACGAGCCGAAGCGTATCAGATACGTTCTGGACGAGAGCGGAGTCAGCGCTACTTCACGCCCTCGATCGGCGCGAGCAGGTCCTCGAGGAAGAACGCCGAGAGCGCGGCGCGGCCGTTGATCCCGGCCTTCGCGTAGAGCGCGCGCGTCTGCACGCGCACGGTGCGGTCGCTGGTCGCGCGCAGCGTCGCGATCTCCTTCAGGGAGAGTCCCTTCAACAGGAGGAGCGCGATCTCGCGCTCGGCCTCGGTCAGGCTCCAGCGCGAGAACTGCACCTCGATCGCCTCGCCGAGACCGGTCAGGAGGCCGCGCGCCTCGCCGCGCCAGCGCTGGCCCTGCACGCGCGCCAGCTCGAGGTCGTGAATCAGCGTTCGCTGCTCGCCCTGCTGACGCCGGGACACCTGGAAGAGAAGAATCACGCCGACGCTCGTGAGCACGGTGGGGACGATGTCGAGCAGCTCGAAAGCCATGTCCGCACTGGACATGTGCGGCTCTTCCCGCAGCTCGAGCAAGAGATACAGGGCGATTCCCGCGATCACGGCGAGAACCGCCCAGAGGCGGGTGCGAAGCCCGATCAAGTCACCCAAGCCGCCTCCCCGCGCCGCACGGGCGCCGGCGTCGGTTCTCTTCAGGGTCCAGGCAGCGTCCCGCAGCGCGCGTCGAAGTTGCAGTCCACGAGCCGCGTGGTCTCGCCGGTGTCCAGAGCGACCTCGAGGAAGATTCCGATGCCCGGCGCGTAGTACTTGTGCTCGGGTGCGTCGGGCTCGAGCGGCGAGAATTCGCGGGTCACGACGCAGTTCCCCGCGCAAAGCGCGTCGGCGAGCGCCTGCGGCACGAATTGGTCGAGCACAGTGTTCTGGCCGTACGTGTACGTCGTGCTGAGGACCTCGCCGAGATCCTCCGCGTTGCCGAGATCGAACTCCTGGCGGTAGAGCGCGCCCACCGTGGGACTGGCGAGGGACAGGATGCCCGGCTGCGCCCCCTCGCGGCCCGCCTTGAAGGCGCCCTCGATCCCCACGAGCTCCGGCTCGCGCGGGTTGTCGCCCGCGAAGCTCTCGAACTGCTTGGTCTCCTCGCCGCAGTAGAACACGTCGCCGCTCTTGGCCTGGGCGAACCAGTCGTCCGTGTCCTCGGTGAGATCGCCGTCGGTCGTGACGACGTCGTGCGAGACGATGCAGGTCACGCCGGCGATCAGCTTCGTCGCGCTGGTGATCGTCGTCGTATCGATCTCGTTCGTGCTCGCGTAGGTCCACTGGTTGCCGATGGCCAGCGGGAAGTACGTGTTCGGATGGGTCAGGTTCTCGAAGTCGGAGTCGAAATCCGCAGGAGCGAACGAAGGTGCGTAGCGCGCTTCGCCCAGCGCGCTACAGACGTCGCGCCGAGCCGCACGCTGGTCCTTGCAGCCCTGCTCCGCGTCCTTCTTGGCAGCCTTCGCGTCGGCGTCGCATTGGCTCTGCGTGGCGGGGTCCGGGACGTTCACGCAAATGCCGAGCGCGGTGTCGAGATCGTCGCGCGCGGCGTTCTGGCAGGCGCCGAACGCGGCTGCCGTGGTCTCCGAGCAGAACCTTCCAGCAGCCGAAGCGCTCAGCGGCGCCAGAAGGACCGCCAGCGCGAGAAGCGGCAGAGTGCGGTGCCCGAGTCCGAGTCGATTCGCCATCGGAGATCTCCTATCGCTGTGTTTTGAGGCTTGTGTTCGAGGCGGCCGATGCCGCGAGTGGCTTCCTGCTCCGATTCGTCGCCGACGCTCGGCCCCGCATTCAATGCGATCCATACGCCTTTTGGCGTACGACCCGACTCGCGTCTCTCGCTCGGATGCATTGCCGGATGCCAGTCGCTCGTTTAGGCTGGTGGACGATGTCGGAGCACCCCTTCGGCCCGCCGCCCCAGTCGGACTTCGCGGTCGCGCCTGCAGCGGAGGAGGTCGCGTTCTTTCGCGAGAACGGCTTCCTGGTGGTCGAGCGCATCACGACGGACGCGGAGATCGCGTGGCTGCGCGGAATCTTCGAGTACATCTTCTCGCCGGAGCAGGCCGCGCGGCGCGACGCGCCGGTGGATCGCTCGGGGACACGCGACCCCGGGGAGCCGGTGATGCTGAGTCAAGCGTTCTTCCCCGAGCTCCGGTTTCGCGAGCTGCTCGCGACGACTCACTGGCGCAACGCGAAGCGCTATGCGTCCGCGCTGCTCGGCGTCCCGGAGGCGGAGCTCACGAGCTGGGGTCACATGATCCAGAAGCCGCCGGGCGGGCGGGCAGCGCTCTGGCACCAGGACCACGCGTACTGGGATCCCGAGTTCGACTACCAGGCGCTCGGCGTCTGGCTGCCGCTGCACGACGTGTCGGTCGAGATGGGCGCGATGCAGTTCATCCCCGGCTCGCACAAGCGCGGGCTCCTGCCGCACCGCCACGCGGACAAGCCGGAGGCGAACGTGCTCACGGTCCGCGAGCCGATCGACGAATCACTCGCGGTCGCGTGCCCGCTCTCGCTCGGCGGCGCCACGTTCCACCACAACGAGACCTTGCACTACACCGCGCCAAACACGACGGACCGGCCGCGCCTGGCCTATCCGATGGAGTTCCAGACCCGGCCGCGCTGGCGCGAGGTGCCGCGCGACATGCCGTGGGTGGAGGAGCGCCGCGCGGCGACCGGCAAGCCGCCGCTGACGTACGTCGCGGACGGCCAGTTCATCCGGCTCTAGACGCCTCGCTCGCGAGCTACGCGCGCACGCTCAGCTCGAAGCCGCCCTCGAACGGCAGGGTGAGCGTGCGCAGGCGGTTCCTCGGGTCGTTCACGAACGCGAAGTAGTCGGCGTAGGCGTCGCGGAACTGCGCCGTGTTGTCGGCCACCACGATCGCGCCGGGGCGCAGCGCGGGCGAGACGAGCTCGAGAGCCGGCCGGGCCATCGGGGTCCAGATGTCGATCAGCATGAAGTCGACCGGCCCGCCGACCGCCTTCAGTGTCTCGAGCAGGTCGCCCTCGCGCAGGTCGATCCACTCGGTGAGGCCGGCCTCGGCGAAGTTCGCGCGCGCGGCCTCGGCCTTCTCGCGCTCGTGCTCGGTGCCGATCACGACTCCCGCCCCGCCGTCCTCGCGCGCGTTGTCGCGCACGGCCGCCGCGAGATACAAGGTGGAGACACCGAACGAAGTGCCGGCCTCGACGACCCGCTTCGCGCGCAGAGCGCGGCAGAGCTGGTAGCAGAGCTCGGCCTTCTCGCGGTCGAGCGCCACCAGCTTGTCGCTCATGAACTGGTGGGTGCGGTCGTCGAA
>WNFL01153797.1_pt1 | contig 12115 bp, 10 predicted proteins | sample 5400361 | NCBI WGS metagenome assembly WNFL01 (sample SAMN13153351, study PRJNA577476) | soil metagenome | isolation source: 40 cm soil on Douglas fir-dominated hillslope | place: USA:California | collected 2013-09-17
GGTTTCAATGCACGCTTGTAATCAGAAACCGAACGATTTCCCACAGCGTCATAAATCAGATCGTACTGCTGCCCATTGCGGGTGAAATCTTCTTTGGTGTAATCAATAACGTGGTCTGCCCCGATGGAGCGCACCATATCCAGGTTCCGCGTGCTGCACACGCCGGTCACTTCAGCGCCGAACGCTTTGGCGATCTGTACCGCGAACGTCCCTACGCCACCGGATGCCCCATTCACCAGAACCTTTTGTCCGCTCTGGATATGGCCCGTATCGCGGAGACCTTGTAGCGCAGTGAATGCCGCAACAGGAACGGCTGCCGCTTGCTCGAACGACAGATTCGTTGGTTTCAGCGCGATGGTACTTTCACGAATAGACATGTACTCGGGTACTTTCACGAATAGACATGTACTCGGCAAAAGCGCCGACACCACACCCAAACACTTCATCACCCGGCTGAAACTGCGTTACATTGCCGCCAACTGCTTCAACGCGCCCCGCGACATCCGCGCCAAGCTTGGGGTCGTTTGGTTTGAGAAGCCCGCCGTCCAAACGGGCCAGGAACGGTGCGCCTCTCATGCGATGCCAGTCCAAGGGGTTTGCAGACGCTGCCTGAACTTTTATAAGTACCTGGTGATCCTTGAGCGTAGGTTTTTCTACCTCATTGAGTTGAAGAACGTCGGGTGATCCGTATTCTGTACAGACAATAGCTTTCATTTAGGCCTCCATCTCTATTTTCGATGTGCTCATTACAAACTACTTTTATGTTTCCTGTTCAGGTCCAACTCCAGGCATACCAAATCGTCAGCGCATTAAACACAAGCCCCACGACTATCAAGAATTTGTCATAAGCTGATGGGTATGTAGGCAAGCCAATGAGGTTAAAACCCAAAAACACTACAGCTATGATGATATTTACCCAGCGATTCGCTGTATAATCCAACGTCACGGACAGGAAAACCATAACAATCGGAATCAACATGAATACTGCGATTCCCAGCCACATTGCCTGAGTTATTGGCTTACCTGCGATTTCTCCCGCTTTAAAATCGCCACTATATATGCGCAGCACATCCCCCAAGAGATACGTTAACATGAGCGCTACCCATAGTGCTGCAAGCTTGATCTTTATCTCTTCCATTTCAATCGTCTCTTCGAGGTTGTGAATTGCTAGTCTGTTGCACAGTGATGACGACTTTTCCTTTGGCATGTTCTTGCACAAGATACCGGATAGCCTCAGCAGTCTCGTTTAATGGGTAGCATCTGTCGATGACCGGCACCACTTTGCCAGCTTCAAGGAGCGATTTCATAAAAACCAAATCCCTGGTGGTGACTTTCGCAATCCCCATGAAACCCATCTTTTTACTTCCGATCTTCGATACCACTGGCCCCAGAAACAGCCCCTGGAGTACTTGCGATATCGAACCGCCGACTGCTACATAAATCCCATTCGGATTTAATGCACGTCTATAGTCTTGGATCGAATGATTCCCGTTTATGGCAGCGATCAAGTCGTAGCGCTGTCCATTTTTGGTGAAATCTTCTTTTGTGTAATCAATGACATGAGCTGCCCCAAGTTGGCGTACCATGTCCAGGTTCCGAGTGCTGCACACGGCGGTCACTTCAGCGCCGAACACTTTAGCAAGCTGCACCGCAAATGTACCAACGCCACCAGACGCGCCATTAATGAGAATCTTTTGCCCGCTCTGAATGTGCCCTTTGTCGCGCAGGGCCTGTAGAGCGGTCAATGCCGCTACCGGGACGGCTGCGGCTGCCTCAAACGATAGATTGGCTGGTTTCAGGGCCAGATTATCTTCAGCAGCACACGCATACTCGGCAAATGCACCCACGGACCCTGCGGATAGCCCGTATACTTCATCGCCTGGCTGAAACTGCTTCACGGCTACGCCAACCGCCTCAACTCGCCCCGCGATGTCCGCGCCGAGTACCTTGTTTACTGTTTTGAGTAGCACCTCGTCCATGAAGCGACCTAATGCCGATTGCATCTCGAAGCGCCGGAAGTCAAGCGCGTTTGCCGATGCCGCCTGAACTTTGACCAGCACTTGATCGGCCTTAGGGGTAGGTTTTTCTACCTCTCTAAGCTGAAGAACGTCCGGTGATCCGTATTTTGTGTATAGAATCGCTTTCATTGCTGACCGAGCCTGTAGAGCTTGTAGCCTACAAACAAGACCCAAACTGTGGTGAGAAGGGAAGCGACGATTATGGTTAGACTCAAAGCACTGAGAAAAAAAGGCCCCACTACCGCAACAATCCCTAGGACGCCCGTGACCAAGCCCAAATAGGCCGTACGCTTACTGAAGATTCCCTTTAACATAACGAAACCGATCATGAAAATCCCGACGGAGAGGGTGAGTGTGTTGTAGACAAATAAGAGACTGGATTCTAGCATCGCGGTTGGGTAAGTTGCAGCCGCAACGATGACCGCCCTCTGTGCGTCGCTCGTGGCTGCGGCGTAGTTACGGCTGAGCGTGATGACCACAGCATAATTTGTCCAGGTAAGCGCCAGGTCCAGGACAATGAACAACCCCACGAATGCGGTTGCTACCAGCATCGCGTTTCTGTTTATCCCTTTCAACGCGAGGTAGAGCGACAACGCGACAGGCACGAGGAGAAAGTCTGTTAGGACAGACAGACCCAGGATACCCCACCACAGAGTCGTATTCCCAGCTACATATGTGAGCCGCGCCTCTGCACCACTCGGTGGAGCACCCATCGGAACATATAAGGCAATAATGACGATGTATGCTATACCGAAGACGAGCGCGGCGATACCGCCTACTCGATACAACCATTTCCCATCTGGGTCAATCGTATTAACCATCATCTTCTGCACGCTCATTTACGCATCTCCTTTTCTAAGGATTCGGGGCCACACGTGAGTGGCTCGAATGTTGAGTCCAAAGCCCCCGGCACGACTTATATCAGCCAGCCGCAAGCGCACGTTGTTCCCACCGCTCGACGTTGACGCCCTTAATCAACAGCCACAAGGCTAAGAACAGTTCTGCCAAAGCCGTAATCAGGACAACGCTCACGTCGAGGTTGGGAAGAAGAATTGCTGCAAAACTCTGTATCAGATAGCCAAAACAGGCAATCATCAACAAGATTCCAAGAATTCTAGGAATGAAACCTGACTTGAAGACTAAATACCCCATAGGAAATAGCCAAAGACCCCAAAATATCTCGGCGATGTTGAGTCCGAGGGCGTGCAAATTAAGAAATAGGGACACCAGCGCGTGCAACTGATCTGGTGAGAATACTGTCAGGTGTGTGTCTAGTAGACGCAGGACAGCAAGCCGATTTAGCTCATTGAGCATTACAATGGGGATACCGAGAAGATTGAGTATGACCATCAGCGCAGCCATGTTCTTGTTAACTGGTTTGAATAACTGGTATAGCAATAGACCGACAAATACAAAGCACGTTTGGCTGAGTAGATTGCTCGCAATGCCCAGGCGGAATAGCGATTCAGAAGCCACGATCTTGCTGGCTGTTGCGGCTGCATCTCCCGGCACGATAAGAGCGGAGGGAACATATACGAGGCTGAACGGCGCGAATGGTATGAGATAAAGCAACGCTGCGACTCTTGCATAAATAAGTGGTGATGTTTGGACGGTCCGCGTTGTCATTCGAATTTCTCCTACAGCTTGTCATGGTTAATTAGCCTAATATATTGGAACGACAGCCCTAAGTAGCTTGCCTCAAATCACTCTTGGACATCTGAAGCATCTACCTTGTCGGGTTTAACAGGACTGACCGAAACCAATGGCATACCTAAATCGCGCACTTTTTTGAGCAATCCATGCAGCGCGGCTTGGTCAATCACGGGGCCAGCTAACAGCGTATCGCCGTTGTCTTCGAGCGTGATGGTCAGGCCGCCAAACCAGTCTGTCCATTGATGCCCCAGGTGCCCCTTGATTCTGATTTGATAGATCATTGGTTCACCCGCATCAGTTTTGGGGTCGAGTTCGTTTGACATGACCGTCTACCTGTTGTGACCAGTCATTACAGCCTGTGCCACTTTCCCAACGTACAGGTAGTATCACTGCAATAGGGTGTTAGCGTATAGACACTTTAGTGTTGGTTAGAGGTGTTGTTTTTAGTGAGTGTGGGGAGAAAATTGAAGTATGCTTGCAGTTACAGCAACCCCAACTCGCGGGCACGGGCGACAGCTTCAGTGCGCCTTTGAACTTGCAATTTATCAAAAATTCTGCGGTTATGCCCCTTGACCGTATCCAGGGCAAGGAAGAGTTTCTCGCCAATCTCGTGATTCGAGAGTCCCTGGGCAACGAGTTGTAGTATTTCTAATTCGCGGGGACTTAATGGCTCAATAAGAGATTGCGAATCGCCAAAAGTGACGATAGGGGAGTCGCCTGAGATCCTCTGTTTCTCAGCTTCAAATGTAGCCAGCAACTTACCTCTGTAGTTCGGTATAATTCCATCAGCAGATGCTTCGGACAAGGGTTCAGCCATCGGAACGCCTTCATCGATAAAAAGACGGATGAAGCCGCCCGGCTCTGCGAGTGTCAGCGCATCACTCAGCAGTTGCACAGCACTGTCCTTTTCGCCACGCGCATGGTGAGCAACCGCCTGTAGGACCATCACCTTGAGCCGTTCATCCTCCCAATGCTTAGCTTCCATCTGTTGGCGCAGCAGGCTCAACGTTGCCAGCGCTTCGGAAGTATCTCCCTGCGCCAGATACACCCGCACCTGGCTCAGAGGAAGTTGATAGGTTTCAGCCAGTTGTGCGGCTGCCGTCAGGTTGCCCTGCCGAAGCAATGTAACCACTTGTGCGGCTGCTACTTCAGGCATCCGAAGCACAAAGTTACGCTGGCGTGCGGATTGGTCGGCCGCCGTTAAAAGTGCAATCGAGCCATCCACATCTCCCCGGGCAAGTTTCAGGCGGGCAAGAAACGTCTCCGAGACAATGAATCTGTCAATTACACTTTCATACTGCTGCGCCAGGAGCAGGCTCTGTTGCCCATGCTGCTCGGCGGCATCCAGTTCGTTCCATTCATAGAGTATACGAGCCAGACCAAGATGCGCTTCGCAGATAATCTGAAGCGGCTGAGCCCCTGCCAATTGCAGGACGCGCTGATAGGTTTCGGCTGCGAGATAGAGTTGATTTTCTGTTTCCTGAACATTGCCCAAACCGATTGTCGCCAATATAGTGATGAATATATCCCCGGATGCCTGACTGAGAGAGATGGCTTCAGCAAGCGCCTGGCGGGCTGCTGCACGTTCTCCCTTGAAAAGGTAGGCATACCCCAGCGTCCAATTAGCGTTAGCACGGAGAGACAGGTTATTGGGGGGCAGATATTCCAGGGCACGATGCGACTGGGCAAGCATCGTTTCTGCATCGTATCGAGTGAGCGCCAGCACGGCCCTGGCGGCGGCAATTTGTCCGACAAGGTTTGGGGTCTTGTCGTCCGCCACAGTGCCTTGCAGGGCGGCTTCGGCAGCTTGTAACTTCTCTTCCACACCAGTCGTTTGACCATTAATCAGCAGCAGCGAGGCATACCGCCACCACAACGAGGGTTTGGCATTCAATATCGTCGTGGGCAATGACTCCAGCCAGTTTAGTATGGTAGTCACCGCGCCACGCAAATGCAAGGGCATCCCTTTTCCTTCAATCAGGCGTTCGGTGCGCTCAATATCATTGGCGGCAGCAGCGTGTTGGAACGCTTCAAGCTCAAGGCCATTGTCTTCGTACCACTGGCTGGCACGGATATGCAGTTCGTTCACGCGGCTTTGCACCTCCGCTGTAGATGAGGCGATGCTCTGATGCAGCCGCTGCCGCAGCAGCTCAGCAAAGAGATGATGATAGCGATACCACTGCCGCTCATTGTCCAGAGGGACGATGAACAGATTAGCGTGTTCGAGATATTCCAGCGTTTCTTGCCCCGAAGCAGCAGAGTCGAGCAAAACGGCATCACAAAGCGGACCACACAGGCGATCCAGGATTGATGTACGCAGCAAGAAAGTCTGGACGCTTTCGGACTGCTGTTGCAGGACTTCCTCAACCAGATAATCCATCACGAAATGATGGCTGCCGGTGAAAGATTTGATGAAGCTCGTGTTGTCTTGATGTCCCTGCATGGAAATCGCGGCGAGTTGCAGTCCGGCAATCCAGCCTTCGGTGCGGGTTTCCAGTGCAGCAATATCTTCCGTTGCGAGGTTTAGGCTCATCACCTGGTTGAGAAATCTCGCCGCTTCAGAGGGAGTAAACCGTAAGTCCGTGACGCGCAGTTCGGTCAATTGGCCCCCGGCGCGTAACCGGGCCAATGGCAGTTGTGGGTCCTCTCGTGTGGCGATGACCAGGTGCATCCGTGGCGGCAGATGCTCTAGCAGAAAGGTGAGGGCATTGTCAACGGATTTGGCATCTATAACGTGGTAGTCGTCAAGGACTAGGACAAAATCATCGGAAATGGCAGTGATTTCATTGAGCAGAGCCGTCAAAATCACTTCGCCTGGCGGTGGCTGAGGGGATTGGAGGGCACTCAATACGCCTTGTCCAATGTTCGCCTCAATCGTCTGCAAAGCCGCGACGAAGTAAGCCAGAAAGCGGGCAGGATCATTATCTCCTTCGTCCAGCGACAGCCAGGCGGTTGGTCGCTCGTTACGGGCGATCCATTCGCTGACCAGAGTGGTTTTACCAAAGCCAGCCGGGGCTGAGATGAGGGTGAGCTTGCAATGGAAATCCTCGTTCAAGCGCTCAATCAAGCGGGGACGAAAGACCACATTGGGCCGGGATGGGGGGATATAAAGTTTAGTGGCTAAAATTGGTGTAGGCATAGATCAATTATAAAACGCACTCATAATTGACGTACATCTACGCCAACTTAGGTATTCGCTTTTTCTCTGAACGAAAATACTACTATGCTTAAATACGCTTATCTTTGCCAGAAGTTCCATGATGTCGAATCGGAGCCGTGGTACTATCGCGGATGTCGCCAGAGAAGCGCGCGTTTCGGCTGGTACAGTGTGCAGAGTATTAAACCAGCGCTTGATGATCCGTCGTTCCTACTCCCCAACCTACAGTTAGGTTCGTACGTTACACAAAATAAGCTGTAGTATTCCAGGCTTTGACGCTCAATTTGCGCTCGGCCTGGGGAACGTCTTTCCAGGCAACGGCAATTGAGCGGCTTTCACCCGGTAAAATGCAAAGATGGTTGTCATCGAAATACACGTAACCAACCGCGTCGGGGGCGCGGTCATCATCGAGCCAGACAAACATCGCGACATAGCTTCCCGTGTTGGTCACAGTCACGAAGCCTGACGTATCGTTGCGACGAACCTCAAGCGTTGTTTCGGGTGTCGCCAGTGCCGGGGCAAGGTTAGCAGCGCGCGTGAACAGGTAGCGATTCTGTGAACTGATCATCAGCGGCGTCCAAAGCCATAGGTCAAGCAGGAAGACTTCTTCGACTTCTGCCAGTGGACAACTAAAGGCTGTGACGTTTGCTGCGGCATTCCCACGGATCGTCAGCGTTGCCGTCTGCGAAGCGTATGTCTTACCGCTGACCCCGATCAGTTTGATTTCGACAGTTGCGCCCTCAATCGTGTCCACGTAGTCGTTGACAACATAAATATTCGCCTCAAATGTGTTTTGCCCGACGCAGGATTGGGCAGCGAATTTGGCCGAAATATGTAAGTCTTCGTAGGCGCGGGCAACCGCGTAGTAAAGCGGCTTGGGCCGAGCATAGTAATCCACTGCCGATGTACAGGCTGCCATCGGAAACGGCTCATTGAACTGCCAGGGAAACGTGCCGCTGTTCTGATACTTGCGGGTGCGGGCGCTTTCAAGGGCATATCGGACGCCCTCAGCCTGCAAATACTGTGTCCCGGCGACAAGTGTTTCCAGCGACTGTACATCTCCGAGAGAGTCGACCCACTGCTTTTCCTTGACCCACCATGCGCCCAGATGATGCCAGACCGGGTTGTCGAGCGTGACAGGCCAGCGGTTATTCTCCGAGAGGACCTTTTGCAGTGTCTTAAGATTGGTCAATCCTTCCGCGCCGAATTCGCTGTGCAGCAGCGACGTGCTGCGATTGTAAAGTGTATACTGCCCGATCAAGCCCTGGTGTTCCCACGGTCCATGCACGTCATGTTGCGACAATGGATCATGCTCGATGTTCTCAAGGCTGTTGCTGAATACCGGTCCGCTTGGCGAGGTCGGCAGCCATAGTCGATCAGGATCGAGGCGCTCAACGATCTCGTGCAGTGCAGCCAGCGCTGGATGGCTGTCGTCCAATGGCCGTTCGGGTCCGCCTTGTAGTTCATTGCCGCCGCACCAGATCGCGAGTGAAGGATGGTTACGTTTGCGCGGAATGATCTTCTCCGCCTCTCGCACCAACATGTCGATGTAGGCAGGATCATCAGCCACGTTATTGTCAATGCCAGAGCTTGACTGAATAAACTCCTGCCAGACCAGAATCCCCAGGCGGTCACAGAGATTGTAAAATGCCTCGCGCTCGATCAGACCACCGCCCCACACACGCAGCATGTTGACATTGGCCTGCTTCGCCAGCGTGAGCAGGCGTTCCAGCTTTTCGGGCTGTTCTACCCCATACATCACGTCGATAGGAACCCAGTTCCAGCCCTTGATGAAGGTTTTGATGCCGTTCACCACCAGCGTATAAGGTCGGGCAGTGGGATCTGGCGTGTAATTGGCAGCGAACTCGATGCGCCGGATGCCAAATGTGACTTCCCGCTGATCGGACTCCCGACCGCTTTCCTGTTCAACCACGCGCAGTTCAGCACTATATAAGGGTTGCTCACCATGACCATTGGGCCACCACAATTGCGGTGACTCCAGTTCTATGGTTGTCTGTAGCTCAGTATTTCCGGCTTCCAGTTTATAAGGCAACCGCTGACTGCTAACGATCTTCTTTTGAGCATGGGCCGTCGTAGAGATTTCTATGGCTACCTCAACCTGGACTGCTTGTCGTGCGGAAAGTTCAGTCGAGATATTAATCGTGGCGCGTTTCAAATCCTCGCTAAGCTGTGGACGGACAAAAACATCCTCGATACGCGCTGCCTCGGTGATGATCAGTTCGACATTCTCCCAGATGCCGAGATGGACCATACGCGGGCAAAAATCCCACCAATAAGTCATACGGCTCTTAAGGGTGCGGACGAGGCTGGTTTTTCCAATTTGCGGCTGTTCATGCGGCGCAGGCTCAATCACGACCACCAGCAAGTTAGCTTCGCCAAAGTTCAGCAAGTCACTAATCTCGAAGCAGGCCGGGGTGTACATGCTGCGATGCGAGCCAATCCGCTCACCGTTGAGAAAGAACTGCGCGTCGTAGTCTACGCCTTCAAAGCAAAGCTGTATACGCTTATTGCGGTGCTCCTCATCGATTCGGAAATGCCGTTTGTATAGCCAGGTCCGGTCAGGAACCCATTCGCACAGCAGACTGTTGCGCTCAAAGTAGGGATCGGGAATTTCATTCAGTACAAGCAGGTCATGCTGAACCGATCCGGGGACAGATGCTGGACGCCAACCGCGCGTATCTCGCGACTCTGGCATATGCGCATTGCGCCACACCCAATCCTCACCGATGAAATCTTTGAACTGCCAGTCCGGACCGCCGAGTGATATTCTTGTGTGCATCTTATCGCTGTATTCACATCCTGTCCGCAATAATGGTCATAGTAAATCGGAAATCAGATTGTTCAAGCAGTATCTCCCCGGGCCATTCCTCGTTTTCGTGAAAACGCTCATGATCGTTAATCTCGCTGGGAGTTACTTTTTGCGGCACAGAAACAGTTTATCCAGGGCATCGCTACGACTGGTATCAAGGGCTAAGGGCGCTATCCCAGTGTAACAAATTACAATGATAGCGCGTCAGGTTTTGGTCAGACAGGTAGTGCTGCACGGCAAAACAAAGCCGCTTCCGGGGTAGGTTCATGGCCTCAAGGAGTCGATGGAATGTCAGCAACCCGACCAGGTGCTCGCCATTCTACACCGGAAACTCTGACCAAGCAGTCGTATTTATCACTTGTAGCGATAAATGTGACTCGATTCGAGCCAACCGTTAGATCAACCGAATGTGAATGAAAAAGTCGCCACGCCGGGATCGAGAAACTCGATTTCGAACTGTCGATCAGCGATGGACCCTGGCTGTCGGATCAACTGGTACAGGCGCTGTTCGGTGACTGTGCCGTTGCCCTGGTCGTCAACGTCAATTCCGTGAGCAGCACCCGGAGCCTTTCCATCGATGAGCACGCGAAACCGCACGGACGTTCCTGGCACTGCTGGTCCCATAACGAGATTAAGATCGCGGGCATGAAAGCTGTAGATGATCCGCCCATTGGGTTGGTTCAGCACAGTGGCCTGTTGCCCCATCGTCCAATCGCCGGAAAGTGCCCAATCATTGAGGGAAAACCGCGCGGGAGCCGCATAGACGCGACGCTGATCCAACACTGGACCACCTGGAGACGCAAAGTTCTCGGTACGCGCGTAGCCGACATAGTTTTCGGGAGACTTCAGGCTGCCCCAATTGGCGGCGGCTTCTAACCCATCGGCATTAACCTTCACCAGTTCGTCATTGATTGGGCCGCTTCCAGCCTCGGTCAGCAATCTTTGAATAATCATTTCCGCCTGTTCATAATTGCCCTCGCCGAATTGATGAAATCGAATATGCCCTTGCGCATCGACGAAATAGAGTGCCGGCCAATATTGGTTGTTGAAGGCTTCCCATACTGCATAGTCGTTGTCGATGGCGATGGGATAATCGACCTTCAGGTCCTTCGCCTCTCGACGAACATTATTGAGATTGTGCTCAAATTCGAACTCAGGCGTGTGTACGCCAATCACTACCAATCCTTGATCCTTATATTTCTCGGCCCACGCGCGAACATACGGAAGAGTACGTAGCCAATTGATGCAGGTATAGGTCCAGAAGTCGACGAGCACGACTTTTCCCCGTAGTCCTGCCGATGTCAATGGTGACGAGTTGAGCCACTCGGTCGCGCTGCCGAGTGAAGGTAACTCACCTTCGATAGGTAATTGGCCCGTTGTGTACTTCATTTGCCCCTCCGCACTTTTGTTCCTGGTCAAAATTATGATTGTGGCCCCAATGGCGATGACCACCATCGCGGCGACGAGGACCCGAATTCCTTTCATGATGAATGCCCTCCATAGCGTAGCGCGTCATTCAGGTTTTCGCATTCTCGACCATCAGCACGCCGATCAATAGCTGTCTACCTCGATGACGGCTTCGGCAAAAGCCTGGGGCGCTTCCTGCGGCAGATTGTGCCCTATACCACCATTGATGACTCGGTGTGTATATTTACCCGAGAATTTCTTGGCGTAGGCACTGCTGTCCAGATGTGGCGCACCATTGGCATCCCCTTCGAGGGTGATGGTGGGCACGGTGATGACCGGAAATTCGGCCAATCGCTTTTCCAGATCATCATATTTCGACTCGGTATCAGCCAAACCAAGCCGCCATCGGTAATTGTGGATGACGATATTCACATGATCTGGATTGTCGAGAGCCGCTGCACTGCGGTCGAACGTGGCGTCATCGAAGTTCCATTCCGGCGAAGCGATCTGCCAGATGAGTTTGGCAAACTCATAACGGTATTTTTCGTATCCCGCCCGACCGCGGTCTGTCGCAAAATAAAACTGGTACCACCAATCAAGCTCCGCATGTGGTGGCAGCGGCATTTTGCCGGCTTCCTGGCTGCCGATCAGATAGCCACTCACCGCGACGAGGGCTTTAGCACGCTCCGGCCACAGTGCCGCGACGATGTCAGCTGTCCGCGCTCCCCAATCAAAGCCGGCGAGAATTGCCTTCTCGATTCTGAGCGCATCCATTAATGCGATGGTGTCGAGCGCGAGCGCCGATGGCTGACCATTGCGGATTGTGGCGTCCGAAAGGAAATGGGTTGTGCCATAACCGCGCAGATACGGCACGATCACCCGATAGCCCACTCCCGCCAGAATCGGGACGACATCGACGAAGCTGTGAATATCGTAGGGCCAGCCGTGGAGAAGCATAATGGCATGACCATCGACAGGACCGGCTTCCACGTATCCGACATTCAGGACACCGGCATCGATCTGCTTCGGTGCATTGAAAGACTTAAATGT
>WNFL01365345.1_pt1 | contig 12115 bp, 10 predicted proteins | sample 5400361 | NCBI WGS metagenome assembly WNFL01 (sample SAMN13153351, study PRJNA577476) | soil metagenome | isolation source: 40 cm soil on Douglas fir-dominated hillslope | place: USA:California | collected 2013-09-17
TCGAGATCGCCCTGGTTCTCGCGCGGCAGGATCACGGTGCGGATGCCGGCGCGATGCGCCCCCAGCACCTTCTCCTTGATGCCGCCGACGCGCAGCACCCGCCCGCGCAGCGTGATCTCGCCGGTCATCGCGATCCCGGGGCGCGCCTTGCGCCCCGACAGCAGGCTCACCATCGCGGTGCACAGCGCCACCCCCGCCGAGGGGCCATCCTTGGGGATGGCGCCGGCCGGCAGGTGGACGTGGAGGTCGGTGTGCTCGAAGAAGTCAGGATCCACGCCGAGCTCCGCGGCGTGCGAGCGCACGTACGACAGCGCTGCCTGGGCCGACTCGCGCATGACGTCGCCGAGCTGCCCGGTGAGGGTGAGGTTCTTGGCGCCCGGCATCGCGGTGGCCTCGATCGTGAGCACCTCGCCGCCCGCCGGCGTCCACGCCAGCCCCAGCACCGCGCCCGGCGCGTCGAGCGCCAGGGCCTGCTCGTGCTCGAAGCGCTCCGGCCCCAGCAGCTCGCGCACTTCGGCGGGCGTGATCTCGGCCGCGGGCGAGCCGCCCTCGAGCACCTTCTTGGCGGTGCGGCGCAGCACGTTGGCCAGCTCGCGCTCGAGGTTGCGCAGGCCCGCCTCGCTGGTGTACTCGCGCATCACCTTGAAGATCGCCTCGTCGGTGAAGCTCAGGTTCAGGCTCTCGAGCCCGTTCTCGCGGATCGCCTTGGGGAGCAGGTGGCGGCGCGCGATCGCGAGCTTCTCCTGGTCGGTGTAGCCCGACAGCTTGATGACCTCCATGCGGTCGAGCAGCGGCGGCGGCACCGGGTCGAGGTAGTTGGCGGTGGTGATGAACAGCGCCTGGGACAGGTCCCACGGCACGTCGAGGTAGTGGTCGGTGAAGGTCGTGTTCTGCTCCGGGTCGAGCACCTCGAGCAGCGCGGCCGAGGGGTCGCCGCGGAAGTCGGCGCCCAGCTTGTCGATCTCGTCGAGCATGAACAGCGGGTTCTTGGAGCCGGCGCGACGGATGCCGCGGATGATGTTGCCCGGCAGCGCCCCGATGTAGGTGCGGCGGTGGCCGCGGATGTCGGCCTCGTCGCGCACCCCGCCCAGCGACTGGCGCACGAACTTGCGGCCCAGCGCGCGCGCGATCGAGCGCCCCAGCGAGGTCTTGCCGGTGCCGGGCGGGCCGACGAAGCACAGAATGGGCGTACGCGCGTCGGGCTTGAACTTGCGCACCACCAGGTACTCGAGGATCCGCTCCTTGATCTTGTCGAGCCCGGAATGGTCCTCGTCGAGCACCGCGCGCGCGTGCTTGAGGTCCAGGTCGTCCTCGGTCAGCACCGCCCATGGCATGTCGCACAGCCATTCGAGGTAGGGGGCGGGATGCGCGACAGGCGGTCCAGCTCGCGGTCGGCCTCCTTGCGCACCTCGGCCGGCATCTGCGCCTTCTCGATCCGCGCCTTGAGCTCGGCGATCTCGCGCTGGCTGTCGTCGCCCTCGCCCAGCTCCTTCTTGATCGCCTCCATCTGCTGGCGCAGCAGGAACTCGCGCTGGTGCTGGTCGATGTTCTCCTTGACCGAGGCGCGGATCTGCTGGCCGACCTCGAGCACCTGGAGCTCGCGCGCCAGCATCCGGGTGAGCGCGCGCAGGCGCTCGCGGGCGTCGAGCTGCTCGAGCAGCGTCTGCTTGTCCTCGGCGGGCAGATCGAGCAGCGAGGCGATGAAGTCGGCGATGCGGCCCGGGCCGGTCTGGTCGCGCGCCGCCGACAGCGCCTCGTCGGGCACGGTGGGGATGAGCGCGACCACGCGCTCGAACTGCTCGAGCACCTCCTTGACCAGCGCCTGGGTCTCGTCTCGACCCGCGCCTTGAGGTAGGGCGCGGTGGCGGTGTACTCCATGAGGCGCACGCGCGCCATGCCCTGGACCAGCACCGAGAAGCGGTTGTCGGGGAAGCGCAGCATGCGCAGCACGGTGCCGATGGTTGCGACGCCGTGCAGGTCGGACGGGGCCGGGTCCTCGGTGGTGGGGTTCTTCTGGCCCGCGACCACGATGGTGCGGTCGCCGGCCATCACGTCGTTGAGTAGCTGGATGCTGCGCTCGCGGCCGACGTTGAGCGGCAGGATGGCGAGCGGGAACAGCACGGTGTGGCGCACCGGCAGCACCGGCAGGACGCGCGGCTCGCCCGGCGCCGGCACCGCGGCCTCGTCCTTCTTCTTGGCGCGCGGGCTCATCGCCTGGGCTCCGGCGCCTCGCGCTCGTCGCCGGCGCGCTCCACGATCTCGACCTCGGCGGTCTGCGGCGCCGTGGCGCGACGCAGCCGCACCTTCAGCATGCCGTCCTTGAAGTGGGCGGTGATGGTCGAGGCGTCGGCGTCCCAGGGCAGCTCGACCACGCGGCGGAAGTCTCCGAAGTAGATCTCGGCGCGGTGGTAGTGGGTGCCGCCCGGATCGCGCGGCGGCTCGCGGCGCCCGCTGACCTCGAGCAGCCGGCCGCGCAGGTTGACCTTGAGACTCTCGCGCGGCACGCCGGCGAGCTCGAAGAGCACGCGCACGCCGTGCTTCGAGACCACGAGATCGGCAGGCGGCGACCACACCGGCTCGGCGAAGTGGGAGGCGGGGTGGCGCCGGTAGACCAGGTCGTGGAACAGGCGCTCGACCTCGCGCTGCAGGTGCTCGAGCGGGTCCCGGGGCTTGTCGGACATGGAGGTGCTCCGCAGGAAAGCGGCGAATCGAGCCTAGCGCAGGGCCCCGGCGCGGGCAACCGGGGTGCGGCGCGTCAGTAACTCTGGGTCCAGTCGTGGACCTGCCCGGTGATCGTGAGGCTCAAGCGGCGGCAGGTCTCGAGGAAGGCGCCCTGGTTGGGCCAGGAGTGGCGGCCGCACGAGCACAGGATCCGCCCGCCCGGCTTCTCGCTCACCGTGCAGGGCTTGCCGTCGTGGGGCTTGCAGAACGGGCACATGGGGCTCTCCGGGGTCGCGCGACCTGGTCCCGCGCACCATACCGCGGCCCCGGGTGCGCGTCCACGCCGCGTCCGCGTCAGCCGTCCGCGCCCGCGGCGCTCTCGAGCAGCAGCGCGAACACCGCGAGGTAGTCGCGCGCCTCGCGGGTGTGCAGGAAGTGACGGCGGACGTGCTCGCGACCCGCGGCGCCGAGCCGGCGGCGCAGGTCGGGGGCGCGCAGCAGCCGCAGGACCTGATAGGCGCAGCCTTCGATCGAGCGCACCAGCAGGCCGGTGCGCCCGTGCAGCACCTGCCGAGACGGTGAGCGCGAAGCCCTCGCGCAGCGATTTCTGGACCACGACGGCCGAGCGGCGCTGGAGCGCGTTGATGACCAGGTGGGCGTCGGGCGGGAGCAGCAGGATCGAGACGTCCTCCTGCGACGCCGCGCGCTCGCGCACCTCGGCGAGCACCTGGGCGCCCTCGGGGTCGTCGTCGGCCGAGCCGCCCGCGAGCACCAGGTGGGCGGGCTCGCGCGCGCGCACCAGCTTGAAGGCCTCCAGGACGCCGAGCGGGTCCTTGAGGCGGTCGAAGCGCGACACCTGGGTGACCCACGGCCGGCGCGTCGGCAGCCCGAACGGATCGAGCAGGTCCTCCTGCAGCCCCTCGGTCAGCTCGCGGTTCTTGTCCGAGAGCGGATCGATCGAGGGCGGGGCGAGGAACGCCGGGACCGGGAGGGTGGGGACGAAGTCCACGTGCGAGAAGACGGCGGCGTCGTAGCGCGACACCATCGGGGCCAGGAACTCCCACGCCGCCCGATCCGCGTGCGAGAGGTCGATGTGGCAGCGCCACACCCAGCGCTGTCCGGCGCGGCGGCGGTGGAGCACCAGCCCGGCGGGCTGCGGATCGTGGACGAAGATCAGGTCGCCGTCGAGGGCGAGCGTCTCCGCGGCGCGGCGGTTGCCGGGCGCACCGTGGAGCAGGTTGTGGATGGTCTTGGTGATGGCGTGGAACCGGGCGTCGCCGGGCATCACCTCCCAGGTCGTCGGCACGCCCAGCTCGTTGAGCAGGCGCACCAGGCGGTGGAGGATCTCCGCGACCCCACCGCCGGTGGCGGTCGAGTTGACCATCACGAGCCGGTGCCCGCGCAGCCGTCGCGCCAGCGACTCCAGGATGCGCAGCGGGCCATCGCCCACCAGCTCGCGGTAGCCCTCGATGAGGCTGGGCTCCGAGGTCGGGAGGGCGGCCGCGCTCACGACGAGGGCTCGCCCTGCTTGAGCCGCCGCACCAGGCCGGCGACCGCCTCGCGCCCGGCCGCGGCGCGCTCGCCCTCGGTCTGACGCGCGTCGGCGGCGACGCGGCGCCCGATCTCGCGGCGCCGCCAGCGCGTCAGCACCCGCTGGCGCACGGTCTCGATCGGACGCCCCGAGCGCGCCGCTTCCGAGAGCCACCGGGCGAGCTTGGTCTCGCCCAGCTCCTCGAGCCAGCGCACCGGGCCGGGGGCGCCCGGCTCGAACCACGGACGCTCGATCAGGTGATGGAACCAGACGCTGTCCTCGGCGCCGGCCAGCTGCTCCATGAGCTCGGCGGCGCTGGTCGCGACCTCGCCGGTCGGTATCGCGACCGAATCCACGGCGAGGAACTGGAACTCGCCGCCCGCGGGGGCGGCCCGCGCCCGGCGAGTGGTCTCGGACAGCGCCCCGATCGTCCCCAGCACGGCGCGCCGCAGCGATTCGGCCGGACCGCCGGCGCTCTGGATCGCGAACGACAGGCGCTCGGCCACCTCGCGGTCCTGCACCACGCCGTTCACCCACGCGCTGAAGTCGTCGAGCGGCAGGTCGTCGCCGGCCGGGGCCCGCAGCTGGCACTGGACCGCGTGGTAGAAGAGCGAGGTGGGCGGGGCGACCGAGACGCCCTCGGCCAGCTCGTGGAGGTTGGCGGCCCGCAGGTGGAGCGGGCGCACCAGGTGGACGACCCCGCTGAGCTCGAACCCGTCGCCCATGGCCATCTAGCGCGACCGCCCGGCGGGCTCCTCGTCGAGCGAGCGCAGGTACTCGACGATGAAGTCCCGCGCCAGCTCGCGGCACCCGAGCCCGAATGCGAGCGCGACCGCGAGCCCGGCCGCGGCGACCGCGGTGATGCCCAGCGCCATGATGAACTGGGCGGCGAGGCCGAGCTGCTCGAGCGCGAGCAGCACGGCGAAGGCGCTGATCACGGCCGTGACGATCTGGCCGCGCATCTGGCTGCCCCGGAACCCCGCGGACTCGAACAGGCGCCGCGTGATGGCCCCCAGCAGCATGGCCCCGGTGATGCCGACCAGCAGCTCGATCGTGGCCGACAGCACGCTCGGCAGGGTCTCGCGCAGCCGCGCCACGACCGAGGAGGTCAGGTCGAACCCCAGCGCGTCCGCGACCGTCATGACGCCGAGCAGCACCAGCCCCCAATTCACGCCCCAGGCCGCGAGCGCCGCCGGCTCGAAGCGGGTGGGCCGGTCGCTGTCGACCATGAACCGCCGCACCGCCTCGTTGAAGCGCAGGGCGCGCAGCAGCCGCAGCGTGAGCCAGCCGGCGAGCCGCGCGAGGGCCCAGATCGCGAGCCCGACGATGAGCGCCGCCACCAGGTTGAGCAGCGCCTCACCGGCGCCGGTCAGCATGATGCGCCAGCGCTCCAGCAACGTGTCGAACCCGGCGACCTGCAGCACGACGTTCATGGTCATGGCTCGTCCCTCCTGGCCGCAGCCGCCGGGCGGACCCCCGTGGTCCGGCCGGTCATCCGTTGACGCCTTCGCCGACCGGCTGCGCCGGTGTGCGCAGCCCCAGCGATTCCACGCTGTCGAGCACCTCGATCGCCCAGTCGTAGATGTTGCGGCGCAGCACCGTTTCGCGCAACGCGGTGACGCGCTCGCGCCGCGCCTCGGCGGGCTCCGAGAGCGCGGCGTGGAACGCCTCGGCCATCCCCTCGCGGTCGTAGGGGGAGGCGATGAAGGCGCGCTCGAGCTCGCGCGCCGCCCCGGTGAACGGCGACAGCACCAGCGCCCCGTCGAGGTCGGGCGTGGCGGCCAGGTACTCCTTGGCGACCAGGTTCATGCCGTCGTGGAGCGAGGTGACCGCGCACAGGTCGGCGACCCGATAGTAGGGCACGAGCTCGCGGAAGTCGTAGGCCGACTCGATGAGGTGCACGGTGGGCCCGGCGGCGCGCGGGAAGCGCCGGTTGATGCGCCGGGTCAGCGTGCGGGTGCGCTGGCCGATGGCGCGATACTCCTTGAGCTCGACGCGTGACGGCACCGCGATCTGGATGAAGGCGAAGCGGCCGCGCCACTCGCGATGCGTCTCGAACAGCCGCTCGAGCGCCTCGAGGCGCTCCGGGATCCCCTTGGTGTAGTCGAGCCGGTCGACCCCCAGGCCGACCCGGCACCCCGCGAGCCCCAGCTCGGCGCGGATGCGGGCCGCGGCCGCGCCGGTCTCCGGGCGCGCCGCCAGCGCGGCGATCTCCTCGGACGGCACGCTGATCGGGAAGTCGCGCACCCAGGTGCGACGGCCGCCGCGCTCGACCGCGAGGTGCTCGCGGTTGACCCGCGCCTCGAGGGTGGCGGCGACCGAGTCGAGGAAGTTGCCGGCATGGGCGCGGATGTGGAAGCCGAGCAGGTCGCTCGCCAGCAGGCCGTCGAGCAGCTCGCTCTTCCACGGCAGGATCCGGAACACCTCGGGGTTGGGCCACGGGATGTGCCAGAACAGCGCGATCTGGAGATCGGGCCGCCGCTCGCGCAGGAAGCGCGCGGCGAGCGCCAGGTGGTAGTCCTGGAGGAACACCACCGCCGGGGCGTCGCCGATCTCCTCGAGCACCGCCTCGGCGAAGCGCCGGTTCACGTCCCGGTAGCGCTCCCAGTCCTCGAGGCGGAAGCGCGGCCGGACGTAGGCGATGTGGCACAGCGGCCACAGCGCGCCGTTCGAGAGCCCGGAGTAGTACTGGGCATGATCCCTCTCGGAGAGCCACACCCGGCGCAGCGTGTAGGCGGGCTGATCGGGCGGGCAGCCGACGCGGTCGCGCTCGTCGACGGTGTCGCGGTCGGCGTCGCCGCTGCCGTGGGCGACCCACACGCCGCCCAGGGCGCGCACCACGGCGTCCAGCGCCACGGTGAGGCCGCCGGCGTTGCGCACCCAGCGCACTCCGCCGTTCTGGCGCACGTGGGAGTAGGGCTCGCGGTTCGAGACCACGACCAGCTTGCGATCGCGCAGGTGGGTGCGTGCCCACCCGACCAGGTCCTCGCGCGTCGTGCGCGGGGGCCCGGCGTTGCGCTGATGATTGCGCTCGGCGGCCCGGCTGAGGGCGCCGCGCAGCCGTTCGGCGGAATCCATGGCGGTGGCCTCCTCAGTGAACTCCACGATCGGGCCCTGCCCGGACAGCATAGAACGGGCGGCGCCTTTTCGATGCTCGAAATCCTCCCGAGCACCCGGACTTCTGACCGGGGGGGTTGACGGGCATGGCCGGGGTTCCTAGCCTCGGAGGGCCTTGATCCCGAAACCGTTACGGCGCCGGCTCGTGCCGCTCGCGCGCGTTCGGGCCCGCATCGCCCGCCGCCTGCGTTCCGCCCGTCGCCTGCTCGTCGCCACCGACTTCGACGGGACGCTGGCGCCGCTCGCGGACCATCCCACGGGCGCGCGCCTCGACCCGCGCGCGCTCGCCGCGCTGACCGCGCTGCGAGGGCGGCCGGGCGTGCGTCTCGCCGTGCTCTCGGGGCGCCGGCTCGACGACCTGCGCCGCCGCGTGCCGCTCGCCGGGGTGTTCCTGGTCGGCTCGGGCGGGCTCGAGACCCGGGACGAGCGTGGGCGCCGCCGCACCCTGGTCGCGCCCGCGCAGCGGCTGCCGGCCGCGCTGCGCGCCAGCCTGCGCGCCTGGTGCGCGCGCTTCGAGGGCACCTGGCTCGAGGCCAAGCCCCTGGCGCTGGCGGTCCACGATCGCGCGCTCGATCCGCGGCGGCGGGCCGCGTTCGCCGCCGGGGTGCGGCGCCGGGTCGCGCGCGCCGAGCACGCGCGTATCCTGCGCGGGCGGCGCGTGTTCGAGATCCTGCCCGGCGGGCGCGCCGACAAGGCCGTGGCCCTGGCCTCGTGGCTCGCGGACGGCACGGGCGTGGTGCTGTTCTATTTCGGCGACGACACCAACGACGAGCCGGCCCACCGGCTGGTGGCCCGCCGCGGCGGGTACGCCGTCGCCGTGGGCCGCGACGTGCCGGGGGCCCGCTACCGGCTCGCGAGCGAGGCCGCGGTCGGACGCTTCCTGACCTGGCTCGATCGCGAGTGGGCGGCGCGCGCCCACCGGGGGCGCGCCGCTAGAGCGCCAGCCCGGCCTCGGCGGCGAGCTCGTCGCTGACGCCGTTGGCCCGGGCGACGCGCGCGAACAGCTCGGCGCTGCGGCGGCGGCGGCGCGGCCGCTCGGGGTCGGCGAAGTCCACGGCGTAGAGCCCGAAGCGCCCGCGGTAGCCGTCGGCCCACTCGAAGTTGTCGAGCAGCGACCAGTGCAGGTAGCCGATCACGTCGGCGCCGTGCTCGATCGCGCGCCCCAGGTGGAGCAGCGACTCGACCAGCGCGCGGGGGCGGAACGCGTCGGCGGCGTCGGCGAAGCCGTGCTCGGTCACCAGGATCGGGACGCGCGCGCGCGCCACCGCGCGCACGGCCTCGGCCGGCATCACCGGCGCGACCTCCCAGCCCAGGTCGGTGAGCGGCACGCCGCGGCGCGCGACGTGGGGCACCGGGGCGAGGGTGCGCACGCGCCAGCGCGTGTAGACATTGAGGCCCAGGTAGTCGAGGCTGCCCTCGAGCTCCGGCACCCGGCGCGCGACCCCGCGTGCCCCCGGGATCGAGAGCGCGATACGGCCGGTGAGCGGCGCCTCGAGCACCGCCTGGTTGAACACCCGGTGCTCGAGCCAGGCCCTAAGCCCGTCGAGCGGGAACCACGGCCGGTCGGGGGAGAGCCCGACCCAGTGCTTGGCGAACCCCACCACCGCGGCGCGGCCGTCGCCGTCGGCGTCGACACGATCCTCCTCGTGGAGCACCCGGTAGGCGCGGCCGTGGGCCTCGAGCAGGTTGGCGATCACCGCCAGCGCCGCGCCGTCGTCGCGCTTGCGCGGCGGCCACAGGCCCTCGGACCAGCCGCGGAAGCCCAGCACCTCGGGCTCGTTGATCGTGCACCACCAGTCCACCTCGGCGCCGTACTCGCGCGCGCAGAAGCGCGCGAACTCGCAGAAGCGCTCGATGGTGTCGCGGTGCTCCCAGCCGCCGTGATCCGCGATCCACAGCGGGTTGGTGAAGTGGTGGAGGGTGACGAGCGGGGTCAGGCCGTGGTGCTTGAGCGAGCCGAGCACGGCGTGGTAGTGGGCGACCGCGGCGGGATCGAAGCGTCCGCGCTCGGGCTCGAGGCGGCTCCACTCGAACGACAGCCGGTGCATGCGGTGGCCGTCGGCGGCGGCGCGCGCGAAGTCCTCGTCGAAGCGCTCGTAGTGGCGGCAGGCATCGCCGCTGGTCGTGCCGTCGCGGATCGCGCCCGGCTGCTGCTCGAAGCGCCACCAGTCGTTGCCGACGTTGCCGCCCTCGACCTGGTGCGCGGAGGTGCCGGCGCCCCACCAGAAGCCGTCCGGAAATCGGCAGCGCATGACCCGACGCTAGCAGGCGGGGCGCCGCCGTGCCACGGCGCGCGGCGGCTGTGATAGCGTCGGACCTCCATGCCCGATCCCGCCGGCGGCCCCACGCTCGCCGCCCGATTCCGCTCGCTCGGCCACCGCAACTTCCGGCTCTACTGGATCGGCCAGCTGGTGTCGCTGGTCGGCACCTGGATGCAGAGTGTCGCCCAGGGCTGGCTCATGCACCGGCTCACCGACTCGGCCTTCATGCTCGGCCTGCTCGGCTTCATGCAGTTCCTGCCGGTGCTGCTGTTCTCGCTGTGGGCCGGCGTGGTCGCCGACCGCGTGGACAAACGGCGCCTGCTCTACCTCACCCAGGGCGCGGCGCTGCTCCAGGCCGCCGTGCTGGCGGCGGCGGTCCTGAACGGCGCGGTGCGCCCCTGGATGGTGCTCGCGCTCGCGTTCGTGTTCGGGGTCATCAACGCCTTCGACCTGCCGGTGCGCCAGTCGTTCCTGGTCGAGCTGGTCGGCAAGGAGGACCTCTCGAACGCCATCGCGCTCAACTCGGCGGCCTTCAACGCCGCGCGCGTCATCGGCCCGGCGTTCGCGGGAGTGCTGGTCGCGACCATCGGCGAGGGCGGCTGCTTCGCGATCAACGCGGTCTCCTACCTGGCGGTGCTCTACGGCCTCGCCCTGATGCGGCTCGATCCCCGCCCCGCCGACGCGCGCGACGCGGCGCGGCGCGCGACGCTGCGCGAAGGGGTGGACTACGCGTGGCGCGTGGGCCCGATCCGCAACCTGCTGCTGCTGCTCGGCGTCACCGCCGGGCTCGGCTTCCAGTACATGGTCCTGCTGCCGGTCTACGCGCGGACCATCCTGCACGCCGGGGCCGGGGCTTACGGCCTGCTGGTGTCGGCGTTCGGCCTCGGGGCGCTGCTCTCGGTCGTGCGCCTCACCCAGGCGCTCGACCGCTGGGGCCTGAGGCGCAACCTGCTGCTCGGGCTCTCGACCGCCGGGATCGGGCTCGGGATCTTCGCCTGGTCGCGCACGCTGCCGCTCTCGATCGCCGGCGGCTTCCTGGCGGGCTTCGGGCTGATCGTGTACGTCGCCAGCACCAACACGCTGCTCCAGCAGACCACCGAGGATCGTTTCCGCGGCCGGGTCATGAGCCTCTACACCCTCATGTTCGTCGGCACCGCGCCGATCGGCGCCCTGGCCTCGGGGGCGATCGCGCAGCGCTGGGGGGCCCCGCTCGCCACCAGCTTCAGCGCGGTCGTCCTGCTGGGCGGGGCGCTGTGGGTCTCCTACCGGCTGCGGGTGCTGGCGGCGCGCGAGAGCACCCCCACCCCCGAGCCCGCGGTGGTCGAGAAGATCGGGTAGCGGTTGCCGGGGGGCCGGCGCGTGGACTAGAATTGTGGCTTCCGCACGCGCCCCGCCCTGCCCCGGAGACCGCCATCATGCACGCCACCCACGGACTGCGCGCCAAGGTGAACGGCGGCCTGCGGCTCCTCGGCATGGCGACCGGCCGGCCGCTGCGAGGCCCGCGGCTGGTGGGGCTCGAGATCACCCACAACTGCAACCTGACCTGCGGGTTCTGCGAGTCCCACAGCCACCTGCTCGCGGCCCCGATCGTCAAGACCCGCGCCTACGCCGGCGGCCGCCGCGCGATGGATCTCGAGACCATCGAGCGCCTGTGCCGCTCGCTGGCGCGCCTCGGCACCGGCTGGGTCGAGCTGTCGGGCAAGGGCGACCCGGTGGTCCACCCCAAGCTCCCCGAGATCATCCGCGCGATCAAGCGCGCCGGCTTGAGCTGCTCGATGTTCACCACCGGCTCGATCCCGCGTGCCGACCTGGCCGCGACCATCGTCGAGTGCGGCCTCGATCGGCTGAACCTGTCGCTCAACGCCGCCTCGCGCGAGGTGTGGGCGAAGGTGGCGGGGAAGGACCTGTGGGACCCGGTGCTCGCCTTCCTCACCGAGGTGCTCGAGCGGCGCCGTCGCGCCGGCGGCCGGCGGCCGTGGGTGCGGGTGAGCTTCGTGGTGTGCCGGGAGAACGTCGAGGACGTGGGGCGCGCGGTCGAGCTGTGCTGCAAGCTGGGCGTGGACGAGGGCGGATGGTGCGTGATGGGCGAGCTGCCCGCCACCGTGTCGCTCCAGCTCGAGCCCGCGGACGTGGCGCGGCTCCAGGCCGGGATCCCGGGCTGGTCGAAGCAGCTCGCGGACGCCGGCATCGTTCACGACCTCGCCGGCCTGGCCGAGGACCTGCCGCTGCGCATCGGTGTCCGCGGCAAGCAGGAGAACCCGATGCAGCGCGAGCTGCCGTGCTACGAGGGCTGGATGCACGCGGTCATCGCCCCGGACGGCGAGGTGGCGCCGTGCTGCTATTGCGAGAACACGCGGCTCGGCAACATCGTCGAGCAGGACTTCGCCGAGATCTGGCACGGCCCGCGTTACGTCGAGCTGCGGCGCCGCATGCTGGCGATGGCCGAGTCCCAGAAGCCGATTTGCTGGGAGTGCTACACGACCTGCAACCGCGCGCTCCAGAACCGCGACGTCCACGAGCGGCTGGGGCCGCTGCGCATCTTCCA
>WNFL01315802.1_pt1 | contig 12114 bp, 8 predicted proteins | sample 5400361 | NCBI WGS metagenome assembly WNFL01 (sample SAMN13153351, study PRJNA577476) | soil metagenome | isolation source: 40 cm soil on Douglas fir-dominated hillslope | place: USA:California | collected 2013-09-17
AGTGACGAAGAAGGCACAAGCCTGCGCCAAGACATACAGGCGAGCGAAGTCCACATAACCGCGATCGAGCAAGTAAAACGCTCCGGCTTCGGGAAGCAATTGGTCCAGAATGTTCACGTCGTGAACTTGGCCTCCGGTCACATAAACATTGGTCGGAACGCTGCCCCGTAGATCCAGCAGTGTGTGCAGTTTCACCGCGCTTTTTCGGCGACGGAATTTCCCCCACGGGAAAAGCGACAGGCACAAATCGATGGTCGTGGAGTCCAGGGCATACACGGTCTCGGACAGCTCCACGCCGAAAGGTTCGTCGCGGTAGAGGTCGCGAGCGGCGGCAATCAGAAGCTGAGCGAAATCGGCGTAGATTCGCCAGTCGCGATGCTCGTTGGCATGGGCCAAGGTGTTGCGAGAAACTTGGCCCCGGAAGCCCATATGATAGAGCTTGGGTTGCTGGGCACGAAGACAAGCTTCGATATCGCGGAGACTTTCGCGGTAGGTGAGCTGAGCAAAGGCCAGACAAAGGAACTGATCCCAGCAGGAGAAATCTTTGACGTAACGATTGCCTTGGTACCGCTCGACGCAAATTTGAAACTGGTAGGTGGGGAGGAACTCCACGAGTTGAGAGAAAACGGTTCGGCCTTGGTTCATCTACTGCCTCCGGAGCAAGCTGGAAAGCAGTAGGATGGCGCCAAAAGAGAAGCAAAAAATTGAAATCGAAAAAACTCACAGAGACCCCTTACTTTCGTTCAATCAAGCAGTTACAGTGAACTGCTCGGGCTTTCTTGGGACAGCACTGTTTGACCGCAACAAAACTCATCTCGGCAACTTCAGTTATGAGGGTCTCGCCAGGCTCAAGCCAGGAATCACTGTCGAGCAGGTGAATGTGGACGTTGCTCGTATGCTTCCGATTGTCATGAGCTCGTTTGCCGCGCCTCCCGGCTTCAGCCTCAAGCTCTTCGAAGACGCGCACATCGGCCCCAACGTCCGTCCTCTTAAGCGCGACGTTGTCGGTGATGTCGGCAGCGTCCTCTGGGTCCTCATGGGCTCGATCGGCATGGTGCTCTTGATCGCATGCGCTAATGTCGCCAACTTGCTCCTCGTCCGCGTCGAAGGCCGCCGTCAAGAGCTCGCCGTGCGCGCAGCGTTGGGCGCTAGCCGCGGACGCATCGCTGCTGATCTCCTGCTCGAAAGCATCCTGCTTGGATTGTTCGGCAGCACCATCGGTCTGGGCCTCGCTTACGCCGCGCTGCGCGTTCTTGCGGCCATCGCCCCCACGGGACTTCCGCGCGTTCGTGAAATTGGCATTGATGGGCGTGTTCTGCTCTTCACACTTCTCATTTCCGTCCTCGCCAGCATCCTGTTTGCTTCCATTCCCATCTTCAAGTACGCCGGACTGCGTCTCAGCACCGGCATCCGCGAGGGCGGCCGCGCCCTCAGTCAAAGCAAGGAGCAACACCGCGCGCGCAGCGTTCTCGTAGTCGTGCAAGTAGCCCTCGCGCTTGTCCTGTTAATCTGCTCCGGCCTGATGATTCGAACTTTCCGCGCCCTCACCAACGTCAATCCCGGATTCACCGGACCCGCCGCCTTGCAGACCTTCCGCATCTCCATTCCCAGTACTCTGGTGAAGGAGAACGAGCAGGTTGTCCGCGCACAGGAAGAGATCCTGCACAAGCTAGCTGGCATACCAGGCGTCGCTTCCGTCGGAATCATCTCCAACCTCCCCATGACCTACGGGGGCTGGCACGATCCCATCTTCATTGAGAACCACACCTATGCCGAGGGCGAACTTCCTCCGCTCCGCACCTTCAGATTCATTTCGCCCGAATACCTGGGCACTCTCGGCACGCCGCTGGTGGCCGGCCGTGAGATCACCTGGAATGACACCTATAAGAAAATTCCCGTCGCCATGGTCTCTGAAAATCTCGCTCGCGAGTATTGGCACGACCCCTCGGCCGCGCTCGGCAAACGCATCCGCGTTAGCACCAAAGACGACTGGCGCGAAATCATCGGCGTCGTTGGCAATGTCTACGACGAAGGCGTCAGCAAACCGGCCACCACGACCGTCTATTGGCCTCTCTTGTTGGATCATTTCGAGAGCGATGATTCCATGTCCATGCGCGAAGTGGCATTCGCCATTCGCAGCTCGCGCACTGGTTCGGAAAGCTTCTTGAACGAAGTCCGCCAGGCCGTTTGGTCCCTGAACCCGAATCTTCCTCTCGCCGACGTTCACCCACTGGACTTTTATTACAAGCGTTCCATGGCGCGTACTTCCTTTACGCTCATCATGCTGGGCGTTGCTGGCTGTATGGCGCTGTTGCTCGGCGTCGTCGGCATCTACGGCGTCATCGCCTACTCCGTCTCCCAGCGCACCCGCGAGATCGGCATTCGCATGGCCCTCGGCGCCCAAAATAAAATGCTGACCGGCATGTTCGTCCGCCACGGCCTCTCGCTCACCGCCATCGGCGTAGCTTGTGGACTCGTCGTTGCCATCATCGTCATGCGCCTCATGTCGTCCTTACTGTTTAAGGTGAGCCCCGTCGATCCTGTCGCCTATGGTGCTGCTTCCCTCGGCCTCGTCGCCACGGCGTTCCTGGCCAGCTACTTACCCTCGCGCCGCGCTTCCGCAGTCCACCCCGTCGAGGCCCTCCGCGCCGAATAGCCTTGACCTTGCAGCGTGGCCGGTGGGAAATGAAGAGTAGCGCGTTTGTCGGAACTAACCGACAAGCGAGCTGATAACTCGCGGGCTGCCCGTCATGCGCCCGGAATCCGGCAATTGTTTGGGACCAATTCCCAGAACGAGACTTCTCAGTCCAGAGTGGATGTGCGCTAGAGCACGCTCAAGAACGCGACCAGGTCCGATTCCTCCTGAGGCGTGAGAACAAGGCCAAAGCGGCCCTCGTAAAACTGCACGGCATCCAACAGAGTCTGAGCGGATCCGTTATGGAAATACGGGGCGCGGGCTGAAAGACCGCGCAGAATTGGTCCCTTGATTTTGCCAACATGGTCGAATCTCCCATCGATCAATGCTTGGCCAAGATCCGTAGTGGTCTTGCAGATGCTGGTCGGCCCACCCGTGACCAAATCCGTTTTGCAAACAGTGATGGCCGGCAAGTAGCTCACATCCAACCCTCCCAAATTGGCAGATGCGTTGGAGGGGCTGGGGTCACCAGTCCCGATGTTCAAGGGAGTCGGGAAGGAGTGATTCCCCACGTTTGGTGTATCGTGGCAGGTGCCGCAGGTTCCCGTAAGTGAGGGAATACCGCCGGCAACCAGACCGCCAGCCGACAAATCGTCGTTGATACCAGCCACACCCGTGATGTTGATGGGCTTGGAATTGAAAATGGCTTGGCCGCGCGCAACCGCTGCCCGCGGGGACGTATCAGGCAGTGACCCCCAGGCGTCAAATGGGTTGAAGATCGCGGGAGTAAAGTGATGATCGCCAGGTGTCACGAGCCCACCCGGAGTTTCAAGCGTGGGTACCAAAGGGTTGACGCTGGAGTTGATACTCAGAAAGAACGGCTGAGTGGTGAGAGCTACGGGTCCGCCATTCGCTCCGTGCGCGTCCAATCGGCCGGCGTAGTTGCCGATGGTTTGCGCGGTGAAAAGTGCCATCTCAAAATTGACAATTTGCTGCTGCTCTGGAGGCGTTGGTCTCTTGCCGTCACCCTGCGCGTGGTTAATGGTGGCATCAACGGACTGGTGCGCCAGATCGTTCAATAGGGCAGTTGGATAGTTCGAGTACAGGATTTTGGTTGTGCCCGTAACGGGGGTCGACTCTCGGCCGTCAAACATCACCGCGCTCAAGAAATGGAGGTTCGTGGAGGGCAGCGGCCGCCGGTACATCGAGATTACATCGGATTCGTTGCAGCCATATGGATTGCTCACACTGACGACCTGATAGTCCGCGCTTGCGGGGACAGCGATGGCGATTCGGATCAAACCGCGCGTCCGCAGCAGGCTATAGGCAGCAGATCTTCCGGCAAGCGTTGAGATATCGATGCTGTGGTTACAGTTGGAACCGTCGACGGTGCGGAAAATCGGATCCTGGCCTTGAGTCAGCGAGAACCGCTGCTGGACATTGACAGCTGAAACGGACATACCGTCGCTGGGCTGATGGCAGGAGCCACACGAACGGCCGTTAGTGCCCAAACTCTGAAAGAATGGTCCCGTCAGGTCCATGCCACCTCCGGTTGTGCTATGGGTTTCGGACGCGCCACCTGGATTCCCGAAAAACGTTCCGTTTGGGATGAACGTGATTTGCTGTCCATTTAGCGCCCCAATGGCCAGCAGCGTGGCGACGGCAAGAAAAACAGTGCTGATGATATTGCGTTTGAATTGGCGCGCGCGCGCGGGATTCTTGTCAAAAAACTGAGACAAACAACGTATAGAGCTGGACTGCTGGGCGAAAGTCCGCATCGAAACACCCCTTAAAGCGCCGATGGCGCAGGCTCAGATTTTGTTTCTTCAGAACAGAGGGACACGCTTTGTTAGCAAACTATGGGAGTAGTGGCGAGAGAGCAATGCACGTTGCATTATCTCTTGATGACCAACTAAGCCTCAGATAGGATTGTGGTTACGTACATAGGTGACTGCCTTAGAAGGGGCGGCCCAGTCCTTGGAGTCGTGAACTGTGGCGGAAACGAAGTCTCTCTCGCCCGGGAGTGTCCTCCGCTTTGGCGTCTTCCAGGTAAACCTTGCCGAGCGGGAATTGCGGAAGCACGGAGTGCGCATCCGCTTGCCAAGCCAGCCTTTTTGCATCCTATCCATCCTGCTGGAGAAACCAGGACAAGTAATTACTCGCGAAGAGATGCAGCAGAGACTGTGGTCCTCCGACACGTTCGTGGATTTTGAACACAGCCTGAACAGCGCGATCAAGAAACTCCGTCACGCGCTGGGTGATTCTCCTGAAAATTCGCGGTACGTCGAAACGGTTCCTCGCGTGGGCTATCGGTTCATTGCTCCTGTTGAGCAAGTCTCGGCAACGGCCAATGTGGACGTCTCCCTTGTCGCTGATCGCTCCGCCGAATCGGCGGCCACTGTGGATGGGGCCGGCAAGCTCGCATGGAGGATCCTTCTCGGCGTTGCCATTCTATTGATAGTTGTGCCGGGTGCTTACTTCTCATGGTTTCGCTTTCGAGACCGCCCGCAGCCGCAAAGTAACGTCGCTGGCGAAATCCACGCCTCTAACGGCCGCGAATCCAGTAGGCCTAACAGCCGGCCTGTGTTATCCCCCAAATCCGCCGAGGCCCGCGACCTTTATGTCAAGGGCATGTATTTCTGGAACAAAAGGACTGTCGCTGGATTTAAGCAGGCAATCGAGTGTTTTCAGCAAGCTACAACCATCGACCCCAACTACGCCCTTGCCTATGCGGGCCTGGCAAATTCCTATACCCTGCTGACCGCTTATTCTTCTGCCTCCTCAACTATGTACATGCCCCAAGCCCGCACGGCCGCCTTACGTGCGTTGGAGCTTGACCAGGGATCGGCGGAGGCACACACCGCGCTGGCTTTGATTGTCCAGAATCAGGATTGGGACTGGCAAACCTCAGAAAAAGAATACCGGCGGGCTATCGAATTGAACCCTGATTACCCCACCGCCCACCAGTGGTATGCCGAGCATTTGATGTGGCTGAGGCGCTTCGACGAAGCGTTACACGAGAGCGAACGAGCGCGCCAACTGGATCCACTTTCGCTCATCATTGCCTCCGACCACGGCGCGATTCTGTACTTCTCACGGCAATATGACCCCGCCATCGAACAGTTTCGCGCCGTGCTTCGGAAGGATCCGAATTTTAGCCGGGCGGGCGCGCTCATAATCTATGCCTATGTAGAAAAACGGATGTTCTCCCAAGCGCTGGCCGGGGCAGAGAGTCAACGTCTTTATGGTGAAGGACCCTGGTATTGGTCGGTGCTAGCTTACAGTTACGGCCGGGCGGGTCAGTTGGAGCGGGCTCGGCGCGAGCTGGATAAACTGGAAAAGGTGAGCCGGCATGAGCAGCTGAATCCCGTAATTATGCTGTGGGCCCACCTAGGTGTGGGTGACAAGGAGGAGGCCCTGGCCGACTTGGAAAAGGCCTACTCCGGGCACTTCGGCTTTCTGACCACCCTCAAGGTTGAACCGGCCTTCGACCCGCTGCGCAGCGACCCGCGGTTCCAGGATTTATTGCGCCGCGTCGGTTTAGCACAATAATCCGCCTCTGGCTCCACGATCACCTCTGGTCCCCGGGCTGCGTCTCATTTGATCGGGAGTCCGGGCTTTTCTGAACGCTTCGTGATGGCCGGGCAAGTCGGTATTTCCGACATGCCCCAGTACGTCCGCTTGCTGAAATACGCTAACCTTCAGCATCTAAACCACTTAAAGTAATTATTGACAAAAGGTACTAATACGCTATAATTCTTTGGTTAATCCGGCACGTTCCCTCCGTGCCCGCAAGCCCATGCTCGCCCACCAAGTGGTCCTTCCAACTCCTTCACTATTCCTGCGCCTACCCAATTACTCTCCTTCAACCACAACGAACAGAGCAGCTTCCATTCTCCGTACTCTCTTCCAAGTTCCGTATACCGTAAGTCCTTTGCTTGCCACCCTTATGAAAACTGCCGGGTGTACACCAACAATTCCCATTCCGGTACCGGCCACTCATCGCTCGCCGCTTTACTCAAGTCCTTTCCTTTCACACTCTTGCGCACTCTTTTGCTCTCTTTTGCATTTTCTTGCACTCACCAAAAACTCAACTGTTTTGTTTTCATGCGATTCCGTACTCTTTGCTCAAAACACCCGGGGGGTGGGGTATCCCCACAAGTCTCACGAGTCCGGAAAATTTGCTTTTTCTCTTCGCCCGCCCAACAATGAACATGAATCTTCACCTGCGAGGTCCCGCCATGCCTGAAGCCGTCATCGTTTCTGCCATCCGTACTCCTGTCGGCCGCGCCTATAAAGGTTCGCTGCGCGCCACACGCCCCGACGATCTCGCCGCTCTCGCCATCAAGGAAGCCCTCGCGCGCGTTCCCGGCATCGACCTCAAAGAAATTGACGACGTGATCCTTGGCTGCGCCATGCCCGAAGGCGAACAGGGCATGAACGTCGCCCGCATCGCCGCTCTCCGCGCCGGTCTCCCCGTGGAAACCAGCGCGATGACCATCAACCGTTTCTGCTCTTCCGGCCTGCAAGCCATTGCGCTCGCGGCCGAGCGCATCCGTTCCGGCTCAGCGCAAGTCATCGTTGCCGGTGGCACCGAGTCCATGTCCATGGTGCCTATGGGCGGCAACAAGATTTCGCCCAATCCCTGGCTCGTTGACAATTATCCCGACGCCTACATCAACATGGGCCTCGGCACGGAAAACATTGCGCGAAAATTTGGCATCACACGCGAGCAAGCTGACCAGTTCTCCGCCGATTCGCACAAAAAAGCTCTCGCTGCTATCGCCGCCGGAAATTTCAAGGACGAAACCATCCCGGTGGAAGTGAAAATCACCTCCGTTCCGAACGGCAACGGCGCTTCCTCCAAGCCGAAGTCTCCGATCAAACCCGCAACTCAAACGTTCACTTTCGCGACCGAGGAACTTCCCCGCGCCGACACGAACCTCGACGTTCTCGCCAAGCTGAAGCCCGCGTTTCATGCGAAGGGCACCGTCACCGCGGGCAACAGCTCTCCCTTGAGCGACGGAGCAGCCGCTGCCGTCATCATGAGCGACGCCCGCGCCAAATCGCTGGGCCTTAAGCCGCTCGCGCGCTTCGTCGCCTACGCTACCGCCGGCGTTCTGCCCGAAGAATTCGGCATCGGCCCCGTCCAGGCCATCCCCAAAGCCTTGAAGCTCGCCGGCCTCTCGCTCAACGATATGGCCGTAATCGAACTCAATGAAGCTTTCGCTGCTCAATCGCTAGCGGTAATCCAACAAGCCAAGCTCGACGCCCCGCGCGTAAATCCTAACGGCGGCGCCATCGCCCTAGGCCACCCTCTCGGCTGCACCGGCGCAAAACTTACCGCCACGATCATCCGTGAACTCCAACGCCGCAACGCAAAGTACGGCATGGTAACCATGTGCATCGGCGGCGGCATGGGAGCAGCCGGCATCTTCGAGCGCCTCTGATCGGGTTGGTCTTGGGTTAGGCATGCTGGTTCTCTTCATTCTCGCCGCCTCGATCCTTGTCTTTCGTGGACTTGGTTTTGCGGGTGTGTCAGCTTTCGCCTCATGGCCAGCGGCCGTGCGCGATGGCTTCGCGGTCATGCTTCTTTTCACCGCGAGCGCGCATTTCACGCCAATGAAAGAAGACCTCATTCGCATGACGCCCCAATGGGTTCCACGGCCGCGGGCGATGGTTTCCTTTACCGGGCTTTGCGAGCTGGCCGGTGCGATTGGTCTTGTAATCCCCGCGACGCAACGCGCCGCGGGCATCGCTCTGATTCTTTTTTTCATGGCCGTCTTGCCCGCAAACATTCATGCGGCTCGTGCCGGAATAACTCTTCGCGGGCGCCCGGCCACGCCTCTTTGGCTCCGCATTCCGATGCAAGTCCTCTTCATTTTTTTTGTTTGGTGGTCCACCCGATAGCTCATGCCTTTGCGAGGGATTCAGGTGATATACAATTCGCTCGTGAAACGCCTATTCATTGTTCTCGCGCTCTTGTTCTCTGCCTCACTCCCCGCTCAGGCCCCCACCGCCGTTCCTATTGCCAGGGAGCCCCACCATCATCTCGTCCTGGAAAATGATTACGTCCGCGTTTTCCGCGTAAGCGTCCCCGCGCATGACGCCACGCTTCTCCACCAACACGACGTTCCTTATCTCTACATTTCCCTCGGCCCCGCCGACGTTATCAACGCCGTCCAAGGCAAACCCGAAGCCCGCATCGTCATGGCCGACGGCCAGCTCGGCTACTCCCTCGGGCACTTCGCCCACATCGCCCGCAACGAATCGGACGTCCCCTTCAACAACGTCACCATCGAATTGCTGAAGCCTCAGGGCGAAGTGCAAAATATTTGCGTGGAGGTCGTGCCCGGTGTCGAGAAACAAACTTGTAGCAGGTCGGTCATGGAGAAGAGAAGCGGAATGTCCAACGTACCGCAGTTTCAAACCGATGAGATATCAGCATCAATGGCCCGGCTCGACCCTGATGCGGAGCAGATTACAATGACGCAATACACAGGGACTTTGTTCGTCCTTCTCGGCGGTTCTGGAATTCAAACGATGATAAAGGGCAAGCCTGACCAAACACTCGTCGTGGGTGACGTGATGTGGCTGCTCGCTGGATCGAACGCTACGTTCTACAATCCGGCTCACAAAGCTTGGAGTTACCTCACAGTGGGCTTCAAAGGGAGTGAGGCACTCCACAAATACTAGACGGCATTGCAATCCTTATCTGCAAATGGATTCGGACCACGCTTTTATCTGTCGGCGCTCATTTCTCTTGCGTCGAAACGTTGGTCCAATTGCATCGAATAGGTGCACTATCGGGAAGGGAGACGGCCATGTCCATACGACCGGTGAAGAGGTTGATCAAGTCCAAGCCGACGACGGAAGGCGCGGGAGTGCATCTGCGCCGTGCGTTCGGCTTTGGCAATACTTCGGATTTCGACCCGTTCCTGCTGCTGGATGATTTTCGCAACGACGTGCCGGAGGATTATCTGGCGGGGTTTCCGTGGCATCCTCATCGCGGCATCGAGACGATTACCTATGTGCTGGCGGGAACGGTGGAGCACGGTGACAGTATGGGGAACCACGGCGCGATCGCGGCAGGCGACGTTCAATGGATGACCGCGGGCAGCGGGATCATTCACCAGGAGATGCCCAAGGGCGACCACGCCGGCCGTATGCATGGCTTCCAACTGTGGGCGAATCTGCCGTCGGCGCTGAAGATGACCGCGCCGCGCTATCAAGAGGTAAAGGCGCTGGATATTCCGGAGATCAAGGACGACGACGGTACGCACGTGCGCGTAGTCTGCGGGAATTTTTGGGGAAAGAGCGGGCCGGTGGACGGCATCGCCGCCGATCCTATTTATCTGGATGTGTCCGTGCCGCCGGGGCGGAGAAAGACGTTTCCGGTAGGGATTACGCGGCATGCTTTCGCTTACGTTTTTGCTGGCGACGGAAAATTTTGTAACGCGTCCGAGCCGCTGGCGGTGCCGACGGAGCCAGTGAGCTGGGCGGACACGAATCCGCCAGCGGAGGCGGACAATCGTTCGCTGGTGCTATTCGATCGCGGCGACGAGTTGATGGTGCAGGCGGGCGACGAAGGAATACGGTTTCTGCTGGTGTCCGGCAAGCCGCTCGAAGAGCCAGTAGCATGGTACGGCCCCATCGTGATGAACACGCAAGAGCAGCTCCGGCAGGCGTTTAGCGAACTGGAAAAAGGGACCTTTCTAAAGCAAGCCGCCCACGGTTAGCGTTGTCGATTTTCGGCGTTCCCGTTCGACTAACCAACAGGAGGTAATACCATGCAATACCTGCTGCTGATTTATCACTCGGAACAAGGATTCGAGAAGACCACGGAATCTGACCGGGCCGCTATCTACCAGGAATACGGGCAACTTCGAGAGGACCTCACGGCAAACGGCCGGTTCCTGGGAGGAAACCAACTGGCCGCAACCACAATGGCTACCACAGTGCGCGTGCGGGAAGGCAAACGCGTGGTGACGGATGGCCCGTTCGCGGAAACCAAAGAGCAATTGGGCGGCTATTTTCTGGTGAACGCCAATGATCTGGACGAAGCTATCGCGATAGCAGCGCGAATTCCGTCCGCGCGCAGCGGAACTATCGAGGTTCGGCCCATCGTGGTTCGCGGGAAAGCCGTGCAAGCATAGAATCCGCAGTCGTGGAATGAAACAGAACAACGCGCCACGCTTTGCCCTAGTCCAAACGGCGCTTTGCCAAAGCGTGGCGCTGAAATTCCTTCCGAATGGATTTTGAAAAACTGCATCGCGAGGAGTCGGGACGGATTCTGGCGACATTGATCCGTCTGCTGGGCGATTTTGATCTCGCCGAGGAGATGTTGCAGGAAGCGTATGCCGTTGCCCTCCAGAAGTGGCCTGTGGAGGGTACGCCGGCGAATCCGCGCGCGTGGCTGATCAGCACGGCCCGGCACAAGGCCATCGACCGCTTGCGGCGCGATCAGCGCCTCGAACGAAAATCGGAAGAAATTGCAAAGACTGCGGAGACCACCACGGCGATGGAAAGTGATGGCGACGAGGAAATGCCTGTTGATGACCGCTTGCGGCTGATCTTCACGTGCTGCCACCCTTCGCTGCCGCTGGAAGCGCGAGTGGCATTAACGCTCCGCACCGTTTGTGGAATCACGACCGAGGAAATTTCGCGGGCGTTTCTTGTTCCCTTGGCAACGATGGCGCAGCGGCTGGTGCGCGCAAAAGGGAAGATTCGCGAAGCGGGGATTCCCTATCGCGTTCCCTTGCAGGAAGAGTTGCGCGACCGGCTGGACGGCGTGCTGCTGGTCGTCTACCTGATTTTCAATGAGGGTTATCTGGCCACCAGCGGGGATGCGCTGATCCGGCGGGAGCTTTGCGCGGAAGCCATGCGGCTAGGGCGTGTTCTGTGCGATCTGCTCCCGGAGCAGGCGGAGGCGCAGGCCCTGCTGGGGTTGATGCTGCTGCACGATTCAAGGCGCGATGCGCGGGTGAGCGCGGACGGCGAGTTGATCTTGCTGGAGGAGCAAGACCGGAGTCTGTGGCACGCGGAACAGATTCGCGAAGGGACGGAAATTGTGGAATCGGCGCTGCGCCGCGGCGCGGCGAGCCTGTATGCGGTGCAGGCTTCGATTGCCGCGCTGCACGCCAATGCGAGGACGGCAGCGGAAACGGACTGGGCACAAATCGCGGCCCTGTATGACGTTTTGTTGAGGATGCAAGCGTCGCCGGTGATTGAAGTGAACCGCGCCGTGGCAGTGGCCATGGCTCGTTCGATTGAAGAGGGACTAGCGCTTCTCGATGAAATCGAGAAACGCGAAGAGTTGGAAAAGTTTCATTTGCTGCCGGCGGCGCGAGCGGATCTGCTGCGCCGGCTGGGACGGAATGCGGAGGCGGCAGAAACATACCGGCGGGCGCTCACACTGGCGACCAATGACATTGAGCGGCGCTTCTTGCGGCGCAGGCTGGCAGAAGTTGAGAATTTGA
>WNFL01399833.1_pt2 | contig 12113 bp, 11 predicted proteins | sample 5400361 | NCBI WGS metagenome assembly WNFL01 (sample SAMN13153351, study PRJNA577476) | soil metagenome | isolation source: 40 cm soil on Douglas fir-dominated hillslope | place: USA:California | collected 2013-09-17
CATGCCATCGAAAATGCCGCGGCCGCCATAAACAAAAACTGTCGAGTAACCGTCGCGCTTTAAGACCCGGGCGATGGTCTCCACATTGTCGGAAAGATCGCGTTTGACGATCGAGTCGCCGGGCAGCGGTGGGAACGAGGACAGGACTCCTTCCATTCCGCGCACCGTGCGGTTGCCGCAAGCATAGATATTAGTGAAGAGCATCCCTTCGTCTGCCGCGAGTTTGTCCATCTCCGGAGTCAGGGTTTTCGGACGGCCCAGGCAACCCCAGAATTCGGAGCCGAGACTTTCTTCGAGGAAAATCACCACGTTCAAGCGAGGCCGGGCGGCATCACCGGCCACCCGCCGGCGGATCGTCTCTCCTTCCCCTTCGAACTGGGTCTGCTTCTGCGCCAATATCCGGCGCATACGCTGATAGGCTTCTTCGTGCGGCAGCGTTTTGTAGAAAGCGCCGTAGTCGAGGTGGCGCGTCCGCGCTGCCGCGACGAACGCGATGGCGCCGTTGTTAGCCAACTCATTCAACGTTCGGTCGTTGCTGACGTGCGCGGCTTTGAGGTCCAGAGTTGGAACGAGCGCCGCAGCCAGCAGAATCGCTGTCACGAAAACAAGCAGCCGGGATTTTGCGCTGAACGGGCACTCCCACATCCCGGCAAACAGCTTGCGCGCGGCGAATATCCACCCAAGGCTCAGCACCAGGCAGATCAGCACGATCACCCCGACGTGGTAGGACTCCCATATATTGATAAAAACTTCCTGCGGATAAATCAGGTAATCAACTGCGACCGTGTTGAAACGCGATTTGAATTCTTCGAAGAAAAAGTACTCCACGAACAATACAAAAATCTGAGCGAACAAAAGCCCGAAGCATCCGCCCAGCAACAAAATGCGATGCCAGCGGGCTGGAAACCAACGCTCAGGCACAATCAGCAGCCAGAAGAGCAGGGGAATCGTTTCCACCAGCGCGGCAAAAAAATCCCGATGGAGGCCGCTCAAAAAAGCGCGTAAGATGTCGGACCCGGGCACTCCGGCTGGTTTGAAAGTGAAAAACAAAACCAGCCTCAAAACGAACCAGCCCAACAGCAGTGACAAAAAATAAAAAGCCGCGAAGCCATAGCGCGATTGCTTCCAGCAGCGCTTGGAGGGTGGGAGATCATTGCTCATCGAACCTAATAGTAGTCGCCGACGTCGGTCGGCGCTAATCTTCTTTCGTCAATCCTCCACCTCAAGCACCAGCGCCCCGGGCTCCACTCGCAGGCTCTTGATCCCTCGCAGAGCCGGCCTTCCGTTGCGCTCACCCGTGGCCTCGCCCAGCAGATTTTCGCCTTTCAAGCCCCCCAGCCATGCTTTCGGCAGGCTCACGCCAAAGACGGTCACGTCATCGAGGATCGCATAGGGCGCTCCGTCATTTCCTAGCGAAAGCCGGAAGCGGCTGCGCGCGCGAAACATCCTGCCGCCACCGACCGGAAAGTCCTGCGGGATTGGCACCACCACATACGCATTGATCGCGTCCCGTGCGAACTCCAGCCTCACCGATTTGCCCAGGTCGGTGTTGGCGTTCAACAATCCATTCACTTCACGTTCGGTTAATTTGAACACCTTCGATCCTGGCGCGTAAGGGCGATCCTGTACCAGATTCGCGTTGGGATTGCTGGCCGTCACCGGCGGTTGAGCAGGAGCGTTACCACGAGTGAGCCTGAGTTTCTCGTCCACCGCCGCCTTTTCCTGGGCCGACAGCACGACCGGTTTGATGGGACGCTGTATCCACCAAAGCGTGATGACTACAGAGCCCACGATCAGCAGCAGCAGGGCAAGCAAAGTTCCGCACCCGTAAACCAGCCAACTGCGTTTCTGAGGCCGCGGCGGCGTGGGAAGTGACGACTGCGGATTGGGCGATGATGGATTATTTGGCGCCATGCACAAAGATAAACCTTCCGCAGATATACACAAACATTCCTGCCAGCGAAAGGCTTTGGCAGTTATCTGTTGGCGCCGGGCCAAAACTTCCGTGTAAAATGCAGATTCGGTGAAATTGAAAAAGAGCCAATTGCTAAAGCGGATTATCGCCGCCCTCACGCAGAGCCTAAGTGTTTTGGAAAAAGCCGCTCGGGCATCTCATGAAGAAGCCACGCACGAAAGCAGCCGCGCGGAAAGCAAGTATGACACTCGCGGACTCGAAGCAGCCTACCTCGCCGGAGGTCAGACCCGGCAGGCGAAGGAAATCCTCGACGCCATCTCCCTTTACGAATCCTTAGCGCTCAAAGAATTCGCTTCCAATGACCCGATCGATTTGACCGCGTTGGTCGAATTGGAGGCGGACGGAGCGCGGTCTTACTTTTTTATCGGGCCGAAAAGCGGCGGACTGGAGATCGAATATCAGGGCGGGGAGATCATGGTGATCACTCCCCAATCTCCCCTGGGCCGGAACTTAATGGGAAAGAAAGCCGGCCAGCGCTGGACTACAGACCTCGGCGGCTCAGGCTCAGCCGTAAAATATCACGTCCTCGCAGTGTCCTAGTTTCCTTGGTTTGTTACGGCAAAAAGCCCCTTTCATTGGCCTTTATCAATGTGTTTTTCGATTGTGAATAACTTGTGAACAATTCGCAAATATTCTTATTGACATGAAGTGGGTTAAAGTGGTTTAACGTGGGGCGCAGTGGGGCAAAGGAGTTGCATCGCCCTGACTGTGAATAAGAATGGAACCTAATGAGAATGTTGTGCGCACGTATTACAATTCGCTCTATCGCCATGGAGTGGATGAGAAGCGTCGCGTCCAGGTGCCGGCCAAGTGGCGGCCTTCCAGGTCCGGCACCGAGCTCACTCTCGTTCTTTGGCCCAAGCCCAAAGAAGGTCCGTGTCTCCGCGTTTTGCCGCCTACAAAAATGGCCGACCTGATGCGCGACCTCGACGCTATGCCAAACAGCGATCCGAACAAGGTGGTTTTGAAACGATTTATCGGGAGCGAATCGGTGCAGGTGGCGCTCGACAAAGTTGGCCGCATTTGTCTGCCGGAAGAAATGGCGAAGGCGGCGGGGATCACTGAGCAAGCGGTCCTCGTCGGACTGTTGGATCGGTTCGAGATCTGGAATCCCGAACGTTACGAGAAGGTCAAAGTGGCCGATGCGATTATGGCCCAGGAGGCATTTAAACTCATGGAATAAATTTATGAGCCTGATGCGATTACTGAGTTCCGGAAGAAGTTGGGTCGGTCTAAAAGAAACCACCCGCTACCGCATGACGGATCCGCGCGCGATGCCCAAGTTTGGCACGGGCAGGAATCCTTTTTGCGGCACTGCGACGAAGGCAGAGCCCGCAAGGATGCCAGCGCTCCCAGGGTCGAACAGCAATTATTCTGTGACCGAGGCGCGGACTATGCAACCAGTCAACCCGTCCGATCAGGCGTCGAGTGCTTCGGCCTCTCCCGTGCAGCCAGGCGCGCTGCGAGCCGAGGAGGGTTCGCGGTCCAGCGGTTCGCGGTTCGGTGAAATGATTTCAACTCTGCGGAATGCAGCCAAACAAGTGACTGCCAGCGTTGCGAGTTTTATCAAAGCGCTGCGCCCTCGCGCCGCCGCGCTGCTTAGGAAACTGACTTCGCTGGTCCCACGCCGGCGCAGCCGCCCGCGGACTGCCGCCATCGCCAGTTTTGCCAGAGGCGCGCTGCAAGGGGAGCTCTCGTTGGATCGGATTAAAGTGGTTCGAAATGATTTGAGCGACGTAGACCTGGAGGTCGTGCGGACGAGCGAAAAAGTGGCGCCAGCAATAGCGGCGTCGACTTCGCCAACCGTCCCGCAAACCGGGCAGACAGCCTGGGCTCCAGCGACGCCCGGACTGATTGGGGCGGGCAAAACCTGAACTGAAGAGGACCGATGCGTGGCGCAAAATTTCGCTCACCGGGCCGTGATGACAGCGGAGGTGTTGGCCGCGGTCAGACCACGGTCCGGCGGGCGATACGCCGACGGGACAATCGGTGGGGCTGGACACGCGGCAGCCATTTTGGCGGCGAGTTCGCCCAATGGATGGCTATCTGGATGCGATCGCGATGGCGCCGCGGTTGAGGCGGCCAAGCGGCGTTTGACGGAGTTTGCCGGCTGCTTCGAGATCCGGCAGGGGAATTTTGCGGAATTGGCGGAATGGATTCCGCCGGAAAGTTGCGACGGAGTACTGCTGGACCTTGGCGTGAGCTCGCCGCAATTGGACGTGCCGGAACGCGGGTTCAGCTTTCAGCAGGAAGGCCCGCTGGACATGCGGATGGACTCGCGGCAGGCGTTGACGGCCGCCGAGCTGGTGAACACGGCCAGCGCCGAGTCGCTGGCGAAGATTTTTTGGGAATTTGGCGGTGAGCAGGATGCGCGGCGGTTTGCGCGAGCGATTGCGCATGACCGGGACCAGCGCCGGTTTGAGACGACGCGACAATTGGCTGAGCTGATCGAGCGATTGGCGCCGCGCCGTGGGAAAAAGGCGCATCCGGCGACGAAAGTTTTTCAAGCGTTACGCATCGCGGTGAACGATGAAATGCGTTCTTTGCAGCTGGGGCTGGAAGGCTCTTTGAAAATTTTAAAGTCCGCTCGCGGTCATCACGTTTCATTCGCTGGAAGATCGTATCGTCAAAGATTTCGGGCGCGCGCGGGCGCGGGATTACACGTTCACGGGAGGGATGGACGTTCCGGAGTTGCGTGAACCGCGCGCTCCCGAAGCAAAGTTAGTGACTCGTAAAGCGATCAAGCCTGGCGCGGCGGAAGTGGACGCGAATCCGCGCAGCCGCAGCGCGCAATTGCGGGTGATCGAGAAGCTCTGAAGTAAACAGTCAGTGTGAATGACTGGTGAATAGCTGGTGAATGGTTGTTAGCCGATTACCCATCACTATTTGCCGACAACTAAATAACATTATGGCGCGAAATCGAAAATATCAGTCGGCGGCCATCCGTTTTGGCCCGGCGCTCAAAGCGTTCCTGCTCTGCCTGTTGATTGGCGGGTCGGGGGTGGGTTATGTCTGGCAAAAAAACCAGATCTACCACCTCGGCCAGCAAATCAAGAAGCGCGAGCTCCACCTTGGCGCGCTGGTCGATCAGAACGAAAAGCTGAGCAAACAATTGGGAATCATGCGTTCGCCGAAGTTTCTCGAAGGACGCATTAAAGATTTGAACCTGGGGCTCGTCGCGCCGCAGCAGTCCAATGTGTGGCGGCTGACGGAGCCGCCCCGTGATTTGCCCCGGCTCGGCCGCGAGCGCCAATACGCCGCCCAGGATGGCCGAACCCAAACTGTGCCATGAGTGGCTAGAATTTTTTGCCGCCGCCCGTGACGCCATCGGATGAGGAACCGATCGCCGCGGGCGGTTGGCAAACTTAATATTAATAACGGTGAAACAATGCGATTCGGAACGGAATGAAAACAATTTTACCGCCGCCCGTGACGCCGTCGGATGAGGAACCGATCGGCGCGGGCGGTCGGTGACTTTAATAAATATATGGCCAAACGACTGCAATATCGACGACTGCTGGTGCTGGCGCTGCTTCTGGCAGCGGCCTTTGCCGGGCTTGGTTATCGCCTCATTGATCTGCAGGTCGTGCGCCACGACGAACTCAGCGCCAAGGCCCAGCAAAACACCCAGCACGAGTTGCTCCTCGAACCCCGCCGGGGTGACATTCTCGATGCCAAAGGCAATCTTCTGGCTACCAGCGTGTTCGTCAAAACGGTTTGTGCCGACCCGTCGTTGATTGGCAATCGCCGGGCCGAAGTCGCTCGCGCCCTGGCGCCCTTGCTGCAAATGAGTGAACGCGACCTTCTCCAATCCTTCATGCCGCGCCTCACCCGCAACGAGAAAGGCGAAACGGTCATCAAGACCAGGAAGTACGTTCCGCTCAAAAAGAAGGTCCCGCTTGAAACCTGGGAAAAAATTGAAGCGGCCATGGCCAAACTCGATTTCGGCCTTGAGGAGAAGAAACTGCCACGGTCCGAGCAGGCGTTTTATCGCGTCCTGCGGCAGAAGGCCATCTTCGCGCGGGACGACCAGTTGCGCGTGTATCCGAACCAGGCCCTGGCCGCTCATGTCTTAGGATTTGCAACCTCGGAAGAACGCGACGTGAAGGACACCACGGTCTCCGAGATGCTGGGCAAGGATGGCGTCGAACTTACTTTCGATTCCAAGTTGCGGGGCGTGCGAGGCTGGCGGCTGACCGAGACAGACCAGCAACACCACGAATTGGTGGCCCTGCGCGAGCAGAACGTCGAGCCCCGCGACGGATTGGATGTGGTCCTCACCATCGATTCCGTCATCCAGCACATTGTCGAAACCGCGCTCGCCGAGGCGATGGCCAAACATTCCCCGATTAGCATTTCCGGAATCGTGGTGCGGCCGCGCACCGGCGAAATCCTCGCCCTCGCAACGCTGCCGAACTACGACCCGAACCATCCCGGCTCGGCGCCCATGGACGCTCGCCGCAATCGCGTCATCAGTGACGTCGCGGAGCCGGGCTCAACGTTCAAAATCGTGGTCGTTTCCGGCGCCCTCAACGATCAACTCGTGCGGCTCAGCGACACTTATGATTGCGAACATGGCCGCTTCAATTACGCGGGCCGGAACCTGCACGACCACGAATCCTACGGAACCCTTTCGGTCGAGGGCATTATCACCAAATCGTCGAACATCGGCGCGGCCAAGATTGGCATCAAAATGGGCGAGCGCCGGCTTTATGATTACATGCGCAATTATGGATTTGGCGCGCGCACCGGGCTTCCGCTTCAGGGCGAGCTTTTGGGAATCCTCCATCCGTTGAAGAGTTGGAGCAAGGTTTCGATTGCCCAAATCCCGATGGGCCAGGGGGTTTCAGTCACCAGCTTGCAAATGATTATGGCCATGTCCGCCATTGCGAACGACGGCTGGCTGATGCGTCCCATGCTGGTGGACCACCTCGAGGATCGCGATCACAAGGTGATGGCCAAATATTCGCCCCAGCGCGTTCGCCAGGTGATCAGCGAGTCAGCCGCCAGATTGATGGTCACGGCCCTTAAGACCGTGGTTTCCACCAATGGCACCGCTCCCAAAGCCATGCTCGAGCATTACACTGTCGCCGGCAAAACCGGCACCGCCCAGAAATCCGGCGGACCGGCCGGTTACCTCCCGGGAAAATATTTCTCGTCCTTTATCGGCTTTTTCCCCGCCGATAATCCTGAATTGTGCATTTCAGTCATGATGGACGAGCCCCACCAGGGTTACTACGGAGGACAGACCGCCGCTCCGGTGTTCAAGCAAATTGCCGAGGCCGCTGCCAATTACTTGAACATTCCTCCCGATGACGCCGAGGAACCGTCAGTGCCAGGAACCAGTCCCTCGGTGGTTGATACGCGCAACCTGAAAACCGCAGCCGTGCGCTCGCCATGAAAACGCAACGCGAACCAACTGGAGTGCCGGAGTGCGGCCGTTTTCGGCCGCACCAGGTTTCACAACCAGACGGAGTGCGGCCCTCCTCGGTCGCAGCAAGCCGCCCACAACCAAACGGAGCGCGAACATTGCTTTCTAATCCCAGCCGCATTTCAACTCCTCATCCCGCAGGCATGCCTTCTCGGTCACGTACCTTAAATCCGGCGTTCAAACGCCGGGTTATCATCGCTTTGCCCTCCGCGAAAGGACCCGATCCCGCGTAATGGAAGCTCGCTCACTGAAATTCATCGCCCAAGCCTGCGCCGGAGAACTCCTGGGTTCTCACCAACGGTGCGTCCAACGCGTGTGCACGGATTCGCGCCAGGCCCAGCCGGGCGATTTGTTCTTCGCCCTGCCTGGCGAACGCTTTGACGGCCACGATTTTTTGCCCGCCGTAGCCCGCAAGGGCGCTGCCGCCGTCGTCGTCCAACGCAACCGCGTGCCAAAAGACCTCAATGGTTGCGCGACCATTGCCGCCGAAAACACCCGCCGGGCCCTCGGCCTTTTGGCCGCCGAATACCGCAAGGACTTCGCCCTGCCCATCGTGGCAGTCGGCGGTTCCAACGGAAAAACCACCACCAAGGAGCTTCTGGGCTCGGTGCTCTCACAAAAACTTTCCGCGCTCTGGAGCGAAGCCAGTTTCAATAACGACATTGGCGTGCCGCTAACTTTATTAAGGCTCGAAAAAAGCCATCAGGTGGCCGTGATGGAAGTCGGCACCAACCATCCTGGCGAGCTTGCCTCACTCGTGAACATGGTCCGCCCGAAATACGGCGTCATCACTAGTATCGGTGGCGAGCACCTGGAGTTTTTCGGCGATCTGGCCGGCGTCGCGCAGGAGGAGGGCTGCCTCGCTGAGCTGCTGCCTCCCGACGGCAAACTTTTTATCAACGGTGACAACGAATGGTCCGGCGCGATTATCGCCCGCACGCGGGCGACAGTGGTGCGCGTCGGCTTTTCCGATGGCAACGATTGGCGTGTGCGCGGGCTGCGCGTGCATAAGAGAGGTGTTGCCTTTCGCGTGGACACCGGGAACGCCGAGTTTGCCGGGGAGTACCGAATCAATTTGCTCGGACGCCACCAGGTGGTCAATGCCCTGTTGGCGATCGCCGTGGGCGTGGAATTAGGCCTGGGCCGGGCGGAAATTGAACGCGGCCTGGCGCAGTGCAAGCCGGCGAAGATGCGATTGCAACTGTGGGAGCTCGATGGGGTTTCGGTGCTCGATGATGCCTACAATGCGAATCCGGATTCAGTGCTCGCCGCGCTCCAAACCTTGCAGGACCTGCCTTGCAAAGGCCGCCGCGTCGCCGTCCTCGGTGACATGGCTGAGTTGGGCCATCACAGCGAAGCGGCTCATGAAGAAATCGGCCGGCGCGCGGCGGAAATGGGCGTGGCCCAGTTGTTCGCGGTCGGGCAAATGGCCTCGGTAGTGGCGCGCGGCGCTCGCGCCGCCGGATTGAACCGCGTCCTCGAATTTGCGGACGTCGAAACCGCCGCCGCGGCCGTCAAAAGTTTTGTCAAGCGGGGGGACGTGCTGCTTTTGAAAGCATCGCGCGCGGCGCGTTTGGAACGCATGGCCGAGTTGATGCGAGCCGGAGGCAGTGCAAATTAAATGTTTTATTACCTGAGCCAGCAAATACTGGAATGGTCGGCAGGGACGGGCTGGGAAAAGCCGCTCTCGGCTTTGCGCTTGTTTCGATACATAACCGTCCGCAGCGCCGCGGCGGCCGTAACCGCCCTGGTCTTAAGCTGGTGGCTGGGGCCAAAAGTTATTACCTGGTTGAAACAACTGAAGTTTGGGCAGGAGTACGATGATAAAGCGCAAAAGGGCGGCGGCCTCGCGGCGAGGATCTTAAGCAAAAAGGGCACGCCCACCATGGGCGGCATTTTGATCGTGCTGTCTCTCAACCTCACCACCCTTCTATGGGCTGAGTGGAACACCCTGGTTCAACTGAGTCTGCTCTCAGTCGTGGTTCTCACTGGCCTGGGCTTTTATGACGACTACGCGAAAATCATCGAGCAAAGCGGCGGCGGCACTAAGTCCCAGGTCAAACTCTGGGTGCAAGGCGCGCTGGCCTTGTTCATCGGCCTTTATTTGTGGCGCATGCCCTCCACCAGCAAGCTGATTACTGAAATCATGGTTCCGTTCTACAAGCGCCCGGTCGCCACCGGTGCAGGCCTTCTGGGACTGGGCCTGACCATCGTGACCATCGTCGGTTTTTCAAACGCCGTGAACCTGACCGACGGCCTCGACGGTCTGGCCATCGGCTGCACGGTCATCGTCGCCTTCGTCTTTGTGGTGCTTACCTACCTGGCCGGCAACGGGAAAATGGCCGCCTATCTCCAAATCCCGTCGGTGCCGGGGGCCGGCGAGTTGACCGTGTTTTGTTCGGCCATGCTCGGCGCCAGCCTGGGGTTCCTCTGGTTCAATTGCCATCCCGCTCAAATGTTCATGGGGGACACCGGCTCTCTCCCGTTGGGCGGCGCGCTCGCCATCGTTGCCGTATTGATCCATCAGCCGCTGGTCCTGGTGATCGCAGGCGGCGTGTTCGTGATGGAGGCGGCCTCGGTAGTTTTGCAGGTAGGCTGGTTTCGTTACACGCTGCGACGCTACGGAACTGGCCGCCGCATTTTTTTAATGGCTCCCATTCATCATCACTTCGAAAAAAAAGGCTGGTACGAATCCCAGGTAGTGATGCGGTTTTACATCCTGAGCGTGCTCTGCGCGGTGGTCGCCTTGAGCACGTTGAAAATCAGGTAGCAGCGCGATGTTGGAACTCGAAAATAAAAATGTTCTCGTGATCGGCCTGGGTGGCCGCGGAGTTGCCGCCTGCGAGCTCTTGCGCCGCAACCACGCCAGGGTGCTGGCGGTGGATAGCGGCGATTCCGCGCCCTTGCGCCAGGCGGCGGACAAATTGCGCGCGCTGGGCGTTGAGGTCGCGCTCGGGATTTCGAAGCTGCCCAGGGAGGATTTCAGCCTCGTGGTGACCAGCCCGGCCGTCCTGCCGAAAACGCCGCTGATGCAGGCCGCCGTTCGCACCAAAGTGCCTATGGTCGGTGAATTGGAACTTGGGTTCCAACACTGTAAATGCTTGAGCATCGCCATTGCCGGCACGAATGGCAAAGGCACCACCGCAGAAATGGTCGAGCGGGTGTTGACTAATAACGATCGCAAAACTGTTGTGTGTGGCCACCGCGCGCGTCCGGTGTGCTCGGTTGTCGAGCAAAGCAAAGATCTGGATTTTCTGATCCTCCAGGTCAATTCAGCCCAACTGGAGATGACGGAATTCTTTCGGCCCTCAGTCGCCGTCCTCATGAATTTGGCCCCGGATTATTTGGACCGTTATTCAGGTGTTGACGATTATGTGCGCGCTTGCGCCCGGCTGTTTCGCAACCAGCAGGCCTTCGACTGGGCCATCGTCCAGAGCGAAGCCCTGGCTCGCTTGCGCAAGCTCGATCTGCCGGTTCCGGCCAAGACCATCACCTTCAGCGCCACCGACCGCGAAGCGGACATCCATATGGAGCGCGGACTTCTCTTGAGCCAAATTCCCAACTGGTCCGGCCCATTGCTCGACATCGATCATTGCCAGCTTCGCGGCCCCCACAACGCCGAGAACCTGATGGCTGCGCTTGCGGTTGGCCACGTCTTGCGCCTGCCGCTCGAAACCATGGTGGACCCGCTGAAGACATACACTGCGGGGCCCCATCGCTTCGAACTCGTCGCGGAAATCAACGGCATCCAGTTCATCAACGATTCCAAAGCCACCAATGTGGATGCCTTGCGCAAAGCTCTGTTGGCCGCCCGCGCGGGACAGGCAGGCGCCGCCAACATCTGGCTCATTGCCGGCGGCGCGGATAAAGGCCTGGAATTTCATGATGTCGGACCTTTGCTTTCCCAGCGGGTCAAGCACGCCTTCCTGATGGGCGAAGCCAGCGAAAAAATTAGGGCCGCCTGGAGCCTTTTTACCCCTTGCAAGGTCGTCGATTCCCTGTTAGAAGCAGTCACAGAAGCGGCGAAAAATGCCGCTTCCGGCGACGTAGTTTTGCTTTCACCGGCTTGTTCGAGTTTTGACCAGTATCGGAATTATCAGGAACGCGGCGAAATCTTTTGCCAAACGGTGAAATCAATAGGTAGGGGTATGCAGAGTCATGACCCCAACATAAACGATAAAAACGCTGTAAGCTCAGGTAAGCCAAAGTCAGCCTGAAGAATAAGAAAGAATAAGGTAAGCCAAAGTAAGCCTAAGTAAGCTAAAGAAACATGAAGGACCATTTTAAACCATTTGCTTCGGGTTTTTTTGAGGAAAAACCCCGGGGCGAAACCAAACCAACCAACAACCAAAAACCCCAATAACTAAACGCAACAGCGCCCATAAAAAATGAATATTCAAAGTCCACTCGTACCACAGGGCTCCCTTCTGGAGCAGAAAAACAAAGGTCGCGCCCGTGTAAAAATCGCGGTCTTCTTCGTGCTGGCCATTCACGGCATCGGCCTGCTCGCCTTGCTTATGCAAGGCTGCCGCCGGGAACCGGTCGTTTCAACGGCGGAGACTACCAACGCAACCCCTCCAGTCCTGGAATCTTCGAACGTCGTTGCCGATGCCAATCCGGCCGTCGTGCAGAGCAACCCCACGCCGGTGGTCGCAGTTTCGCCCGTAACTGCCATCGCCACCGAGTACACGATCGTTCAGGGTGATA
>WNFL01168451.1_pt3 | contig 12111 bp, 9 predicted proteins | sample 5400361 | NCBI WGS metagenome assembly WNFL01 (sample SAMN13153351, study PRJNA577476) | soil metagenome | isolation source: 40 cm soil on Douglas fir-dominated hillslope | place: USA:California | collected 2013-09-17
CTCCTGGTCGTGGGCGCTCTTCCTGTTCCGCGGCGCCGAGGAGCTTTCGCCGGAGCTTTTCTCCTCGATGGCCGAGGGCATCGCGCGCCACGCCGGGCACGTCGAAAAGTATCTCTCCTATTATTTTGCGCCGAACACGCATCTCACCGGCGAAGCCCTGGGCCTTGTCTACGCCGGCGCTCTTTTTCCCGAGCTCGTATCGGCGGTCCGCTGGCGCGAGCTGGGAGCGCGCATTTTAATCGAGCAGAGCGAGCGGCAGATCCTGCCCGACGGGGTCTACGGCGAGCAGTCCACCTGCTACCAGCGCTACACCGCGGAGATTTATCTTCATTTTCTCATCCTCGCCGAGCGGAACGGCCTCCCCGTGCCCGCGCCGGTGCGAGCGCGGATCGAGCGCCTGCTCGATTTTCTCCTCGCCGTGCGCCGCCCCGACGGCTCGCACCCGCAGATCGGCGACGCCGACAGCGGATGGCTCGCGCCCTTCGCCGCGCGCGCCGCCGACGATTTCCGCGGCGTCTTTGCCGTCGCGGCGGCTTTTTTCGGGCGCGCCGATTACGCGTGGGCGGCGGAGCCCGGCTTGAAAACGTATCAGGCGCTCGATCCCCTGCCGCCCAAAGCGGCGCCGTCGCGGGTTTTCACCGACGGCGGCTACGCCGTCATGCGGAGCGACTGGGGCCGCGACGCGCACCAGATGATCTTCGACGCGGGACCGGTGAGCGCACCCAAGTCCGGCCACGGCCACGCCGACCTCCTTGGCATTCAGTGCTCGGTTTTCGGCGAGCCCTACATCGTCGATCCGGGCACCTACGTTTATACGGGCAAGCCGGAATGGCGCGAATTCTTCCGCGGCACGAGCGCGCACAGCACCGTCACGATCGACGGCCGGAGCCAGGCGACGGCCGCCGGGTCGTTCAATTGGAAGACGCAGCCGGCGGCGCGCCTCACGCGCTGGCTCTCGACGAAAGCGTTCGACTACGCCGCCGCCGAGCACGACGCCTATCGCGACCTCGCCGATCCGGTGACGCACCGGCGCCGCGTGGCGTTCGTCAAGCCGCGCTACTGGGCGATCGTCGACGACCTCGACGGCGCCGCGGAGCATCGCATCGCGCTCAGGTTTCAATTCGCCGCGCTCCGGGTCGCCCTGGAACCGAACCATTGGGCGCGCGCGCGCGGCGAGCGCGGCCACGCGCTGCTCGTCCGGCCTTTTGCCGCGGCTCCGCTCACCATGGATGTCATCGAGGGCCTTCGGGCACCGATCCAAGGCTGGGTCTCTCCGGCCTACGGCCAACGGCAGCCCGCCCCGGTCCTGATCTGCTCGGCAGCGGCCCGCCTGCCGCTCCGCATCGTCACGCTGCTCTACCCCGTGGAGGACCCGTCGGCGGCTTGCCCGGAGGTCTCGCAGCTCCTCGGTCCGGCCGGGCCCGCCGGCCTTATTTTTCGCGAGCGGGGGGAGCGGCTGATCTTCCGCGATAGGGATATCGCTCTAGTCGAACGAGAGTGACGGCCCGGCCGTCGCGTCCACCAGAGAATTTAGGAGGTACTTCCATGTTGCCGGAAAGAATCGTCCAGGAGCCCTTGTCGAATGCCCCGCCGGAAACTGCGCCGTCGATCGCGGTGCTCATCCCCTGCTACAACGAAGAGCTCACGATCGGCGACGTCATCCGCGATTTCCGCGCCCAGCTGCCGGACGCGACGATCTGCGTCTTCGACAACAACTCCGCCGATCGAACGGCGGAGAAGGCGCTCGACGCCGGCGCCACGCTGCTGCGCGAAAAGCGTCAGGGAAAAGGATACGTCGTTCAGTCGATGTTCCATCGGCTCGACGCGGACATTTTCGTCATGGTGGACGGCGACGGAACCTATCCGCCGCCTTCGGTCCATGCCCTGATCGAGCCGATCCTGAACGACGAGGCCGACATGGTGGTGGGCTCGAGGCTGCACCAGCAATCGAACAGCCGCTTTCGCTGGCTCAATCAATTCGGCAACCGCCTGTTCCTGTCGATCCTGAACCGGCTCTTCCATGTGCGGCTGACCGACATCCTGTCGGGCTACCGCGCCTTCAACCGCAAGTTCGTCAAGGATGTGCCTCTGTTTGCGCGGGGATTCGAGATCGAGACCGAGCTGACGATCAAGGCGCTGCAGCGGGGCCATCGGGTCGTCGAAGTACCGGTCGATTTGGGCGTGCGCCCGGAGGGAAGTTTCTCGAAGATACGCCTCGTCCATGACGGGGTTCTCATCTTGAATACGATTCTGGCGCTTTTCCGCGACTATAAGCCGCTCACGTTCTTCGGCGCCGCCGGCCTGGCGCTGATCATCGCCGGCTTCGTGCCGGGCTTGGCCGTGATCGTCGAGTATCTCAAAACCGGCCTGGTGGCGCGCCTCCCCTCCGCGGTGCTCGCGGTGGGACTCGTCTCGGCCGGGACGCTGTTCATCATCGCGGGCGTCATCGTCCACACCATCACGCGCCGCTTCCAGGAGCTGGATTACAAGCTGCAGTTAATGAGCGAAGGCCTCATGGAGCGCGCCAACAAGCCCGTCTGGCCGCGACCGTTCTCGACGGTCGGCGCGCGCCGCCGCGAGGAGCGCGACGGGAGCCCGAGCCATGGCTGAGTCGACGTCGATGGGGCTTTCAGGCGCCGCCGCTCCGGCGGCGCGGACGGATCGATCCGCAACGGCGGCGCTGGGAAAGTGGCTCCGCGGTTACGGCGCGATTATCGCGGCCTACGTCGCCGTCACCTCGATGACGGACGCCTATTACATGGGCGACACGGGGGCGTACGCGAACCTGATCCTGTTCGGCAGATTGTTCGACTTCGGCCATCCGTTGTGGCTGCTGCTGGGATGGAAAGCGGCGGCGCTGCTCCAGCCGTTGACCGGTCTCGACGCCCGCACCGGCACGATTTTCACCCTGGTCGCGCTCGGCTGGCTCGCGGGGCTGCTGAGCGCGGTTTTGGTTTACAGCCTCTCGCTCCGCGTCGCGCGGCGCGCCCGGGTGGCGGCCTTCGTGACGGCGGCGTTCATCTTCACGCAGGGCTTTCTGAATTTCGCCCAGACCGGGTGCTCGTATATCCCGGGGCTCGCTCTCGTCCTTTTGGGTCTATGGCTCTTGTTCCGGGAAGAAGACAAAGAGCGGCACGCCGTCGCGGGCGGCGTCGCGGCGGGATTGGCGTTCAGTGGCGCCGTGGGGTTGTGGGTGCCGTATGTCTTGACGATTCCGGCCGTGCTCGTCTCCACGCTGTTGATCTTCGGCTGGAGCGCCCGGCGCGCGCGCGTCGCGCTCGGCGCCGCCGTGGCGTTCGGTCTGGCCACCGCGCTGTTCTTCGGCGCGGTGGCCGCGCTTAACGGCATTCACGACGTCGCCGGCTTCAAGGAATGGGCGCTGGCAGGCGGGCAGAGCATCACCCACATCAACGGCTTCAACCGGATGGTTTTCGGCTTTGCCCGCTCGTTCATCAACATGGGGAACGACGGCGTCCTCTTCAAACGCTACCTGCTGCACGATCCGTACAATCCCGTCTCGTTCGCCGATCTTCTGCGCTTCAGTCTGGGCAAATTTCTGCTCTTTTACGCCTGCCTGGCGGTTTGGCTCGCCGCTCTGCTCGGTTCGGAGAAAGGACGGCGTTTTTTTCTCTTTCTGGCGGCGAGCGCCCTTCCGGTCATGGTCTTCGCCTGGCGTTGGCAGGGCGGGGACATGGAGCGTTATTTGCCCCTCTACCCGGCGCTGTTCCTGGCGCTCGCCTGCGTTTTATCGGCGGCCCCGTACGCGCTTTTATCCCGCGCCGCGGCCGCGGTGTGGCTCATCGCCGTGGTCTACTTCAACGCCGGCGCGATGGCGAAGACGACGCTCGCGCAGCGCCAGAACCGGGTGGCCGCGAACATTCAGGCATTGCAGCCGCTGTGGAAACCGCACAGCCACATCGCCACCGTGCTGATCCAGGACGACGTGTTCGCGTTCCCGTGGAATTTTCCATTCCATCCGATCAGCACCAAAGGCATCCTGGCGTACAGCGATCGGGAGCGTCTCCCCGCGGTCATCGACATCGTCGACCGCGGCAGCGCCGAATCGCCGCGCTGGCGCCAGGCCTTCGCCAAGCAGGCGCTCGCCATCTGGTCCGCCGGCGGCGACCTGTGGGTTGCGAAGGGGGCGCTGGCGTCGCGGCCCGCTGCCGACTCCGCCTGGGTGGAGGGCGACGACCCGCGCCTCGCCTGGCGCGACGTCTGCGGATTCTTCTCCGCGCTGGAGGCCGGGACATCCGTCGGCGGCGAGGACGGATTTTTCCTGCTGCCCGCCAACGCCAAAAACCGCGGGGTCCTGACGCGCTGGTCGCGGTCCTGATCGGGCCGCCGCTCATTCCGTCGACAAACCAAACCGAAGAATCGCTCATGCTCTTCGATACGCCGGTCTACTTCGCCTTTCTCGGCATCGTCGTTTTGCTCTATTGGCGGCTCGGCCTTCGCCGGCAAAATATCCTGCTGCTGGCGGCGAGTTACGCCTTTTACGGCTGGTGGGACTGGCGCTTTCTCACGCTGATCGCGACCTCGACCGGGGTCGATTATTTCTGCGCGCGCGCGATCGCCGCCTCCGAGAACCCCGAGCGGCGGAAGCTCCTCCTCGTCTTCTCGCTGGTCGTCAACCTGACCTTTCTCGGCGTGTTCAAATACTTCAATTTCTTCGCCGATTCGCTCCACGCCGCGCTCCAGACGATCGGCTTCGAGGCGCCGATGGCCACGCTCACGATCCTGCTGCCGCCGGGGATATCTTTCTACACCTTTCAGGAGGTCGCCTACATCGTCGACGTCTACCACCGGAGGCTCAAGCCGGCGGACTCCCTGCTCGACTACGGCCTGTTCATCAGCCTGTTTCCGCACCTGGTCGCCGGGCCGATCCAGCGGCCGTCGCACCTGCTGCCGCAGGTCGAGCAGCCGCGTGTTTTCCGGCATGGCGCTTTTTTCGACGGCGTCGTGCTCATCCTGTCCGGCCTTTTCCGCAAGTGCGTCGTCGCCGACAACTGCGCGCTGATCGCCAACGCCGCCTTCAACGGCCGGCTCGGCGAGCCGAGCCTTTTCGTCGTCGCGCTCGGCGCCTACGCCTTCGCCTGGCAGATTTACGGCGACTTCAGCGGCTATACCGATATCGCGCGCGGCAGCGCGCAGCTTCTGGGGTTCCACTTCATGCTCAATTTCCGCCAGCCCTACCTCGCCACGAGCCTGCAGGATTTCTGGCACCGCTGGCACATGAGCCTCAGCACCTGGCTGCGCGATTATCTTTACATCCCGCTCGGCGGCAGCCGCCAGGGCGAGGCGAAGGCGCACCGCAATCTGCTCGCCACGATGCTACTCGGCGGGCTGTGGCACGGCGCCAACTGGACGTTCGTCGTCTGGGGCGCCATCCACGGCGCGGCGCTCAGCGCAGGCCGCCGGTTCCGCCGCGCGATCGACGCGCGAGAAGCCGACCGGCCGGTTTGGCGCGTGTGGCTGGCCCGCGGCGTCACGTTCCATCTCGTCTGTTTGACGTGGATCTTTTTCCGCGCGCCCTCGCTCGGCGACGCGATGAGCTTCCTCGCCGGACTCGGCGCCGTCGCCTGGCGGCCGGAATTTTTCACCGCTTTCTTCATGCTGGCGTTTTTCACCATACCGCTTTTCATCGTCGACCTTTATCTCGAGGGGAGCCGGGAGGAGTACCCGCTCGCCGCGAGCTTCGAGCCCTGCCGCGTCGCCGTCGCGTGCGGCTTCCTTTTTGCCGTGATGTTTTTCTCGGCCAGTGAGATCAGCGCGTTTCTCTATTTCCAATTCTGAGCCCTGGAAACCGTTGAACGGAGGTGTAGGCATGGACGCACCGGATTCGCTGGCTTCCGCCCCCGATCCGATCGAGTCGCTCGGTTCTCTGAGTCCGGTTTCCGGAACGACCGCGCCGAAGGAGTTTCTGGAGGCCCCCGCGGCCGCCCTGCCGGCGGCGGGATCTCTACGCTGGGTCCTCTTTCTGCTCGCGTCGATTTTTTTCTTCATCGCGGCCGCCGAAGTATTGACCGTCCATGTGCTGCCTCGCGTGAATAAAAACGAGCGGCGCGTCCGGGAGGAATACTTATCCGCGCTGCAGGTCCGCCAGGGACGCGCCGCGGGACAAACCCAGGTATTGATCGTGGGCAACTCCCTGCTGGTGCAGGCGGTCGATCTCGCGCAGATGAACGCGGCCCTGTCTCCCGGCATCCACGTCCGACGGTTCGCCCTCGAAGGCCCGAGCACCTACTACGACTGGTACTATGGCCTCAAACGGCTCTTCCATGAAGGGGCGCGCCCGGACGTGGTCGCGCTGTTCCTGACGGCGCGCCACCTGTCCAGTTCCGGGGTTCGAGGCGAATACTTCGCGCAACGCTTGATGCGGACCGTCGACATTCTGCGCCTCGCGAGGGAGCTTCATCTCGATCCGACGAGCACGAGCAATCGTCTATTCGCCAGTCTCAGCATGTTTTATTCAAGCCGTGAAGAGATTCGGCCCTGGTTACTGTCGCGGATCATTCCCGGCTACCATCAGTTATTGGAGTTGTTGCTGCCCGCCTGGGGACGCTTGAGTGAAACAGAATTAGAGAAGATTCCCGACCGGCTCCGTTCGATGCAACAACTTACGGCGAGTTACAATGTGCGTTTGCTCTTCGTGCTCCCGCCGGAGATCCGCGAAGACCTCATTCGCGAAGACCGCATGGCTAATCTCGACGCTGCGAGCGCGGCCTCCGGCGTCCCTCTGCTCGTCGCGCTGCCGCCGACGGGTCTCGCCCCAGAGGATTTCAAGGAAGATTTTTATCATATGAACGAGGTCGGGGCCGTCAAATACTCCAAGGCCCTCGCGCCTCTGATCCGGACCGCGATCGCGCATCTCTACGAGGGAGAGCGGCGGTAGCCGATTAAACCGGGAGAAAAATCGATGTGTGGAATCGCCGGCATCGTTAAGCTCGACCCCTATGAGACCGTGGACGAGGCGCGCCTCAAGCGGATGCGCGACGTGCTCAGTCACCGCGGCCCCGACGGCGCCGGACTGTGGATCGAAGGGCCGGTCGGGCTGGCGCACCGCCGCCTGGCGATCGTCGACGTGGCGGGCGGCCACCAGCCGATGACCAATGAAGACGGCCGGTTGTGGATCACCTACAACGGCGAGATTTACAACCATCCCGCGCTGCAGCCGAAGCTCGAAGCGAACGGCCACCGCTACCGGACGCGCTCGGACACCGAAACGATCCTCCACCTCTACGAAGACGACGGCGAGCGCTGCGTGGAAAAGCTCCAGGGCATGTTCGCGTTCGCTTTGTGGGACCGGACGGAGCGGAAGCTCCTTCTGGCGCGCGACCGGCTCGGCATCAAGCCGCTGTACTACGCCGTGAACGGGAACGAGCTCGTCTTCGCCTCGGAGATCAAGGCGATTCTCGCGGCCGACGTCCGGGCCGCTTTCAACGAGGTGATCCTGCCGGAATTTCTCGCCACGCGGTTCGTCGCCGGAGAAGAGACTTTTTTCTCGGGCATCAAGAAGCTCCTGCCGGGCCGCACCCTCTCCTGGTCCGCCGCGGCGGGCCTCAGCCAACGGCGCTACTGGGAGCTGCCGGCCGCCGACGAGGAGGGCCCTGCTTCGATGGCCTCGATGGAAGAGACGGCCGGCCGGGTGCGCGAGGAGTTGTCCGCCGCGGTCAAGAGCCATCTCATGAGCGACGTGCCGCTCGGGCTTTTCCTCTCGGGCGGTCTCGATTCCAGCGCGCTGGCGGCCCTCATGGCGCCGATGGTCCGGGAGCCGATCCGGACCTTTTCCGTCGGTTTCGCCGAGGTCGAGGCGAACGAGCTCGGCTACGCCCGGCTCGCGGCGCGCGCCGTCGGCGCGGAGCACCGGGAGATCGTCGTCCGGCCGGAGGAGTTCTTCGACGCGCTGCCGAACCTCATCTGGCACGAAGACGAGCCGATCGCGTTCACTTCCAGCGTGCCGCTCCATTTCGTCTCGCGCCTGGCGCGCGACCACGTCAAGGTGGTGCTCACCGGCGAGGGCTCGGACGAATTGTTCCTGGGCTACCCCTGGTACCGGGCGACCGCCTGGAACGAGCGTCTCGGCCGGGCCTACTACCCCTTCATGCCCGAAGCCCTGCGCCGCAAGGCAAAGGAGATGACGCGGCGGCTGCCGCGCTCGCTCCGCCGCTACGCCGAGCGGAGCTTTCTCGGGCTCGACCCCGGACCGAGGGGACTGTTTTACGAGAACTTCGCGGTTTTTCCCGACCGCTTGCGCCACGCCCTGTTGGCCGACCGGGGGCTCGCGCGGACCGATCCCTACGCCGAATGCCTGCGCTGCTACGAAGAGATGGACGGCGGCACGCTCGAGCGGATGAGCCGCGCCGATCTCCAGACTTATCTGGTCGAGCTCCTGATGAAACAGGACCAGATGAGCATGGCGGCCTCGATCGAAAGCCGCGTGCCTTTTCTGGACCACGAATTCGTCGAGCGGATCGTGCGTCTGCCCAGCCGCTTCAAAATCCGCGGACTCACGACCAAGGCGGTGCTGCGCGAGGCGCTGAAGGATCTGGTGCCGCCGGAAATCATCGCGCGGCGAAAAATGGGCTTCCCCGTTCCCGTGGGCCGCTGGCTCCGCGGCCCCTTCCGGCACGTGGTCGAGGAATTCATCCTGAGCGCGCGGGCGCGGGAGCGCGGCCTGTTCGATCCCGCCATGCTGCAACGCCTGGCGGAGGAGCACCGAAGCGGCGCGCGCGAGCACGGCGACCGGCTCTGGCTCCTGGTCAATCTGGAAATGTGGCAGCGGATTTTCCTGGACGGGGAGGACCGCAGCGTGGTTCTCCGCGACGCGGCATGAACATGCGCATTCTCTGGGTCAACGTCGGCGGGCTCTGGCCGCTCAATACGGGCGGAAGACAGCGCAGCTTCAACATTATTCGGGAGCTGACGAAGAGGCATCGCGTCATCCTGCTGACCACCCACGGCTCCGGCGACGATCCCGCCGGTCTCGCCACCCATCTCCCGGATTGCGAGGCGGTCCGCTCGATACCCTTCGAGATTCCCAAGCGGGACTCGGTGTATTTTGCCGGAGCCCTTTTGCGCTCCTGGTTTTCATCCCTGCCGGTCAACATGTGGAGATGGCGCATCCCGGCGCTGCGCGATCAAGTCGAACGTGTCGCGCAAACGGCGCAGATAGACCTCTGCGTCGCGGACTTCCTTTACGCGGTTCCCAACGTCCCGCGGCTGGGCTGCCCGACCGTCCTCTTTAACCACAACGTCGAGCACATGATCTGGGAGCGGCTCTGGCGGAGCGAGCCGCGCCGCTTGAGGCGCGCCCTGCTGGGCATCGAATGGAGAAAGATGCGCCGCGCCGAAGCGGCGGCCTGCACGAAGGCCGACCTGACCCTCGCGGTCTCGGAGAACGACTGCGCCGTCCTTTCGGCCGCGGCGCCGCGGGCGCGCGTGCGGGCGATTCCGACCGGGGTCGATACCTCCTATTTCCACCCGAACGGCACGCGGCAATCCGCCGCCAGGCTGGTGTTCACCGGCTCGATGGACTGGTACCCCAACGAAGAGGCGATCCTCCATTTTATCGACGCGATCCTGCCGCTGATCCGCCGCGACGTCCCCGAAGCTTCGCTGACGGTGGTGGGGCGGAACCCGACCGCCCGGCTGCGCGCGGCGGCGGGGCCGGCCGTCCACGTGACCGGAACCGTCGACGACGTCCGGCCCTACGTCGCGGAGGCGGCCGTGTACGTCGTGCCGCTCAGGATCGGCGGCGGCACCAGGATCAAAATATTCGAGGCGCTGGCGATGGGCAAAGCGATCGTCTCCACGCGCATCGGCGCGGAAGGTCTGCCGCTCGTGCCGGGAGAGCATTTTATTCAGGCCGACGACCCGGACGCCTTCGCCCGGGCCGTGGTCGGACTTCTCCGCGCGCCCGAGCGGCGCGATCGATTGGGCGACATGGGGCGAGAACTGGTCGAGGAGCGCTATTCCTGGAAGCAGGCGGCGCGGGAATTCGAAATCAAATGCGAGGAGGTCACTCATGCGGGTTAGTGTTTTCGGATTGGGATACGTGGGCTGCGTGACGGCCGCCTGCCTGGCGAAGGCGGGCCATCAGGTGATCGGCGTGGACATCACGCCGGAAAAAGTCGTGATGGTGAACGACGCGGTGCCGCCGGTCGTCGAGCCGGGGCTGGGCGGGCTTTTGGCCGAGGTCGTCCACGACAAGCGCCTGCGCGCGATCGCTTCGACGGAGAACGCGGTCCGGGACACCGATGTCGCGCTCATCTGCGTCGGCACGCCGAGCCGCTCCAACGGCCGCCTCGACATCGCCGCGATCGAGCGGGTGGCCAGGGAAATCGGCCGGGCGCTCGCCGACCGGCGGGAGGCTTTTACCGTGGTGCTGCGCAGCACCGTGCTGCCCGGCACGACCGAGCAGATTTTCATCCCCGCGCTCTCGGCCGGCGCCGGTCGCGGGCTGGACCGCTCGCTCCGGGTCGCGGTGAACCCGGAGTTCATCCGCGAAGGGAGCGCGCTCAAGGATTTCGCCAGCCCGCCGTTTACGCTGGTCGGCTCCGAGGACCCGCAGACCGCGGCCCTCATCCGCGCGCTCTACGACGGAGTCGAGTCTTCCTTCGTCCAGACCTCGATCAAGACGGCCGAGATGCTGAAATACGTCTCCAACACCTTCCACGCGCTCAAGATCTCGTTCGCCAACGAGATCGGCGATATCTGCGGCGCGGTCGGCGTCGATCCGCAGGAACTGATGCGGATTTTCGCGCTGGACCGAAAGCTCAACATCTCCGAGGCCTATCTCCGGCCGGGCTTCGCCTTCGGCGGCTCGTGCCTGCCCAAGGATCTCCGGGCCTTGCTCTACGCGGCGCGCTCGGCCGATGTTGCCGTGCCGCTGCTCTCCTCCATCCTGCCTTCCAACGAGGGACAGATCCGCCAGCAGGTCGAGGCGGTCGTAAAGACGCGCAAGCGCCGGGTGGGAATCGTCGGTCTTTCCTTCAAGCCGGCGACCGACGATCTCCGCGAGAGCCCGATGGTGGCGCTGGCCGAGTCGCTCATCGGGAAGGGCTGCGACGTGAGGATTCTCGACCGCAACGTGTCGCTGGCGCGTCTGATCGGCGCCAACCGGAGCTATATCGAGGAGGAGATCCCGCACATCTCGTCGCTGATGTGCGAGAGCGTCGAGGACCTGCTCGCCCACGCGGAAGTCCTGGTGATCGGCAACGCGGACGAGGAGGCGGCGGCCGCGCTTCAAGCCGCCAACGGAAAACATACCGTGATCGATCTCACGCGCGGCGGGGCGCAGAAAAAATTGGCGGCGGTCAAGGCGGGCTGAGCGATGACGGCCGACGGCAATACGGGCGCGAAACGCCGGGAGATCCGCCCCCTGCCGGGGCGGCCGTCCCGGGCGCTTCCTCCGGCGCTCCGGGAAGGGCTTTCGGCCGCGCACCTTCCCGGGCTGGACGGGCTCCGCATGGTGGCGGTGTTTCTCGTCGTGTTTTATCACTTCGGATTCGAGTGGTCTCCCGGCGGCCACGGCGTGCTCGCCTTCTTCGTGCTCAGCGGTTTTCTCATCACGTGGCTGCTGCTCAAGGAAGAGGAGCAATTCGGAGCGGTCTCGCTGAAGCTCTTCTATCTCAGGCGCTCGCTTAGAATATTTCCGGCCTTTTATTGCTATTGGCTGCTGATGACGGGATATCTGCTGCTGTTCCACAAGCCGATCCTGTGGAGCCAGGCGCTCAGCTCCTTCGCCTACGTCGCCAACTACTATCAGGCGATTCTAGGCGATCCCGACACGGGCTACAGCCACACCTGGTCGCTGGGTATCGAAGAACAATTTTATCTCTTATGGCCGGTGGCTTTTATCGCGCTGCGGGCGCGGGGGCGGCGCGTCGCCGCGCTCACGACCGTGATCGGCGCGATCTGGATCTACCGGGCGATTCTCGAATTCATCTTGAAGGTCGATCAGGGCTACATTTACGAGGCGTTCGATACCCGGGCCGACCACCTGGCCATGGGATGCCTGCTGGCCGTGCTCCTGCGAGGCGGCATGCTCGCGCCGCTGTGGAAGCGGCTTTGCACCGTGCCGATGTCGATCCTTACCGTCGCGCTGCT
>WNFL01429481.1_pt1 | contig 12109 bp, 11 predicted proteins | sample 5400361 | NCBI WGS metagenome assembly WNFL01 (sample SAMN13153351, study PRJNA577476) | soil metagenome | isolation source: 40 cm soil on Douglas fir-dominated hillslope | place: USA:California | collected 2013-09-17
AGCGTGCGCCGCGGAAGAGAGTGGAAACGGACGGGCTTTGCTGCTTCGTCCACGATCGCCCGGTAATCGCCCAGATGGCGCTCGTCCGACCCGTCATCCACGACGATGATCTCCATCGAATCGCAAGATTGCGCGGCCACGGAAGCCAGCGCCGCCCGCAACAATGATGGACGATTGCGCGATGGAATGATGACCGAAAATCGCGTCATGGAGCAGCAGCCTGTGCTCGCCTCCCAAACCCCATCGGCGCCTAATCGGACTGATGGATATGGGCGTCGGTAAAGACTTGATCGGTGTCGGCTATGCCCACAAACCTCAACAGCTCCGGTTGGTAGCTGCGTTCGTTGAGCTGGTTCGTCTCGACGAATTTGAAGCGCTCACCGAGCTTTGCGGCAATGCGCTCCGCCTCCGCGTAGTAATATTCGCAATATTTGCGGATTGCGTCGGTCTTGGATGTGGCCTCCATTTTCGGGAAGCATTTGTCCCACACCGGGTCCTTTATCCATTTTGTCCCGTCATGTTCCATCCAGAAATTCGAGGATTCATAATAGGGCTGCCGCGTGATGACGCTGCGGATGCGATCGGCGACCGACGCCGACGGCCACCGCCTGATTTGGGTCTTCTTCATCCAGCTCTTCACCGTGGAATCCACGTCGCGCCTTAGGCAGACGAAGCGCACATTGGGATTGTGGCGGGCGATGGCTTCGACATAGGTGAGATAGTACAGGGCGATGTCCCCGATCAGCTTTACGCGTTTCATCCGGCGCAGCGAGTCATAGGCCTCGGCGGATACCCGGCGCGAAAGATCGACCGTCACCATCGATGAATCGCCGCCGTCCAGAATGCGCTGATATTCGTCGATCCCGTTCAGGATCGGCCGAGGCGTTCCGGCGAACCGGACGCTGGAGGGGTTCATCTCATGAAAGCAGAGAGCGTCATGCTGCGCATTCAGCAATTTGGCGAGGGACGCGGTTCCCGAACGTCCGGTTCCCAATCCGATTACGATCATTCTTCAAACGCCCTCTGATTCCAGGGATCCTCAACTTGCATCCCCTGTCTGCAAGAAATCGGGCGTTTTGTCGAGAATCGCCGATCCCTTCTGGTCCTAACGCTGTGCCGCGATTTGCTTCTCACGGCAGGGCAGGCGCGCGGCGGCGAGGCAGGTGGAGATCCCGCATTTGCCGGTGGAACCTTCTCACGTCCTGGTTACAAGACGTTTAAGCCCCATGGTCCTCTCAAGACAGAAATAAGGACTATTGGCTATAGTGCTCCCGAATGCGCCTTGCGTGCGTTTCGGGTAGGACGGGTTGGGCGCGCCCCTGCCTTGCGTGACCGGTCGAACGAACGAGTTAGGGTGGACCAGATGCGTGTAGCCTACCAAGTTCTTGCCTCGTCGCTCCTGTGTTTGGCGCTGAGCGATGTGGCATCGCCTGGAGCGAACGCGGCCCTCAGCCCGCAGGGCCCGATACCGCGCAATTCCGGCGCCATGCGTCTGCCGCCTCCGCCGCCTCCCCCTCCGCCCGCTGCATCCAGCGAGCAAGCATCCGATTCCGCTCCCGCCATTGCCGGCTCCGACATCTCCAGCCCGCCCCCGGCCAACCCGCCCCAGGCGCCCACGGCGCAAGCGCCCGACTCCGCTCCTTCCGCCCCCAAGATCATTCCCCCGCGGCGCCCTCTCAGCCCACCGGTCGTCCCCCCTGCCGCGCCCAATCCGCGCGCCGCGCAGGCGAGGCGCGTGCTCAATTCGGGCACCGAATTGGCCCGTCCGCTGCCGGAGGGTTTCGTCGGTCGAACCCTCAAGGTTGGAATGGGTGAGAAATACCAGAACCCGAGCGAAGCGGCGGCCGATGCGCGGCCCGGCGACACCGTCGAAATCGCCGAAGGAACCTATGTCGACTGCGCGCTTTGGCCCGCGGGCGCGAGCCCGCTGACCATCGTCGGCAAGGGCAAAGTCGTCCTAGCGGACAAGACCTGCGGGGACAAAGGCATATTCATCGTCCGAGGTGCAGACGTGACCATCCGCGGCATCACCTTCACCGGGGCCAAGGTCCGCGATCACAATGGCGCCGGCATAAGAGCCGAGGGGCTCAATCTCACCGTGGAGAACTCCCGCTTCGTCGGCAATGAAGAGGGGATTTTGGGCGGCATTCGCGGCGGCACGGTCATCATCCGCGACAGCTATTTTGAGCGGAACGGCACTTGCCTCCGCGCCTGCGCTCACGGCGTCTATGTCGGACAAAAAATCGAGAAGCTTCACATCGAGAACAGCCATTTCATCAATCAGCGGGTCGGCCATCACATAAAGTCCCGCGCTTTGACCACCGAGCTGATCAACAACATCATTGAGGACGGCCCCGACGGCAATGCGAGCTTTCTCGTCGACCTCCCCAATGGCGGTACGCTGATCATGCGGGGGAACACCCTGGAGAAGGGGCCGCATTCCCAGAACCGCATGACCGTGATCGCAATCGGCGAAGAGCATGGCGACAACCCGTCGGACCAGATCCTGATCGAGAACAACAAGTTCACCAATGATGCGAACGGGGAAACGGCGTTCGTACGCAACTTTGGCATGGACCCCGTCACGCTCCGCAACAACCAGTTCAAAGGGCCGGTCAAGCCATTGGCGGAAGGGCCTCCGGGCAAATAAGGCGTCGGTGATTTTCGCCGCACCTCTTAGTCATTCGAAAAGCACAAAAAGGCTAGCATCGGAACCCGTCAGCGGAGCGGGCAGGGGGACGCATGGGGATATTGAGCAAAATCAAGCGCCGCTATGATCGGACCATCGGCAAACGGCGCTTCGAAGCCACCGCAAGGAACATCATCGCCACTCCTCCGCTGGTGATGCAGGATTGCGCGCTGCTGTATGTCAGCATGCTCTGCCACAGAGACGTGCACGCCTATCTGCTCGCCATAAAGTCGCTTTATGTCCAGGTCGGAATGGGACGCGTTCTTCTCGTCAATGACGGCTCGCTGTTGGCGGCGGACATTGACTTGCTCCGTCACCACATTCCGCTCATCGAGTTTGTGCATATCCAGGCGATTGACACCGGCCGCTGTCCGCGCGGCGGCACCTGGGAACGGCTGGTGAAGATCCTCGAACTGACGGCCTCGAATTTCGTCATTCAGGTGGACGCGGACACCTTGACGTCAGGCCCGGTTCCGGAAGTCGCGCGAAATTTTCAAGAAAACCGATCCTTCCTGCTCGGCACCAGGGCATCGCAGAAAATCTCTACCGCGCCGGAAGTCGCCAAGATGGTGCGAGGCTGGATCGATGCCAATCAATGGACGAGCTACAGCGTCGGCGTGGCGGCCGAAGGGGCGATCGATACGCTTCACCACGCGCACCGCTTCCATTATGCCCACGCCTCGTCCGGGTTTGCGGGATTTGCTCGCGGCGCGTTTGATTTTGCGGCATTGGAGGATTTTTCGATCCAGATGCGGGAGCGCTTGGGCGCCCGCTGGGACGAGTGGGGTACCGAGCAGATCGCATCGAATTTCATGATCGCCAATGCGCCGAATGCGACCGTCCTGCCGTTCGACCGCTATGCTTGCTTTGAGCCGCATATCCCGGTCGCCGGTCGCCCCTTCCTGCATTTCATCGGGGCTTATCGGTTCAATGACGGGCTATACCGCAAACGCGCCCGCGCCTTTCTGAAGACAATGTCTTCAGTCAAGGGCTAACCGTCCGATTGCCGTAGCCGCGCTCGATCAGCCAATTCCTGGCGATGATCGCCACGGCAATGACGAAGAACCATATCATTTCCCCAAATGTGCGAACCTCGCTGACCCGCCCGCCGATCATCACCGCAACGAACCACAAAGGCGGCAGCACCAGGAGCGTTCGCCGAACGCCGGGATGATCGAGCCGTCGCCAGCCGAACAACGCAGGCAGCCATAGCCAGCCGACGATACTCAGGATGCTGGGCCCGTATATGGGTGAAAGCAGATTTTGGATGTTCTGCCCCACCTGAACGACAAAAAATCCACCGGGTATTTCAATGCCGGTCCCGCGGCGCTGACCCATCGCCAGCTCCGGCAAGTTTTTTCCGTACAAGGTGTAGAGAAACCCTATGACGGCCACATAGATCGCCCCGATGAGAACGAGGCGAAGTCCGTCCCGACGCAACAGCGTCGGGATATTGGTCCATCGCTGACAAATATAGACGAAAATCAGGAAGACCGAGGTGTCTCGAGCCAGCGTCGCAAAGAAAAACGCGACGATAAAGCCGATAAAATTCTCCGTCAGGATAAAATAATAGGCCCAGCCGAATAGCATCAGCGCGGGGATGTCATACGCCATTCCCAGCCTGTAGCTGTTCGCTATGGCGACATAGGTGATGTAGGCCGCAACGGGCGTCAGAAAGGCGAATGTCATCGCGAATTCGCGATCGGACGTGACGGCAAGGATGCAGCGTCTGGTGATTTCGATCATCCCGCCCATGGATATTGCAACGAGCAGCAGGAACATCAATTGCTCGGGATCGGAAAATGGCGCGGGCAGTTGCGCCGAAAATGGCGCGGGCAGTTGCGCCGAAAGCGAGCGCGCCAATCCCGTGTTGGACGCCAGATAAAGAATCCATGCCGGCAGGGCTCGGTATTGAAAGGGCTGGGGTGCCGTGCCGTTGAGGTAATCGTGCAAATTGAATTGCGGATGTGTGCTCATCAAATAAGACAACGCAAAATGGCTCGATACCAGCCCAAGCAATATCACGTATAAAACCATGTGACGGGTCGACCGACTCCGCGACGCATCCGCGGACGCAGAGCGCGCGGATGAATGTACGTCTGTCCTGTTTGCCATGCCGCGGATATCCTTGAACGTCTGGAGTTACCGATAAGCCAGCTAGGTAGCCGAGCGCCAAGCCTGAATGGCCATGCTATTTTGCGAATGTGTAAGAGCTATGCAGAAGATAGCTTGTCACGACCGGGCTGACCACGCCGGTGACATGGGCCACGGTTTCCGCATGCCAGGTAAATCCCGCCGCCGGGAACACGATTACCGCAAGCAGCATGCTGACGCCCCAAACCTGCGTAAGCGACACGACATTGACGAGGGCGAAACGCCGAAACTCATGCATGACCGGCCGATCGCGCCGTGTGAACACCAGAAACTTCGCCAGCACATAGGCCGTGATCATGCCGACGCGATAGGCGAAAACCACCGCGATCGCGAATGCAGGATATTCACCAGCGCCGCAAAGCCGCCAGTGACAATGAATGTCGCGAACGAGCGCGCATCGCCGGGCCACGAAGGCAATTTCATACCGGGGACCCGATCGCCAGCGCCATCGCCTTGCCCAGCCTAACGCTTTCGGAAATTCCGCGATCCTCCGGATAATAAAAACATGTGTCGGCTATCTGCAGACCGCGGACCGGGGTTTGCATCGGGGGGATTTGGCTCGCGAAACCCGGGGGACAGATAGGCTGCGCGTGACGCAGCCGGCCGACGTAATACGAGATTCGATCCGATTCCTGGATGTCCGGGTTGATCCGCCGGATCGCGGCAAAGGCTTCCGTTGCCAACATTTCGTTCGTCCAATTCCATTTCGGGTTCGTCGTCGGCATGTAATAGGGCACGTAAAGGACCGTATGCGGAAGCCGACGCAGGTTCGAAAATTCGACAACGCCGGGGATGTCGATGTTGTCGTCGGCGACGTTCACCCAGAAATGGGGCGTCACCGAACGCTTCAGTTTCAACAACACGCAGATCACGCCGATATTGGCGATGGCTTCGTACCGTCGCCGCCAATCCTCATCGAGGTCCGGCACCATCGGTCCGAGGAAGGGCGTAGGCACGGTCGAGATCACGTGATCGGCGGCGTAGTCGGTGCCGCGCACGCGCACGCCCTTGACCTGGCCGTCTTCGATCACGATCCGTTCGACCGGCATCGACACATGGATCTTGCCGCCGTGACGCTCGATCGCGGCTTGCAGCGCATGGACGAGGGTCTCGCTGCCCCCTTCGATATAGCCGAGTTCTTCCTGAAACAGCGAACGGCGCGAGCGGCCGAGCCTTTTGATCCGCGTCCAAATCCAGGCAGCCGAGATGTTGTCGGCATATTCGTAGAATTTCAGATGGAACAGCCGCCGCCAAAGGCGGTCATACACGGTTTTCCCGCACCAGCGCGTGATCCATTCGCGCGCCGACATGTTTTCCAGCGCCGCCCAATGTTCGCGCCGGGTCGAGAGGAACATGAGAGCGCCGTAGCGCAGCTTGGATATGAAGCCAAGCCCGGGGAAGGAGAGGAGCGATATCGGATCGCCCCACGGATGAAGACGGCCGCCGGTGAAATAGCCCATCGAGGTCGGGCGCCAGCGCATGCGGTCGCCGATGCCGAGCTCGTCCAGCAGTGTGAAGGTCGGTACGTCGGCCTTGCAGACGAAATGGTAGAAGCGCTCGATCGACAGTCCATCGAAATTGAAATGCGCCGCCATTCCGCCGGGTTCGGGACCCGCTTCGAACAGCGTGACCTCGTGGCCCGCCTTGGCGGCATGGTAAGCCGCTGCAAGCCCCATGGCGCCCGCCCCGATAACCGCCACGCGCGCCATTCAAAACTCCAGAGCAATTTGCGAGTAGCGCGAATCGCGAAATGTTTCGCAAAGCGCCTCCCGGAGCGGCGTCGGCCGCACGCCGAATATTCCCGGCCAATCGATCACCTCGAACACATCGGGCGTCACCAGGGCCTCGAGTTGCTTGGTCGTGAAAGGCGGATCGCGATCGAAGGCGGCGTACGCCTTAAGCAAGAGCCAGAACATACCGTAGGGGATTCTCACGATGGGCGTGCGCAGGCCGAGCACGCCCCGCAACTCGCGGATGAGGTCGATATAGTTGATCTTCGCGAGTCCTGAGATGTTATACGCCGCATCGGCGATGCGCCGCTGGACGCATACCGCGACAATGTTGGAGAAATCGCCGGCGTAAAGCGGCTGACGCAGATAGCGGCCGTTGCCCGGTACCGGAAACAGGGGCGCACGCGCCATGAAGCGCGCCAGCCAACCGATATGCTTGCGATCGAACCAGCCGAACATCAATGTCGGCCGCAGCACGACGCAGGGAATGCCGCTTGCAAGCGCCAAGCGCTCCTGGGCTTTCTTGCTTTCGGTATAGAGATCGACCGCCGCCGAGTTCACCACCGACGAGCTGATCTGCACGATGTGGCCCACGCGGGCGCGCTTGGCGGCCGCCAAAAGACGTTCGGTGGCGGTGACATTGTTGGCGGCGAATTCCTCGGGATCGAGGCCCCCGATCTGCGCGTGGCATACAACCAGGCTGTCGGCGCCTTCGAGGCTCGTCTGCCATGACTCGTCGCGCGCAAGGTCCGCCTCGATGACTTCCAAATCCGCATGAAGGCGTTTCAGAATCCGGGTGTTCGCCGGATGCTTGTCGATCGCAACCACGCTGCATCCGAACCGCTTGAGGTGGGGGATGAGATTCTGGCCCACAAGGCCGGCGGCTCCCGTCACGACGACACGGCGGCGCTCGCCCCCCTGGACGGTCGCGCCCGTCATCAAAGCGTCGTCCCATGGAACCGGCTAAGGGGGATCACGAACAGGGAAGGGTCTTGCATGCGCTTCAAATCCTGACGGCCGCGTGTGCCGAAATCGTGAATCAACCCGCAACGTGCAGGTTATTGTCTATTGCCGCGCGCTTCAAGAATCGAACCCGCCGGCATCACGCGCGCTCATTTTCGTCGTCAAATGTAACGAAATCGAAAATGGAGAGCTGATAAGAAGCGAGCGTGGTGAATTCGAATTCACCACACGGACCACCCTGCTCACGTCAGGTCATGTGTTATATTTTTCACGCTTCGCCGACGTCGCGTGATTCGAGGACATCGTTGCACATATATTTGCGCTATGCACTGTTTGCCTTTCTGGCGAGCTTGGTCAACCTGGGGACTCAGGCCATTGCGCTGCAGCTCTATTCGGGACCATTCGGCTTGACCGTCGCTCTGATTTTCGGGACGGGAACGGGTCTGGTCACCAAATATGTCTTGGACAAGCACTGGATATTCTTCGATCCGTCCATCGGCGTCGCCGCCCACGGCAGATCGTTTACGCTCTATGCCGTCACCGGCGTGCTGACGACGGCGATCTTCTGGGGACTGGAGTATGCCTTCGATGGTCTGACCCCCGATGGAAGCTGGCGCTATCTCGGCGGTGCGATCGGCCTGGCGATCGGCTATTCCGTCAAGTTCCAACTCGATCGCCGCTTTGTCTTTTCCAGGGCAGAACGTAAAACTGCCGGGGTAGGGTGATTATCTTCATGCGGAGGTGTGCGCCCTGACGCGCACGCGGTGCTCGGGCACACCGGCCTCCGGCCTCCATATCCAACCGCTCGAAGCCATAGCGTGGACGCAGGGCGCATGATCATTTCGGGCTGGGGCAATTATCCGCGTGTCGAGACGCGATTGACGACGCCTCAGGACGACGCGGATTTCACGCTGAGCCTGAGAACGGATGGCCCCGGAATCGCGCGGGGCGCCGGCCGCGCCTATGGCGATGCCGCCATTGGCTCCAACACCACGCTATCGACGCGTCGCCTCGATCGCATGATCGCGTTTGACCCGGCCAATGGCGTGTTGACCGTGGAAGCGGGCGTGCTTCTTTCGGATGTCATCGACGTGTTCCTGCCGCGCGGATTTTTTCCGCCTGTCGTGCCGGGCACCAGATTTGTCACCATCGGAGGCATGGTGGCGGCCAATGTGCACGGCAAGAATCACCATGTTGCCGGCGGCTTCGGGCGTCACATTCAAAGCTTGACTCTCATCACCGCCGATGGGTCCCGGCTCGTCTGCACGCCGACCGAGAATGCGCAATTGTTTCGCGCCACGATCGGGGGCATGGGCCTTACCGGCATCATTCGCGACGTCACATTTCGCCTTGTCGCGGTGGAAACCGGGCTCATTCGACAAGAAACCATCGTCGCCCAGAACCTCGATGCGGTGATGCGCATTTTCGAGGAATCGCGCGACTGGACCTATACCGCCGCCTGGATCGATGGGTTGGCGCGCGGCGCATCGCTTGGCCGCTCCGTGTTGTTCCGCGGCGAGCACGCGCTCCGGTCGGATCTGCCCTCGCTCGCCGACCCGCGAATGCGCTCGCTTCGGCCGCCGAAATTGTCCGTGCCGGTATTTCTCCCGAAGATCACGCTCAATCGGTTGAGCGTCAGGGCTTTCAATTCCCTCTATCTTTGGCACAACCGAAGCCATTCCGGCATGCATCTCGTTCCACTGGCATCATGTTTTTTCCCGTTGGATGCCATCGCCAATTGGAACCGCATCTATGGCCGGCCGGGCTTCCTTCAATACCAATGCGTCATTCCGCGAAACAAAAGCCGCGATGCCCTCGGCGAGATCTTGGAGATTGTGGCGTCCCGCGGCAGCCCGTCCTTTCTTGCGGTGCTCAAGCTGCTCGGACCAGACGATGCCGGGATGATGGCGTTTCCCATGGACGGCTATACGCTGGCGCTCGACTTTCCGGCATCCGAGAAAAGCTTCCGGCTGTGCGATGAGCTCGATAGCCGCGTATTGGCGCATGGCGGCCGCATCTATTTCGCCAAGGATGCGCGTCAATCCCGTAACCTTGTCGAGGCCGGCTATCCCAATCTTGCTGCGTTCCGCGAAATCCGACGACAATCGGGCGCGGTTTCACGATTCGGCTCTCTGCAATCCGAAAGGCTGGGCTTATGACCGAGGCGCGAAAAACGCTGCTATTGCTGGGCGGCACGTCCGATATCGGCCGCGCCGTCGCCGCGGAATATGCCGCGAACGGATGGAACATCATCCTTACGGTTCGCGATTCGGATGCGGGCGAACGCAATGCGGCGGATTTGCGCGTGCGTCACAATGCCAATGTGCGTGTTCTGAAATTCGATCTCCTTCGCCCCGAAGATCGTGACTCGCTGATGCGAAACCTCGACACCACGCCGGACACCGTTGTTTCGGCGCTCGGCATGCTCGGCGATCAGGCGCGCGCCGAGACCGATCTCGCTCATGCGCGCGAGGTCCTCATATCCAATTTCGAAGGGCCGGCTCTGTTGTTGGGATTCTTCGCCGGCCAAATGGCGAAACGGGGGACGGGCACGATTGTGGGCATCAGCTCCGTCGCGGGAGATCGCGGGCGCGCCACCAACTACGTCTATGGTTCGGCGAAAGCGGGGTTCACGGCATTCCTTTCAGGCTTGCGCAACCGGCTAGCGACGAAGGGCATTCATGTCCTGACCGTCAAGCCCGGATTCGTCCGTACCAAGATGACCGAGGGGATGAAACTGCCGCCCGCCCTCACCGCCGAACCGCAAGAGGTCGCGCGCCGGGTTTATCGTGCCGCGGAGGTCAAAAAATCCGACCTGATCTATGTTCGCCCGGTGTGGCGGCTGGTCATGGCCATCATCCGCGCCATTCCGGAAGCGCGGTTCAAGAAAATGAAGATATAACCCGTGCTCACACGGGCAGCTTGGCGGCGATGACGAGCCCAGCCGTCGCAAGGAAAACGCACCACGAAACCCAGTCCCGCGCGGCATAGACGATAGGATCGTCGTGCATGTAGCCGCGCGCTGTGGAAAGCCACAGCCGGCATTGCCAAAACATGAAGAGCGGGATCAAGCCGACGAGCAATTCGGGCCGACGATAAAGGCTGGATGCGGTCGCACTTTGAACATACAGCGACAGCACGACCGAGGATGCGAACGTCGTGGAGATGCCGAACATCTGCAGGGTCAGCAGGTCTTCCACAAGATAGCCGCGCCGGTCCGTCTTCTTGTGGGAAGAGGAGCGCAATCGCGCGAGTTCGGACACGCGCTTGACGAGAGCCAGGCTAAGAAACAAGAAACCCGAGAAACCGAGCAGCCACAGAGACAGGCCATACCCGCTCGCTTCGCTCCCGCCATACATGCGAATGGTGTAAAGCCCCGCCAAAACGAAAACGTCGACAAGCGGCATCTCTTTGAGGCGGAAGGTATAGGCGAGCGAAAACCCGGCATATACCAGAAGCGACATCAACGCGCCGCTCCAGATGCCCAAGAGCACGCCGATGCTTGCGAGCAAGGGTGCCAACATCAAGCCGGTCAGCACCGGAAGCCGGCCGCTCGCGAAGGGGCGATTGCGCTTGCGCGGATGGGCGCGGTCCGCGGCCAGGTCGCCCATGTCGTTCAGCAAATAGATCGAAGATGCCATGGCGCAGAACGCCGCCATGATCGCCACCGTATTTTGCCAAGCGGTGGCGTCGTTGAGGTGGCCGGCGCCGAACAGCGGCACGAACACCAGAAGATTCTTGACCCATTGATAGGGGCGCAAGGCTTTGACCACCGCGCGCAGCCCGCCGCCCGGCCGATCCAGGACCGTGCTCACAGGATATTGCGCGAGTGCGGCGCGCTTCACTGCAGGCCTTGCCGCGACCACCACCGCTCCGGCGGCGTCCCGCCAAACCGGATGGTCGGTGGCATCGTTTCCCGCGTAAACGAAACCGCCCTTGCCAAACCGGGCGCATAACGCTTCCGCCTTTGCCGCGCCGCGCAGATTGTCCACGCCATTGGAAGAGATGACGTCGTCGAATACGCCAAGATAGCCCGCGATCGGCTGAGCGATGCTCTCATCCGCGGCGGTCGTCAGCACAATGCGACGGCCGCGCGCGTGCTCGCTGCGCAGAAGAGCAAGCAGGTCCTCATTGTAGGGCAGGTGCGCGGGATTGAATGACCATCGTTCGGCGATCTGGTGTTTGAGATAGGCGCGTCCCCGCGACAGCCAGAACGGCAGGCGAAACAGGGTGCGCCAATCGGCCAGGACCGTGGAAACGGTCGCCTCGAACAGCGAATCGATCCTCAGCAGCGTGCCGTCCAAATCCACGCATAGGGGCAATGCGTCGGTGTCAGGCAGGCTTTGCGCGAGGTTACGTGCCACGTGGACCGCTGTGTCTAAGGGGTGGAGGACGGCGATGACGCCGAGAGCGCAATCTCATTCAGCTCGGTTCGGCGTTTCATTCACGCTCGTCGCCCAAACGAAATCCAAAAGATCACAAAGTCTTACGCGCAGAGAATCAAGAAAGTCTTACCCAAACCGGTCTGCCCACGCAACCTTCCGGCAGTCATGGCGAAATCAGGCGCGAGACG
>WNFL01442762.1_pt2 | contig 12109 bp, 12 predicted proteins | sample 5400361 | NCBI WGS metagenome assembly WNFL01 (sample SAMN13153351, study PRJNA577476) | soil metagenome | isolation source: 40 cm soil on Douglas fir-dominated hillslope | place: USA:California | collected 2013-09-17
GGACCTGGCCCGTAAGGGCGTCGTAGGCAAAGAGTTGGCCGTCCCACGTCCCACAGAGGGCCAGGCGCGGCTTGTCGCCGACCAGCACCGGCGGATGCAGGACGAGGCCGGGGAGCCCCACCTTCCACCGGATGCCGCCCGTGGCGGCGTCGATGCGGAAGAGGGTCTTTGCCTTGGTGGCAACGAAGACGTCCCTGCCTTCGACGACAGCAGGGGCGTCGGCCCGACCAGCGATGTCGACCGTCCAGAGCGATTGGCCATCCGTGGCCGACAACGCCACGAGCCGGTTCCGCCAGGTGGCGACGAGCACCAGATCGCCGCCATCCCATCCGACGGAGGTGGCACGCTCCCCGAGCTCCCGCCGCCATCGGAGAGAGGCGTCCCCGCTCGGCGAGAAGGCCCAGAGGCCGACCGAGCCTTCCTTGCTCGCGAGGGCCATGCCCGCGTCCGGCGTCGCCATGCCGTACGGAGCCGAGGCATCGGCGGCCAGCCGCTTCCTCTTTTGAAGGGAGCCATCGGGACCCACCGAAAAGACGTAGGCGGCGCCCGGCACCGAGATCGCGATCGACCGTTCGCTGGCCCCGGCCGTCCGCGGCGCGGCCGCGAGAGACTCCGCTCCCAGATCCACCAGCCATCGGAACCGGATCGGCCCCGCAGAAATGTCAGGGGCGCAGAGGAGGAAGGCCAGACCCATCGCGACGGCGTTGCGGCGCAAATTGTTCACAGAGTGAACGTCGAGGGTAGCAAGAAGGCCTCCGCTCCGCAAGGCAACCGGCAGGCCTTCACCTTGACGCGCGCCGGCCTGGGCTAACGTCTCCTTCATCACAAGTAGTTAGTGAGCTGGACCGGTGAGAGGGACGGTCTATGTCATGGATTGTCATAGACTGGACGAACAGGAGGCGCCCTCATGTCCTTGGCTCTATCGGTGGCGTTGCTCCTGTCGGCACCGCAGACATCTCCGGCAGCCGCATCGACGGAGATCGTGCTCGACCTGGCCGTGCTCGAACCGGGCCGCGAGCACAAGATAGGCGAGCCCTGAGCCTGGCCGATTCTGTTCGGTAATGTTGGGGTTCCTCCCCATCCAGGTCATCGGTGCTACGCAAGGGCGAGGCCCTCCACGCGCTGGAAGTGGCGCTGGTTCCGAGTCAGCAGCCGCCCACCATGCTCGAGCACGATTCCGGCGATCAGGCTATCCGCCATACCGATCGGCACGCCCGCCCTTTCGAGGTCACGCCGCACCCGGGCGGCCCGATCGGCGGCCGGGGAGTCGAGAGCCAGCGTCGAGAGCGCCTCGAGCAGCCTACCGACCGCACGCTCCTGCTTTGCGGTCCGTACCCCGGAAACGAGCTCGAAGCGGGACACGACGGTCGTCGCCATGCCCTCCTCGCCAGCAATCGCAGAAGCCACCCGAGAGGCAACCGGCTCGCGACCGGAGAGAAAGTCGATCAGCACATCGGTGTCCGCTACGATCATCGCCAGGCCCTCCGCAGCGCGGCGGCCTCCTTGCGAAACCGGTCGCCTTCCGCCCGCGACAGGCTTCCCTTCAAGGCCAGGGCCCCTCGTCGCCGGGCCCTCCTCGCTGCATCTGCCTTGAGGTAGGACGCGACCGCGTCTTCGACCAGAGCCGAGAACCCCTTGAGCCGGCGCCGAGCGGCAATCTCGAGTAGAGCGGCCCGGTGCTCATCCTTCATCTCGATGGTTGTGCGCATGATCCATTCTCATGCATGTGCATGCATATCGTCAAGATCACTCGGAACGATGCGTTCCCCCTAGGGCTGACGTCGGTACACGCGGACGTAGTCCACCAGCATCGTTTGCGGAAAGACCGTGGTGGCGTCCGGGCTCCCCGGCCAGCTCCCGCCCACCGCGACGTTCAGCAGCAGGAAGAACGGGTGGTCGAAGACCCAGCGTTGTCCGGCGGGCAGGTCCGCGGGGGTGCGCGTTGCGTAGAGGCTGGCGTCCACGTAGAAACGGATGGCGGCGGGCTCCCACTCCACCGCGAAGACGTGGAAGTCGTCGGCCACACTGGCTCCGCCGGAGAGGATGAACGGCGCGCCGATCCCCGAGGCCCCCGAGTAGCCGGGGCCGTGGATCGTGCCGTGCACCGTCGAGGGCTCGCGGCCGATGTTCTCCATCACGTCGATCTCGCCGCAGAGCGGCCAACCCGAAGCGCCGATGTCGTTCCCGAGCATCCAGAAGGCGGGCCACAATCCCTGCCCGCGGGGGACCTTGAGACGCGCTTCGAAGCGCCCGTAGGCCTGCTCGAACTTGCCCTGGGTCTTGAGGCGGGCCGAGGTGTACTCGCGCGTGACCCCGTCGGGCCCCGCGTACGTCTCGCGGAGGGCCTGGACGGCGAGCGCTCCCTCGCCGTTGAGGGATGCGTTGCGTGGGCGGTCCGTGTAGTACTCGAGCTCCTGGTTGCCCCAGCCGTTCCCCCCCACCTCGAACACCCACTTGCCGGCATCGACGAGGGCGCCACTCGGGCCGTCGAACTCGTCGCTCCAGACGAGCATCCAACCCGCGGCGGGGGGCGCCGGCGGCGATCCCGGGCGGTGCACGGCACGATCCAGCACACCCCGCGGGCGAAGCTGCTTCTCGTCATCGTCTGCCGCCTAGCGGAAATACCCCGACACGTCGAAGAGGAAATGGGTGGAGCCCGTGCTGCCGGGGGCCATGTCGCACCGGACCGCGATCTGGCCGGAGGCGCCGAGCGGGATCACCGCGTTGTTGGCCTTCGTTTGGTTCGCCGTGAAGTTGATGGCGCTCGCCGTCGGCAGGATGCCGCCCGCCGGATAGAGGCGCAGATCACCCAATTCCGTCTCCTCCACTACGGTCAAGATGAGGGCCACCGCGCGTGCGTCGGCGGGCACGCTGCAAAGGCCGCCCACCGGGAACGTGCGCGTGGAGTTGGCCTGGAGGGCCGGGCCCCCCGAGGGCCCGACCGGGTTACGCGTGTCGGCCAGCCGGCAGGGCGTCAGGCTGAAGAACTGAGCGGGCGCGGGCGGCCCCACTGTCCCCGACGCCCCGGCGTTGTTCGTGAAGGTGGCTGTCCCCGCCGTGATCGAGTAGTCGGCGGCGTTGTTCGTGCTCAGGGCCGTGCCGGTCGGATCGGGAGCCGAGAAAAGCAGCGCCTGCAGGGTGGTCGAGGGGAGCGGCGAGCCAAACGGCGGCCCGAAGTTCCCGTCGGCATCGTTGAAGGTCACTCCGGTATTGGGTCCCGTGTAGGCGGCCCCGCCCCACGCCAGGGACCACAAGACCGTCCCGCCGCCGTCCTCGAAGGTGAGCCGCCCGGCCGCCAGATACGACGCCGGGATCAGGCTCGTCATCGCAAAGTCGGCCGCGATCCCGGGTTGGGCGGCGGCGAACGCGGGGCTGACCACGAGTATGCGGGCACCCTGGACGGCGTTCGCGACGTCCGACGGGAAGATGATCAGGGTGACCGGGTTCAATCCCGCGGCGTCCCAGGCCTTGAGCCGGGCCTGGTTGGAGCCCACGAGGTTCTGTCCCGGAGCCCGCGTCCGGAGCTGGATGGCTTGCTGGCTCAAGTCGCCGGCGACGCCGCCGATCGCCTGCTCGACCTTCATCAGGTGGAAGGAAGCGAGAGCGGGCGAGGCAACCAGCAAGACGGCGAGGCCTGACACGGAGAGCGCAAGGGGTTTCAGCATGTTCCGCAACCTTCATCGAGGGCCGCGAGGGAACCCCCACGGCGGGGTCACCGACTGACATCACCAGCGGGACCGCACCTTCAGTGATCCCCCCCCCCGCGACCGTGTAGCGCTTTGACGGCTACAGTGGACGAAATCGACGCCGAAGGCAAGAGCTGGCGGTCTAGGAGCGGTCCGCTCTCTTCTTGGCGTAGGTGGCGCGCAAGGCGGCGAGCTCGGCGCGGGAGCCGTCGGCCCGGGCGCAGAGCGAGTCGAGCTTTGCGAACAGCTCGGCCGCCTTCTGCTTGTCTCCGGCCCGATCCGCGGCGCGCAGAGCGCCGGACAGGCTGTTGAAGCGGCCCGGAGCCGTCGCGAGGGACAGTTCGTACTCCTTCAGCGCCGGGGTGGCTTCCCCCAGCTCGAAGAGCAGGTCGCCCAGAAGCTCCCGCGCTGGAAGGACCGATCCCGGCGTCACCGGATGCTTGTCCGTGGAGTCCTCGAGGTCGGCAGCGGCGCGCATGAGGCGCCGGGCGTCGTCGTCCTTGCCTTCGGCGTGCGCAATCCACGCCTCGGCCGCGAGCTTCTGGATCTCCACCTGCCCCGCCCAGTACGCATCTTTGGCATCGAGGAGGGCCTTGTGGATCTCGGCGAGCCGGGCGAGCCCGCTGCGAGCCGCCGCGGCATCGCCTCCGCGCGCGCCGCCCAGGGCCCGCGCGAAGTGCGTGAGCGCTTCCGCGTAAGGGTACTTGTCCCACGGGAAGCTCGAGGGGCGCACGGTCAAGGCCGCGGCCGCCGCCCACTGCCGTCGCTCGAGGGCATACCGCGCGGGCACGGCCGCCAGCGCGTAGGCCGCGGCGAAGTTCGGCAAGTCGAGCTTGTCCACCTCCGCGACCTCGCTCAGGACCTGCGCGGCGTCCTTGTCGCGAGCCTGCTGGAGATACGCATACGCCAGGTAGTCGAGGGCGTGGAGCTGATCGAAGGAGGAATACCCCGGCCTGGTCTTCTCCACGTGGCGCAGCGCCGCCGCCCTCGATGCCAGGTTGCTCTCGATCGAGTCGTCCCACAGCGCGAGTCTCGTGAAGATGTGCGACGGCATGTGAAGGGCGTGGGGCGAGGTCGCGGCGATCTTGGAGTAGGCCCGCGCGGCGGGAAGCCCTACGTCCGCGAGCTGCGGATAGTCGAAGCTGTGGATCAGATAGTGCGCCACCCCGGGGTGGTCCTGGGCCCCGGGGAGGACCTTGTTCAGTATGTCTCCCGCCTTCCTCTGCTGGGCGTAGGTCTTGTCGGTCGGGGGCGCGGTGCCCAGGAGCGCCAAAGCGTAGAAGATCGCGGCTTCGCGATCCTTCGGGTTCTTGACGTACACCCGCTCCATGGCCTTCTCGAAGCTGGCCTTCCGGGCTCCGTGGTCCAGGGTCTCGGCGTCCTTGTAGTACGCCTCGATGGCGGCCATGTAATCCCGCTCCCGCTCGGTCGGCGTGGGCAGCGACTTGCCCTTCGCGACGGCCGCCCGCCCGCGCTCGAGCTCCGCCGGAGTGGGGGGCGCCCAGATGGGATGGAAGTTGCTCATGGCGATGCCCCAATAGGCCATCGCGCACGAGGGGTCGAGCGCCGCCACCTCGCCGAAGGCCTTTTCGGCCTCGTCGTACCAGAAGGAATGGATGAGCGCCACCGCGCGGCCGAAGCCCTGCTGCGCGGCCGCGCTGCAGGAAACGGGGAAGTCCACGGTGCCCAGCTTCTCCGATGCGTCGTGCTGGTGCTCGTGCTGCTGCTCCTCGTCGGCATGGACCGCGAGCGACAGCGACAGCGAAAGGGCCAGGCCGAGCGGGAAGCAGCCTCGTCGAGACATGTGATCCTCCTCGAAATTCGCGATGATTCATTCTAGCGGGTCACGCGCTAGAATCCATCCCCACCACGACGGCTCCGGAGGGAACCATCGAAAGGGAGCGCCGATGAACGACTACCCCAGCTTCGATCTGACCGATCGAGTGGCCCTGGTGACGGGAGCCGCGCGCGGCCTGGGCAACGCGATCTCGCGGGCGCTCGCCCACGCGGGCGCGCACGTGGCCCTCGGTCTGCGCGACGTCAAGACCGGCGGCGACCCGGCGCACGCGATCGAGACCATGGGCCGGCGGGCCTTGCCGCTCCAGATGGACGTCACCCGCCTGGACCAGATCTCTCGAGCGGTGGAGGAGACGGTCGCGCGCTTCGGGCGCCTCGACATTCTCGTGAACAACGCCGGCATCGCGCCCGAGAACCCGGCGGAAGCCGTGCGCGAGGAGGACTTCGACCTCACCCTCGCCGTGAACCTGAAGGGGACGTTCTTCGCCAGCCAGGCCGCCGGGCGGGTGATGATCCGCCAGGGCTACGGCCGCATCGTCAACGTGGGATCGCAGGCGGGCTTCGTGGCGTTGCCCGGGGAGTCGGTCTACTGCATGACGAAGGCCGCCCTCTCGCATCTGACCCGGTGTCTCGCCGTGGAGTGGGGCAAGCACGACATCACCGTGAACGCCGTCGCGCCCCCCTTCATCGCCACTCCCGGGACCGAGCCGTATCTCGCCGATCCCAGGAACCGCGCCGAGGTGGTCGAGCGGATCGCCGCCCTGCACCGCATCGGCCGGCCGATGGACGTCGCAGGAGCCGTGGTGTTCCTGGCCTCACCCGCCGCGTCTCTCATCACCGGCGACACGATCCTGATCGACGGCGGGTGGACCGCCAGGTAGCGTCGAGGGCGGCGTGTTGGTCACGGATGGCTCCGAGCGCCATCGACTCCTGGCAGGGTCGATAGACGTACGGCCGTCATTCCCGCGGGCATGGGGCGAATGGGCGGCCGGGACATGAGGCCGGCGAGGTCGAACTTCCTGTACGGATACGCCGGGACATCAGCGGCGAGGAGAACGGCCGCGCCGGCATGCCGGGGATCGTTGAGCGTTTCCGGTGTGAGGAGTCGAATGCGCCCGTCGTATCCCGCATGGGGAAAGAGTCCGCTCTGTACGAGAACAACGGGCTCGTCAGCCAGCCTCGCGAGGGCCGCGGGAACGGCGGCGATCTCGCCTTTCCAAGGACGCAGGCTGTAGCCTCGGTTGCCGCTCCCGACGAGCAACGCTCCCAACAGGATGGCGCCGCCCGCGATGACCTGGGCGGTACCGACATTCGTGACGAGTCGGCGCGCCACGGTGAGCGCGCCCAAGGAGGCGGCAATGACCAGGAATGGGACGAGAACCATGGCGTAGTAGATCCCGAACGCTCGGACCTGCTCGTTGGCGGACGCACCGTACAGCACGACGATCGGAACGACGCCGAGCGCCCAGCGCCAGCCGATCAGGGGAAGGAACAAATGAGGCTCCAGGATCCTGAAAACGCCCGAGGTCATCGTGCCCTTCAGGACGCGCCGCGGGTGGCGGCACATTCCGGTGAACGCACGTATTGGGGTATCGCCGTAGTTCCCCCAGAAATGGGCATACGTCGGGTGCGTCTCCCCCGTCAGCAGGGGCACCACGTAACCGTAGTAGGCGGCGAGGTTGACGAGCGCGACCGAGGTGGGCAACACGAGGAACAGGAAGCGCTCGGCCCAGCTCATGACGCGGAACCGGTTGAGGGCGAGCGCGACGGATACGCCAAAGATCGCCAGGAACGCGTCCTCCTTGACGAGCACGCACGCGAGCGTCGCGGCGAGGAAAGGCCTTCGCGCGCCGCGAAGGCCGGCGTCGATCATCCAGGGCACGAAGCAGGCATAGAGCACCTCGGGATGGAAGCCGTAGTTCAGGGTTCGAGCGGTGTTGTCGTTGAGGACGAACGCCAGCGCCGCCGCGCTCGCCACCACTCCACCCGCGCCTACCACCTGCAACACGCGCAGCACATACACCGCGCCCACCACCACGGCGATCACCGAGGCCGCGAGGAGCCACAGCGGGCTGGGATGAAGGGCGTACACGGAGCAGACGGCGAGCATCCCCCAGTACGCGTGATCGGCCAGGTCGCTGCGATGGGAGAAGCCCGGAGTGTCCGAGACTTCCACGAAGAGCGGTCGCCCATGCACCGTCTGGAAGCATGGTCGGTCGTAGTAGATGGTGAAATCGACTGCGTTGATCTGGCCCGAATGGAACCGGGTCAACACGTACCAGAAGAGCACCAGCCCGATCACGACCGCGGCGGACCACACGTGGCTACGGGACGGCTGCCATACCGAGGCTCGACGGTCGAGCTCAGGCCAGGACCACGGTCGCGTCACGCAGACGGCGAGCGCGAGCGCCGGGACCAGCACCGCGGGCAGCCGGACGACGGGCGGCCAACCGGCAAGTGGCGCACCGACCAGCACGAGCACTGCGGTGAGCCCGATAGCCCATAGCGCAAGTCGTGCGCTGGCAGACATTCCGACCGCTCCTGGCCGCCGCTGGCCCGAGTTCAACGTCTTGGATAAATGAGACGTGGAGTATAGACTTTCGGGCCCAAAAGTTCGAGTGGGATTAAACCGGGGAGGCCGAACCCTGGTCCAAGCTCCAGAACGGCCCTCTCTTGGACGATCACACCTCGGACCGGCGCTTGCCGGAGCTCGCCAAACAGATCGTGGCCCGCCTGTCCTCGAGCGGCGGGCGGCCAGCATTGAAGGGGGCCACCCGCCGGCCGAAGATTCCGGTTGATCCCGCGCGCTGGGCGGAGCTCGCTCTTCTCGCCCAGGAAGTCTCCGAGCTCTGTGGCCGCAGCGTCACGCCTGGCCAGGTAGCCGGTTACCTCCTGTCCACGTCCATAGACCGGGAATGCCGTGCGCGAAGGCCTCGGCGACGGATCGCACCTCAGCGCGGCGCCGGCACCATGCGGACGAAGGGCCAGACGTAGGCCTGGCAGGCCACGAGCAACCCGACGAGGGCGGCCAGGACCAGGCTCTGCACGAACACCCGGCGCAGGATCTCGCCTTCCTGGCCGTGGGCGCCCGTGGCCACGCTGGCGACCACGATGCTCTGCGCGTCCACCATCTTTCCCATCACGCCGCCCGAGCTGTTGGCCGCGGCCATGAGCACCGGAGGGATGCCCGTCTGGCCGGCCGTGATCGTCTGCAACCCGCCGAAGAGGACGTTGGACGCGGTGTCCGAGCCGGTGAGGGCGACCCCCAGCCAGCCCAGGAGGGTTCCAAAGAAGGGATAGAACACGCCGGTCCTGGCCAGGGCGAGCCCCATGGTCGCGTCGGTGCCGGAGTAGCGAGTGACGTAGCCGAGAGCGAGCATCGCCGCGATGGTCAGCAGCGAATGGCGCACGCGGTGGAGGGCGTGGCGGTAGGCGCCGAGCATCTCGCGCGGTGACGAGCCCATGAGCGCTCCCGCGACGAGGGCCGCCACCAGGATGCCGGTGCCGGTCGCGGACAGCCAGTTCAGGACGAAGACCGCTTCCTCGGCGCGCGGCGATGCGACCACCGGCGGCACGCGCTCCACGAGCTTGTCGAGGTACGGCACCGCGAAGCGGGGGGCGGAGAGCCGGTTCAGGAACGCCTTCACCGCCACGGCCGCCAGGCCTGCCAGACCGCGCGCGACGCAGGCGCGGGATCGCTGGCGAGCGTCGTCCCGCCACCCCCGGCAAGCGGCCACGCGTCGCGCGGCCGCCAGAACCGGAGCAGGGCCGCGAGGGCCGCCATCGAAGCGATCGCCGACACCACGTCCACGAGCCAGGGCCCGTGAAAGTTCGAGACCAGGTACTGCGGAATCGCGAACGCCAGGCCCGCGACCAGGGCCGCCGGCCAGACCCCCCACATCCCGCGAACGCCCGCGAAAGCCGCCACCACCCAGAACGGGATGAGGATCGCGAAGAACGGGAGCTGGCGTCCCACCATGGCCGACAGAGCCATCAGGTCGAGCCCGGTCACTCCCTGGAGGGCCAGGATCGGCGTTCCCAGCGCGCCGAAGGCGACGGGCGCCGTGTTCGCGACGAGGGAGAGACACGAGGCCTGTATCGGCGCGAAGCCGAGCTGGATCAGGAGCGCGGCGGTCACCGCCACCGGCGTGCCGAAGCCGGCCGCGCCCTCGAAGAAGGCGCCCAGACAGAACGCGATCCCGATCACCTGGATGCGGGGATCGGGGGAGAGGCGGGCGCCTTCGAGACCGTGAGGTCGTACAGGAAGATGAGATTGAGGACGATCCACCCGATCGGGAAGAGGCCGTAGGCGGCGCCGTACGCGGCGGCCGCCATTCCCGCCGGGATCGGCATGCCGAACGGCCCGAGGGCCACCGCGAGAGCGACACCCAGCCCCAGGAGGGCCGCGACATGAGCGCGCAAGCGGAAGAGGGCCAGCGCGCCAAGGAGCACCACCACGGGCAGGGCGGCCACGACTGTCGAAAGGAACGTGCTCCCCAGGGGGTCGTAGATCTGCGGCCAAGGCATGGGCGTGGCCCCTTATACCGCAGGAACGGTCGTCCGGGGACCGCCCCCCTCAGGCTCGCGCGAGCAGGGTCCAGAACGCGTCGGCGGGCAGCGCCTCCAGGGACGGCACCACAACGTCGGCGACGAGCTCCGGAAAGTGCGACGACAGCACGCCCACGCATTTCATCCCCGCCCGGCGCGCCCCCTCGAGCCCGGCCGGGGCGTCCTCGACCACGATGCAACGGGCGGGCGGCACGGCCACGCGCTCGGCCGCGCGCAGGAAGATCGCGGGGTCGGGCTTGCCGACCCCCACCTCCTCGGCCGATACCAGCCCGTCCAGCCAGCGGCCCAGGTCCAGGGCCTCGAGGGCCGAATCGATGTTGGCCGGCGGGGCTGAGCTGGCCAGCACCTGCTTCCACCCGGCCTCGCGAAGCCGCGCGAGCCACTCGGCGGCACCGGGCAAGAACTGGAGCCCCCGCTTGCGCACGTAACTGCGGTAGCGTTCCTCCTTCGCGTCACTCACCCTCTGTATCCAGTCATCGGTCAAGTCGGGGCCGAGGAGGCCGCGGAGGATCGTGTCGTTGCGCTTCCCGAAGGAGTCCGCGAACTCGCGGGGCGAGATGAGGTGGCCCTCCTCGGCCATCACTTCGCTCCAGGCGAGCCAATGGAGCCCGGCGGAGTCGATGAGGGTCCCGTCGAGGTCCCAGAGCACGGCGCCTGGGCCTCCGTTGCGGGAGGCGTCGATGGATTCCTTCCCCCTCGTCACTATCATCATTGTCGTCGAGTCCGCGCCCGCCGGCCTAAACTTGACCTTTTCGTAGAGATTGGATAACGTCGAGTAACAGGTGACAAGACCATGAGCGCACCCCCCCTCGACGAGATCGCCAATGCCGAGTACAAGGCCGGGTTCGTCACGGACATCGAGTCCGACACGATTCCCGCCGGACTCAATGAAGACGTCGTCCGCCTGATCTCGGCCAAGAAGGGCGAGCCTCCTTTCCTTCTCGAGTGGCGGCTCAAAGCCTATCGGCACTGGCTGACCATGACGGAGCCCACCTGGCCCAACGTCCACTACCCGCCCATCGACTACCAGGCCGCCGTCTACTACTCGGCTCCCAAGCAGAAGAAGGACGGGCCCAAGAGCCTGGCCGAGGTGGATCCCAAGCTGCTCGAGACCTACGAGAAGCTCGGGGTGCCGCTGCACGAGCGCGCCCGGCTGGCGGGGGTCGCGGTGGACGCGGTCTTCGACAGCGTCTCCGTGGGCACCACCTTCCGCGCCAAGCTGGCCGAGGTGGGCGTCATCTTCTGCTCGTTCTCCGACGCGGTGCGCGAGCACCCAGACCTGGTGGAGAAGTACCTGGGCACGGTGGTGCCCTACACGGACAACTTCTTCGCCGCCCTCAACTCCGCGGTCTTTTCGGACGGGTCCTTCTGCTACATCCCGAAGGGCGTGCGCTGCCCGATGGAGCTCTCCACGTACTTCCGGATCAACGCCGCCAACACCGGCCAGTTCGAGCGGACGCTGCTCATCGCCGACGAGGGCGCCTACGTCAGCTACCTGGAGGGCTGCACCGCCCCCATCCGCGACGAGAACCAGCTGCACGCGGCGGTGGTGGAGCTGATCGCCCACGAGAACGCGCAGATCAAGTACTCGACCGTCCAGAACTGGTATCCCGGGGACAAGGACGGCAAGGGCGGGATCTACAACTTCGTGACCAAGCGCGGCAAGTGCGCGGGAGCCCGCTCCAAGATCTCCTGGACCCAGGTGGAGACGGGCTCCGCCATCACCTGGAAGTACCCTCGGTGGCGGTGACGAACAACATGCAGCAGGCCGACACCGGCACGAAGATGATCCACGTCGGCAAGAACACGAAGAGCACGATCATCTCCAAGGGGATCTCGGCCGGGCGCGGCCAGAACACCTATCGCGGCCTGGTGAGGATCGGCAAGGCGGCCGAAGGCGCCCGGAACTATTCGCAGTGCGACTCCCTGCTCATCGGCGACAAGTGCGGCGCTTCCACCTTCCCCTACATCGACGTGCAGAACTCCACCGCCCAGATGGAGCACGAGGCCACCACCTCGAAGATCGGCGAGGACCAGCTCTTCTACTTCCAGTCCCG
>WNFL01077990.1_pt1 | contig 12108 bp, 12 predicted proteins | sample 5400361 | NCBI WGS metagenome assembly WNFL01 (sample SAMN13153351, study PRJNA577476) | soil metagenome | isolation source: 40 cm soil on Douglas fir-dominated hillslope | place: USA:California | collected 2013-09-17
CGCCAATGGTCTGCCGGTAAATAATACTAATGCAACGGGCTTACCGGTTTTTAATAATGCTCTCAAAAGATCTTTTTGCGTCTCAGGAATTTCAATGTTACTTCTGCTGGATGATTCACCGGTCATCTCCGCCGATTCTCCCAAAACAGCAACAACAACATCAGCCTGGCTGGCCATACTTACTGCTTCCGCAATGATATCAGCAGCCGGTCGGCTATCTCTTGCGAATGCTTTTCCAAACATACCGGCCCGTTGTTCAAAGGCGGCATCGGCATCAAGATTAGAACCTTTGGCATATATTATTTTTGCTTTATCGCCGATTACTTCTTTTACACCGGTCAATACTGAAGTTGCTTTGGAAAAATTTGCAGCTACACTCCATGTTCCCGGCATATTTTCTTTATTATCTGCCAATGGTCCGATCAGCGCAATCGTTCCGCTTTTCTTTAAGGGCAATATATTATTCTGGTTTTTTAACAAGACAAAACTTTGCGCAGCGATCGCTCTTGCTTCTTTACGATTCGCATCGGTGAAAACTTCTGTCTTTGCCCGGTTCTCATCACAATACCTGTATGGATCATCAAACAAACCCAGCTTATACTTCGCTTCCAAAATTCTTCTGCAGGCCGCATCGATCTGCACCAACGTTACTTTGCCTTCCTTCAATGATTTCGCGGAAAAATTCAAAATACTTTCCCCGACCATATCCATATCAACACCTGCCATCAACGCTCTTGCCGATACGGTTTTCAAATCACCAATGCCATGATCGACCATTTCATTAATTCCGGTGTAATCCGTAACAACAAACCCCTTAAAACCCCATTGCTTTCTCAAAACATCAGTCAGCAACCATTTATTCGCTGTCGCCGGTACGCCATCTATTTCATTGAATGAAGCCATGAAGCTTCCCGCACCTGCGTCTGCCGCTGCCTTGTAAGGAGGGAAATAATCATTGTACATCCTTTGGTGACTCATATCAACCGTGTTATAATCACGACCGGCTTCTGCAGCTCCATACAATGCATAGTGTTTTACACAAGCCATGATCGTATTGTTCTTTGAAAGATCGTTTCCCTGGTAACCTCTAACCATCGCCTTTGCTATTTGCGAGCCGAGGTATGGATCTTCACCCGCGCCTTCGGCTATGCGGCCCCATCTTGCATCCCGACCAATATCCACCATGGGTGAAAAGGTCCAGCATATTCCGTCGGCGCTCGACTCAGTCGCGGCAATTCTTGCGCTTCGTTCAACTAAATTCATATCCCACGTGCAACTTAATCCAAGTGGAATGGGGAAAACTGTTTCGTATCCATGAATGACATCCATACCGAATATCAATGGAATCTTCAACCGGCTTTTTTCTACCGCCAGCTTTTGCACCTCTTTTATTTTGGCAACAGATTTAATATTAAACAAGCCTCCTACTTTTCCCTGTTCAATTTTCTTTGCGATACCAGAATTACCCGCCTGTCCTGTTGTTATGTCACCCGCACCGGGCAGGTTTAATTGACCAATCTTTTCTTCCAAAGTCATTTTCTTCATCAATGCATCAACGTAGGACTTCATCTTTGCGTCTTGCATTTGACCTGTTGAAACCCGGGCAATCAGGAGCGCCGCAACAATAATGACATAACGTTTCATGTTTTAATTTTTTAATTTGTTCAGTATAATAACATTTCCGCCACCGGGAGCCAATACCAGTTTCAACGATGTGTTCTTATCAACGGTCTTTGTCGTTCTTGTCAAATGATTGGCATTGTCGCTTGCATCCGCTGCATCGCTATAGATCTCAGCCGAATATTTTCCGGCAGGTAAGAATTTAAAGTTGATATCTACTGTTCTTGCGTCATTATTGGTAATGGTACCGATATACCATTTGTCGCCTTTACGCCGGGCTATCACAACATACCGGTCGACTGCTGCTGCGGGAACGCGGGTTTCATCCCATGTTCCCGGTATTTTTTTTATGACCTCAAATCCCGGCTGACCCCGATACGCATCGGGGTAATCAGCAACCATAGGAAGATAATTTTCAAGAACGATGTACATCGCCAGCATATGACAACGGGTGCCATTACAAAGGGGCGGATATTTTGAACGGTAAATTTTGAAACGGGTAATGCCCTGAATCCACCAAGATGATAGTCTGTAGAACCGGCTAACAGTCTTGTGAAGACAATATTCAAATCCGCGTTCGGTGTTATTATTGTATCCCATTTATCATACTCATAATTCATCGCTCCCTCCCTTGTAAATTCATTTGGATAGGTGCGATGAAGACCCGTCGGTTTATACGCGCCGTGAAATTGTATATGCAAATGATGTTTGGCCGCCTTTTCTAATATCTCGGTCTGGATGTTTACCATTTCCTGGTCATCCCGATCCATAAAGTCAACCATCATTCCACTAAGTCCCCATTGTTCAAACAGCGCAAAGGCTGTATCCAATTTCGGATAGAGTGCCTTCCAATGTGTCCAGACACGAATACCGACATTCTTTTTCTTACCATAATCACAAACCTGCTTCATATCTAATCCCGCCACTGGTTTTGTTATATCAACATTCGGCCCGGGCTGATATCCTTCCCCATCGTTGGTGTACCATTCATGTCCCCCGTATTCGACGATCGAATGGTATTTGATATTATTGGCTGCGCAAAAATCAATATAGTATTTATTCGTCTCAAAGTTATTCCCGCCCTGTATGCTGTCGGGAATGATCGTTCCATTCCACCATGGAAATGTCGTGGTGCCTGGTTTTATCCAACTCAGATCTTTAAAATCGGTTGGCGCATTCAAACTGGTTATAATATTTGATTCCAGCAATGCTCCCAATCTATCGCTGATCAGCATTACCCGCCAGGGACTATTGTGAGGAAATGAAGCTTTTACTTTTATCCTTTGCTGGCCAGGTAATGGAGAAAGTTGGCTATAGAGTTGACCATTATGTTTTACCAAGTACATCCCGGCATAATCAAGTAATGCTGCTTCGGTGATTGCCATAAATATGTTCCCGGGAAATTGAAACAACGCTGGCATATCGATCAAACTATCTTCTTTGAATGTGCTTAATGGCGCCGTGGCATACAACCCTTCGTGGGAGGTGGTAAAGCCAGGGAGCAACAACGCTTTTGTAAGGGGATCTGCCGTAAAATGGAATTGTGTCCTTTCTTCCAAAAGCGTAAAGGAAGATTGGGTATTCTTCTTCGGCAACAAATACCTGAAAGCGATGCCATCATTAAATACTCTCACTTCTAAATTCACTTCATAGCTCTCGTTTAAGTTATCGCTGAATGGAATGATAATTTGCCGGTAGTGATTATTGACTGCGCTTGCTTTACCTACTATTAGTTTATACGTTTCCTTTACTTCCTTAATAGCAGACGGCTGACCAATAATAGCTTTTCTCATCATGCCTTCTTCAAATTGAAGATTCAGCGTGGAATTTTCAATCAAGGGGTTTTTATTAAAAAAAACAGAATAAGACGGAAGATTTTTATTAATGGCCAGACTGAAAACAATTCGGCCATCCGGAGAGCTCAGCCGGATTTCTTTTTGGGCAAAAAGGGATTCCCGGCAATGCAGAACGGCAAACAGTAATATAAAACAGCCCTTTTTCATCTACATCATTTTTTGAGATACGGTTCGATGGCCTTTTTCCAGATCGCATAACCGGTCTTATTCATATGCAAATTATCATCAAGAAAAAGATCGGGTCTTGGCTTGCCCTCGTCATCAATCATTTCTTTATATACGTCTATAAAACGGGTCAGCTTTTGCGTTTTCAGAAATTTTTGGATCAATGCATTTCCTTCTATCATCTTTGGCATCAGCAATTGACGGCTTGGACTTGGTTTCATCGATATGTACAGTATCGGAACATTTGGAAATTTATTCCTGATGAGCGTGAATAGTTGCCTGAACCGGTTGTACACCATCCGCGCACTAACAGTGTCTGACGAGGCAAGATCATTTTCACCACAATAGATAATGATCTGTTTTGGCCGATAAGGAAACACAACATCTTTTACATAACGAACCTGGTCAACCAATGTAGACCCCCCAAAACCACGATTGATGATGGGATACGATGGAAAATAATCCTGTACATCTGTCCATTTTGTAAATGATGAACTGCCAACGAAAAGGATCTTATTTGTTCCCGGGAAACTGGCACTGTCCTGTTTTTTGAAAGCCTGGATATCGTCCCAAAATGCAGGCTTATTCTGCGCATCAGCAAGATTGGGCATCAACAAAAAAAACAGGGTGACCTTGAACAAATTGGCCCAGTTGTTCAGGGCTAAAGCCCGCCATATACAATAAGCGCATCCTGATCCCGGCCTTGGGCCACCGCTAAAGCTCAAGGCGGCACGCGGTAAGGCTGGGGTCATAACGGCAAGATTAGTATCGGGCATTAGCCTGCATAAACCCGTAATCGATTTTTTCATTATTCAACTTTTATTGTGTCAGATCTTTTTGAAACACCATTTTCGTTGATGGCCTCTATAGAAAAATAATATGTCTTTAGTTTATCCATTCCTTTAAACCAATACTCGTTATTCTGAAGCACCATCATACAGTTGTATAATTTGTCCGGCGCCGTGCCATAATATATATTGTAGGCATACGCATTGTTGACAGGACTCCATTTTATCCAGCCGCTGCGTTTATCTTTTTCGGTACGTAGTACAAAAAACGTTTTGATTTCGTCCGGTTTTGTCCCGTTGCCGTTGCCGAATACTCTTAGTCCGCTGATCGCAAATTTACCGGTAGGCATATGAATGTTTTCCAGTCTGATAAATCTCGCCTGTACGGGTGTCGAGAGCTCAACATACTCATGTGGAATATCGGTTTTATTATTGCTTTTATCCACCAACACATTCCACTTATTGCCATCAATGGAATAATACAATTTGTACTGATAATATTGGTTATTGATCTTTCCGAGATGATTACTGTCAACATCCTGGTCGGCATAATTTATTTGTACGGCGTTTACAGTGGAAACGTTCCCAAGATCAGTTTGTATCCATTCACCTTTATTACCTGAAGCCGCGCTCCAATATGTTTTTATGTCTTCATCATTTGCATTATTGGCAACATAACCTCCAAGTGTAGAGGATACCTGTATCGGTTTTTTATAATTAAGCAACATCCACCCCGTGAAATCTTCAGGTGATTTACTTAAGTCCTGTTTCAACATGTTTGCCGCATAAACTGTGGCCGGCAGGTAGTGAGGATAGTCTCCAAAAGCAGTATTACACCACATCACATCATCTTTATCAAACCCTGCCGGCCAGATACCGATCCTTCTTTCAAAATTATTTTTAACAGATAGCATGATCGTGCTTACATGCCAGTAGTTGTTGAAGTTGTCGATGAAAGTAGCTCCATGACCCGCGCCTCTTGCAAAGCCGCCGAGCTTCATGCTTAACGGATCGGATTGTGGTGTAAATGGTCCCAGTGGATCATCACCAACCACAACCCCATCAGCATAACCACTGAATTCCGTGCCCGGGGCACCATATTGTAAATAATATTTTCCATTATGCTTCGTCATCCATGATCCTTCAATAAATGGATCAAGAAATGTATTGTCCATGTGTTCCCCGAATCGTTGCCAACCGTATCGCCATTCGTCAAGCAAATACATTTCTTTTCTTGTGCCGATTGGTTGAATTGTTTTCCGGTCGAGCTCGATTCCATATAGCGGAAACCGGTTACTGCTCCCGTTATACATATAAAGTTTGCCGTTATCGTCGGTAAAAAAAGCCGGGTCCCAGCCGCCAATCGCGAATGAATCAACCAGGGGCTTCCATTCATTGGCTTTAGGATTCGTACTCATCCATATGGTGAATTTGCTGGTATACGTAGAACCAAATACGATCATCGTATCACCAATGATGCCAACAGCAGGCGCACAGAGTTCATCATAGGTGCCCGTATTCCATGGACGCAAAAACTTCTTTGAAATAAAATGCCAGTTCAGCATATCGCTGCTCCACCAATAGCCCCATTGATTGGTAGAGAACAAATAGTACTCGTTTTTATAGTTTACAATTACCGGGTCGGCGGTAGCGCGATGACGCCCCCATTCCGTAAAATTGGGAATGGGCGTGTAACCGTAGTCAATGTTGACCGGGTTGCAATATGTTTTTTGCTGAGCGTAGCCGGATTGCGAATCGAGTATTCCCAACAGAAGAAATCCCGCGTAAAGAACCAAATACAAATTCTTATTTATGCCCATGATGTTTCTCCGGCTTTATAATCGACACATCCGTGATATTTTCCCGGCGTGGGAACGTAACGTAAAACCTCTGTGGCTCCCGGTTTGGACGTAAAGAATCCAAGCAGTACCATTTGTTTCATCAATGTAAAATAATGGGGACCCATTACCTTTTTCTTTGAATGTTCCCGTTCTTCATTATGTCTTTTGGCCTCAGCATCTACTTCTGCCAACACCTTTTGCCTTTGTAAATCTGTGGCATCCATAAAGAAAAGGTCATTCAGCTGGCTGGACTTCTTGTTCAGCTCCCTGATTCCTTCCTTTAAAATTTGAAGCTGCCAATCGCTGTAGCAATCGGTAGAGTAAGAAGCCATAAACTTTCCTACTTCTGCATCTTTGGCACCGGGCGTATTTGTTCTGGGTAAAATAGTCTCCGCTACTTCATCAAAAAACGAAATATCTTTTTCACTGAAGAAGGCGGCGGCTTCTTTGTCATTGTTTTTGCAACCCGATAAAAAAAATTCTCCGCCGATTACGGCAGTGCCGGTTAGCAGTGCGATTTGTTTAATAAGTTCTCTTCTGTTCATAAATTTCGCTTGTTTAATTCTTCTACGGCATGATTGACAGCTCTTGCCGTTAGCGCCATATACAAAATCGAAGGGCTTTGATTACCGGTGCTCGCCATACACGCCCCGTCCGTTACAAAAACATTTTTACAATGATGCAACTGGTTCCATTCATTCAATAATGATGTCTTTGGGTCATGTCCCATTCTTACCCCACCCATTTCGTGAATGTCAAGACCCGGCGCCTGGTGATTATCGTATTCATAGGTAATAGTCGCTCCTGCCGCTTCCAGCATCGCCTTGCTTTGTTCGAGATAATCTTTTACCATCTTATCGTCATTATCACATAGTCAACCGATGTAATCAATAGCGGAATACCCCATTGATCGGTCTGGTCCCTGCTTAATCGTACATGATTCCGTTCTTTTGGGATCGTTTCTCCCTGCATATACATATAAGCGCCCCAACCCCCGGGTTCACTAACCGCTTTTTTAAAATCTGCGCCAATTGTGGAAGACAAACCTCTTTCACTTAATTTTTCACGATAAGCTCCGGAGAAAATAACATAGCCACCTACAAAATCAGTGTCCTGGTTATGAACATTTCTAAAGTTCGGGATGATACATTCGGCGGGCTTACCAACTTTATAGTATTTATCACGGTATCCTTCAAAGGTGCCACCACAGCCTGCCCGGTAATTATGATGACAAATATATTTTCCAAGCAATCCATTATCATTGCCCAGTCCGTTCGGAAATCGGTTCGAGGTCGAATTGAGTAAGATTAAATTGCTGTTTAATGCAGAAGCATTGACAAAAATGATGTCCGCAAAATATTCGGTCGCTTTCTTCGTGTTGGCATCAATAACTCTTACCCCCGTGGCTTTGGCCTTTTTATCATCATAAATAACAGAATGAACAACTGAAAAAGGTTGTACCGTCAGGTTACCTGTTTCTTTTGCCCATGGCAAGGTAGAAGTAACAGAACTGAAATAACCGCCAAAGGGGCAACCGCGCATGCAAAGATTCCTGTTAAGGCAATATCGTCCCTGTTTTTTTTGTATCTCATTCGGATCGGTCACTTGTGCCCAGCGTCCCGACGCATAATAGCGTTTGAATTTTTCCCACAATACATCTTTTAAATGTTGCTCGACACAGTTTAATTCATAACCTTCCAGGAATTCTCCATCAGGCATGGTTTCGATTCCTTCTTTTACCCCGCATACACCGATGAATCTTTCTACATGACTATACCACGGTGCAATATCATTATATCGGATCGGCCAATCTATCCCATAACCATATCTTGCGGGTGCGGTAAAATCCGTTTCCGCCCACCGGGCGCATGCACGACCCCATATCAATGACTTACCTCCAACCTGGTAACCCCGTATCCAATCAAATGGTTTTTCCTGTACATAAGGGTGGTCTTTGTCTTTTACAAAGAAATGTGCAGTGTCTTCTGCATAGCCCGCTGCTTTTGATATCAATGGATTTTCTTTTAAGATCTCTTTTGTCATTGCACGGCGGTTTTTAAATTCCCACGGCGCCTTATTCATCGTTGGATAATCTTTGATATGTTCAATATTTCTACCGCGTTCCAATACCAATGTTTTCATGCCTTTTTCACAAAGTTCTTTTGCTGCCCATCCGCCGCTGATGCCACTGCCAATGACGATCGCATCATAGCTGTTTGCATCCCTGCCTTTGGCATTACTATTTACTTTCAGGCTATCGTCCGGCATCGTTAATTATTTTTTGAATATAAAATGATCGACTCTCCATTTCCCGCCACCGAGCCCGGCACCTTTCCATGTAGACTAATATTTTTCCTGACGCAGAATTCTTAAACATATCCCTTTTCAGATAATCATTCATATTTGATGCGCTGAGAACTTCCGAACCATGATAAATCATAAAAACTCCTACTACCAATCTTACAAGTGTTAGACCGGCAGGTTGCCATATGGGTGAAGAAGAAAAGAATTTATTCATTACAGTCTATTGATAAATGTTCTCCTCCGTGCAATATCCTGAATGGTTGACCGATCTTTTGTGCTTCTTTGATAAAATCATTAATATCAGCCGTATTAAACGTAAACATATCATAATGACAGGGGATCACACATTTGGCGCCGATCGCTTTTCCGAGTTCCGCTGCCTCCCGTCCATTCAGGTTTCCCGCCACTTTTCTCTCCGGCTCATTTCCATTGACAGGTAAAATGGCAATATCTACTAAGAAAGATCTCAATATATTTTCCATCCCGTCAAACCAAAGGGTATCACCACTATGATATATCTTAAATTTACCAAATTCAATCACATAACCCATGAATTTACAATTCCCCTGTTCGTCCCTTTCGATGTCATTATGTTTTGCAGGAATACCATAAAAAGTGAACTCTTCGATAGTAAAAGAACGTCCATCATTTAATCCAACGAAAAAATCTCTATTACAATTTATCCGTTCTGCAACAAAATCCCTGTTGGCCTCCGGGATAATAAATGTTATGCCCGGGTTATTCTTCAAAACGGGAATGAGTGTTTCAGCATCTAAATGGTCCGTATGATTATGGCTGGATGTAACGATCCTGATATCCTGTAATAACCCGGGATCGATTACTCTTTCGCTCATTCGTATGTGAGGCTTGTCGGCGGCTTCATATTTTTTGGTCAGCGAATCAGACAAATAGGGATCTATTAATACCCTTGTTCCCCTCCATTGTAACAAATAACCGCTTTGTCCCAGCCACCAGAGATGAAGATGCTTTTTATCAGTCGCCAGGTTGTTCATTTCCTGCGACAACTCACGATCTTTCTTTACCGCCCTGATCAATGTTTGTGTCATCCCGTTTCCTTTTTCAAATCAGATGCAGCTTCATGGTCTATCATTAGGGTTCCGTTTTTGTGTATCTGTATCAGGCTGGCGGGAAAGTCGGCGGTTACAGCTTGTTCAACGGCTGTCTTTATGACCGGTGCCTTCATATTTCCATTCGCGAGCATTAAAAGTTTTTCGGCATCCATTACTTGTTGCAGGCCGACGGTAAAGCCTTTGCGTATTGAAACATTTTCGGAAAAATATTTCTGACCTACCGTGATCGTTGTTTCATCCAATGTTGCAACATGCGCGACTGAGTCGATCGATGTTCCCGGTTCATTAAAACCAATATGGCCATTCATGCCCACACCGACCACCATTAAGTCAATTCCATTGGCCGCAATAAGTTTATTCATTTTTTTGCATTCTGCCTCTCCATTTTTAGCCAGTGCCTCAAACAAATGAACCTGTGATAAATCAATTTTCATCGGCGTAAAAAGATACTCATGCAAAAACCAATGGCAGCTCCCGGTGTTACCGGGGGAAATACCCATCCATTCATCCAGCCCGATCATAAAGCATCGGGTTACATCAATGTTTTCTTTTGTTACTTTCTCTGCAACCATTTCATAGGCGAGTTTAGGTGTATGGCCTGTTGCAAAGCAAAGTAATGCGTCCGGTTTTATCTTTATACAATCAATGATGATTTCAGCAGCAGCAGCCGAAAGGTCATTGTAGTCGTTATATATTTTTAATTCCATAGTCAATGTCTGAGAAAATTCAAATTCCAGGATACAAGTGCCAAATAAAATGTAAAGTAACCACATTTCCCTGCGAAGCCCTTTTCGTCCCGAAGCTTCGGGATCTTATTTTCTATTTCGAATTTCTTTTTTCTTATTTCGGATTTCTTTTCCCTATTTCGAATTTATTTGGTTCTTGTCTTTTGGTACTTGCTTTTTGGTTCTTGTTTTTTGGTTCTTCTGCGCTAACACTGCCTTCGTAGAAGATAGCTGATAAAGAAAACCCATTCCCCCACGAAGACCTTTTTGAATTTCCTATTTCTTATTTCGGATTTATTTGGTTCTTGTTATTTTTCCTATAATCTCTCTCTCACTCTCTTCGCTCCTTTTACCATATTGACTAACTTCTGTCTTGATGCCCATCGTGCCGTCTGGCTCAACCCGCAATCAGGTGCAACCGACAATTTTTCCGCCGGAACGTATTTTAAGCATCTATTTATTCTCTCGGCAACATCATCGACCGTTTCGATATAATAGTTCTTTACATCGATGATGCCAACTGCCACATTCATTTTTTCCGCAAAGGGTTTCAGTAATTCTATTTCTGAAAATTCCCTGTTCGCCATTTCGATATGAATTTCATTAATCGTCATATCCAGGAAATCGGGAAGCATCGGTTTAATGCTTCGGTAGCCCACAGGTCTCCCTTTAAAATTCCCAAAACATAAATGTGTACTAAGATTGCATTTCCCAACGATGGGTTTTATCGTACGGTTAAAAATATCCACAAAACGTTTGGTATCTTCTTTATAAGCATAACAACTCATAGAAGGTTCATCGACAGTGATTTCTTGGCAGCCGGCCTGCACCAATGCTTCCAATTCGCTACGCACGATCGGCAGCAATGCTTCAGTGATTGCATAGCGATCTTTGTATTTATCGTTGGGTAACAACCGGCCGCTTAATGTATAAGGCCCGGGGACACTTGCTTTCAATATTGGTCCAGCCGGCGCTAGTTTTCTTAAACGCAAATATTCTTTTACTGCTCCCAATCCATTTGGCGCGTTCAGCTCCCCAACAATATTGTTTTTGCCGCGTTGATCATGCGCCGCGGGCCCAAACTTCCTGGTTTCTGTTTCATTATTCTGAATGCCTTTGATAAAACCATAGAATGACAAATTAAAATCAAGACGTGTTTGCTCGCCATCAGTAATTACATCTAATCCCGCTGTTACCTGGTCATGAATAGCAGCGATCACCGCATCTTCTATCAATTCCTCAATATCAGCCGCACCAAACTTGTCCAGGTTCTGTGATGCGAATTCGAGCCAACCTGGGAAGGGGTAGCTGCCCACTACGGTTGTTCTGATCGGTATAGACATGATGTCGTTATATTATTTTTGCCGGCTTTAATGCTGCTATTAAACTTTGCCTGTCCTGCCCGATGGACTTTTATTTCACGCAACGCTGCAAAGCCCGCAACGTTGGTCGCGTTGAATTCACGTCGTGTCGCTGCGCCGTTGCGGGAATCTATTTTACTACAAATCCTTTCCTGCGTTCTTATAAACTTCTGCCATCCGATGTGCATGTTCGTCATATGCCGCTTCGAAAATAGCGGCCGCTTTTTCCGCACCAATAACAGAAGCTGCCGTCAATACTTTCGGCGGTTGACCTGCTTCCGTTAATATTCTTGCAATCTCAGCTTTTATACAGTTTACGATCATAATGCCCCCAACAGTTGAACCGGGAGATACGGG
>WNFL01386586.1_pt1 | contig 12108 bp, 7 predicted proteins | sample 5400361 | NCBI WGS metagenome assembly WNFL01 (sample SAMN13153351, study PRJNA577476) | soil metagenome | isolation source: 40 cm soil on Douglas fir-dominated hillslope | place: USA:California | collected 2013-09-17
CGACGCGCACAATCAGCGAAACCGCTTCGAACGCTATCTGGAACTGCTGCTCGAGCGTCACGTGGAAGGTTTGATCGTCGTGGCCAATTGGCTCTTCGTAGATATTCATGTGCTTGCCGATCTCAGCAAGAGGAATATTCCGTCCGCGACAATCGGTTGGGAATTGCAGGGGGACAACATCAGCTCGGTAATGGTAGACAACGAGACAGGCGCGCGGCTTGCGCTCGAACACCTCTACCACCTCGGCCATCGCAAAATCGCGTTTATCCGCGGTCCGAAGATGCTGATCGACAGCGCCCCGCGATGGCGCGGCATACAAAAATTCGCCCATGGCGCCGGGCTGGAGATCGATCCGTCGCTCGTCTTGCAATTGCCCGATTCGCTCGATCCCAATTCCAGTTTCGAGAGTGGATACCGTTACACGGAAGAACTCCTGGAGCACAAGAAAAAATTCACCGCGGTGATGGCTTTCGACGACTTGACGGCACTGGGAGCGATCCGCGCACTAACAAAGGCGGGGGTCAAAGTCCCGGAGCAGTGCTCGGTGACGGGATTCGATGATATTGCGCTGTCGTCGCTCGCGGCACCCTCTCTGACCACCGTGCGTCAACCCATGGAGGCCATGGGCGGGCTAGCCGTCAACATTGTCATGGACGGAATCAACGCGGCTTTAGAAAAGCGCGATTGGAACGCGGTGAATCAGAAAATGAATCCGGAGCTGGTAATTCGAGATTCCACGCGCGCGGTTTGCCGCGCTCTAAGGGTGATTGAAGAATCGCGGCATGTTCATTTGCTCGATTTGTTGTGTCTCCACCACAACACCAGGCCGACGATAAGTCCTAGCCCGCCCGTGCCGAGAATAAAGGGCCGCGCGATCGGAATGGCGAGCCAACACAAAATGACCAGGCCGGTCGAGACAATGGCGCCGACCGGCGTGCCGGGTACCGTCAATCCGCCGAACCTGCCGACGTAACTTGGTTTGCCAGACGAAGTCTTAGGCGGCATGAAAACTCACATTCCGGGCGGGGCCGCTCTCTCACTTCGAGTCCGCTGTCTCACTTGGGTTCGCTCTCTCACTTGGATTCGTTCTTTCATTCAATAATACGCAGATCGCGGCCGGTCATATCGCTTGGTTGAGGCTGGCCCAGCGCGCCAAGCATGGTTGGGGCAATGTCTCGCAGCGCGCCATTCGGCTGGAGACGAAGATGGTCATTGTCCGTGACCAGCACGAAAGGAACGGGGTTAGTCGTGTGGTAGGTGTGCGCCCCGCCCGTCTTGGGGTCGATCATGGTTTCCGCGTTGCCGTGGTCGGCCGTGATGATCCAAGCGCCACCGCGCGGCTGCAAAGTTTGATAGATGCGCGCGAGGCCCGCGTCCACTGCTTCGACGGCTTTGATGGCGGCTTCAAGCTTGCCCGAATGGCCAACCATATCCGCATTCGCGTAATTCATGATGATGGCGTCAAACTCGCCTTTTTCAATGGCTTTCACGACCGTATCGGTGATTCCTGCGGCGGACATTTCCGGTTTGAGGTCGTAGGTAGCGACTTTCGGTGAGGGCACCAGGATGCGCTCTTCGCCGCCGAAGGGCTTTTCCACGCCGCCATTGAAAAAGTAAGTGACGTGCGCATATTTCTCGGTTTCCGCGCAACGCAGATTTTTGTATCCAACATCCGCAAAGACTTGCGCAAGGATGTGCTCAAGCTTCTCCGGGCCGATTACGTACTTCAGCCACGGCCAGTTTTTGTCGTACTGCGTCATGGCCACGTACAACAAATTCTTCGGCCGCTTGGGATCCGCAAATTTGTCGAAGTCGGGCGCGGCAAGCGCGTAAGTCATCTGGCGCGCGCGGTCGGCGCGGAAGTTAAAGAAAATGACCGCGTCATCGTCGCGAATCGGTCCTATTGCCGGCGCCGACGGACCGCTGCCTTTCGTGACGACGATGGGCTTCACGAATTCATCGGTGACGTCTTGTTCATAGCTGCGCTGCAGCGCGGCCACGGGATCATCGGTGCGGGTTTCCGCTTCGCCGTGCACCACGGCTCGATAGGCCAGCTCGATGCGCTCCCAGCGATTATCCCGGTCCATCGCGTAGTAGCGGCCCACCAAAGTGGCAATCTGCCCGACGCCAAGCTCACGGATTTTTTGTTGCAACTGCCGGACGAAGTCGCGCCCGCTGTGCGGCGGCGTGTCGCGCCCATCCATAAAACAGTGGATGAAAACGTTTTCAACCTTTTGCTGCTTGGCCATCTCCAGCAGCGCGAAGAGATGGTTGATGTGCGAGTGTACGCCGCCGTCGCTAAGCAGTCCCATCAAGTGCAACTGCCGCTGGCGGCCGCGTTCCATCGCCTGCTGGAAAAGCGGCACGTCTTGCAGTTGCTTGTTGGCGATGAGCAGATCGATGCGCGTGATGTCCATGTGTACGATGCGGCCTGCACCAATGTTAAGGTGGCCGACCTCGCTGTTTCCCATTTGCCCTTCCGGCAGGCCGACATACGGGCCGGAAGTGTGAATCAGCGTATTGGGAAATTTTTTGAGCAGCGCGTCATAAGTGGGTTTGCGCGCGAGGGCGATAGCATTGCCATTCGTTTCAGCGCGGTAACCCCAGCCGTCAAGCACAGTTAGAACAATCGGTTTCGGTCGTTTGGTCATAGCTGGTCAGGATACATGGAGCGGAAAGTTCTTGCTATCCGCGGAGGAGGGCCACCCCACCCCGGCAATTTGCCAAAAGAGGCTGCAAGCTGCTGAAAACAAACGACGGGGGTGCGAAAAAGAGAGGCAAGAGGGCAACAGAGGCCGCAAACTGCTGAGAATCGAATTTGCTTGCCTCTGCAGGCAGGTCACAGAGGCACGGAGGGAACAGAGGAATTCTTTGGGCAGAGGGGGCACACCCCCGGCAATTTGTATGGATGTGAATACAAAGCACTTACGAAAAAAGCAACTCACAAGTGCATGGAAACAAATGGTTTCCAAATCGATCAAGTGGAAGGGGCAATTTGCAAGTTTATGAAAACAAAGGAGGGGCACAAAGAAGGTGCACCGTGGGTCGGAGTGCAGGGATGAGAGAGGCTGGGGCGCGAATATCACGAATTACAGTAGCACGAAACGGAGTTACTGTCAAGTAAAATCTGTAGATCTTATCGAATGAGTATTTTAGCGGGGCTTGGGCGACAACAGGCTGCGAGAGTGCGCCGACTGACAGCGACGCTGTTCGGGAAGGGTGGCGCTTCAAGTTAGCTCTAAACCCGCACCCTTGTACGGTGTGGCGGGAAAAAGACCGTCAACTCTTCGCTCAGTTCTTTGCAGCGGCGGGAGGAGTGCTGTTCTTTTCCTGCGCTCCGGGCAGATCTTCACGAAGCTCTAGCTCAACCCATTCCCCGGAAGACGTCTTGTCGGCGCTGGGTTTGTACCTAACGACCGCCCGCAGTCCGTCGAGATGATGGCAGAGAGTGAAATGATCGCTGCCGAACCATAGCGTGTCCGAATATCCAACCATGCGGCCTCCTGCGGCGCTGTTAAAGGTCCGTGTGCCGTCCGCATTCTGGATCACAACCGCGGTGCCTTCCTTAGCCCCACAGGTTACCGAAACCAGGGTTCCCTGTGAGGTCTGAGTGCCATTGAGGGCATCTGCGAGCACAGTTGCTTCCAGCGGGGGTTTGTCAGCCGGTAGAGCACTCGATAATTCGATCGCTTCATCGTGATCGGGGCCGCGCCAGCGTTCCGCAACAAAGGTGGCCTGCTTCGCCGCTTCGTCATTACGTCCAAGCGCGAGAAGGATTCTTCCAACCAACAAATGATAGCCGGCACGTGAGGGCTCAAGGTCTGCTGCCTTGCGCGCCAGGTTGAGCGCATTACTGTAGTTACCCTGGCGCGCCATAGTCACCGCCAATTCGACGAAAGCCGGGGCGAACCGCGGGTTCACCTTCAGCACGTCGTACATCTTTGCGCGCAGCGTCGATTGATCGGCAAGTGCATCCGATTTTCGAAGCGGAGACAGCATAGTGGCGTAGTAAAGGGACAGATAGCGTTGGGGCTCCGCGGCGTATGCTTTTTCGAATTCGGCCTTCGCCGCTCCGTCCTTGCCCTCTGCGAAGTCCAGAAATCCCAAGGTCTCGTGCGCCAGCGCTAACCCGGAATCTTCGTGCAGGGCTTGCTCGATCGCGGCACGAGCTTCCTCGTGGTCATGCGAGAACAAGCGGTAAGTTCCGAGTTCCGCCTCGGTTTCCCCCAGGCTCATCAGTCGCGATGGAAAATCCTTTTCGCTGATCTGCGCAGGATTTTCCATCAAGTACGTACTAAACGTGAATTTTCTGGCGTATTCCAAGAGACCGTGCTCTACGTCCTTGAAGTTGCCAAAGGCGTCCTGAAACGCCTTCTTCTGGTCTTCCCCTTGAATCAGCGCGGTGTAAAATTTGTTGAGCTTCTTTCCTTGTTCCATCCCCGGACCAAAAATCAGGTAATGCACCAAGGCCCACGCTTCGGAATAGAACATATCGATCCGCTCATCATCCTTCCGGTACTTGCGCCACGGATTCTCGCTGATGAGTTCGTCCAGCTTGATCAGCGCGGAGTTTTGCAGCCGATAGACTCGCGGGCTCGGAGCACCCACGTACATTTTGGTCTGCTCGAACCGCGTGTTCCCGTAAAACTCCGCCACCCCTTCGTCAAGCCAGGTCGGCAGCCAACGAAAGTTAGCGTGCAACAACGTGTGCACGTACTCGTGATAGACAACGTTGTTCCGCCCGGGAACGTCCTGGTCGAGACGTATGACGGCATACTGCCTTTCCCAGCCGTGCTGGAAAAGGCCCGCGGGCTTGGGACCGCCGCCCTTCCAGAAATTAGGCGCCATGGCTTTCATCGCGGATTCATCGCGGGGCGCAAAGATGAGAAGGGGTGCGCCCGTGTCGAGGCGCATTTTGCTGAAACTTAGAGCAAAGACCTCGCGCATCTGCTCAAACTCCCGCGCAACGCGCCGCCCTTCATTTGCGCTGCCGTTCGTAAGAACGCGAAAGTTGGGGCTGCGCACTTCGATCCAGGGCTTTTCTCCGGCGTGGCTCGAGCGTGGAGTGCCGCCTAGCAGAAGCAGCGTGAGAAGAAAAAGGGAGCGTGGCACGATGGACCCCCTAAAGGCGAAAGCAAGGCGACGTAGATTAATATCTGGGCACGTGAAAAGCAATGGCATGCAGAGGCCAAGGAGCAAGCAGTAGTAAGGAGAGGCACGCAGCGAGCGAGCAATTGAAAACTGGCGTGGGCGTGCCGTGCCGCTAGAAGTGCCTTGACCCGCACTTACTGGTCCGGTACACTCGCAGTGTAGAGGAGTTCGCCTAAAATTTAAAGCGGTAGCTCCGCCGTTTTTCACGCTAACGCCAGCATCCTGCTGGCGTTTTTGCTTTGTGGCCCTTTTTCTTTGTGGACGGTGTTGCTCTCGTCCCCGACAGTCTTCGGGAAAGTAGATTTCAGTCGAGCCGTAACTAGCTTTAGAATCAACACTTGTAAAACAGGGGGAGGGGGGAGGGATCGGCGCCTAGCTGTCCCTCACTAGGCCGCCCGTGCCGGGTGCTTCGCGTACAACCTTTGGCTCACGAAAAGTGTCTCTTGTTCAATTTTACTATGCAAAGTCGCGCAGTGCTGCGAGCAGGCGGTCGACTTCTTCGGTCGTGTTGTAGTGGACGAGTCCGATGCGGAGGAAGCCGCCTTGTTTTTCGACGCCGAGGCGCTCGCTTAGGTTTAGCGCGTAATAGTTGCCATCCCACGTGAAAATGCCGCGTTCGCCCAGGAATTTCGCGATTTCGGTTGGATGGTGATCGCCGATGCGGATAGAAACGGTCGAGCAGCGCTCGTGGAAACGATTCTTGTCGGTGATGCCAAAGAAGCGCACCTTGGGAATCGCGAGCAGTCCGTCGATCAGGCGCGCCAGCAGCGAGGTCTCGTGCTGGTGCGTGGCGCGGTAGGCGGCCAGCAAGCCGCTGCGCCGATCTGTGGCGGACGGATCGTGGCGGCGGCCAAGGTCGGCGAGGTAATCGACCGCGGCGCCGATGCCGGCGATCAGCTCCTGCACTTGCGTGCCGGTCTCCCAGCGATCTGGAAGCGCATCGGTCGCCGGCCGCACCTTATATGGCCGGAATTGCAGCAGGCGCTCGCGCTTGCCGTACAAACTGCCCATGTGCGGGCCAAAGAATTTGTAGGGTGAGCAGACCAGGAAATCGCAATCGAGCGCGCGGACATCAATAGAGCCGTGCGGCGCGTAGTGAACGGCGTCTATGAACATGAGCGCGCCCGCGTCATGGGCGAGTTTGGTGATTTGCGCGACGGGATTGATCGTGCCCACGGCATTCGAGGCGTAGCCGACAGCGACGAGCTTTGTTCGTGAATTGATCTTGCGCTTTAAATCGTCGAGGTCGAGCGTGCAGTCCGCTTCGCGGATATCCACTTGTCGAATAACCACGCCCTTTTCTTCGAGCGCGCGCCATGGCGCGACGTTGGCATCGTGATCCAGTGTGGTGACTACGATTTCATCTCCGCCCGTGAGCTCCCGCCCAATCGCACGAGACAGCGCGAACGTGATCGTGGTCATGTTCTGGCCGAACACCACTTCATCCGCGTCGCAGTTGAAGAAATCGCTCATCGCCGCTCGCGCTGACGCGATCATCGCGTCATTGGCGCGGCTCGTGGCGAATGCGCCGCACGTATTCGCGTTGGATGCAGTGAAATAGTTCTGTACGGCGTCCATCACCTGTTTCGGTACTTGGGTGCCCGCCGGGCCGTCAAGAAATGCGGCGGGCTGGCCATTCACTTGTAATTTCAGCGAAGGAAATTGCGCTCGTACCCAGGCGGAGTCGAGCGGCTTGCTCCCTGTTTCCTGCAAAGCGGGTGTGCTCATTTTAGTCTCACGATTGTGAATCTATCTGACGATTGTGCAGCCAAATTGTCCGGCCAGCTAGTTTCTCATAACGCGCACCCCCGCTGAAATGCCGCTGAGCGTGTTACGATAAATTTCTGTTCTTCACTCATGCCGCGCTAGCGCCGGCTATCTTTTTTTGGGGTGACCTTACCGGTCAACTCAGCGCTACGTTTCTCAAGAGGTGCATCGTGCCCGAAAGTTTCACCCCAACGGAGCGCACGCGTGTGGTTCGAGAGCCGCATCGCGGAGCCTACGATCGAGAAACAATTTACAAAATTCTAGATGAAGGAATTGTGTGTCACGTTGGATTTTCGTCAGCGGATCAGCCGTTTGTGATTCCCACGCTGTACGCGCGTGTCGGCGACGCGATTTATTTTCACGGGTCGGCGGCGAGCCGCATGCTGCGCGGTGCATCCACCGGAATTTCCGTGTGCATCACAGTCACGCTGACGGATGGTCTGGTGCTGGCGCGATCCGTGTTCAATCACTCGATGAATTATCGCTCGGTGGTGGCGCTCGGCAAGGCGACTCTGGTGGAAGCCATTGGCGAAAAAGTTGAAGCACTCCGTGCCTTCACCGAGAAGATTTTGCCAGGGCGCTGGGAAGACGCGCGGCAACCGAATGAAAAAGAACTAAAGGCCACCAGCATTTTGAAGGTCCCTTTGACAGAAGTTTCCGCGAAAATTCGCTCAGGTCCGGTGCAGGACGACGAAGAAGATTACGCGCTGCCAGTGTGGGCCGGCATTGTACCGCTGAGTTTGCAAGCCGAGCCGCCCATTCGCGACGAGCGCTGCCATCCGGCGATTCCGACGCCTGTCTACGCCGCAAACTACAAGCGGTGAGACCCGCGGTAGAACGCAGTTAAACCAGCGACAGTCCGCGTCGCTAGCCGCAAACGGCGCGAAGAAAATCCGCAAGCAAGCCGTACCCGGTCGCTTCGATCCCCGGGTTGTGCTCCACGAGAGATAATCCAAAAACATCCAGGTCGAAACGGACGGCAGAGCTCGTGCCTTCCAAGTTTGCAAGCGGATCGGAAGCCAGAAGCAGCTCCGGCTGCACGCTGCAGTCCACGCCATCGCCGCGGCGTTCCGCACGGCACACCAGCTTGTAACGCATGCCCGACGCGCGCACGGATCGAATTTTTTCCTCGCCGAGTTCGCGAATGCCGGTGCGCCGAACTTGCTCCAGCCGCACCGGCGCCTTCATTAACACGATCGCAAGCGCCGCAACCTTAACTGCAGCATCCCAACCGTCCAAGTCCGCGCTCGGATCGCTTTCCGCCACGCCCATCGCCTGCGCCCGCCTGACGCCCTCCTCAAAGGTCCGCCCCTTCTCAATTTCCGTGAGCACAACATTTGTGGTCGAATTCAGCACGCCAGAAAAGCCACGCAACTCCGTTGCCGGCAGACCCAGCGGGAACATGGAGAAAATCGGCACGCCATCCATAACCGTCGCTTCATACAAAAATTTCTTCCCCTTCTCTCGGGCCAAGGCGGTCAGTTCGCCCAGCGCATGCACGATCGGCCCTTTGTTGACGCTGATGGCATGAGCCCCCAGTTCCAACGCAGCTTTGATGTGGTCGATAGCAGGTTGCCCCGTGTGCACATCCAGCGAGCTCGCCTCAAACAGCACATCCGCCTTCGCATGTTCCAGCCACTCGCGCACATTTCGGACTGGTGAGGGGTGGTGTTGCGGCGGCCAGCGCCCATTCAAAATGGCCAGCGGATGTAAGCCGTCCGGATCGGCAAGCCATCCGTTCCGGCGCGTTGCCACGCCCGTGAGCCTCCAGCGCACGTCATAGCGGCGGCGAATTTCCGTCTCTTTCGAGATCAGTAGGCGCAAAAATGCTCTGCCCACATTTCCAAAGCCTACTATGGCGAGGTTATACGACGGAATGTGCGTTCCTCCGCGACAGCTCAGGCAGCAAAATTTCAGACATACGAATAGTACGCCGCAACTCCGTAGCTTATTTTACCGCGGCGAGATTGTTGGCGGCCGATGCGATCAGGGCGGCCTCGTCGCGCAAAACGCCGGCGACCACCACGATAGCTTCATCCGCCTGCTTCCACTGCTTCTGCTCGATGGCTTCACGGACGGCGGGCATCGTTTTGACGGCGTAGCCGGTGTAGAAACCTGGCGCGTAGACCTGGTGCTTGAACCAGGGCCGATTCGGGAGGCCTTGGGAGTTGGTGAGCTTGCGCTCGCTCTCGATCAGTAGGTGGTTTACTCCGGCGAGCGAAGCGGAAGCGAGCCGCGCGCCGCCATTCGCGTTGGCTTGCTCGAATGCTTTGCGGTATTCGGCCGCGCTGCGCGCCACTTCCTCGGACGCGTTTTCTAGCGGGGCGAAATTTAAATGCGGCGGCACAGCCTCGGCAGGGGGGGCGACGAGCGGGTGGCGCGGATCGTCGGTGGCCTTGAATACGCCCTCCTCTATTTCGCGGTTGCGCTCGCGAATGTCATCTTGCATCTTCTGCGACAGCGCTTTCAGTTCTTTCACGTACGTCTGAACGGTGTCCGCGAAGTCGCCGAATTCAAACGGCAACAGCTCAGCATCGGCGAGGCGCATCACGGCAGTGCCGCCTGTTTGTGCCAGCGCGCGGCCGTAAACAAAATCGGTGTCGCTGAAATGCGTATACCAATAAAAATCATCGTAGATGGAGTGGTAGATACCGCCGCCATCTTCCCCGCCGAATCCGATGTTGAGGGAAGCCACGCCATCGTGCTGTAGAAACGCGGTGTAGTCTGACCCCGAACCCAGTGCCGGAATGCGCAGGTCCACGCGTTCGCGAATTTCCTTCCGCTGCTCGGCCGATTTCGCTCCCGCGATTTCGTGCAGGCGGCTGCGCTTCCAAACGGAAAGCTGCGTCTCCGGATCGGAAACGTCGCGCGCAACATCATTGCTGAATTTTTCAAGCGTATGCGAGCCTTCGATGCCCAGATAACCCCGGCCGTTACTGTCCGAGTTGACGTAAGCGACGGCATGCGCGCGCAGCTCGTCGTAATGCTCCTCGGCAAATTCCGTGGAACCCAGCAAGCCCGGCTCTTCTCCGTCCCACAGGCACAAAATAATTGTGCGCTTCGGTTTCCATCCTGCCTTAACGAGTTCGCCGAATGAGCGCGCTTCTTCGAGCACCGCGACGGCTCCCGACACGGGATCTTCCGCGCCATTCACCCACGCATCGTGATGGTTACCGCGAATCACCCACTCGTCCGGAAACGCCGACCCCGGAATTTTCGCGATCACGTCATATACCGGCTTGATGTCCCAATTCGATTTCACCTTCAAGTGAACCTTCGCGGGCCCTGGTCCAACGTGATAGGTAACGCCCAAGCCGCCGCGCCAACCCTCGGGCGCCACGCGTCCGGTCAACGCGGCGAGCAGCGGCTGCGCGTCGCCGTAGGAAATTGGGAGCACGGGAATTTTCGTAATCGTCGGCGCATCTTTTATCTCCAGTCGCTTGGCATTTTTCGTAGCGCCGACTCCCGGCGTCAGCGGATCGCCGGGATAAACCGGCATGTCCGCAACGCTGCCGCGCTGCACGCCATCTTTCGGACGCCACGCGCCGCTCGGGAATGTATCCCCCTGCACGAAGCCGTCTTCGTGCGGGTCGGAATAGATGATGCAACCCACCGCCCCGTGCTCGGCGGCAACTTTGGGCTTGATACCGCGCCAGGAATGAAAATAGCGCGCGATCACGATGGCGCCTTTTACGGAAACGCCCATGCGTTCCAGTTGCTCGTAATCTTCCGGCACGCCGTAGTTCACATAGACCAGGGGCGCGGTGAAATCGCCGTCAATCGAATACGCGTTGTAAGTGGGCAACTGTTCGTTTTGCTGGTTCGATGTGGGATCCTGCGGAACCGGCGGCTCCTGCAGCTTGGCCACAAATTTCGGGCCTCCATCGACTAGCTCGACCACGCGTTCTTTCGGCGTGGGGAATAGCACATCGAACTGCTCGATGTGCGCATCCAAGCCAAACTCCTTGAACTTCGCCAAAATCCATTCGGTGTTTTCCTTGTCATACGCGGAGCCGACGTTATGCGGACGGGCGGAGAGATGCTGCATGTAGGAGCGCAGATTTTCCGGGCTGGGAATCGCGCGGAGCTTCTCTTCCCATTGGCGCTCGTCGCGAGAAGAGTCCGCCGAATAGCCATATAAGGTTTGCTCATCAGCGGTGACGCGCGTTCCAAGCGGCGCAAGCGACGCAGCCGCAAACACAACTCCAGCGATGATGCTCCTGCGATTCATTCACCCTCCTCACAGACGGACAGGGTCCGTATTCTGCCTCAAATCGGTTGTGATTTTAAAATTAACTGTGAGTGTCGCAGAGCGCTGCGCGAGGATTTCTATTTCGAGTAGTGTTAATCTGCGTTTCAGATGAGCGGCTTGGACATCAGAATGTAATGCGAGGGAGCCTTCGTGGCTAAATCTGCGGGAAATGGCTCGCTCCGAACGACCTCGTATCCGAGACGCCGGTAGAAAGGCAGCAACTGCTCGGCGCGGGCGCTGATGACGCGCAAATCCATGACGCGAGCACCTGATCCGCGCGCAAAATTCTCCGCAACGGTTACCAGCTGCCGGCCAATTCCCGTTCCTTGCCGCGCCGGCTGCACGGAAAGGAGACCCAGATAGCTGCGGTCGTCGCGGGTCTCAATGTAAACGCACCCGACCACTCCGCTGGAATCTTCTGCTATCAGAAATGTGCCGCCGCTCATATACGCTCGCACGCCCAAGTCATCCACGCGATCGCCGGCAAAGACCACCTGCTCGACAACGAAAGCCGCGTTGATCAGGCGCGTGAGTTCTTCGACGTCGCCGTCGGAAGCCTGGCGAATGCGGATATTTCCCGAGCGTGAAGCCGTGCTTGTATGGGGGATCATGGACGATGGCTATTCATTCTGCCGAGTGGGGAACGCTACCGCAAGCTGGTTCCCAGGACAGTACGACTGGACCTTCGCCCTCAGATTCTATTTGAGCCGATAGTCAGCGGGCCGTTTAATCTTCGACGAAGTGGCAGGAGTGCGTCTTCAGCACAAGCCAAACCTTTTTTCCTGTGGCGAGTTCCAATGCTCGTTCTGCGCCCGGCGTCACATGAACGGTGAAGAAGACGCCGCAGTCCACACGCGCAACCACCAACGTGCCACGGTGCTCCAACGAGGCGATTTTTCCTTCGAGGACATTGCGCGCGCTTAACGCTCTCGGCGGTT
>WNFL01023327.1_pt1 | contig 12107 bp, 12 predicted proteins | sample 5400361 | NCBI WGS metagenome assembly WNFL01 (sample SAMN13153351, study PRJNA577476) | soil metagenome | isolation source: 40 cm soil on Douglas fir-dominated hillslope | place: USA:California | collected 2013-09-17
GATCGCGTCCGCATCGAGATGCTCGACAGCGCCGGCCGCTCCATCTTCGGCGCCATCGAGCAGACGCTTGAGCGATACGTAGGAACGAAAGCGTCGAGCGCCTGATAATCTCTGTTCGCTATTCGAAAATACAAAGCTAGATTGATCTCGAAACAGGTCCAACCATGATACGGCGGCGATTTGAACCGAACGCTGGAAGCATGCGCTCGTAATGAAAAATACCTATATCGGCAGCCCGGTCGAACGCGTGGAGGATTTTCGCTTCCTGCGCGGCCGCGGCCAGTACATCGCGGACCTTAATCGCGACGGCCAATTGCACGCCGCGATCTTCCGCAGCCCCCTCGCGCACGGAAAAATCATCGCCGTCGACGGCGCCGCCGCGCTCGCCATGCCGGGCGTTCACGCTGTCGTCACAGCCGCCGACATCGGCCGGCCGCTGCCGATGATTCCGTTCCGCCGGCCGAACCCGACCATCGCACCCTATGCGCAGCCCGTCATCGCCGACGGATTCGTGCGCTATGCCGGTGAGCCCGTCGCCATGGTTCTGGCCGCGTCCGCTGAGCGTGCCGAGGATGCCGCGCAGGCGATCGCCGTCGACATCGATCCGCTGCCCGTCGTGCTCGACACGCGGGCCTCGCAAAAGGGCGACGTTCTGCTCTTTCCGGCCGCCAAATCCAACCGCGCCTCGCGCTTTGCAGCGACCAAAGGCAATGCCGATGAAGGTTTCCGCGCCGCCGCCTTTACGCATCGCGAACAATTCCACGTCCAGCGCATGACGGCGCTGCCGATGGAAACCCGCGGACTGCTCGCCGAATGGGACGAAGCCACGCAGCATCTCACCGTCTCGGGCGCCGCCAAGCTGCCCTTTTTCAACCGGCGCGCTATGGCCGCGATGATGAATCTTCCGGAAGAATCCGTCGACTATATCGAATATGACGTCGGCGGCGGCTTCGGCGCGCGCGGCGAGTTCTATCCCGAAGATTTTCTCGTCGCCTCCGCCGCGCGCCGTTTTAAGCGTCCCGTTAAGTGGATCGAAGACCGCCGCGAGCATCTCGCTTCAATCGCGCATTCGCGCGAGACCGATTGCGACATCGAATTCGCCTTCGATCGCGACGGCCTCATTCTCGCCATCCGCGGCGATGTCCATATCGACATCGGCGCCTATGTGCGGCCCAACGGCATGACGCCGGTGCGCAACGCGGCGCAGTTTCTTTCCGGACCCTACCGCGTGCCCAACATCGCGATCCATTCCCACGCGCTCGTCAGCAACAAGACGCCCTCGGGCACCTATCGCGGCCCCGGCCGCTTCGAAACCTGTTTCTTCTATGAGCGCATGCTCGAGATCGTCGCGCGCAAGCGGAACCTCGATCCGCTCGCGCTTCGACGCCGCAATCTGATTTCGCTCGACGAAATGCCCTACAAGCTCGCCTCCGTCGAGCCCAATGACGGCTTCGGCTCGACTCAATGCGACAGCGGCGATTATTCCAGCACCTTCGATCGCTGCCTGGTCGAATTCGGCTGGCCTGAAAAGCGCAAATTGCAAGGCAAGCTGATCGACGGCCGCCACCACGGCATCGGCATCGCCTGCTTCATCGAGGGCGGCGGCTCGGGTCCGCGCGAAAACGCGCGACTGGTCATCGAGAAAGACGGCTCCGTCTCCGTCTATGTCGGTTCGTCGGCGGTCGGCCAGGGGGTCGAGACGGTGTTTGCGCAGATCGCCGCCGACGCGCTTGAGATTCCGCTGACAAGCATCCGCGTCATGCACGGCTCCACGACCTATCTGAAGGAAGGCTACGGCTCCTACGGCTCGCGCGCGACCGTGATGGGCGGCAGCGCCGTCGTCGTCGCTGCGCAAAAGCTGCTGGAGAATTTCCGCGCGCTCGCCGCGAAGGAGCTCCACGTGCCGCCGGAAAAGCTCACCATGGCCGACGGCCAAGCAACCGCGCCCGACGGCCGGCGCCTGACCTTGACCGATCTTTCCGCTCACGGATTATCGGCCGAGGGCAGCTTCTCCAACAATTCGAAGGCGACTTACACCTATGGCACTGCGCTCGCCCATGTCGCGGTCGACGCCAAGACGGCTCGCGTCGAGGTGCTGGATTATGTCGTCGTCGATGACGTCGGCCGCATCATCAATCCGCACACGCTGCACGGCCAGGTAATCGGCGCCGCGGTGCAGGGCTTGGGCGGCGTCTTCAGCGAAGAGCTCGTCTACGATTCCAACGGCCAGCTTCTGTCTGGCTCGCTCGCCGATTATCTGATTCCCGTCGCCACCGATTATCCCCATGTGCGCGCCATCTCGCTCGAGCTTCATCCTTCGCCCAACAATCCCTTGGGCGCCAAGGGCGCCGGCGAGGGCGGCATCATTCCCGTCGGCGGCGCTCTCGCCAACGCCGTCTCCAACGCGCTTTCCTCGCTCGGCGTGGAAATTCGCGAATTGCCCTTAACCCCGCCTCGCCTCTGGTCGCTGCTGCAAAAAGCGACCGCCTCGGCATAGGCTTCCGCGCACCCCGGCAGGGTGGTAGCGTCGCCGCCGATCAGCTCAACGAAGAGGTCCGCCATGACAAGATGGATTGCAGCTTTATCGCTGATGTTGACGCTCGCGGCGGGAACCGCCTGGGCGCAAGCCTTCCCGCCCAACGCAGCGGGCGTGACGATGGGACATTGGCATCTCAATTCGCGCGACATCGAGGCCAACAAGAAGATTTTTGTCGCCATGGGCGGCGTCGCGGTCAAGAACGGCAACTTCAACATCGTGAAGTTTCCGGGCGTCGTTGTCTTCTTAAATCAAGGTCCGGGGGCGCCGCCGGCTGTTGGCGGCACGGTTGGGACCGTGGTGAACCACGTCGGGTTCCTGGTCCCGAATGTCCAGGCATCCGTCGCCAAGTGGAAGGCCGCAGGCGTGACGGTCGAACCCGGCGGCAACGGCAGAATGGACCAGGCGTTCGTCACGACGCCGGATGGCGTGCGGATTGAAATTCTCGAAGACAAGGACCAGACGATTCCCATCCGCCATCACCACATCCATTTCTACGTGCCGGCCGCCGAGATCCCCAAAATCCAGGCCTGGTACGCGAAGGAATTCGGCGCCAAGCCCGGAATGCGCGGACAGAACGTGGCTGCGGACTTGCCTGGAGCGAACCTGTCCTTCTCCAAAGCCGATACGCCGACCGTCAGCACCAAAGGCCACACGCTCGACCACATCGGCTTCGACGTGAAGAACCTGGAAGCCTTCGTCAAGAAGCTGCAAGCCGACGGCGTCAAGATCGATCGGCCCTATACGCTGAATAAGGACACCGGCGCCGCGCTTGCGTTCGTCTACGACCCATGGGGCACCCTTATCGAATTGAACGACCGCCCCAACCCGCTTTAGAAACCGAGTGACCGCGTAAAAATTGGGGCGCTTTCAGAGACCTGAAAGCGCCCCATTCATTAGGCCGTGATCTTAGGATTACAGCGTCCTGATTTCCACTTTGCGGAACTTCACCACGCCGCCGCCATATTGCAGCGCGAACCGTCCGCGCGGATGCTTCGTGTCGCTGCCGCTCGCCGTCTTCTTACCGTTGAAGGTGATGGTCATCAGCGGGCCTCTGGCCTCGATCTCCATCGTGTTCCACTGATTGGCCGCTTTCGGCATCGGGTCCACCTTGGCGACGTTGACGATGGCCCCCGTGCCATAGCTTGGGTCGGGCCGCGTGTCGAAGATGTTGACCTCATACGAACTGCCCCCGCCGACGTTTTGCGGATTCTCGGCGCGAATGAAGACGCCGCTGTTGGCCGGCGTATCGACCCACACTTCGACCCGAATTATGAAGTCGGTATAGGATTCCTTCGTGACCAGAAAACCGTTGCCCAGATCGGCTTGGACGGCGCCGTCTATAATGCGCCAATTGGCGTTTCCGATCTGGTCGAAATTGTCCAGGTTCTTTCCGTCGAAAAGCGTGACGAACCCGCCCGCTGCTGGCGCGGCCGCTGCAAATTGCGAACTTCCTAAAATGCCGTATCCGCTAAGAAGCAACCCCATTCTGATGGCGTCGCGACGATTCATGGTGATCTCCTCCTGAAATGTTGAAAGGGACGATTGCCGGGCTATCGGCTCAGCCCTGCTGCGAGTATTGCGCGGGCGCGAATGCCCCACCCCCGAGCCGATGCGAAGGATAGCAAACGCCCCACATCCCCGAAAGGCACGGTTGTGTTGCGCTCAGCTTCTAACGCGAAATTGACCAAGACAGGCAACGCTGACAAAAGGCGCGGCTATTCCAGCCCATTTCCAAGCAGCTTCTGCTGAAGATATTGCAGGCGCTGCTCCTCATCGTGGCTGATCACGATGGTCAGGTTCTTTTCGCTTTTGCTCAGCCCGTTGAGCCAGGTGAGCTCGGCCGTCATCGCCGGCTCGTCCTCGGTGATCCAGGGCGCGTCCTTGCCGCGGATCGTACGAACTCCGTCCATGTGCCAGGCAACGTCGCCCGCGAAGAGATATTCCTTCCCCGATTGCAGCACGACATAGATCATCTGCGATCCCGGCGTATGCCCGGGCGATTTGATCAGCGTGAAACCCGGCGCAAAGGGCAGATATTTCTCGTAATCGACGACGATGTAGCGCTTTGCCATCTCCGGGTTCAGCTTGATTTCCGGCATCTGCGGATTGGTCAGCAGCGTCTGCACCTGCGTGCGCGTCAGCACGGCTTTCGGTGCGAGCTGCGCTGCCAGCGGACCGCGCACGACACCGGCGACATGATCGCCATGCTCATGCGTCATGACGATGGATTTGGCGGCGAGGAGGGCCTTCTCGACCTCTTTTGCGGCCTCGGGAAAATAAGGCTCCTCGACTCCGCGGCCGAAAAACCGATGCACCTGCTGATCCATTCCCGAATCGATCATCACGGTGCCGTCGGGATAGACCACCTGAAAAGCGGTGCGCGCCTGCACGCTCGGCTCGGCGGGAGCGCCCTTCACCGAGAAATTTTTCGTCCGCCGGCTTTCGGCGAATTTCACCACATTGATGCGCAACGCCCGCACCCCCGGAATTGTCGCCGAAACTGTCCTGATCTCGGCGATGTCCGCCGAAAAGACTTGCGCGTTTGCCGGCGCGGCGAAGCAGAGGGTGAAAAGTGCGACTGCCAGAAACGCCGTTTTCATTTCGCGGTTCGCCGCTCTCTTCAATTGATCGCAAAACAATAGAACAACCCCGCCCCGCCGGTCGCGACCAGGTTTGCCTGACTGCATCCTTGAGAAGCGTGCGCCGAGTTCCATGACGTGTTGCCGCCGCCGATTCTGTCGGAGTGACCGACCTGCGCCGAACCCATCCCGCTGCTTGTCCAATTGTTGCAGGTGTGGTCGGCATTGTCCGTATACGCCCGGCCGTCGGGCTGCGAGCCGGTCAGCATGTCGTGCGTATTCGGCATATCGCCGAATCCGTTGACCACCTGGCGTTTTTCGGTCAGCGCGGATTGCTTGAAGAGATTGCTGCCGCGCTGCGCTTGAATGAGCGTGTCGCCATGCAGCTCGGCGAGCGTCTCCGAAATCGGCTGGCCCTTGGAATTGTACCAGGGTCCCGAGCCGATGCGGTCGCGCGCGTTGACCGCGGGCTGGCCGGGTCGCGCCTGCGTGCTCAGATAGGCATGCCAGGTTTTGCCTGCGCTGCCCGCTGCCGTTGCCAGCGCCTGGCAATGCGCATCGGCGCCGGTCAAGCCGCCAAGATCGCCGCCTTTACCTGGGCCGACGCTGGTGACGAAAAAGCTCATCGGTTGCCCCTGCGCCGCGTAAGCAAAAATGGAACCGGCGAGCAACGACAGCGCGCATGACGTTAAAAGAATAATTCGTTGCTTGCGCGAGGCGGTTCGGGGGGGGGGAAAGGCTGCCATCGCTAGTTCACGGCAAAGCAGTAGTACATCCCGACGCCATGGGTGCGCGCGAGCGCGACTTGGCTGCAGCCCGCAGTGCCGTGCGCCGAATTCCACGAGCCGTTGCCGCCGCCGTTACGGTCGGACATGCCGACCTGGGCGTTCGGGCCGGTATTTTCGCGCAGACTGTCCGAGGTCCCGACACCTTCGCTCGTCCAGTTGCTGCACGTGTGATCGTTGGTATCGGTGAAGGCGCGTCCGTCGGGCATCGAGCCGGTGAGCGTCTCGTGGCGGTTGGATTCAGGATGCTCCTTCATATAGGCGACTTCCCGATCCCCCGGGACAATCTGTCCCTTTTCCGTGATGTCGCTGACCTTGGTGATGTTGTTGCCGAGACGGGCGAGTTCCAGCGTGTCGCCATGCAGATGGGCGACGTCGCGCGCGATCATCTCGCCCTTGAAGTTGTACCAGGGTCCGCTGCCGATGCGGTCACGCGCGTTCACGGCCGGCTGGCCGTTGCGGGCTTGCGTGCTGAGATAGGCGTGCCAGGTTTTGCCGCCCGCGCCCGCCGCCGTCGCCAGGGCCTGGCAGTGCGCGTCCGCGCCTGCAAGCCCGCCGAGATTGGCGCCCTTGCCCATGCCGACGCTGGTAACGAAGAAACTCATGTTCGGCGCGGCCGCCTGATTTTGCGCCAGCGCATAAAGCGAACCCGCGAGCAGCGAAAGCGCGCAAAATGCGGCAAGTGTTGGAATCCTTGACATGTCGTCTCCTCCTGCCGGCGCCGGCAAGGCACCTATATGCGTGAGTCAAAGGCTAGCAAGCGCCGCGCGCCTACTCCAGGCTATTGCGGCAACGCGAAGACATAGACGGCGTTGCTGCCGCCCTTCGTGTCCGCCTCAGGCGTCAAGCCGACCTGAACCCCGGCGACGTTGCCGCCGCCGGCCGCGATCGCGACGTATTGCCGGCCGTTGACCGAATAGGTGATGGCGCCGCCGACCGTCTGCGAGGGAAGCCGCGTCTGCCAGACGACTTGGCCGTTGTCGGCATCAAGGGCGCGCAGATAGCGGTCCATCGAGCCGTTGAACAAGAGTCCGCTGCCCGTCACCAGCAACGGCGAATAGAGCGCCACGCGGGTTTCCCAGCTCCATACCGTCCGGCCCGTCTCGACCGAGATCGCATCGATCCGGCCGACCTTGTCCTTGCCCGGCGGAAATCTGCCGACATTGGTCGTGTTGTACACGAACTCAGGAGAGGGCCCCCGGTCGGTGCGCGGAGTGATGTCGAGGCAGGAATTCGACAAGGGAATGAACATGAGGTTGGATTTGGGATTGTAGGCGCCCATCGGCCAGTCTCGGCCGCCGGTGAAGGTCGGGCACATCTGGTACGTCTTGTTGACGTCCTTGAGCACGACGTCCTCATTCACCGTGACCAAACCCTTGCCGTCGATACGAGCGACGAGGTTCTGGTCGGTGGTCTGCTTCGCCCACAGGAATTCTCCGGTCGCCGCGTCGAAGCTCCAGGCGATCCCTGTCTTGCAAGGAATGCCGGTCAGCGTTTTGCGCGGTCCGCGTCTGGCAGCAGGATTGGTCGCCAACATGCCCGCGGCATTCGCGTCGGGATTGACCGGTGTGTTGACGACCATCATTTCGAAGGTGCACTCCTGGTCCCAGTTGTCGCGCGGCAAGGTTTGATGCTTCCAGACGACTTCTCCGGTTTTTGGATGGACCGCCCAGCGCGTGTCGCTCCCGGCCATGGTGCCGCCGATCGTCCCGCGCTGCGTCTCCGAAGCGGGGCCGGCGCCGCTCGATCCGTAGTAAACGAGATCGAGATCCGGATCGTAGGTGAGATGGCCCCAAACGCCCGTCATCCAGCGTTTCTCGTATGGCGCGCCGCCCCAGGTCTCGTCTCCGGGCTGGCCGGGCTTCGGGATCATCTCGTGGCGCCACAGCTCCTCGCCGTTACGCGCATCGTGGCCGGTGACGTAGCAGCCATGGCCCGCCACTTGGCAGGTGCTGCCGGCAATCAGCATGCCGTTGGCGAGAATCGGTCCGCTCGAGTTGCTCACGGTCTTGTCGTTGCCGCGACTCATCTTGAAGACGAGCTTGCCGGTTTGCGCCTCGAGCGCGACGATGTTGTTGTCCCAGGTCGCGAAATAAATCTTGTCGCCATAGAGCGCGATTGACCGCTTGCGTGCCCCGAGCGCGTTCGGAAACGACTCGGCCGGCGGGTTCGGATAGCGATACTCCCAGATGAGTTCGCCGCTCACCGCATCGATCGCCTGGATGATGTCGGCGGGGTTACCTAAAAACATGATCCCGTTGTAAACGATGGGCGTGATCTCGTTGACCCCGGGTTCCATGGCGCGCGACCAGACCAGCTGCAGATTCTTGACGTTCGTCTTGGTTATTTGAGCGAGCGGACTGTAGCCCCAGCCCTGATAATTGCCGCGATACATCAGCCAATCTTCGGGCTTGGGCGCTCGCATGGTCGCATCGGTCAGGGGGACGAAATTCGGCACGGTTTTCTGCGTTGCCGCGGGTGCGGGCGCTTGGGCGTGCGCCGTCAGCACGAGGGCGGCGAGCACGGCGGTAGTGAGAAAGGACTCCTTGACCAGATATCTCATCGCACTCTCCTTCGGTTCGGAAAAACGATCCCCTTCACGAAACAATTCTCAGCGACGCTGTGATGTCATCAATCGCACGCGAAATCATCGGCGCCGATGGGGTGGCACAATATCGGGCCAGATGTGGCGCCGTTTCAATTCCGCGAAGAAATTGGCCATGCCCCTACCTCAGCGCGCGACACAGACATAGCATTTCCAGGAAATTCCCGGAAACGCGAGGTGATGGGCTCCGCTGTAGGGGGCGCAAAGTCAGGCGCGGGAGCTGCGCGCGTTTCGGCATTGAATCATCGAGATTTAGCGTTCCGGAGGGCTGGAAAGGGTTCCATCCCCGGCGGTTCCCTGCGCCGAAAGACTGGGTCCGCTTTTTCATAAAACGGTCATTGACTCGCTGCTGGCACTCCTCGAACCTTGTCCGCGGACCCGATCGCATGACGACGGGCGAGGGTGCGAGAGACGCATTCCGGGGAGCGAACACATGAACACCAATCGCCGCCTCTTTCTTTTGGGCGCCGCGGCTGCGGCCGGCGTGGGTTACGCCGGCGGCTTCACGCGCTCGAGCGCATGGGCCGCACCGGCTCCTGCCGGGCGCAAACTGGTCATGGTTGCAGGCAAGCGCGTCAAAGTGATCGACATCCACGGTCACTTGGTCATTCCCAAGTCCGGCGAGCTGCTTGCCGGCTCGAACGTCAAGGGCGATTACCCCATGGCTCAGATCATGGGACCCGATCGCATGGCGCGGATGGACGCGCGCGGCATCGACATGCAGGTGCTCTCGATCAACCAATTCTGGTGGTATGGCGCCGACCGCGACCTCGCCGCCAAGATCGTGCGCGTGCACGACGAGGGCGTCGCCGAATGGTGCAAGACGCATTCCGATCGCTTCGTCGGCTTGACCTCGGTTGCCTTGCAACATCCCGATCTCGCCGCCGAGCAATTGGACTATGCGGTGAAGACCCTTGGCCTGCGTGGCGCCTCCATCGGCGGCAACGTCAAGGGCGAAGCGCCCTCGAGCGAGAAATACGACCCCTTCTGGCGCAAGGCCGAGGAGCTCGGCGTACCGGTGTTCATGCATCCGACCAACGCCGACTATCTCGCGCAGGACAAGATTTTCGACGGCCGCGGCGATCTCGGCAACATTGTCGGCAATCCGTTCGAGACGGCGCTGTTCCTGACCAGGCTGATCTTCGACGGCACCTTCGACCGCTTCCCGCGGTTGAAAGTCTGCGGCGCCCATGGCGGCGGCTATCTGCCGTCCTATTTCGGCCGCACCGAAGTGACCTGCGACGTGCGGGCCAATGCGCGCTGCGCCAACAAGAAACGGCCGAACGAATATCTCAAAAACAACATCATGGCCGATTCGATGGTGTTTTCGGACGAGGGCTTGCGTCATCTCGTGGCCGAGATGGGCGCGAACCAGATCGTTTACGGCACCGACATGCCGTTCAACTGGCCCGATACGATCGACATCATCGTCAACGCCGGCTGGCTCAGCAACGCCCAAAAGGAAGCCATACTCGGCGGCAATCTCGTCTCGATGCTGAAAATCACCGCGTAAGAGGGAGGATGCGATGCGCCTCTTTGCTGGTCTCGTCTTGACGCTTGTGCTCGCCGCCGGTTCCGCTGCGGTCGCAGCGCCTGCGGCGGCTTGGACGGAATATCTCTATCTCGACAAAAACGTTGCGATTCAGTTCCCGGCACGGCCCACGGTAAGCACCGCGAATTATGAATCGCAGTTGGTCAAAGGACTCAAAGCCGACGTCTATTCGGTTGAATTCGACCGCGTGCAGTATCGTCTGACGGCGGTCGACTTGGCAGGCCATAACGAAGCGGGCGTCAATTTCGTGAACGAAGCGGCTTATAATCTGATGCGCGAGGGCGAGGTGATCTTCACCGACTTTCCGCGCGTCTATCAGGACGAGAAGTCGGTCTTCGGCGTCACGCTGGTCTTTGACCGGCCAGACGGCCGGCGCCAGCGCACCTCGCTCTATTACAATAAAGGCCGGCTCTATCTTGCCGACGCGATCGTGCTTCCGGCGCGCGGCGACAAGGACATGACCGTGCCGTCGCGCTTCGACCAGACCATTCGTTTCCCGCCCGACGGCCGCTTCGACAAGTGATTTAGAACGGCGCCAGCGGCGTCTCGGCTCTGCCGTCGCCGCAGCCGCGATTGGAACAGATCATCTTTCCGTTCGGCAGCTTGACGCTCATGAGCTGGCCGCCGCGCGAGCCGTCTTTCATCGGGCGAAAGCCGACGTCGAGCCTGTCTCCGGGGCGGAAGCTATCGCGCGACCAGCCGAGCGCGACGAGTTGCGCCACCGAACCGCCCTCAAAGGACCATTCCGTGCTGCTCCCGTTCGGCGCGGTGATCGTGACATGAAGCCAGGCATGCGGATTGACGAGCTCGAATTCCTTCAGCGTGCCGGTGAGATGATTGACCTTGCTCTGGTCGAAAATGGCGAAGGAATGATGTGCGACCGCGGGAGATGCCAAAACCGCGCCCACGGCGCCCGCAAGGATGAGTGAGTTCAGCTTCATCGCGATTCCTCCTTGAAAGGCTGTAGGGTGAAACTTACACGAATACCCGCCGATTAAGAAGCGCCCGGCCGCTTCAATCGCACTGGAGAAAATCGGATTCGCTGCAGCGGCGCGCCATGGCGGTCGCCCGATCGATGTCATCTTGGGACATCTTCTCGGCCACCTGATCGCGCCCCGCCTCCGCGCCGCCGGCGCCGATATCGGCCGCAAGACTGAACCACATATAGGCGTGCACGTAATCCCTGGGAACGCTCAGGCCTTTCTCATACATCGAGGCAAGCCCGCTTTGCGCCTCCGCCAGCCCCTGAAGCGATGCGACGCGAAGCCATTTGAAGGCCTGGTCATAATCCTGCTCGGTGCCCAGGCCTTCGAGGTAGTAGAGCCCGAGATTGGTTTGCGCTTCCACGACTCCCTTCGGCGCCGACAAGCGATACAAGCGGAATGCCTCCGCATAATTCTTCGGTACGCCGAGTCCGAGCTCGTAAAGCGTGCCGAGGCCCCACTGCGCCTGCGGATGATCTTGTGCCGCCGCATCGCGCAGCCAACGCGCCGCTTCGGTGACGTTCTGCGGCGTCCCCTCGCCGCGCACATACCTGAATCCGACGATGTACTGTGCGTTCGAATCGCCTTGTTGCGCTCGCGCAAGCCACAGCTTGAATGTAAGTGCCTCGGTGCCGGAAACCGCGGCCTCCTTTGCGGGCGCCGCAAAGCCCTTGCCGCCCGTGCCGGCGGCAAGCGCCAGGACTCCGGCGATCGCCGCACAAAGAATTTGTGTTCGCATGCCCCCGCGCCCCTTCGAAACCTATGGTAACCGGAAATTTTCCCTTCGCGAATAGAGATTGGGCGCGGAAGATGAGATCGCTCCAGCGAGGTCGTCCCATGCCGCAACACAGCGCCGGAATCCTGATGCATCGCGGCGCGGGCGAGGCCACGGAAGTCCTTCTCGTGCACCCCGGCGGTCCCTTTTGGGCCAAAAAGGACGCGGGCGCATGGTCTATCCCCAAAGGCCTCTCGGACCCCGGTGAAGACATGCTGGCCGCGGCCAAGCGCGAGTTTCAGGAAGAAACCGGCGTCCTGCCCGAAGGCGATTTCCATAGCCTCGGCAC
>WNFL01357654.1_pt9 | contig 12105 bp, 12 predicted proteins | sample 5400361 | NCBI WGS metagenome assembly WNFL01 (sample SAMN13153351, study PRJNA577476) | soil metagenome | isolation source: 40 cm soil on Douglas fir-dominated hillslope | place: USA:California | collected 2013-09-17
CCGCCGGCGACGATGACTTCGGCGCCGCCCGCTTGAATGCGCTCGGCGGCCATGGCGATGGATTGCAGGCCGGAGGAGCAGAAGCGGTTGATGGTCATGGCCGAGATTTGTTCGGGCAGTCCGGCGCGCAGGGAAGCGATGCGGGCAACGTTCATTCCTTGTTCTGCTTCCGGCATGGCGCAGCCGAGGATGACATCCTCGATTTCGTTCGGATCGAGCTGAGGGACGCGGTCGAGCGCGCCTTTGATAGCGACCGCCGCGAGTTCGTCGGGCCGGGTGGCGCGGAGAGTGCCTTTGTTGGCGCGCCCTACGGGCGTGCGAACGGAAGAGACGAGGACGACTTCACGCATAGGATGCTCCTCTATAGAACCTAGGCTCTGTTTGATTCCCGAGCATGGAGATTAAATCCCTTCAGTTTCTCAGCGTCTTGCCGGTCTTAAGGGTGAACTGAATTCTTTCCTGTGTCTTCTTTTCGCCACAGAGCGACTTGAAACCCTCGCGCTCCAGGTCGAGAAGATATTGCTCGCTCACCGGACTGCCCGGGGTGACGGTGCCGCCGCAAAGGACCTCGGCGATTTTGGTGCCAAGTTTGGCTTCGTGTTCGGTGATGAAGTCGCCCTGGCGCATGAGGTAAACGCCCATCTTCAAGGTAGCAAGCATGTTTTCGCCGGGTGCAGGGACGTCGGTGCGGGGGACTGGGGCCTGGTAGCCTGCGCGGAAGAGTTCCTGGGCGCGGGCCTTGGCGTCGGCCAGGACGCGGTCACGGTTCATGGTGATGCCGTCGGAATGGTCGAGGAAGCCCAAGCCGCGAGCTTCGGCAGCCGAGGTTGCTACTTTTGCGGTGGCGATGGTTTCGAAGGTCTTCTTCATCGCTTCGACGAGTTCGACGGTTTCGCGGCTTTCGTTCTTGGAACCACCCGGGCGGATGGAGGCCGCGCTATCCACGGCGCGCAGGAGCATTTCCTTGCAGCCACCGCCGCCGGGGAGGAGGCCGACGCCGACTTCTACCAGTCCCATGTAAAGCTCGGCGTGGGGCTGGCGGGCAGCGGCATGCAGGGAAAGCTCGCAGCCCCCACCGAGCGTAAGGCCGAAAGGCGCGGCAACAACCGGCTTGGGCGAGAACTTGATGGCCTGCGTCATGCCCTGGAATTGGCGGATAGCGAGGTCAACCTCGTCCCACTCGCCTTCCTGGATGGACATGAGCAGCAACATGAGGTTTGCGCCGACGGAGAAATTGGCAGCGTCGTTGGTGATGACGAAGGAGTCAAAGTTGTCGCCCGGACCGCCGGGTTTGAGCGTTTGCGTGATCAGGCTGAGGATGTCGCCACCGAGCGAGTTCATTTTGGAATGGAACTCGAGACAGGCGACGCCGTCGCCGAGATCGATAAGCGAGGCTCCGGCGTTCTTCTTGACTATGCCGCGGGACTTCTTAGCGACGGCTACGGACCAAACACCGGGGGCTACGTCGACAGGCTTCTGTGCGCCCGAGTTCAGCTCGAAGTAAGCTTTGCTGGAAGCGGCGCTGGCATCGTCGGCGTACCAAGAAGTCTTCCCTGAGGCCAGCAGCTTTTCAGCGTTCGCAGAGACGGGGCGGCCTTCGGTCTTCATACGCTCGACGGAGGCTTCCACTCCGGCAGCGTCCCATAATTCGAACGGACCAAGCTCCCAATTGAAGCCCAAGCGCATGGCGCGATCGATTTCGACGACGGTATCGGAGATTTCGGGAATGCGGTTGGCAGCATAGGTCCAGAGCTCGGAAAGAGCCGACCAGAGGAAGAGGCCAGCCTTGTCTGGCTTATTGCTGCTGCCGTCGAAGCCCAGCAACATCTTGACGCGAGTGCCAGTGTCCTCCACATTCTTTGCCATGTCGAGCGCGGGAAACTTGGGCTTGCTCTGCGGATGGTATTCAAGCGTTTTCCAGTCGATAGCCTGGCGAGCGTCCTCGCCACCGTCGCCGCCCTTGATCTTCTTGTAAAACCCGCCCTTGGTCTTGTCGCCGAGCCACTTTCGCTCGAGCATCTGTTTGCAGAAGTTGGGTAGTTCGAGGTCGTTGCGCTCGTCGTGGACGTTCTGCGCCATGTTGGCGACGACGTGGCCGACAATATCCAGGCCGACCATGTCGGTGAGACGGAAAGTGGCGGACTTGGGCCAGCCAACGGCCTGCCCGGTGAGGGCGTCGATTTCCTCGATGGTGAAATCCATGGCCTGCATGAGGCGCATAACGTTGAGCATGGAAAAAATGCCGATGCGGTTGCCGATGAAGTTGGGCGTGTCTTTGGCGCGAACGATGCCTTTGCCTAGACGGACATCGCAGAACTGGGCGATGGCTTCGATGGCGGATTTACTGGTTTCCGGAGTTGGAATGATCTCCAGCAGCCGCATATAACGTGGCGGGTTGAAGAAGTGCGTGCCGAACCAGTGGTGGCGGAAATCGTCCGGGAACCCTTCGGCGATCTTGGCAACTGGAAGGCCGCTAGTGTTGGTGGTGATGATGGTGCCGGGCCGGCGGTGGACATCCACCTTGCGCAGCAGGGCGCGCTTGAGGTCGAGGTTCTCGACGACGGCTTCGATAATCCAATCAGCGTCGGCAACCTTGCCGAGATCGTCGTCGAGATTGCCGATCGTCACCAGATTCGCCAGCGGGGCTTCAAAGAACGCGGCAGGCTTGGATTTGCGCGCACCCTCGAGCCCAGCGCCGGCGATCTGGCTGCGGGCCCCGGGCTTCGAATCGGGCGCAACAATATCAAGTAGTACCGTCGCAATGCCCGCGTTGGCGAGATGCGCTGCAATGCGACTGCCCATCGTTCCGGCACCGAGAACGGCAACTTTCTGGATCGGCTTCATGCGAGCCTCGTTTCCTCGAAATGGGTCTAAGGCAGTTTATCTACGGCCCAGTCGTTCTTGCCAGTGTTGAGGATTGTCAGATCAGCAAACCTGCGGCGTGTGTGGCCGGAGTCGTCGGTTTGCAGCAGAACGACGGAGAATTGATATCGATTCTGGCGCGGAGCGCGTCCCCGAGTAATTTCGAATGCTCGCGAGGACGGTCCATCGAAGAGTTTGTCAATGCCCTCTTCCGTGCTCTGCTGCTTGGCGCGGGTGGTTATTAGGGGCATGGCTGCTGCTTGGTCGTTGCTTTGCCACGCCGAAAGGAAGCGGTTGGCGACGGCGAGGGCTGCGACGTAGCCAGAGTCCGGGGGACGGGCGGGACTGCTGTGCTTCTTGGCCCCCACAGCAGGAGAGGTGGCCACGACTGCAAGAGCAATCAGGTAAATACACCGAAAAACCGGACCCAACGTTGACCTCGTTGTTGCTTGCATCTTCGCGGTTATGAGATCCATTTTGCCAACAAGAACGCCGCGCCGGCCGCTAATCCGCCGATCACAACCGTCTGCACGGCACCGCGAATTGGCGACGTACCGGTGTAGCGGCCTTTGGCAAATCCGAAAATGCCCAGCGCGGCGAGAGTGAGGACAGCGGAGAGCATCAAACCATGCGCGGTGTTGCTTGTCAGCATGTAGGGCGAAAGCGGGATGAAGCCTCCGGCAATATAAGCAAAGGCAATCGTGGAGGCGCTGGTCACGGCCCTTTTAGGATCTGGCTCTTCCAGCCCGAGTTCAAACTTCATCATGAAGTCGACCCATGCCTTCGGGTTTCGCGCCAGGCCTTCCACCACGTGCGCGGCCTCCTGCTCGGTGACTTCATAGGATTGAAAAATGCGGCTGATCTCCGCCTTTTCCTCTTCCGGAATTTCGACTACCTCTCGTTCTTCGCGGACACGCTCCATCTCGTAATGTTCGGCATCGCCACGGGCGGCAAGATATCAGCCGGCGGCAATTTCCGCCAGTCCGCCAATAACAATCAAGCGGTTGGAACTGACCGCGCCCGAGAGCCCCGCCGCCAGCGCGAAGGGAACCGTGAGTCCGTCGGACATGCCAATCACGAGGTCACGCACGAAATTGCCTGAGGTAAAGTGGTTCTCCGCATGATGGCTGGCTAAGGGCATGGGGTTGGCCTCCTGGTGATTTCAGCGGCTAGATTGCGTCTTGTGATGCCAGATACTTTTGAGCGCGGCGGACGACTTGCCGTTCCCCGCCGTAGGCCAACTTCTGCGGGGCCTCGTCGAGCAGAAGCCAAAACGCCCTTTGCACCTCTTGGCGCATGGCGTCGGTGACATCGTCGATGCGTCCCGATTGGTACAACATCAAATAAAAGCTGACGACTTTGAATACGCGGGCGCCGTCGCTCCAATTGCGGACATAAGCGTACTTGCTATCCGTGAGTTTCGCCACCAGCCGGGCGGTGATTCCAGTCTCTTCGCGGACCTCCCGTAGCGCGGCTTCAGCGGGTTTTTCGCCGGGATCGACCGTGCCCTTGGGGAGACAAAGTGTCACTTTTCGAGCACGTTTTGTCACAGATTTGGCAGGTGGATCCTCCCGGTGGTGAGGCTCAATGACCGCAATCCACCACGATCCCGCCCTGCGGCGCACCACCACACCTCCGGCGGAAAACTCACGAACCATCCTCCCAAGTTAGCAGTCCTTAAGGAGTTCGTCATCTGTGACCGGGTGGTCGGTTGGGCTCGGTGCCAGCCTCGGTACTAGCGGAGATGGAAGTATCGCATCACCGGCGGGCCGGATGGCATCCAATTTGCACGTATGGAACCCAGGTATAGTGGCTCATCGGGGAGGCGAAATCCGATGAAAGCGTTACGGCAAGTAGCACGCACAGTTCGGGCGTTCGGCCGGGAATTGGCGCGCGGTTCGGGGCTCGGTGGTCAGCAAACACCTGCCCTGGGACTGGCTCTGGGTGGCGGTTTTGCACGCGGCATTGCTCATATCGGCGTCTTGAAGGTCTTGGAAGAGGCACAAATTCCAGTGTGCTTCGTGGCAGGGACCAGTGTGGGTGCGTTGATCGGTGCGGCATACTGCGGCGGTCTTTCGGTGGCGGAGTTGGAGGAGATTGCATTTCAGGTGCGCTCCCACCACATCGCGCGATGGACTCTGTCGAGGTTTGGCTTGGCAAGCAACCAGCGCATGGCTGTTTTTCTTCACAGAATTCTCAAGAAAAAGAGTTTTGACGATCTAAAGATTCCCCTGGCTGTAACGGCCACGGATTTCGGAACCGGCGAAGGCGTGTCCTTTCGCTCTGGACCACTGATTGACGCGGTGCGCGCGAGCTGTGCGTATCCCGGAATGTTTTTGCCGGTCGAAGTCGACGGGCGGCTGTTGGTGGACGGAATGCTGGCGTATCCGGTGCCGTCGGTGCCGGTCCGCAAGATGGGCGCGCGACGAGTCCTGGCGATTAACCTCAAGGGCGGCCTGAATGGCACGGGGCCGCGGCATGTTTTCGACGTTATCGGGCAGAGCTTCAGTATCGCGCTCGAACGCAGCGCGGGAGTCTGGAGAGGAGCCAGCGATCTTGTGGTGGAGCCCGACGTGAAAGGGTTTGCGTATGACGACTTTGAGCGCGCTACGGACCTGATTCGTGCCGGTGAAGTCGCCATGCGCCAAGCCCTGCCACAAGTGCAGAGCTGGTTTGGGACGGAGCGGTCCGCTCGACGGACACAGACTTTGCCTGGCGTTGTCGGAGTTGTGCCGGAGCCCAAAGCCTCCTAAAGAGGTGTAACCCGGAAGAGCGCGGGCCGCTCAAATCCCGCGTTCGGCAATGACCGTTTCTTCTTGAATGCGCTTCCAGGCGTGCGCCACGTGCCTCTCGACCGTATTCATTTGCCCGACGCAAAGGCGCAGCGTGAGTTTCCCATCCAGTTTGGTGTGCGTCAGGTAGAGGTCCCCGCTACGGTTCAGTTGCTCCATCAGTGCTTGATTCACCGCGTCGCCGCTTCGATGACGAAAGCAGACGAGATTCAGCGGGACGGGTGCGGCCAGCTCAAAGCGCGGGTCAGCTCTGATCCAGCCGGTGAACTTGTGCGCCAGGCGCACGTGCTCGCGGATGTGGTGTTGCAAGCCCTCAATGCCGTAGTGGCGGATTACGAACCAGAGCTTGAGCGCGCGAAAGCGGCGGCCTAGAGGCACGTGCCAATCGCGATAGTCGAATACGGCGCCGGATTCACTGGCTTGGTTCTTCAAGTATTCAGGGAGCACGCTCAGGGCCTGGATGAGTGCCTTGCGATTGGGGACGTAGAACGCGCTGCAATCGAAATTCGTGAACATCCACTTGTGCGGGTTGAAGCAGTAACTGTCGGCGAATTCCAGGCCGTTCTGAATCCAGCGAAATTCCTCACACAAGGCTGCCGTGCCTGACATGGCAGCGTCCACATGCAGCCAGATGTCGTGCTCACGGCAGATAGCACCGATCTTCTCGATCGGGTCTAGGGCATTCGAGGAAGTCGTTCCCACGGTCGCACAGACGAAGCAGGGAACTAGCCCGGCGCGTTTGTCTTCACCGATAGCGCGCGCGAGTTCTTCCGGTCGCATGGCGAAATCTTGATCGACGTCGATCAAGCGCAGGTTTTCGCGGCCTAGCCCTGCGACCATCATTGCCTTCTCGATCGAGGAGTGCGCTTGCGAAGAGGTGTACGCTATGAGCTTCCCGTCGCATCCGCGCTGATTGGTGGCGAAAGCGGTGGCACGCTCCCGGCCCGCAAGAAGCGCCGCAAGTGACGCGCTCGAAGCCGTGTCCTGAATGACCCCGCCACCTGTATGGGTCGAGAGGAATTTGCCGGGTAATGCCAACATGCCCGCGAGCCAGTCCATGACCAGTGTTTCGACTTCGGTACATGCAGGACTGGTCGACCAGAGCATGCCCTGCACACCGAGGCCCGAAGAGAGCAGGTCGCCCAGAATGGACGGTCCCGAAGCATTGCTTGGAAAATACGCATAGAAATTGGGTGACTGCCAGTGCGTGATGCCGGGCAGCAGCTTTTCCACGTCTGCAAGAATTGCGTCGAAGCCTTCACCTTGCAGCGGCGCGTTCGACGGCAAAGCCGCGCGAATTTCGCCCGGCTTCACCCGGGAGAGAACCGGGAGAGTTTCCACTCGGCTGTAGTAGTTCGCGATCCAATCAATGACCGCGTGACCGTGGCGGCGAAAATCTTCCGGGCTCATGTGAAACGACTTTGGTGCGGACAAGCTGCCTCCAGGGAGTCCGCAGCACGGCGGACTGAATTGTTCATCATGCCATAAGGAAGCCAACGGTTTACCACGGGGTCACTGAGATTGAGATATGGAGAAGAACGCCATCGCATTCGCGGGGCTTTTCCGTGTCTCTGTGTCTCCGCGGTGAATCAGAACTTTAAGACAATCGTCCGAAGAAGACTTTCGTGTCGTAGTCGAGAGCGACCGCGTTGTTCACTTTGTGGCGTTCAAAGATGTCGCGTAACACGCCGCGCAGCGGTTGGGAGCGAGCATCGCCGGGGGCGGGTATGTACGAAGAAGAAAAGACCCGTCCTTCCAGCGCCGGGAAATCGAAGGTCTGCTGCATGCGGAACGTTGCCAACTCAAACCGTGCGGGTGCGAAGAACTCACTGATCGTCTCGATCGTGCGCTCATGCCGGACCTCGGCATAGTCTGTACCAAACTCGAGAAGGAGTCGTTCGTACTCCGCCAGAAACGGCGTGCTCTCCGTAAGACGTTCGTTCCAAATAAGCACAACCCAACCACCGGGCGCTAGGATCCGCAAGAACTCCTGGCGCGCGGCCTCGCGGTCGAACCAGTGAGCGGCCTGGGCGGCAGTCACAAAATCTACAATGTGGTCCTCAAGCGTAGTCCGTTCGGCTGTGCCGCCAATGCTCCGGAAGTTCGGGAATCCGGCGAGAAGTTTCTCGCCGGCCTCGCGCATCTCCGGATTGGGTTCAATACCGAGCACGGTATTGCCGTTTTCCAGAAGCATCCGCGTGAAAATGCCGGTTCCAAATCCAATATCCGCGATACGAGCCTGTGGAGTGAGACCGCAACGTTCGCGCAATAGGGTTAAGATCTCGGCCGGGTAGCCGGGTCGGTAGCGGACGTAGTTGTCGACACGATCTGAAAATCGTTGCGTTGCGTTGTGCGAGGGCACGGCTCTAGTTTAGCTCGTTGCTCGGGAGCGGGAGCATCTTCGTTAAGCTTGAGATTCACGATCTTGGGATCGGAGCCAGAGTTCCACCACGACTGTGTTGATGGAAAATCCAATCCAGAAGGCGATGCCGAAGAACTGCTTTGGCTCCAGGTGAGTGAGGCGGCTAGTGGCAAAGAAAATTCCCATCACCGGCCGCGTGGTCGCGATGCCGAGAAGAATTGCTATAGCGCGCAGCATCCATCGCCGCTTTAAGAGCCAATCACCGCGTCGCCAATACAGATAAGCGCGAACCAACGAGAACAGAAAGAGGCTATTGAAAAGGAGAACTGCCGAACGCTCGATCCATCCGCCCACGGAGTGGACGCTCATAGCGTAGGCGGTAATCCCAACGACACCGCCAAAAAAGAAAACCAGCATTTCCAGCCAAGGGGTCTTGCCCGGCGCGCGGAAAACGATTATTGGACATAACAGGACAAAAACCAGAGCAGGGAGAATGTGAGCGAGCGTCAGCGTTGCGTGCGAGGCAAATGTGGCGTCGAGAGCCGTCAACTGGGGTGGTCCGGAGTGTGGGGGAAACGCCAGGGCAAAAACCCGCCGGAGGACTACCAAAATGGCCATGACGGTACCAGCCCAAAAGCCCCAACGCAGTTGGCGTGACAGGGTTAGAGCCCCAGAGTTGCCAGCGTTTTTCTGCGCCCTAGTCATAACGTTGCCATCCCTCTAAAGCAGTTTAAATTATCACGCATCCGCTCCATCCCAGGCGAATTGCCGCGCCTCTATGCAATGACGTTGCCCGAAAGGCGCATGCAGGTACAATCTGGTTGGCGCCTTCGAAAGAGGGTGTTCTGGAAGAGTGGCAGGGGACGAATGAAGCCGTTGTCGATCGGAGAACCGGCGCCCGAGTTTGAGCTGCCAGCCGTGGTCGGCGGCGTCAAGCGCAAGTTCCGCTTGGGCAGTCAGCGAGGAAAGAGGAACGTACTTCTGGCGTTTTATCCTGTGAACTGGTCGGAAGTCTCCCGCTCCCAGCTCAGCGAGTTCCAGGCGGAGAGCGAACAATTACGCGCCCGGCAAACGCTCGCGGTCTCCGTGTGCGTCGACTCGATCATGAACACGACAGCCTGGGAGCGCGAAATTGGTCCGCTCGATTTTCCAATGTGCGCGGACTTCTGGCCGCATGGGCAGGTGTGCAGCCTATTTGGTGCATTGCGCGAGCAAGAGCCGATGCGCGGAGCGGGTGATCGCGTTACCTACCTGATCGACCGGACCGGAAAGATTGTATTTCGCCAGGTCTACGGATTGGAAGAACTTCCCGGTTTGAGAGCAGCGCTTGGTATCCTCGGTAGTCTCGCTTAGTCACTTTGCCCATGAAAACTTCGGTTGCCTTGACTCTGCTTTTTTTCTTGATCATCCCTCCCCGGTGCTTCGCGCAAAACGGCATGACCAACGGCGATTCCAATCTGCTCGGCTTTCGCGACGCCGCAGGCGAGCGGAAGATCGAAACGCAATTTCTCGCCGTCCCGGATGCAGCTCTTGCCGAGGCGCATCTTCGCTCCCTGACCCAAGCCCCGCACATCGCGGGTTCCGCCGAGGACAAGGCGACGGCGGAGTACGTCGCTAAGAAATTCCGCCAAGCTGGCCTGGAAACGGAAATTGTCGAATACCGCGTGTGGATGAACTATCCGCAGGAGATTAGCGTGGACGTCACCGCGCCTGCGAACGTGAAGATGCACGGCCCGTCTCCGGAGCAAGTGGCAAGCGACCCGTTTCAAAACGATCCCCGCATCACACCGGCATTCAACGGCATGTCGCCGTCCGGAGATGTCGAAGCCGAAGTGGTATATGCAAACTACGGCACTCCAGAGGACTTTGACCGCCTGGAGCAGGCCAAGGTCGACGTCCACGGCAAGATTATTCTGGTGCGCTACGGCAAGAGCTTTCGAGGCGTCAAGGCCTTTCTGGCGCAGGAACACGGAGCCGCAGGCGTTCTCCTCTATTCCGATCCAGCCGATGACGGCTTCAAGCACGGCGACGCGTACCCGCTGGGCCCGTGGCGTCCGGAATCCGCTGTGCAACGCGGTTCGGTCGGCTACATGTTTTTCTACCCCGGAGATCCCACCACTCCGGGCATCGCCTCAATCCCGTCGCTCCCGGATGCGAAACGTGTTCCACCCGAGAAGGCCGAGCAACTGCCCGCCATTCCCGTAACTCCCCTGTCCTACGAAGATGCGCGTCCGATCTTGGAGGGGCTGAACGGACCCCCTGCACCGCAAGAGTGGCAAGGTGCCGGGCCGTTCACCTACCACGACGGGCCTGGAGCCGTCCGGGTCAAGATTCACCTCAAGCAGGACTACCAATATCGGACCATCTGGGACGTGATTGGGCGCGTGCGCGGAAGTGAGGCGCCCGACGAATGGGTGGTGGGCGGCAACCACCGTGACGCCTGGGTCTACGGGGCCGTCGACCCCAACAGCGGCACGGCCGCTATGTTGGAGACTGTGCATGGTTTGGGGGAGCTGCTAAAAACAGGCTGGCGGCCCAAACGCAGCCTTGTCTTCGGAAGTTGGGATGCCGAAGAGGAGGGCCTTATCGGCTCGACGGAATGGGGCGAGCAACACGCCGCCGAACTGGAGCGAGCCGTGGCCTATTTGAACATGGACGCTGCTGTCTCCGGTCCAGACTTCAGCGCCTCGGCCGTGCCCAGCCTCAAGGAGTTCATCCGTCAGGTCACGCGGGATGTCGCCAGCCCCGCCGGTGGCACCGTTTACAGCGCATGGCACGACGCGAAGGCAGGAAAAAGCGTCGCTTTGCAAACCGACGCCATCGGCACCACCGGCCGGCCTCCCGTTGCTCAACTCCGCGCCGACATTCCGGTCGGCGACCTGGGCAGTGGTTCCGACTACACCGTCTTCTTGCAGCACCTGGGCGTACCCTCGACGGATGTCAGCTCCAACGGCCCGTACGGCGTCTACCACTCGGCGTTCGACGATTTCGCCTGGTTCAAGAAGTTTGGCGACCCCACTTTCCAATACGAGCAGCAAATGGCCCGGATTTTCGGCCTGGAAGCCCTGCGTTTAGCGGACTGCGACGTCCTGCCCTTCGACTACGAAGAGTACGCCCGCGAGATCTCGGTCTACGTGCGCGACGCCGCCGCTCGGGCCGATTTCCGGTTTGGGAAGGGCATTGTGCGCTTAGACGATGCGGAGAAGGCGGCCGCGCGTTTGGCTAAGGCGGGCGCGGCTATCATGAAGAAACAGCGGCAGTTACCGAAGGACGCGGCCCATCTCAATCGTAGTCTGCATAATGCGGAGCGAGCGTTTCTGCTGCCCGACGGCCTACCCGGCAGGCCCTGGTTCCGGCACGCCATCTATGCGCCCGGCAAATACACCGGTTACGCCGCTGTGGTCATTCCGGGCGTCAATGAGGCCATTGACCGCGGAGACCGAGAGCTGGCCCACCGCCAGGCTACAGTCCTCTCCGGAGCGCTGACCCGAGCGGCGGAGAGCTTGGAGAGCGGCGGCCGCTAGAGTCCCCCCAGATCGCGAGGCGCAAAACTTTGCGTAGCGCTGACTTGCCTTGCACAGAGCGTGATTTGTGGTCTTCTGGAGAGTATCCTGTATTCCCCGCCGGCGGCCTTTTGGGGTAAACTCTGTCCCACAAGGAGCAGTTTGCCATGAAGTCGTTAACCGGCTTCATGGAATATCTCCTTGTGCGGTTTCCTCCATGCCTGTTGCCCGTATATACGCGTCTCTTGTTGAGGAAGCGGAACCCATTTGCGCAGACCTGCTCGCGCGCGGCTACAACGTTGAGGTCGTGTTTCCGGACGCGGTGCTGCCGAATCCAGCGGATTTGGAACTGCGCGTCGAGCGTTGCTCGGCGGAACAGGCCATCGCCCGTGTCGGGGCGGATGCTTCGAATTCGCGGTGCGTATTTGTGACCCAGGGAAAGGGGCCCCGCCAAGAGTTGCTCCTTGTGGAGATGACTGTTCTCGCAACCGGGACGCACGGACGGCACCCCATTGCGATGCCTGAGATCGCTTTAGTGCGGAGCGGTCCCGCCGGGGTCCTGGACCAATCCGCCAAAGAGCCAGCG
>WNFL01027431.1_pt1 | contig 12102 bp, 8 predicted proteins | sample 5400361 | NCBI WGS metagenome assembly WNFL01 (sample SAMN13153351, study PRJNA577476) | soil metagenome | isolation source: 40 cm soil on Douglas fir-dominated hillslope | place: USA:California | collected 2013-09-17
GCTTCCGCGGCTAATCGGCGGCGAGAATGGCGTCGATGGTCTCGACCAGTGCATCGGTATCGACCGGCTTGGCGAACAGGGCCAAGGCGCCTGCGCGCTGCACTTGCTCTTGCAAATTCGCGTCCCCGCGGCCGGTGAACACGATCGCGGGCAAGGAGGACCCTTCCTGGCGCAGCACTTCGAGAAGTTCGAGGCCGCTCATCTCCGGCATGTGCAGATCGAGAACAAGGCAGCCTCCCTTCGATCGACTCGGGTCGGTCAGGAACGCACGCGCGGAAGCGTAGGCTTTGGTTGTCAAGCCATAGCTCTCGAGCAGGACGCTCATGGAATCGCGGACGTCGGGGTCGTCGTCCACGAGGTAGATGACGCGTTTGATTGCAGCTGGCATGGGCCGGATAGACGATCTCTTCCTGTCGGATGGTAGTTTGGCCGCTCACATTGAGACAATCCGGAGAAATACGTAGGCGGAGGCATTTGCCGACCTGCCGCCCCTCCACTTCCTAGCCCGAAAAGCCGTCGGCGGGGCCGGCTTTCCGGCTCGTCCTGGGGCGGTAAGTGCCCTATAATCGCCCCCCCCCACCTCTACCAGAATGGGAGCCAAAATGAGGACCAAGAGAACAGCCGGCCTTTGCCTGCTGAGCGTCAGCGTTACGGCATTAATGTCCGCGGCCTCGATCGGCGTCGCAGCGGCACAGCCTGCCGCTCAGGCAGTGCGCGTGGATGCGAGCGACATCGGCGGCGTCGTCACCGGCGCGAACGGCCCCGAAGCCGGCGTGTGGGTGATCGCCGAAACCAAAGACCTGCCCACGAAATACGTGAAGATCGTCGTCACCGACGATCGCGGGCGCTATCTGATCCCCGATCTCCCGAAGGCGAATTACGACGTCTTCGTCCGTGGATACGGGTTGGTCGATTCGGCGCGCGTGAAGTCTGCGCCCGGCAAGACACTCGACCTCAAAGCCGTTGCCGCGGCGAACCGTGCGGCCGCCGCGCAATATTATCCGGCGATCTATTGGTATTCGATGCTGAAGGTCCCCGATAAGGCCCTCTTCCCGGGAACCGGTCCGACCGGCAACAACATGTCTCAGTTGATGACCGATCAGGCCCTCTGGCTGCGCAACTTGAAGACGGACGGCTGCGTGGCCTGCCATCAGCTCGGCGACAAGGCAACGCGCACAATCCCGGCGCAGCTTGGCCGCTTCGACTCGGGCGCCGCGGCATGGGAACGCCGCATCCAGTCGGGACAGGCAAGTGCGGCGATGGTCGGCGCTATCGGTCGTCTCGACGCTCAGCGCGCTTTCGCGCAGTTCGGCGATTGGACGGACCGGATCGCCAAGGGCGAATTGCCCAAGGTCGATCCTCCGCGCCCGCAAGGACAGGAACGGAATATCGTCGTGACGGAATGGGATTGGTCGACGCCCAGCACCTATCTGCATGACGAGATCTCGACCGACCGGCGCAATCCGACGGTCAATCCGCACGGCATCATCTATGGCTCGCCGGAAGAGAGCTCGGACTTCATTCCGTGGCTCGATCCGGTCGACAACAAGTCCGGCTTGATCAAGTCCGAGTATCGCGATCCGAAGACCCCGACGACCAAGAACGACCCGATGTTCGGCGAGTCGCCTTATTGGGGGACCGAGGCGATCTGGGACAGCCACACCAGCATCCACAATCCGATGCTGGACGAGAAGGGCCGCCTCTGGGTGACCGCGAGAATCCGTCCGCAGGCGAATCCTGCGTTCTGCAAGGAAGGATCGAATCATCCCTCGGCGAAAGTCTTCCCGCTCGCGAGGTCCGGCCGCCAAGCGGAACTCTACGATCCGAAGACGAAGGCGATCACCACGATCGATCTGTGCTTCAGCACGCATCATCTCCAGTTCGACAAGGACGAGGTGCTGTGGTTCAGCGGCAGCGCGGGCAACCAGGCCGTCGGCTGGTTCGACGTAAAGAAGTTCGATCAAACCCACGACGAGCAGGCAAGCCAGGGCTGGTCGCCGTTCATCATCGATGTCAACGCCAACGGCAAGCGCGACGCCGGCTGGACGGAACCCAATCAGCCGGTCGATCCGAAGAAGGACAAACGCATCGTCGCCGGCTTCTATGGCGTGGCGCCGAATCCTGCGGACGGAACCGTCTGGGGCTCGGTGACGGGCTTCCCCGGCGCGCTGCTTCGCTTCGATCCGAAGACCCAGCTGACCGAGTACTACGAGACGCCTTGGAAGACCAACAAGGTGCCCGCGTCCGGTCAGGGCTTCAGCCCGCGTGGCATGGACATCACCAGCGATGGCGTTGTCTGGGCGGTGCTGGCGAGCGGACATCTCGCGAGCTTCGATCGCAGGCTGTGCAAGGGCCCGCACAACGGCCCGAGCGCGGCTGACCCGCAGAATTGCGCGGAAGGCTGGCGGCTCTACCAGATGCCTGGGCCGGAGTTCGAAAACCTGCCGAAGGGCACGGTCGGCGCCAGCGCCGAAGCGCCCTATTACAACTGGGTCGATCAGTACGACACCTTCGGGCTCGGCAAGAACATCCCGATCGCCACAGGGAACGAGTCCGATTCGCTCGCTGCCCTGGTCGGCGAGAAATGGGTCGTGCTGCGCGTGCCTTACCCAATGGGCTATTTCGCCAAGGGGATGGACGGCCGCATCGACGACGCGAGCATGGGATGGAAGGGCAAGGGCCTGTGGTCCACCTATTCCGACCGCGCCGCGACGCATATCGAAGGCGGGAAGGGCCAGACCTCCAAGGTCGTGCACTTCCAGCTGCGTCCCGATCCGCTCGCGAAGTAACGCGCGCCGGATTTTGAGTCACGACGAGGCGGAGTCCGCAACAGCGGCTCCGCCTCAGTCTTTTTCAACGGCACAGCACAAGCCCCAAGCCTTGCTCGCGCCGGCGGAACGCCGACCCCCCTGGATGTGAGAGAACTTAAGTTACGAAGATGAGCTCAAGGAAGAATCGGGCGGGCGAAACGAAAGCCGAGGAACATGTTTCCGGCCGCGCTGCTATAACCGCTCTGAGACCACTGCGAGCGGGAATTGTTGGCGTCGAAGGAGGCCAGGAACGTCAGCTGTGCAGACTTGCCCGACAAGGCGTTTGCCAGCAGGGACGAACAATCGAGCATCAGCTGATAGCGCATCGCGCTGCTCCGCTCGAGCCCGTGATAATCGAGGAAATCCGCCTCATAACCGTAATTCGTGATTCCGGCGGATAATTTCGGCCATGACGGCGCACGCCAGCTCAGGAAAAGCGACCCGTTGAGGCTGTTCTCGGCACTATTGTTCAGGAGGGCGAGATTATCGGCGGTGTACCAGGACAGGTTCCCCGACATGGACCAACGGCCGGGACTGATGTTGCCGCCGAGATCCAGCCCATGCCCGCGCCATTCGGCTTCGTTCGGCAGAGGCGTTGCCGTCTCGATGGAGGATTTCGGGTCATGCCCACCGCGGATTTTTCCGTCTGGCCAGGCGGCGTAGCCGTCAGGCTATGCTCTATCGAACCACGGCTCGTGCTGATCCAGACCGAATCGGGCAACAAGGACGAAACGCCGGGGCCGCCATTGCTGTCGTCACGCAGGCCGGCCAGCGCGACGCTCATCCCGGCCTCGACCTCGGAGGCTTTGGGCCGGTCGCCGTGTAGATCGGGCGCGAGCGCCACCGCGTCGCGGTTTGCAACAAAGAATCCAGCCCACCCCAATTTCAGATTCGAGCGAAGCTGCTGCGTCGCCTTATTCTTCGCCTGCAAGGGATCCGTCGTGTTGACCTTGATCAGGTCTTGATAGCTCCCATCGACTCGGCCGAGCGCGGCCTCGAGCGAAAGGCCATCATTACCTGAGCGCCAGAGCCAGGCGCTCAAGCGGTCCTGCTCCGAGATGCCCTTGGCTTGCAAAGAATTCGCCGCGAGCGGTGTCAGGGTCGAGGCGCGCCGGGAAGACGTGAGCGTAAAGCGGTCGCCGAAGAAGCCCGCTTTCAGATCGAACTTCTCCATCGCGCGCCGGTTGTCGCCCATCACGTCCAAAGGCTGCAGCGAAAAAAGCTCCGCGTCCGCATCGCGCTTCACGTTGGTGAAATCGCTGCGCAGGTTCAAGTTGAAGAAATAGCCGAGCTTTCCCTCGATCTCGGCATCGACGGATTTGTGCCAAGCCTCGCCGGACACCGGCGCTTGCGGGCCAGCTCCGGCAGCGGAATCCGAGCCCTTTATCGTGATCGCGTAGTTGCCGCCGCTGTTCGAGATCAGCTTGACGCCGTTGTCGCCCAGACGCTCGAAGTGAAATGCGGGCGCCGAGACCGGCGGCTTTTGGGAACAAGGGGGAGCGGCGCAGTCGTCCGCGCGAACGGCGCTGGTACCAGCTGCCATTGTCGCAAAAAGCACGGCTGAACCCAGCCATGAAACTGTGCTGGTACGCTGCAAATGCCCCACTCGACAAACACATGAAACGAGGGCGCGATCTTACGCTCGATGATCCGCGCGGCAAGGCAAACTCCCCGTGACGCTAAAATGTGATTATGGCCAAGCCAAAGCTCGTGCGGCGGCTGTTACTGCGCGACGGAGAGCGATTGCTGGTGCAGACGGAAGTAGAGGCCGAGCCGGCCGAGGAGCTCGGCGTGGGTGCCGGATTCTAGAACCTGCCCCCCGTCTAGAACGACAATTCGGTCGGCGCGACGGATGGTCGACAGGCGATGCGCGATGATGATCATCGTGCGATCGCGCAGGTTGGGATACAGCGCTTCAAGCAGCGCGCGCTCGGTCTCGATGTCGAGCGCGGCGGTCGGTTCGTCGAGGATCAGGATGGGAGCGTTGCGCAGAACAGCGCGCGCGATCGCAATGCGCTGTCTTTCGCCGCCGGACAGACCGACGCCGCGCTCGCCCAATCTCGTCTCGTATCCTTGAGGCAAGCGGCGGATGAAATTGTCGGCGCCGGAGAGGGTTGCCGCGGAGGCGACGAGCTCGAAATCCGCCTCGGGCCTGCCGAATGCGATGTTCTCCCTCACCGACAGAGGCAGGAGAAATGGGTCCTGGAGCATCAGGCCGAATTGGCGGCGGAGGTCCTCGAGCTTCCAATCGCGCAGATCGATATCATCGAGGGTAATCCTTCCCTCGTCAGGATCGAAGAGCCTGAGTGCGAGCGAGACCAGGGTCGACTTGCCCGCACCCGTGGGACCGACGATGGCGAGGGTCTCGCCCGGGCGAATAGCCAGATCCAGTTTGCGAACGCCGCCGCGGCCTTCGTCATAGGCGAAGGACACGTTCTCGAATCGAATGGCGCCTCCGGCACGTTCCGGAGTCCGCGGCATCGATCCGTGCGATGGAGGATCTTCCACCATCTCCTGCTCGGACAGAACGGCGAAAGCGCGACGCCCTTTGGCGGCCGAATGCGCAAAGGCGGCGGACAAACGGGCAAGCGTGTCGACCGGCGCATAGAGCAAACCGATATAGGTCAAGATGATGAGCAGGCTGCCGAGCTCGAGAGAGCCGCCCAGCACCTCGAAACCGCCCACTCCCAGGACGGCGGCGGTGCCGAACGCGATCGACCAGCCCACCAGGATGCCGAAGAGCCGCTCGCTTGCCGTTGCCCGCGCAAGCGCGTCGACGGAACGATCGGCGAGCAATCGAAAGCGCTTGCCCTCGACTCCCGTCCTGTCGAACGCATGCACGACCGGACGTGCGGCGAGATTGGTTTCGGCGAGCGCCATCACCTGGCCATCGAGATTCTGCTGCACCACCGTCTGCTCGATTATTTTAGGAATGAACGCGCACACAAGAACCCCAATGGGCAAAGCCGTCAGGAGCGCCAGGACCGCGATCTGCCAGCTCATCATCGCTATGATCGCGAACATCACCCCGAGCATCACGAGCGAGGTCAGCGCCGGGATGCAGATGCCGACGAACAATTCGTCGATGCATTTGCTGTCGATCGCGACGCGCCGCACCAGATCCCCGGTGGAAGAGCGCGCATGGAACGCCGGGGACAATTGCTGAAGCTTGAGGAACAGGTTCGCGCCGAGATCGTACTGCATCTCGCGCCCGATCTTGGTCGCGAGATACGCTCTCGCCATCTCGGTCAACCGAACCAAAAGGAAAAGGCAGGCCGACGCGAGCGCAAGGATTGCGAGCTGGTCATATCTGTCTGTGCCGCGAAAGAGCGCGGGCCAAAACCAGCCATCCGGATAGGGCTTCCCGCTTAAGACGTGATCGACGATCAATTTCATCGGCCAGGGAAGCGCCAGATTGAAGCCGATCGACAGAAGCGAGAGCAGCAGCACGAGGACGAGCCCGGCGCGATGACGAGCGGGAAAGCGAAGAGCGTCTTTCCACCAATCCTTCATCCAGCGAGGCTCCGTCCCAGTCGCGTCTCGACTTCGGTCAAGGACCGGAGCTCCTGAGCGACACCGTCTTGGACAAGGAGAATCCGGTCGGCCGCGCGAATCGTGCTTAAGCGATGAGCAACGATGATCGTCGTGCGATCGCGCATGAGCGTTTTCAACCCGTTCATCACCTCGCTCTCCGTCTCGACGTCGAGAGCGGATGTGGGTTCGTCGAGGATGAGTATCGGCGCGTTCTTCAGAATCGCGCGCGAGATGGCGATGAGCTGCTTCTGACCGCCGGAGAGCGTGGCGCCGCGCTCCCCGATGAGAGTGTCGAACCCTTGCGGCAAAGTGCGGATAAAGCCATGCGCCCCGCTCGCCACCGCAGCGGCGATGATCTCATCCCGGCTATAGGTTTTGGGATCGTAAGCAATGTTTTCCGCCACGCTCATGGGCATCAGGAACGGCTCCTGAAGGACCATCGCGATCTGCGATCGCAAGCTCGACAATGTCAGCAGCTTGAGATCCTGTCCGTCGACGAGCACTCTCCCCCTGGTGGGATCGAAAAAGCGCGGTATGAGGGAAACGAGCGTGCTCTTTCCGCCGCCGGTCGGCCCGACGAGCGCGACCGTCTGACCCGGCTCGATGTCGAGATCAACCCGTTGCAGGACCGACGCGCGCTCGGGGTAATCGAACCCGACGGAGTCGAACGTGATTGACCCTGCGCGCCGCGATCTCGGCTTGGTATAGGCGGCGGCATGCGGTGATTCATCGATGCCGGGCGCTTCGTCCAAAATCTCGACCACACGCCTTAAACCTGCACTCGCGGCAATGGTTTTCGCCATCGCGTTGAGGCAGGCTTCGACGGAGACATTGATCGTTTTCACATAAGCAACGAAGACGACGAGCGCGCCAAGCGAGAGCGCACCCGAGATGACGCGGAGCCCGCCGACGAACAACACGGCCGAGGTCGCGCCCGCGACCGTGAAGTTGCTCAAGGTAAGGACGGTCTGGTTCACCAGTGCGGAGCGTTTGGCGATAGCCGCACCCCTCCGGCCGAGGCCGCTGTAGATATCTTGCGTCTGACGTGCCGCGGCAAAAGTCTGGATGAGCGGGATCGCCGACAGCGTCTGCTGCACCAAAGCCATGATGTCCGAGGTCAGCCTTGCCTCTTCGCGCGAGAGGCGCCGCAGCCGGGCCGCCAGGATGTACGCAACGATGGTTGCGGCCGGGACGATGCCGAGAGCGACGAGCGTCAGTCCCGGATCGATTCCCCAGGCGATGACGCCGATCACGGCAATCGTCGCCAGATGCTGCAAGGGTACCGTCAGAAGAGCGTAGGAAATCGTGTAGAGCGACCAGCTGTCGGCAAATAGGCGATTGAGCGAATCGCCGACCGCGCGTTCGTCGTGGTGCGCAAGCGAGCGCTGCTGGAGCTTGGTGTAAAGATCGCTGGCAAGGTCGTAGACCATGCGTTGACCGGCTTTCATCCAGCCGTACGCCGAGACCGCATCGACCACGCTCATCACGCCGTAAAAGAGGAGCGTGCCGGCGGCAGCGATAAGGATCAGGAGGCCTGCAGTTTGTGTTGCGCCGACGCCGGGCAATTCCAAAGAGGTGAACCACTCGGGAGGCTTTGCCGGACCGGAAACCGCGTCTATGAGGAGCTTAAGCGGCCAAGGTAGCAAGGCGGCGAGAACGGACGCGAGCAGGCAGAGGGCGATCAGGCCGGCGAGACTTCGCCATTCGCGCAGGAAATAACGAAATGCGTGGCGATAATCGCTGCGCATTCGAGCGCTTCACTCCGCCGCATCGACGGCGGGCATTTGGTCCATGAGATCGGCCTGCGCCCATTCGTCCTGTCTTTGAGGTTCGACAAAGAAAGGCGCGCGGCTCTTGATCGCCTCGATTGCGGCGCCAAGCTGTCCCGCAGCGACGCGCCAATCGCTCTTTGCTCGCCTGCCGATAAAGAAGAGAGCGTTCACGGCGGCGATTGCCAAGAGCCACGACCCGGCTTCAACTGCGAGCAGCCCGAGCGTTGCCGCGGCGATTCCGAGACCGACGAGCAGACGCGCCGGTCTGAAGCCGATCCGGAAATGCAGGTTCTGCTTGCCGCCTGCGTGTCCCTCGATGCCCAGCAAGAGGCGCGCATTGGCTAAGAGCCCGCCGCGGACTTGCAGATCCCAACGGTCGTAATCGCCGCCACGACCGATAATCGCGCCGACCGTCTGGAGTCCTTGCTCGATGTCGCGGAGCCACTCGTCGGGCGTGCGCCATTTTTCGCTCCAGATGGTCGTGAGGAGCGTGGCGGGACGCGGCAGTGCGTTCGCGCGCGCCGGCCGCCAAGGAGTTAAGCCGTGCTTGACCCGGCCTAAAAGGCGCGCCGCCGGCTGCAGCAAGTGGAAAAAGAAGATCAACAAGAAGCTGCGTGCTCGGACGAAGAAAGAAAGCCCGCGCGCGCGCACGAGATATTTGGCTGCCGACGCACCGCGAAGAGCCTGGGTAAAAGAGATTGCCGCCATCGTGACGAAAACGGCCAGCGCCCAGCCAAGGGGCGGAAAGAGAATGCCGCCAAGGCTGAGGGCAAGCATCGCAGCGGCCAATAGCAGCCATTCCGGGGTGAGCGCGAAGCTCAAGAAATGGTTCGGCGCTGACCGGTAAAGTCCCTGATAGGGAGAAAGGCCCCAGGTGCCTTGGTAAATCCGGGGCCGCGACGAAAGAACGGGCTTGGGCAGACCGCGCCCGTAAATCTGACCGGACCAGCTCATGTGTCCGAGTGTGGAGAAGCGCCCCGGCCATTTGCGCTCGAGGAGCGCCTCGGCTTTGCCGTACCCGACCTGCTGCCGCCAGTACCGCCGCATCGTCGCGCGCCGATGGTGCCAGATCATCGCCGCTGCCGAGAAGCCGATCGTCCAGCCTTTGTCCTGCAGCCGCCAGCACACGTCGACGTCATCTCCCGCCGCGCGATAGAGCGGATCGAAGCCGCCGATCGCGGCAAGGCAGGAACGCCGGAAGGCCATGTTGCAGCCGGGAACGTGTTCCGCGAGCTCATCCGTCAAGAGCACATGGAGCGGCCCGCCAGGTGAATCGGCCACGCATTGACCGATCCGGCCATCTTCCGGCGGAACGAGATTGGGGCCGCCGATACAGGCGTGCTCGGAGCGGGAGAATGCGAGAGCGAGATATTTCAGCCAGGGCGAAGGCGGATAGGCATCATCGTCGATGTAGGCGATGAGTTCGCCGCGCGCGATCGCCAGCCCTTCGTTGCGTGCTTTCCCAAGCCCCTGGTTCGCCGTGCTGATGAGCCGGACGTCGTAATTTTTCGCAATCTCCGCCGTCCCATCCGTCGAGCCATCATCGACGACGATGACCTCGTAATTGGGATAATCGAGCCGTCGGAGGTTTTCGAGCGTATCGCGAATCGTCGCCGAACCGTTGTAGCTGCACACCACAACGGAAAATTTCGGCCACTGCCGCACCTTGCCGAACGGCATCTCCGCCATCACCGAGCGTACGCTGTGCAGCGCGACCTTCGGCTCGCGGTTTCTGGTTGTCAGCCCGAAGTCCCAATCCTCGACGTATTGACCGCCGCAATACCATTCGTCGGTCCAGCCATAGGCGAAAGCGCCCGCACAGCCCTCGCGGAAAGCCGCGCGGACCTGCCATTCGAGGCTGTGCGCCTGCGCAATCTCGCCGTTCCGCTTGCTGTCCAAGCCGATCTCCGCGAGCACCAGGGGAAGATCGCCGCTCGCGTTCTGAAGACGCTTGAGATAGGCGGAAAAATCCGCCTCCCTTTCGAGGTAGACGTTGTACGCGGCGAAATCGAGGAACGGCAATTCGAGATACGCCGTGGTCGGAAAATTCACGTAGGTCGCAAGCGCCCGCGGAAAGGTCGATTTGGCGATATCGAAAAGTTCTTTGAGGAAGCGCTCGACCGCCTTGGCTCCATGCCAGCGGACGATGGAAGCCGGGATCTCGTTGCCGAGCGTGAAGCCGAGGACACTCTCGTGATTGCCGCAGGCTTCGACCTGCTTGCGAACGCGCCGCCGGATGTCGCGCGCGCGCGCGGCATCTTCCAAGAACGTGACGTGCTGCTCCCAATCTATTCCGGCAAGAAGCTGCAAGCCGCAATCGGCGGCGGCATCGAGCACGCGCGGCGGCGGCATGGTGTAACAGCGCACGACATTGAATCCGTTCGCTGCGATGGCGCGAAAATCGGCCGCAACTTTCGCCTGTGAGGGGAATTGATCGCCGTTCTCGTCCGGCGCAAACGTTCCGTAGGTCACGCCGCGAAGATAGAACGGCTCGCCGCCCCTCGAGAGGAGCTTGCCGGCGGCGACAATCGGAATGCTCGCGGTACTCCGCAGCGGTTCCATCGCCGGCGCCAGCGGATCCACCGCCGTCGCATAGAGCGTTTCATGCTCCCGAAGAGTGCGCATAAACGCCGGCTACTCCGCCGCCAGAGGTACGCCGCTGTCTCGTTCCCAGTCGAGCCTCATGCGCCCGGCCGGCTGGCTTTCCGCCGTACCGTTCAGGACCGCGTCGAAATAATTGATCGTGCGCCGCAATCCATCGCGCAGCTTCGTCTTTGGATACCAGTCGAGCCGCGTTTTCGCGACCGTGATGTCCGGCCGTCTGCGCGTGGGATCGTCCTTGGGCAGCGGCTTGAAGACAAGTTCGGGCTGCGTACAGGTCAGATCTCGCACGGCTTCGGCGAGCTCGAGAACCGTGTACTCCTCGGGATTGCCCAGGTTCACCGGATGGCCGATATCCTCGGCGCAATCCATCAGCGCCTGCATGCCTTCGATCAGGTCATCGACGTAGCAGAACGATCGCGTTTGCGAGCCGTCGCCGTGAATGCTGATCGAGCTCCCGCTGAGCGCCTGAACGACGAAATTCGACACCACGCGTCCGTCATTGCGATGCATGCGCGGACCGTAGGTGTTGAAGATCCGGCAAATCCGTGCATCCAAGCCGTGCTGTTCGCGATAAGCGTAAACGAGCGCCTCGGCGCAGCGTTTGCCTTCGTCGTAACAGGCCCGCGGTCCGTAGGAATTCACATTTCCCCAATAAGTCTCCGTCTGCGGATGTTGTATGGGATCGCCGTAGACCTCGCTCGTCGAGGCGTGGAGAAGCTTGGCGCGGGTGCGCTTGGCCAGCCCGAGGAGATTGGTGATCCCAGCTACGCTGGTCTTGATCGTGTGGATGGGATCAAAGGCGTAATGCACCGGCGATGCCGGGCAGGCGAGATTATAGATCTCGTCGGCATGAACGTAGTAGGGCAGAACGATGTCGTGGTGGATCAGGTGAAACTTCGTTTCGCGCAGCAGATGCTCGATATTTTCGCGCGACCCGGTATGGAAATTATCCAGACAGAAGACTTCATGGCCTTGGGCAATGAGCCTGTCGCAGAGGTGTGAACCGAGGAACCCGGCGCCTCCCGCGACGAGCACGCGTTTGTATCCGTGATAGGTTCGCTGAACCCTCATCCAAACCCTCCCAACCGCGTCTCGCGACCGCACAAGGCTCGCGAGGCGGCGCTAACAAGCCCGCCACAGCCCACACGGAACGCCCATGTAAAAAATCCGATCCAAGAGATTTCAGATTGTGCATCGCAATATGGCTGCAAGAAGGCGGCGCACGGCCATTGAGGGCATGACTGAACAGCGGCTACGCTCAAAAATGTCACGCGATTCAAATGGCTTGGATGACGTTAGCGTGACTGCCACGCTTCAGCTAGGGGCAAGATGAATCTCTCGTATGCTGCATTATGCCGCAATGCAGCATCTTGACTATTGCG
>WNFL01387827.1_pt3 | contig 12102 bp, 11 predicted proteins | sample 5400361 | NCBI WGS metagenome assembly WNFL01 (sample SAMN13153351, study PRJNA577476) | soil metagenome | isolation source: 40 cm soil on Douglas fir-dominated hillslope | place: USA:California | collected 2013-09-17
CGATATCGATCGTGCCGTTCGTGACGAGCGGACTCCGGTTCGACGAATTGACCGCCTGGTAGGCGGTTTTGAGTCCCGGCATACCCAGTGCGGTCTTCACCTTGGCGACCACGAGGTTGCAAAGTTCGAGTGAAAAGCCGATCGGTTTCTGACTGTCGTCCAGGTAGGAAAAGGGCACCGAAGCCTCGCGATGACCGATCGTGATCGTGTTCGAATCCTTGATTTTCGCAAGCGTGGGGCCGAGGCTTTCGGCTGACGCCGTCGATGGACTGAACGCGAACACAAGACACAAAGTCGCGAAGCTGCCGGTGAGTTTCTTCATGGCGTTTCGTTCCTCTTCCAAAGTCCGCCTCTTGGCCGACGTGCGCGACGCCAACCTCACCTGACCGATGCGACGGCCGCATCGACCGCGTCGCCGAGACGTTCGACGATCACATCTACCTGCCCCTTGTTCACGATGAACGGCGGGCCGCCCATGGGGTAGACGAGCAGGCCGCGCGCCATCGCTTCACGCTTGATCCGCGCGTTCAGCTTCAACTCCGGAGCAAAGGGCTGCTTGGAGCCGCGGTCAGCGACCAGCTCGACAGCGCGAAGCAGACCTCGTCCGCGGATATCGCCGACGTGATGGTGGTTGGCAAACCGCTCTTCGAGCCGACGCTGGAGATGGCCGCCCATGGCCACGACGTTGGCGAGCAGGCCATCGCGACGAATGATGTTCTGCACGGCAAGTCCGGCAGCAGCAGCCATCGGATGACCCATGTAGGTATGCCCGTGCTGGAAGAATCCCGACCCTTGGGAAAACGCCTCGAAAATCTGCTTGCTGAGCAGAACGGCCCCAACCGGTTGATAGCCACCGCCCAGGCCTTTGGCGATCGTCATCAAATCCGGTGCGATGCCTTCCTGTTCGCAGGCGTGCAACGTCCCGGTGCGACCCATGCCGCACATCACTTCATCGAGAATGAGGAGCACGCCGTAGCGGTCGCAAATAGCGCGTATCCGCTCGAAATAGTCGGCAACCGGCGGCACCGCGCCTGAAGTGGCGCCGACGACGGTCTCGGCCACGAATGCGATGACCTGGTCGGGTCCAAGTTCCCGGATCTTGTCCTCGAGCGCCTGCGCCGCGCGCGCCGCGTAAGCAGCGTCACTCTCGCTCGCGTCCTGCAGGCGGTAGGCGTAGCAAGGGTCGATGTGATGGGTTTCGATCAACAGCGGACGAAACTGGGCGCGACGCCATTCGTTGCCGCCGGCTGCGAGCGCCCCCAGCGTGTTGCCATGATAGCTCTGACGCCGGGCGATGATGTGCCGGCGCTGGGTCTCGCCCTTCTCCACAAAATACTGGCGGGCCATTTTCAGAGCCGCCTCGATCGCCTCCGATCCACCGCTGACCAGATAGACATGGTCGAGGCCCGAGGGGGCCTCCTCGATCAGGCGATCGGCCAGCTTCTCGGCAATGCCCGTCGTGAAGAACCCGGTATGCGCATAGGCAATCGTATCGAGTTGCTTGTGGAGCGCCGCAAGGACGTCCGGATGGCCGTGGCCGAGACAGGAGACCGCCGCACCGCCGGACGCGTCGATGTAACTCACGCCGTTGCTGTCGAACAGTTCGATGCCTTTGCCTCCCACGGCGACCAGCATCACGGCATTCGCCGCGCGGTGAAGAATATGGGTCATGAGGATTTCTTGCCGCCCCTTGGCTTCAAATGAGTATTCAGGGCCGCCAGGTGCTCATCGGTGTGCCGAAGCCTGGCCAGAGCCTCATCACCACCGCGCCCGGCAATGACCGCTCCGAGAACCTCGGCAACGACGAAGGCCGGCGACATCGCGTGGAAGAATGACGGGCTGTCGGTCGGGACAACGATAACGTGTTGCGCAATCTGAGCCAGCGGCGCGACTTCACTGTCGGTGATAGCGACGACCTGTATGCCCTGCTCTACGGCATATTCCGCCAGTTCTATCGTCAGACGTGTATACGGCTGCACGCTTGCGACCAAAAGAACATCCCGGCTGGTGGCTCTCGCCATGGCATCGGCCCCGGTCGCTGCGACGCCGTCGATGTGGATGGACTGCTCGCCAACGAGCGAGAGCACATAGTGGAGATGCCATGCGACGCAGTGACTCGACCGCAATCCAAGGCAGTAGATCCGACGCGCTGAAGCCAGCGCTTTGGCTGCGGCGACGAGACGATCGAGACCTGCCGGTGTTGCGAGACGTTCGACCTGTCTGCCGATCGACTTCAGCATATCGGCGACTAGCGCCTTGTCGCCTTTCAGCTTCTGGCTAACGACCTGGACGCCGGCCTTGCCGGCAAATCCAAGATCACCGTCGCGCACCGCAGCCGCGTAGAGCTCGCGCACGTCGTCGTAACCGTCCATGCCGAGGTGCTTTGCAAGACGGGTCATGGTCGCGGGCTGAACACCCGCCTGACGCGCCTGCTCGCGCATCGAGAGCAGTGCCACGTCGCGAGGCCGGTCGAGTACGTACCTGGCGCCGGCCTGAAGCTGGACGGACATGGTGTCGAACGCCTCGACGATCTGCTCGGTGAGAGGGCCGTGATCCATGGCAAACCTTAGCTCCTTCTGCGGTGATTGCAACGACTGTTTCATACCATTCATAAATAATCCAGTTGGATCATTGGTCGCCAGTGTCCGGTGCAGGTCGATACGCCGATAGCGATTGCGATGAAATCCAGGTCAGACCCGCGGAGTTGCGAGGAAGCATCAATCTGAGAGCGTTTACACGCGCGCGCGATGACCTATACATTCGGTCCAAGAAAGATCGATCGTCACCAGGGAGTTGAAACATTGGCGCTACCGAAGCACGTGTTGCCGACCACCGTCGTTGGAAGTTATCCGCAGCCTGACTGGCTGGTGGATCGCGAGATGCTGTCGAGATCCGTTCCGCGGACCCGCATGACGCAGATGTGGCGAATTCCCGAAGCCTATCTCGAGCAGGCGCAGGACGATGCGACCATCGTTGCCATCCGCGACCTGGAGCGCGCCGGGATTGACATCGTGACCGACGGCGAGATTCGGCGGGAGAGCTACTCCAACCGCTTTGCGACGGCGCTGGAAGGTATCGACACCGAAAATCCTGCCATCATCACCTCGCGGTCGGGCCAGGCTACACCTGTCCCGCGTGTCGTCGGCAAAGTCAGCCGCAACGGCCCCGTCGAGTTGAGGGACATGCAATTCCTTCGTCAAAACACCGATCGCGCCGCGAAAATCACCCTGCCCGGCCCATTCACCATGAGCCAGCAGGCCAAGAACGAATTCTACAAAGACGATGAAGAGCTTGCGATGGCATTGGCGGCGGCGGTGAACGCTGAAGCGCTGGAGCTGCAGAAGGCCGGCGCCGACGTCATCCAGCTCGACGAGCCGTGGGTGCGGAACGATCCGGCGGCGGCCAAGCGCTACGCTGTCAAGGCCATCAACCGCGCTCTGCAGGGCATCACAGTGCCGACCGTCGTTCACATCTGCTTCGGCTACGCCGCAGTCGTGCCGGGCGATACCAAGCCTTCAGGCTATTCCTTTCTGGCGGAGCTTGCGGATTCCACCGCCGAGCAAATCTCGATCGAGGCCGCGCAGCCAAAACTCGATCTCGGCGTGCTCGCCGATCTGTCAGCCAAGAAAATCCTGCTCGGCGTGATTGATCTCGGCAATCCCGAAATCGAAACCGCGGCCGTGATCGCCGATCGCATTCGGCATGGCCTCAAATACGTCTCGCCAGATCGGCTGATCCCGGCGCCCGACTGCGGCATGAAATACATGCCGCGCCACATCGCCTTCGGCAAGCTCAAGGCGATGAGCGACGCGGCAGCCGTCGTCCGCAAGGAAATCAGCTGAATCTTGACGGCAGCCGTCAGGAGCCCGACGGCTGTAACGCGGCGGCGGGAATTTCGCGTGCCATCGCATCCCGCCCCGCGCGCGTGCCGGTCTGCCAGACGGCGGCGCGGCGTTCCACGAATCTGATCAGTGCGTTGAACGCGACGGCCATCACCAGCACCAGCAGCACGCCGGCGAACACATGCGCGCTTTCCAAGATGGTCCGGTAGCGCGAGATCAGATAGCCAATGCCTGCTGACGAAATCAGCATCTCCGATACGACCACACCGACGATCACCAGCGCGCCGCCGACCCGCAAGCCTGACAGCACGGTGGGAATCGCGGCGGGAATAATGACGCGGGTCACGCGCTGGCTGAGCGTCGCCCCCATGCTGCGCGCCGCGAGCAGCAATTGCGGATCGATGGTCTGAATGCCGGCGGCGGTCGCCAGCATGGTCGGCAGAAAGCCGTACACGCTTGCGAAGGCGATCTTGGATTCCGAGCCGATCCCGAGCCACACCGTGAACACCGGATAGAGAATCACCAGCGGAACCGCGTAGAGGCTGGACACCATCGGCATGATCAGCACGCGGGGCCGCGGCAGACTGCCAACGACCGCCCCCGCGAGAATTCCGCCGCCGCATGCGAACACCATGGCGACCGCAACCTCGTACAGCGTCACCATCAGCGCGTGGCCGTACTCGCCGGCGTCGCTCCAGCCGGCCTGCAGCGTCGATGACAAGGACGGCAGGAACAGTTCAGGAATGGCGCCGGTCCGTGGCAGAACTTCCCACAATAGGATGAGGAAAATAATGATGAGGCGGCGCAGGGTTGTTGACGACATTACAATGCCCTCAGGACAATTCTCTCACGCCGACTTGCGGATATGGCGCCAAATGCGGTCGCGCAAGCTTCCGAACGCGTCGCCACTCAGCATTTCAAAGGTGCGCGGGCGCGGCAGCGCGACGTCCAGCCGGTCTACGATACGGCCGGGACGCGCCGACATCACGACCACTTCGTCCGCAAGATAGACGGCTTCGGTCAGGCTATGGGTCACGAAGATGATGGTCTTGCCGGTCGCAGCCCAGATCCGTAGCAATTCGTCGCCCATGGTCATGCGGGTTTGCTCGTCGAGTGCTGCGAAGGGCTCGTCCATCAGCAATACCGGCGGATCCTGCACCAAACCGCGCGCGATCGAGACCCGCTGCTTCATGCCGCCGGAGAGTTCATGCGGATGACGTTTACCGAAGCTGTCCAGGCCCACGAGCTGCAGGGCTTCTTCCGCCTTGATGCGGCGGTCCTTCCTGGAAACGCCGCGCAGCGTCAGCGGAAATTCGACATTCTCTTCAGCCGTTAGCCACGGAAACAGGCTCGGCTCCTGGAACACCACGCCGACCCGGTTCGGGTCGGGCACGTCGATCGATGCGCCGTTGATCAAAATCGTCCCCGAGGTTTGCGGCCGTAGCCCAGCCATCATCATCAGCAGCGACGACTTTCCACAGCCGCTGGGACCGACCAGCACGACAAAACGGCCCGGTCTGACCTCGAGCGACACGTCGGACACGGCCACCACGTCCTGGCCGGACGTCTCGTAGATCTGGCCGACGCCAGCGAGCTGAACCGCGCCGGCGCGCGCCGCCGGCTTGAGCGGAGTTATGTTCGCCAATGGCTGCATCTCGTTTCCACCCACCTGACGAGTTCGTTGAATATCATGGCGATCGCGCCGATCATCAGAACCCCAGCCAGCAATTGCTTCATCTGAAAATTTTCTCCCCAGGTTGCGATCTGGTGACCGATGCCGTCGCGCGACGCGTACATTTCCGCGAGGATGACGCCGGTAAGATTGAAGATCATGGAAATCCGCAGCGCCTCCAGCAGCACCGGAAGCATGCTCGGCAGGTAAACCCGAAATGCCGTCTGCGCGGCCGTCGCGCCATAAGAGCGCGCCACCGTCAGATGTTCGACCTTCACGGATTCGACAGCCGTCGTCGTCGACATGATGACGATGAAGATGGTGGAGAAGAAGCCGAAGCCGACTTTCTCCGAGAAGCCAACCCCGAACACCAGGATGAACATCGGCAGAAAGATTGATTTCGGAATGCTGAAGGCGAAGAACAGCAGCGGTTTTACCACCTCGGCGAAGTAACGGTTCTCCGCGATCAGAAAGCCGATCAACGTTCCGATCGGCACCGCGAGAACAAAGGCGGTCGCGACTTCGCTCGCCGTCACGACAAGATCGTTTCGCACGCTCGCACGCTGCAGCAACTCGCCAAGCATGGCGAAGGTCTCGGACGCCGAGGGGAGCAGACGCGGATTGACGATCCCGGCCCGCGACAACGCTTCCCACAGCGCGAACACGGCTAAGACGATCGCGATGCGCGCCGCTTTTATTCCGAGCGTGCCGGACATCGCGCTCGCCTCAGGGCTTGGTCGCTACCGGCTTGAACCCGGTCGAGATGATATCCGGCGCCGGCACCAGATCCTTCATGCCGCCGAGTCTCGCCATATCGAGCGAAAGCTGCAGCGCCTCCGTTACGTTGGGTGCGCCCATGTTGCCGTCGGTCTCCAGCTTCAGGATCGTGTTCTCGTATTCGGCGGCTGCGATGTCGGCGGGCATCTCGTACAGTTCGGCAATCAGCTTGATCGCGGCTTCGCGGTTGTTGCGCATGAACATCACCCCGCCATACAGCGCGTTGAGCGCCTTTTGCAAGGCCTCGGGCTTCTCCCGCGCGTATTTGTCGGTCGCAATCCAACCCGACGTGAGATTCGGCGGCACCTCCTTGGCGTAATCGAGGATGGTCCGTGCCTCGCCCGATTTCGCGATCTGAAAGCTCAATGGCGAATATACCACGGCGGCCTCAACATTACCGGCGAGCAGATTCGGCACCAGGCCGCCGCCGCCCACGGGTACGCGGGTGAAATCGATCTTCTTTTCCTGAATGGTCCATAGCGCCAGCAGATCGGAGCCAGAACCCGCCGAGGTGATCGCGACCTTCTTGCCGCTCAAATCCTTGACGTTGAGCGGCGACTTTGCCAGCACCATCAACTGCCAGCCGAAATTGCCCATCGCGCCGTTGGCGACAACCTTCGACAATACACCTTTCTTGCGGCCGGCGGCCGACAGCGAAGGCGCGTCGAGAATGAGATCGGCCGCGCCCGCGGCCATTGCCTCGAACGTCTCGGCGCCGCCACGATAAATCGTAAGCTCGGCCGTAATGCCCTCCTTCTCGAACAATTTTTGGGATTTCGCCGCCTCCGCCACGGTGGTCGGCCAGTAGGTCTTGGTCGGCAATCCGATCCGGACGGTCTCTGCGTAAGATGCCGCGGGTACGCCGATCAGCGTGGTCGCGGTCAGTGCCGCCAGGATATGGCGGCGAGTTATTGTTATCATTGCGTTTCCCCTGTTGATTCAGCGGTTGCCCCGGAGTCTTCGCGCTCCTGACCCGCTTTCTCTGGATTTGACTTGAGATTTGACTTGGCTTTAGATTTATTTGGCTGGTTCCGACGGAAATTCCTCGTCATCATCGCGCGTCGATGACCGGAACACAACTGACCTGATGCCCACCGGCGTTCAGCGGCCAGGAACTCCCTCTACCTGGCAACCCCGCAGGAACAGCGCCGCACAACTGCGCACCCGCGCTTCGATCTGCGAACGCGAGGGCAGCGGCCGGCCGCCAAAGATGGTGGCGCGCCGCGGCGCGGAGGCCACCATGCCGAGCAGCATGCCGGCGGCTTCCTCGATGTCGTCGAGCGCGATCAACCCGCGCGCCTGCTGCACCCGCAGCCAGTCCGCCAGCGCCACAACCGTGCGCTGAATGCCGTTGGTATAGAACAACCCGGCGATATCGGAAAACTTGCCTGCCTCCTGCAGCACCATGCGTTGAAGCGCGACCACTTCCTCGTCAAGCGCCAGATCCGCGCAGGCCATCAGCGCCGCACACAGCGCCTGTTCGATGTCGGCCTGATCCGCGGTGTGGAGGTTGACCTCGGAAAGGAAGCGGTCGAGGCGGTCCGACAGCATGCCTTCAAACAAGGCGGCCTTGTTCGGGATCAAACGATACAGAGTCTTGGTGGAGACCCCGGCCCGACGCGCCACAGCCTCGATGCTGGTCGCGGCATAGCCGCTGCCGGCGAATTCGTGGCGCGCGGCCTCGTAAATCAGCTGGCGCGTTTCGTCGTCGGGGCGGACTTGCGGGCGGCCCCGGCAGCGCCGGTCTGTGTCGATCTCAGCCATGCTTTTACATGATGCCTGTCATTCCATTGACAGCCCCAATGTAGGTCCTATTTTGGAAAATATCAAGTTTCCTAATTTTCCCTTCGTAAGGCCCCAGGAGCGACTGCCATGACCCAAGCCGCCACCATCCCGGTTCCTGCTGCCAAGGAGCCGTTGCCGGGCGTTCGCGACAAAGACAGCAGAAACGAAGCGGCGGCTCGACCCCGCTGCGGTCGTCGTATTGGCGGGCGCCGTCAAATACGGCTGGGACTACTGGACCGTCGGCCAGTATCTGGTCTCCACCGACGATGCCTATGTGAAGGCCGACAGCACCACCGTCGCGCCGAAGGTCTCCGGATATCTGCGGGAGGTGCTGGTCGGCGACAACGAGCGCGTCAGGGCCGGCCAGGTGCTGGCGCGGGTCGATGAGCGCGATTTCAAGGTGGCGCTCGACCAGGCCAAATCCGACGTCGCCGCAGCCAATGCCGCGATCGCGAGCAAACAGGCCCAGCTTGAAGTTCAGCAGGCGGTGATCGACGCAGCAAAAGCGACGGTCGACGTCGACAAGGCGACGCTGACTTTTGCTGCGCAAGAGAACAAACGCTACACGGATCTCGCCTCGAGCGGCTACGGCAGCGTGCAGAACGCGCAGCAGGCGCAGTCGCGCATCGCCGGGGCCCAAGCCGCGATCCAGCGCGACACGGCCAACCTTGCCTCCGCCCTGAAACAGGTTGATCTGCTGAAGGCCGAGATCGCCCAGGCAAATGCGGCGCTGGCGCGAGCCACCGCCACCCAGGACCAGGCCGAACTCAATCTCGGTTACACCACCATCGTCGCGCCGATCGACGGCATCATCGGCAACCGTACGCTGCGCATCGGCCAGTTCGTGCAGGCCGGGACGCAATTGATGTCGGTGGTCCCTGTCACCGGCGCCTATGTGGTCGCGAATTTCAAGGAAACCCAGCTCACCGCGGTGCGCGAAGGCCAGCCGGTCGAAATCGCCGTCGACATGTTCCCCGGCCAGCTGGTGCACGGCCACGTCGACAGCATCGCGCCTGCCAGCGGCCAGGAATTCGCGCTGCTGCCGCCGGACAACGCTACCGGCAACTTCACCAAGGTGGTGCAGCGCATTCCGGTGAAGATCGCGCTCAGCCAGGACAACAACTCTCTCATCGAACTACGTCCGGGCATGTCGGTGATCCCGACTATCGAGACACGCTCTTCGGCGCCCGGAGGTCAGGCAGCTGCGGAGTCAAAGGTACCAAGCAACGTTTCCGGAGGATCGTGCCATGTCAAATCCCACCCTGTCGGCCTCGATAACCGCGCTCCCCTCTGGCAGCAGATCTAAGCGCGCTGAAGTGGACCCGAACCGCGCCAGCACGGCCACCTGGATCGCCGTCCTCGCGGCCATGATCGGTTCGTTCATGGCGATCCTGAACATTCAGATCACCAATGCTTCCCTGCTCAACATCGAAGGCGGCATCGGCACCGGCGTCGACAACGGTTCCTGGATCTCGACCTCGTATTTGATCGGCGAGATCGTGGTGATTCCGCTCACCGATTATCTCAGCCGGGTGTTCTCGTTCCGCCGCTACATGCTGGCGAGCGCGAGCCTGTTCGCGGCGTTCTCGGTGGCCTGCGCCTTCGCGCACGATCTGCCATCCATGATCGCGATGCGGGGCCTGCAGGGATTTGCCGGCGGCGTGCTGATTCCGATGGCGTTCACCATGGTGCTGACCAGGCTGCCAAAGCCGCAGCAGCCCATCGGGCTTGCGATCTTTGCGCTGTCCGTCACCTTTGCTCCGGCGATCGGCCCCACCATCGGCGGCTATCTCACCGAGAACTACGGCTGGCAGACCATCTTCTTCGTCAACGTGGCGCCGACCGTCGTTATGGTCACCGCGCTGTATCTGACGCTAGAGCGGCAGCCGATGCAACTTAGTCTCCTGAAGGAAGGCGACTGGACCGGCATTGCCACGATGGCGATCGGATTATCGGCCTTCCAGACCGTGCTCGAGGAGGGCAACAAGGATGACTGGTTCTCCTCGCCCTTTATCCTGCGTCTCGCCGCCATCGCGGCCGTGAGCCTGTCGCTGTTCGTCTGGATCGAGCTGACGACGGCGAAGCCGCTGATCCGGCTGCGGCTGCTGACGCGACGCAATTTCGGGTTCGGCACCATCGCGATGACGCTGGTCGGCTTTGCCCTGTTCGGCTCGGTGTACATTCTGCCGGCCTATCTCGGCCAGGCGCAGGGCTACAATGCGGAGCAGATCGGCGCCGTGCTGGCGTGGACCGGCCTGCCCCAGCTCTTGCTGATTCCGCTGGTGCCGAAGCTGATGCAGCGCTTCGACACGCGTTATATCGCCTTCACCGGGCTGATGATCTTCGCCTATAGCTGCTTCATGAATACGGCGATGTCGCTCGACTATGCCGGCGATCAGCTCTGGATTCCTAACATTGTGCGCGCCATCGGCCAAGCCATGGTGCTGACCCCGCTCACGTCGGTCATGACCGGCGACATAGCCCCGCAAGACGCCGCGGCGGCATCCGGTATCAGCAACATGTTCCGCAACCTCGGCGGCGCGATCGGTACCGCGGTGCTTGCCACCGTGATCACCAAGCGCGAACAGTTCCACTCCAACATCATCGGCCAATCGGTGACGCTCGGCCGCGAGGAAGTACGCAACCGGATTTCGCAGATGACGGACTTCTTCCTGGCCCACGGCGTGCCGGATCCGGCGGCAGCGCGTCACCAGGCCATCGTGGCGCTCGGCAACGCGGTGAAACGCCAGGCGCTGGTGATGGGTTTTAGCGACACCTTTGCGGTGATCGCGGCGGTGCTTGTGTTCGCTGCCATCGCGGTGGCGTTCACACGCCGCGCAAAAGCCGGCGGCGCTGCGGCGCATTGATCCTCCGTCCTTGGCCGGTCGCGGCTGCCACCATGACGGCCGTTCGGTTCGCCGCCACGGCGATCAATCTCGCCAATCGCGAGGGGACCGCCAGAACGATTGGCACACCTCGTAGTCGACGACGCCGCGATCGAGGCCGATGTCGCGGAGGGTCCGCTCGTCGAGGCTGGCGAGCTCGCGGCGCCCCACGCGGCGGCGACGCCACTCGCGCAGCGTCGCGACGATCAAGCCTAGGATCAGGTCCCAGCTCGCGCGCGGTGCCGCCACGCCCGGGCGACAGGGAGCCGCGGGCTCGTGCCTGGCCGATGCGGGGGTCGCACGTTGCGCCGGACCTCGGTCGCGAAGTTCGGGCGCGGTGATCGGCAGACGGCGCTCTGACAACAATATCGACATCATCGTCTCCTTTTCTTTTTCCCTGCGTTGCGGCCACCAAAAAGAAATACCGTTGTTGTTTCAGCGTGTTAGGTCATGTTTTGCCGGCCCGTGACGGCGTCGGCGATGGCTGTGCCGGTTCTACGCCGCCATACCTGCCAACCCATGTCAGGTATTTCTGCTAGGCTGTGGAAATGCGAGCGAGCCGGCTGTTGTCGATCCTGTTGCTGTTGCAAGCCCGCGGCCGGATGACGGCCGAAGCGCTGGCGAGCGAGTTCGAGGTTTCGGTTCGCACCATCTATCGTGACGTCGATCAGCTCAGCGCCGCGGACGTGCCGATCTATGCGGATCGCGGCCCGAGCGGCGGATTCCAGTTGCTCGACGGCTACCGTACCAAGCTCACGGGCCTTTCGCCCGCCGAGGCCGAGACGCTGTCGCTTGCCGGCCTGCCGGGACCCGCGGCGCAACTCGGGCTTGCCGACGTGCTCACGGCGGCCCAACTGAAGTTGAGCGCGGCATTGCCCGAACGCGCACGACGGGCGCGCGCGAATGCAGGCCGCATCGCCGCGCGGTTCCACCTCGATCCCGTTGGCTGGTTCCGCAGTGCCGATGACGCCAGGCTGCTGCCGACGATCGCCAACGCGGTGTGGAGCGAGAAGTGCCTCGACGTGCACTACCGGCGAGCCGAGGGCGCGGTCGAGCGCCGGCTGCAGCCGCTCGGCCTCGTGCTCAAGGCGGGCGTCTGGTATCTCGTCGCGCAGGTCGGCGATCAGCCGCGCACCTATCG
>WNFL01011947.1_pt1 | contig 12101 bp, 10 predicted proteins | sample 5400361 | NCBI WGS metagenome assembly WNFL01 (sample SAMN13153351, study PRJNA577476) | soil metagenome | isolation source: 40 cm soil on Douglas fir-dominated hillslope | place: USA:California | collected 2013-09-17
GGTCACGGATAACGGAAACGGGAGTCCGTCAGCGATCTGCAGCGCCTCGTCCACCACGACCGCTTCGATCACCGCGGCGTGCGCCGCCACGGTGTTCAACGGCTACGACTCCATCAAGCTCAATTCAGGGAAGCCGACATGGTTCGCGTATGTCCAGCCCACGTCCGGCTGCTACGCCAACAGCGACGCGATCCTGTCCAGTTTCGTCATGAAGTACGCTACGAGTCAGATCTCCGCGTCAGGCAAGACGAGCGTCGGAGGCGACAAGAACAGCGACGGCATCCCGGAGATCAAGGTCACCTTCTCGAAAAGTGATCTCAGGACGCTTTTCGCGGGGCTGCCCAACGGACACAACAATGTGACGGTCACGATCGAGGCGAATCTGGTGACCGGAGGAATCCTCCGAGGCACCACGCAGCTCGACGTGACGAACAACGGCAACTTCACGGCGGCGACCGTCTCCCCGAATCCGCTGAACCCCGACCCCGAGGCGATCCTGACGTTCACGACGAACCGCCAGGGTTTCATGCGGATCGATCTGTTCAATATCCAGGGCCGCCTGATGCGGCGCTTGGTCGACGAGTCGGCGCTGGCGGCGGGAATTCACGATGTGACGATCGATGGCCGCGGCGGGCACGGCGAGAAGCTGCCCTCCGGCGTCTATTACATCCGCGGCACGTCCGCGGAGGGAGAGTTCAAGGGGCTGGTCACGATCTTGAAGTAGGAGTACGCTAATTGCCGGGCCTGGGCACTAGGGCTTGGGCCCGTCCGATCCAGCCGGGATCGAAGGGCGCACGTGAAACCATCGCTCCGCCTCACCCTGTCCGCCACGCTGCTGCTGCTCAGCGTCGCCGGGCCGGCATCTGCGCAGTACATGAAGATCACCTCGGACAATCCCTCGGATCCAACCAGGTTACGATCTTCGGGCAGTACCCTCCTGACCATCACGCTCGACACGAACCACGACAAGGACGGCTCGCTCCAGACGTGCAATTCGCACACGGCCGCGAACTGCCCCGGCGCTTCCACCACGTCGCAGCCCCTCAACATGTTCAGCTACACACTGGCCTTCAAGGCCGCTGGCGGGACGGTCTCGTGGGGGACCTTCACGCCGGCCGACGAGGCGTACACCACGATCATTCCTCAGGCTCAGAGCGACCGCGAAGTCGAGATCAACATGGCTCGTCCCGTGGGCACCGTCACCGACCCGGGTCTGAGCACGATCGGGACGATCCCGATCACGGTCGTTTCCGGATCGCCAACCATCGGGCTCCAGATCGGGCCCGGAGCCCTGAACCCCTTTGGGTTCGGGACCGGATTCGGGACATTCTGTGACGGCTTCTTCTTCGCGAACACCTACGTGGCCGGGGATCCTTCCGACCCATGCGGCAACGCCACCGGGGTCGCCGGCGACTGGTTCGACTTCGATGGGGTCACGGCGGGCCCGAGCGGCACCCAGCCGCAGATCGCGGCGCCCCCCAACGCCGTCGCCGCGGAGGGAACGCCGATGACGCCGATCGAGGCAACCGCGACCGACGCGGACGCCTCGGCGACGCTGACCATCACGCAATCCGGGAAGCCGGCGGACCTCACGTTCACCACGGACCCCCCGGGCCCGAGTCCTCGCCACGCCTCGGTTTCCGGGACGCCTGGATTCGACGACGCGAATGTCCCGGACGCCGGATTGGGGTTCTACCGCATCGCCTTCACGGTCTCGGATGGCGGATTCGGAGTCGCGACTGCGGTCACGGCGCTCGTCATCTCCAACACCAACCGCACACCGATCCTAAACCCCATTCCCGACACGACGCTCTGTGACGGGGCCGTCGTGGACGTGGGCATCTCGGGATCCGACCCGGATGGGGATGCTCTGGTCTTTTCGAAGGTGGCGGGCAGTCCGTTCTTCATGACGGTGACCACGACGGGTCCTACGATCGGGAACATCCACTTGGCGCCTCCGGTTTCCACGCCGAGCGGTACCTTCACGGCGACCGTGCGCGCCGACGACGGCGGGTTCCAAGGGACCGCGGACCGGTCCTTCACGATCACGATCCCGATCTGCGATCGGGCGCCGACGCTCAATCAGCCGGCGAACATGACCGTGACGCAAGGAGCGACCGCCGACCGGACGATCACCGGCACCGATCCGTTCGGCGCGGCGCTCACCTTCAGCAAGGTGAGCGGTCCGACGTTCGTGACCGTCACGACCACGAACCCCACCACGGGGAACATCCACCTGGCGCCGGGCGCCGGGGACCTTGGGACTTACGCCGTGACGGTTCAGGCTAGCGATGGAACCCTGAACAACCAGAAGCAGCTCGTGGTCACGGTCCAGGGCTCGGGGAACCAATGCCCGACGGCCAATCCCGGAGCGTACATCGGCGTCGTTGGCGTGCCCGTGGACTTCGACGGATCGGGGTCGTCCGATCCCGATGGGAATCCGCTGTCGTACGCGTGGGACTTCGACGCGTCGAATGGGATCCAGGTGGACGCGGTCGGCGTCACGGCGAGCCACACCTACACCCTGACCGGCCTCTATCGAGTCACGCTCACGGTGACCGACAACGGGAACGGCGACGCGAGCCGTGTCTGCAGCGACCGCCAGGAAACGCCCGTGAACGTCTTGCAGGCATGCCCTGCCGCGGTCTTCAACGGATACGACACGATCCGGCTCAACTCCGGGAAACCCTTCTGGTTCGCCTTCGTCGAGTCCGCCTCCGGCTGCTACACGAACAGCGACGTGATCGTCCCCTCGTTCGTGATGAAGTACGCCGGGCGTCAAATCTCGGCCTCAGGCAAGTCGAGCGTGGGCGTCGACAAGAACGGCATCCCCGCGATCCGGGTCACCTTCTCGAAGGACGATCTGCGTACGCTGTTCAGCGGCACCGGGCTCTCGAATGGGCACAACACAGTCGTTGTCGAACTGGAAGCGGATCTCACGAACGGCGGGCGCCTGGCCGGTTCAGCGCAGCTGGACGTGGTAAACAACGGGAGCTTCACGGCGGCGACGGTCTCGCCGAACCCGCTGAATCCCGAGGCGACCCTGACCTTCGCGACGACCCGTCAGGGCGCTGTGCGGATCGATCTCTTCAACATCCAGGGACGTCTGGTACGGCGGTTGGTCGACGAGTCCGCGCTCGCGGCGGGAATTCACAACGTGACGATCGACGGACGCGGCTCGCGCGGCGAGAAGCTGCCATCGGGCGTCTATTACATCCGGGGCGTGTCTGCGGAAGGTGAGTTCAAACAGCTAATCACGATCTTGAAATAACAGGAGTTGCGCGAGGCGCACGGCGCCTCTCGCCCTATCGGGGGGCGCTCCTAAACCTGGCCGCGGCGTTTGGTGCGGAAAAAGGACTCCAGGAGCGCCCCGCATTCTTCCGCGAGGACCCCTTGCTTCACCTCGGCGCGATGGTTCAGCCTCATGTCCTGCACCACCATCGATAACGACCCGCACGCTCCCGCCTTGGGGTCCCGCGCGCCGTAGACCAGGCGCGGCAACCGGGCCAGAACGATCGCGCCGGCGCACATGTGGCAGGGCTCGAGCGTGACGTAGATCGTGCCCTCGTCCAGACGCCAGCTCTTCACCGTCTGAGCGGCGGCGCCGATGGCCAGGATCTCGGCGTGCGCGGTGGGATCCTGCGTGGTCTCGACGCGATTCCGCCCGCGGCCGACGATGCGTCCGTCCCACACCACCACGGCGCCGACGGGCACTTCCCCATCCGACGCGGCGGCGCGCGCCTCGGCCAGGGCCGCCTCCATGAAGCGTTGATCGAGGGAGGCCCCGGACTCCATCACTTGTTCGGGAATTTCTTCAGCGCGTCTCGAACGAGGTCGGAGGCCACATCGTGGACCCGCGGCGGATCGGTGCTGCCCGGGGTCTGGATCCGACCGGTCTCGTCGTACCCGATGGTGGCGCTGCTCAGGTCCATCTCGCGCGCGAGACGCTGCTCCCGCTCGTCCTTGGACCAGATCTTCTTCTTGTCGTGGATACGATAGAGCGCGAAGTGGAGCCCGATGGTCGTCGAGGACTGCCCTTCGCCGATGTTGTGGGCGCGCTTCGTCTCCCACTCGCTCACCCTCACCAGCATCACCGCGTCGGCGACCAGGAGCGAATCCATCCCGACGACCGCGGTGGAATCCAGGGTCCCGTACTTGGCCCAGTGGTCGGTCACCTTGTAGGCGCGATCCATCGCGTTCTCGTCGTCCAGCAGGCGCTCCACGTCGGCCGGCATGAGAAACACGGCGCGCGCGGGATCCACCAGCTGGAATTCGTCCCGCAGAACGTCCTCCATGATCGGGTCCGCCTCCTGCTCGCCGGTTGAGTTCACGACCGGAAGCACGGCGACGCGTAGCCCCTTGGAAGCGGGAACCGGCGCGGGCGCGGACTTCTCCGGCTCCTTGGCGGCCGGTGCCGCGGTTTCTCCTACAGCCGCAACGGGGAGAGCCAGGGAAAGGGCGAAGAGGAGGGCTAAGAGCATGGAGCGTTTCGAATGCATGAGAGACCTCGTTTCCGGCGTAACTACGTCCCTGTCATGGTCTGGGAGGAACAGGTGGCGCGCCCAGGAGGATTTGAACCCCCAACCTTCTGATCCGTAGTCAGACACTCTATCCAGTTGAGCTATGGGCGCGCACGGCCGGTTCCAGGAAACCTACGAAAATGGCGGAGAGGAGAGGATTCGAACCTCCGGAAAGGTATTACCCCTTCAACCGCTTAGCAGGCGGCTGCCTTCAGCCACTCGGCCACCTCTCCCCTACGTCTGAAAGCATGGCAGGGATTCAAGACTGTAACTTCTGGAGCCGCCGCGGTCAAGGAGCGTCCAAGCCGCGTTTTCCGAGGGAGTTCCGGCGTTCTTCACGGGCCGATGGCGTACCCGGCCGCGCGGGCTCCACGTGGATCGTCAGCTCCACGATGCTGGGAAATGCGGCCCGGACCGCCTCCTTCACCTCGTGGGAGATCTCGTGGCCCCGGAAGACGGTCATCTTGGGGTCCACCTCGAGGTGCATGTCCGCCACGTAGTAGAGGCCCATCTTCCGCATCAGGAGCTTCTCCACGCGATGGACGCCTTCGTGGCTCTCGGCCACCTCGGTGGCGCGGGCGACAAGGTCCGGCTCGGGGCTCCGATCCATGAGCTCCTCGGTGGCGGGACGGAGGAGCCTGAATCCAGTGAAGAGGATCACACCGCTCGCGAAAAGCGCGGCCCAGTCGTCGGCGGCCTCGTAGCCCCTTCCGCCGATGATCGCGACGGCGATGCCTACCGCGGCCGCGGCCGAGGTGATGGCGTCGGACCGATGGTGCCAGGCGTCGGTGTGCACCGCCGCGCTCCCGATCTTCTCTCCGATGCGGTGCATGCGCCGGAAGAGCCCTTCCTTGATGGTGATGACCACGAGCAGCACGACCAGCGTGAACGCGGCGGGGCCCTCGCGCGGCGAGCGGATCTCATGGATGGACTGGATCGCGATCCCCACGCCGGCCATGAGGAGCATCACGGCGACCAGCGCCGCAGCGATCGGCTCCGCCTTGCCGTGTCCGTAGGGATGCTCGGGATCGGGCGGGCGCGAGGCGATCTGGAGCCCGCGCCAGACGATGAGCGATCCGAACACGTCGCCCAGGGATTCGATGGAGTCCGCGATCAAAGCGTGGGAGCTCCCGAGGATGCCCGCCGCGAGCTTCCCCAGCGCGAGGAGCAGGTTCACGACCATGCCCACCATGCTGGCGCGCATGCCGCGGCCGTAGCGCTCGAGTGGAATTCCCTGATGCTGCACGTTCACGAGCAGAGCCTCTTCCGGAGAAGATCGTGCTTCGAATCCACGCTCATCCCGGCGCGCCGGTAGAGCCCGATCGCGCTCTCGTTCTCGGCGTCCACGCCCAGCGCCACGCGGAGCTGGCTCCGGTCGCGGAAGCACTGGAAGGAATGGAGGAGGAGCGCGCTTCCCAATCCCCTGCCGCGCCAGGACGCGCGAACCCCCAGCTCCCGGATGAAGCCGATGTCGCCGTGGTCGTACGCGGTGAGCGCTCCGGCCACCCGATCGCCTTCCCGGGCCAGCAGGAAGAGCGAGGGATCGAATTTCTCGTGATGGGTGCGGAGCGACCACCACTCCTCGAACGGCCGCGGCGTGTGGCGGAAATGCTCCGCGAAGGAGTCCTCGAGCGCCGCGTGGATGTCTCGATCCTCCTGCCCGATGCGGAGCGGCCGGATCTCGATGCCGGGGGGAAGGGACGGCTTCTTAGGCGGCGCCGAGCCCAGGTCGATCAGCATCCGGAAGAAGGAGCGCACGCTCGCATACCCGGAGCGCTCGAGCAGATCGCGCATCTCAACCTCGACCTCCGCCGTGAAGAAACACAGATCCACGGCGGCGCCCTTGGTCTTCTCGAGCGTTCGCGCTTCGATGCACTCCAAGAGTGGCGGGGCGAGCGAGGGAATCGAGTTCGTAGTCGCGCCCTTCGGCGCGCGCGCTCACGTACGCGAACGCGCGGAGCGTTCCCTCCTTGGTCTCAACGAGCCACGCGTCGCGCGCGAGGTCGAACCCGGGCGCCGTCCACTCGGCCCGGACGTCGTCGATGTCCGTGTCCGGCGCGCCAAAGATCACGACGTCGCAGGCGCGCAGGAGCTCGGTGACCGCCTCGGCGTCCGCTTCGCGCGGCGCGCGGATCGTGGTGATCATGGGAGAGACCGTCAGGATGGGAACCTCCGTGGAACGGAACCGGCGGGATGCGTCAGGAATTCGGGATTCTACTTCAGATCAGGGCTCGAAGCACTGAAGGGTGAGGTCTGGATCCCCCGAGGGATCCAGAACCGCCTTCTCGGTGGTCCCGTTGCATTCGAAGAGAACGATGCGGAAATCGTAGCAACCCATCGGGAGACCGGACACGGTGAAGGAGCCGAGATCCCCGGTCCGGCTATCCGTGATGGTGTAGCAGGTCGATTGCCCCTGGAACGTCCATGCGGTGTCGCCGAACGCGCGGTAGTAGATCTTGGCGAAGACCGACCGCGCGCACGCCGTCGGGCTGACGTCCGCGTTCCAGCGGAGTCTCGCGGATTCCTGGAACCCGTTCCCGAGCGGAGGCGGATTCACATCCTTGCGGGTGTCCCACAAGGCGCTGACCACCGAATAGCTCGGATTGGGGCACGGATCCTGAGCTGTGATGTACCCGGCCTTCGTATTCGTGTCGCTCCCGCATGCGTTGGTCGTGGTCAGGGACACGTTGTACGTCCCCGGGTTCGCGTAGATGTGGCTCGGGCTCTGCAACGTGCTGGTCGCGCCGTCTCCGAACGTCCACGACCAGCCGGTCGGGGTCCCTGTGCTGTGATCCGTGAAGGTCACGGTGAGCGGCGCCAGTCCCGTCGTGGGCGCGCCCGTGAAATCGGCGGCGGGCGTGGCGCAGGGCGTGATGTAGCTCGTCTTGGTGTTGGTGTTCTGCCCGTCCTGGGTCGTGACCGTCAGCGCCACGGTGTAGCTCCCCGGCGACGCGTACGTGTGCGCCGGGTTCGCCGCCGTCGACGTGCCGCCATCGCCAAAGGTCCACGACCAGCCCGAGATCGGGGACGTGCCGGGCACCGACTGATCCGTGAACTGTACGTCCAACGGCGCAGCTCCGGTGCGGGGCGTGCCCGAGAACTGCGCGGTCGGCCCCACGGGCGTCGGCCGAGCCGTGACGTATCCCGTCTTGGTGTTCGTGTTGGATCCAGCCGAGGTGGTCACCGTGAGCGCGACCGTGTAGGTCCCCGCGGTCGTGTACGTGTGGCTGGGATTCTGCACCGTGCTGGCGGCTCCGTCGCCGAACGTCCAGGAGCGGGACGTGATCGCGGCGCTTCCCGGCGCGGACTGATCCGTGAAATCCACCGTGAGCGGAATCACGCCGTCCGTGGGCGTTCCCGAGAACTGCGCGGTGGGCGGCACGGGCGCCGGCGAAACCACGATGTAGTTGGTCTTCGTGCCGGTGTCGGTTCCGACCGAGGTTGTGACCGAGAGGGCCACGGTGTACTGGCCGTTCGCGTTGAACGTGTGGCTGGGATTCTGCAACGTGGACGTGCCGCCGTCCCCGAAATCCCACGACCATCCCGTGATCGGCGAGCTGCCCGCGCTCGACTGGTCGGTGAAGCTCACCATCAAAGGCGGGCTCCCGGCCGTCGGACTGGCCGTGAAGGCGGCGTTCGGGGGCGTGCTCCCGGGGCCGTTCCCCACCACGATGTAGTCGTCGCGCGTGCGCCTATCGGTCCCGTCCGCGGTGGTCACCCTCAGCGAGACGCTGTACGTGCCCGGACTGCCGTAGAGATGCGTCGTGCTGTTCGCCGTGCTGGTGGTGCCGTCCCCGAAGTCCCACAGGACCGACGTGATCGCGGAGCTGCCGCTCGTGGACTGGTTGGTGAAGTCCACGTCGAGGGGAATGTTCCCGGCGGTCGGGGCCGCCACGAAATTGGCGACGGGCCCGACCTTCGGGGCGGTCGGCGAGTCCTTCTTGGAGCATCCGAAGGGAACCAGAAGGGCGACGACCGCGAGGAGGAAAAGCTCCAGCGGAGCGCGACGGGAACGCATAGGACCCTTGATTTTACCGTATTCCCGGGAGGAAGTGGGTCAAACCTGGCCCGACCGGACCTCGCGGTTGTGGTCGATCCAGAAGGCCCAGGGCACGAAGATCCACCCGACGATCCCGGTATAGGCAACCACGGTCATGTTCGGCGGCGCGGGCGAGTGGAGGAACGCGGAGTAGAGCATCGCCAGGACGATGAGGTAGGCCCAGAGCGCGGCCTTCCCGATCATGTTCCTGGGGCGGGTCAGCATCGCGTAGAGGGACACCGCCACCACGAACATGAAGCCCTCCACCAGAACGGTGACGCTGGGGTGGGTCCAGAGCCCCAGACCCACCGTGGGCCCGCCCGGCCAGAGCGGCAAGTCGGCCAGGTGGGTCACGTAGTCCAGCACCCAGTGGCTCAGCACGAGAGCCCCCGCCACCAGAGCGCCCGTCCGGTACTTGGTCCGGGCGGCGTAGACCGTAGCGAAGAGGACCGCCCAGACCAGGGTCATGAGGAGGCTGTGCGTGAAGGGGTAGCTCGTGAAATTCAGCGTCAGGAAGGGGTTCGCGTTCGGCTGGACCTCGGCGCGCTCGAGCCCCAGGAGGAGGCTCAGCGGCCAGAGCGCGTCCAGCCAGAGGGCGGCCAGGGTCAGGGTTCCGAGCGAGGTCCGGGGGGCCACCCGCTTGGCGGCGATTCCAACGGCGAAATGTCCCAGGAACACGGTTCCCTCCTAGGGCTGAGCGCGGCCGGGGATCGCCGATCCGGGCGTGCCCTGCGCCTGCGCGATGTACGCCGCTACTTGTTGACGCAGCACCGGAAGCGCCACCGCGCCGTTCCGGAGCACCGCGTCGTGGAACTCCTTGATGTTGAATCGAGCGCCGAGCTTCTGCCTGGCCTCGTCCCGCAGGGCCAGGATCTCCCGCTGGCCCAGCTTGTACGCCACGGCCTGCCCCGGCCACGTGATGTAGCGGTCCACCTCGTTCACGATGTTGTTCTCGGCCAGGCAGCTGTTCTCGATCATGTAGTCGATCGCCTGCTGCCGCGACCAGCCCATGGCGTGGATTCCCGTGTCCACCACCAGCCGGCACGCGCGCCAGGCGTCGAAGGAGAGCATCCCGAGCCGGTCCACGTCGCTCGTATAGAGCCCCATCTCGTCGGCGAGGCGCTCGGCGTAGAGGCCCCATCCTTCCACGAAGGCCGTCACGCCCTGATGCTTCCGGAACTCGGGAATGCCCTTCAGCTCCTGGGCGATCGCGATCTGGAGGTGATGCCCCGGGATGGATTCGTGGTACGCGAGCGCCTCCGCCTCGTAGCGGGGCCGCGTCTCCGGGAGGTACGTGTTGATCATGTACGTCCCGGGCCGCTTGCCGTCGGCCGAAGGCTGCCGGTAGTAGGCCACGGTCGAGTACGGCGCCTCGTTCATGCCCATCACCATGACCTCGCAGCTGGCCCGGGGCTGGAGGCCGAACCACTCGGGTATCTTGGCCTTCGCCCGCGCCAGGGTCTCCCGTGCCTTCGCTTCCACCTCGGCCGAGGTCTTGAAATGCATCGCCGGATCGGTGCGGAGGCGGCGCTGGATCTCGGCGACGTCCGAGGTGCCGAAGACCTTCTGCCCCAGCTCCGCCAGATCCTTCCGGAACTTCGCGACCTCCTGGAGCCCCAGCGCGTGGATCTCCTCGGGCGGCATGTCGAGCGAGGTGTGCACGCGGATCATGCGCTTGTAGCACTCGACCCCGCCCGGGAGGCTGGCCAGCCCCGCCTTCTCCTGGGAGCGCGCTTTAGGCAAGATTTCCTTCTCGAGGAACGCGCGATACCGCTCGAGCCCGGGGACGAGCGAGGTGTGGATGGCGTCGGCCAGGCCGTCCACGAAGTGCTTCCGGTCGGCGTCGCTCCATCCGGGATGCGCCGCGAGCGCGGGCTGCCAGATGCCCAGCTTCTCGACCGGTGTTGCGTTGAGGCTGGTCAGCTGGGCCAGGGTCTTCGTGACGGCGTCACGCGCCGCGACCTTTCCCTGCGCCTTCCCCACCCTCAGATTGGCGATGGTATCGTCCAGGTAGGGGCCCATGAGCTTCGTCCGCTTGACGTAGTTCTCCCCGTCCATCGGCGTTTCGATATTCGTGTACTGGTACAGGTTCATGAACTCGTTCTGCGGCCCGCCCAGGGGATCCACCGTCCACTCCTCGAATTCACAGGAGAGCGCCGCCAGCTGATCCTGCACCTCGGTCAGGAGCGCCGTGCGCGTGAGACGGTCCTCGGGGTCGAGCCCCGCTTCGGGGATCGCTTGCGCCTGGTTGAGGACGCCTTCCAGCCGCTTCCGATCCTGCGCGATGCCTTTCGGCGTGATGTCGTCCAGGCGGTCGTCGTAGCGCTTGTCGCCGATGCTCGTGGCGGTGGTGGGACTGGCCTTCAGCTCGCCCTGCCAGAATTCGTCGCACAGCTTCGCCAGCGTGTCGTTGGCTGCCGCGGAGTCCCGGGGCGCGAGGAGGATGAGGAGGGGCAGGAGGGCGAGGCAGGGCAGCAGGCGGGCGATCATCGGGCGTCTCCCTGGTTTCGGTCCTTCGTGTCTCGGCTCGGGGGATGCGCGCCGGATGGTACCCCAAACCTTGACGCCGCGACACGTCGCGTGTTCTGCTTCCCCCGGATGGATCCTCGCCCCCGGATGAGACCCCTCGTGCTCCTGGCCCTGCTTCTTCTGTCGAGCCCCGTCGCGGCCGCTCCCGTGCCCGTCCCCGGAACGCAGGTAAAGGTAGATCCCCCAGCCGGGTTCACCCTCATGGAGCGCTTTCCCGGCTTCGAGAACCGCGCCAAGACGGCCTCGATCATGGTCTCCGAGCTTCCCGGCTCGGCCTCGGAAGTGCGCCGCGGCATGACCCGGGAGAACCTGGCCGCCCGCGGCATGACGCTCCTCTCCTCCCAGACGGTGCGCGCGAACGGCCAGAGCGCGCTGCTCCTGCACGTCAGCCAGCGCGCCGCGGGGATGGAGTTCCTCAAGTGGATGCTGGTGGCCGGGAACGAAAAGAAGAGCGTCATGGTCGTGGGCTCCTTCCCCAAGGCTTCGGCCGCGCTCAGCCTGCCGATCAAGCAGGCGGTGCTCTCGGCGACCTGGTCCGCTTCCGAGACCGCGGCCACTTTCGCGGGCCTGACGTTCCGCGTGGACCCCGCCCCGCACCTCAAGCTGGCGGGCCGCGTGGGGAACCTCGTCATGTTCTCCGAGTCGGGCAGGGTCCAGCCCTCCGATTCCACCCAGGCGATGCTCATCATCGGGAGCTCCTTCGCGGAGGTGACGATCACGGACGTGGAGGCCTTCGCGCGGGCGCGCGCGGCCAAGACCACGCGCATCGGTCCCCTGCGGAACGTCCAGGGTCGCACGGTGACGACGGATGGTCTGATGGGGTACGAGCTGGTCGCGCGGACGAACGATCTGCAGAGCGGGAAGGAGCTTCGGATGTACCAGCTGATCCTGGCGGACCGGACGACCTACTACCTGGCGCAGGGATTCGTGACGCCCGAGCGGGCGCCGGTGGTGCTGCCTCAGTTCCGCCTGGTTACGGGGTCGTTCCGGAGAGTTCCGGCGACGAGGTAGCG
>WNFL01046305.1_pt1 | contig 12099 bp, 11 predicted proteins | sample 5400361 | NCBI WGS metagenome assembly WNFL01 (sample SAMN13153351, study PRJNA577476) | soil metagenome | isolation source: 40 cm soil on Douglas fir-dominated hillslope | place: USA:California | collected 2013-09-17
CGTCGGCGTGAACCGGTGCGTCGACTCCGAAGCTCGACACGCGCGCGCCCGCCGGGGCGAGCGACATCACGGCCGCATCCATCCGATTCAGCACCGCGATCGTGCCGCGCGCCAGAATGCGCGCCTTGGCCTGCGCGTAGTGCGTCATCGAGTCGTGCCAGTCCAGGTGATCCTCGGTCAGGTTCAGGATCGCCGCCGCATCGCAGGCCAGAGTCGCCGTGGTCTCGAGCTGGAAGCTGGACAGCTCCAGCACCCACACGTCCGGCAGCCGATCGGCGTCAAGCCTCGAGGCCAGCACGTCCAGTGCGCAAGGCGCGATGTTGCCGGCCACCGCCACGTCGCGCCCACCGGCCCGCGCCATCTTCCCGGCCAGGCTGGTCGTGGTCGTCTTGCCGTTGGTGCCGGTGACGCCGATCAGCCGCGGCTGGTAGCCGCGCTCCTGTCGCAGGCGTGCCAGCGCCTGGGCGAACAGCTCGATCTCGCCGGCGAGCGGCACGCGCGCGCGCCGGGCGGCGTCGACCAGCGGCGCGGCCGGCGGACGGCGCGGCGCAAGCCCGGGGCTGATCGCCAGCAGCTCGACGCCCTCCAGCGCCGACGTCTCGAGCGCGCCGGTGCGAAGCTCGGCCTCGGGCAGCTCCCGGCGCAGCGCGGAGCCCATCCCGCACCTGCCAGCCCTCGCGCGCCAGCCAGCGCGCCATCGCGAGGCCGCTGTGGCCGAGCCCCAGCACCAGCGCCCGTTTCATCGCCGCCTCATCGGATCTTCAACGTCGACAGGCCGATCAGCACCAGAATCATCGTGATGATCCAGAACCGCACCACGACCTGGTTCTCCTTCCAGCCCGACAACTCGAAGTGGTGGTGCAGCGGCGCCATCCGGAAGATGCGCCGGCCGCCGGTCCATCGGAAGTAGATCACCTGCATCATCACCGACACCGTCTCGGCGACGAACACGCCGCCCATGATGAACAGCACGATCTCCTGCCGCGTGATCACCGCGATCGTGCCCAGCACCGCGCCCAGCGCGAGCGCGCCCACGTCACCCATGAAGACCTCGGCCGGGTAAGCGTTGAACCACAGGAACGCCAGACCCGCTCCGGCTATCGCGCCGCACACGATCGCCAGCTCGCCGGCGCCGGGTATGTGAGGAAACAGCAGATAACGGGCCCAGTCGGCTCGCCCCACCACGTACGCGAAAACCCCGAGCGCGCTGCCGATCATCACGGTCGGCATGATCGCCAGCCCGTCGAGCCCGTCGGTCAGATTCACCGCATTGCTGGCGCCGACGATCACCAGGTAGGACAGCGCGGCGAACCCGACAACCCCCATCGGATAAGCGACATTCTTGAAAAACGGAACGATCAGGTCCGCGCGCGGCGGCAGCCTGGTGACGAACCCGTTGGCCATCCATTCCAGCAGCAGCGCCCACATGCGCGAGGTCGATGGCGCTGCGATGGCCAGGGTCAGATAGATGGCGGCGGTCAACCCCACCACGGTCTGCCACAGGAACTTCTCGCGCGCCGGCATTCCCTTCGAATCGCGCTTGACCACCTTGCGATAGTCGTCGACCCATCCGATCCAGCCAAACCCGAACATCACCAGCAGCACGACCCAGATGAAGCGGTTCGACAGGTCGGCCCACAGCACCGTGGTCACCACGATCGAGATCAGGATCAGTGCGCCGCCCATGGTCGGCGTTCCCGACTTCTCCAGGTGCGTCTGCGGACCGTCCGTTCGCACCGATTGGCCGATCTTCATGTCGGTCAGCCACCGTATCACCGCGGGGCCGGCCACCAGGCCGATCAGCAAGGCGGTACCCGTCGCGAGTACTGCGCGCAGCGTCAAGTAAGTGAACACGTTGAAGGCGCGCACGTCCTGCGACAGCCACTGGAACAGCTCAAGCAACATGATCAATGTCCATCCGCGCCGCCGTTTGCGATTGCCCGTACCACGCGCTCCATCCGCATGAAGCGCGAGCCCTTCACCAGCACGGCGCCGCCCGCGGTCAGGTACGGCCGCACGGCCCCGATCAGCGATTCGACGTCGTCGAAGTGCCGGGCGCCGGCTCCAAAAGCGGCCACCGCCTCGCGCGACAGCGGGCCGCAGGCCAGCAGCGTTCCGATGCCGCGCTCCTTCGCGTAGGCCCCGATTTCGCGGTGGAAGGCCGGCCCCTGCAGACCCACCTCGCCCATGTCACCCAGCACCAGCACGCGCGGCTCCGCCTCGGCCGCCAGCACGTCGATGGCGGCGCGCACCGAATCCGGGTTGGCGTTGTAGCTGTCATCGATCACGACCGTGCCGTGTGCGGTGCCCAGGCGGGCGCCGCGCCCGGCCACGGCGCGAAACGCAGCCAGCCCCGCCCCGATCGCCTGCGGCGCAAGTCCCAGGCCCAGGCAGCAGGCCGCCGCCGCCAGCGCGTTGTGCACGTTGTGCGCACCGGCCACTGCCAGCGACGTTTCGATCGGACCGGCCGGGGTCCAGATTCGAAGCTCGCTGCCGTCTGCGCGGGCCACGGCGGTCGCCGTGATCGGGGCCTCCCCGTCGATCGCGAAATCGATGACCCGGCGCAGGCCCGCCAGATCCCGCCAGATCGAGGCGCACCGATCGTCGGCCGGAAACACCGCGATGCCCTCCGGTGGGAGCGAGGCCAGCACGGCGCCGTTCTCGCGCGCGGTCGCTTCCGGCGACTGCAGGAATTCCTGGTGTTCGCGCTGGGCGTTGTTCACCACCGCCAGCGTCGGCCGCGCCATCTGCGCCAGCTCGGCGATCTCGCCGGCGCGGTTCATCCCGAGCTCGAATACGGCGGCCCGGTGGTGGGCCGCCAGCTCGAACAGCATCAGCGGCAGGCCGATGTCGTTGTTCAGGTTGCCGCGGGTGGCGAGCCAGGCCTTGCGGCCGCCTCGCTCTCCGTAGGCCTGTGCAAAGATCGAGCCGATCATCTGGGTCAGGGTCGTCTTGCCGTTGCTTCCGGTAACCGCGACCACCGGCAGCGAAAAGCCGGAACGCCAGTGGGCCGCGGCCCGGCCCAGCGCGCGCCGCGCATCCGGAACCCGCAGCTGGGGCAGGTCGACCGGCACCGCGTGCTCCACCATCAGCGCGGCCGCGCCGCGCTGGCGCGCCTGCTGCACGTAGTCGTGGCCGTCGAAGCGCGGGCCGCGCAGCGCGACGAACAGGGCGCCGGCGCTCAGAGTGCGCGAATCGGTACTGACCGATTCGATCCGCGTGCCGGCGCTGTCGGTTGCCGCGCCCTCGATCGCGCGCGCCAGTTCCCCGAGCGTGATCATGATGCCTGCCCCGGCGCCAGGCCGGCGCGCCGCCGCAGCGCCGCGCTGGCGCATTCCAGGTCCGAGAACGCGAGGCGCCGGCCAGCCACCTCCTGGTACTGCTCGTGCCCCTTGCCGGCGATCAGCACGACGTCGGCCGCAGCGGCCTGCAGTACGGTGCGGTCGATCGCCAGGGCCCGGTCTTCGTCCTGGCTCAGACGCGCGCCGGCCTCGCCCGCTCCTGCGATGATCTGGCCGATGATCCGTCCCGGATCCTCGCCACGCGGGTTGTCGCTGGTGACCACGATCCGGTCGGCGCCGCGCGCGGCCGCCGCGCCCATTTGTGGCCGCTTGCCCGGATCCCGATCGCCACCGGCACCGAACACGATCCACAAGCGGCCCGCCCGCGCCTGCGCCACCGGCCGCAGCGTGGCCAGCACCTGCTCGATCGCATCGGGCGTGTGGGCGTAGTCGATCAGCACCAGGGGCAGGTCCTGGCCGGCTGGCCCGGCTTCCTCGATATCGACCCGTTGCAGCCGGCCCGGAGGCGGACGCAAGCGCTGCAGCGCGCGGGCCGCATCCTGCGCGTCGACACCGGCCGCCAGCGCGATGCCGAGGACTCCGAGCACGTTGGACACGTTGAAGCGCCCGATCACCGGCGCGCGCAGCGGCACGGTGCGCGCCGGCGCGCCGACCCGCTGCAGCCGCGCGTCGAACTGGATGTCGTCCATGCCCAGCCGGATCGACTCAGCGCTCAGGTCGATGTCCACCGGAGTCGCCGGCGCCACAGCCTGAGTCCGGTAGCCAGTGGTGCGAAGCCCGCGCGCGCGGCAGCGGTCGGCCAGCCGCTGTCCGAATTCGTCGTCCATGTTCAGAACCACCTGGGCGAGCGACGGCGCGTCGAACAGCTGCTCCTTGGCGTGCTCGTATTCGGCCATCGAGCCGTGATAGTCCAGGTGATCGCGGGTCAGGTTCGTGAACAGCGCCAGGTCGAACCGCGTCGAATCGGTGCGCCTCTGGTCCAGCCCGATCGAAGAGACCTCCATCGCCAGGGCCTGCGCGCCCGCGTCCAGCAGCGCGCGCGCCTGACGCTGCAGCCCGACGGCGTCGGGAGTGGTCAGGGTCGCATCGGAGGCGAGCGCGTCCGGAAAGCCGGAGCCGACCGTTCCGATCACGGCGCAGCGCCGCCCGCATGCGGTCAGCACCTGGGCAATCCAGTGGCTGCAGGAGGTCTTGCCGTTGGTCCCGGTGACCCCGATCGTCAACAGCCGCGCCGTGGGGTCCCGGTAGAACGCCGCGCCGATCGCGGGTAGCTGCGCGGTCAGGCGCTCGACCTGCAGCATCGGGACCGCGCAGCCCGGTTCGTCCCCGTCGGTGGATTCGGTGACGACGGCCGCAGCCCCACGCGCAACCGCACCGGCCACGTGCAGGCGGCCGTCGTCGCGCCGGCCTGGCAGCGCGAGAAACACGTCGCCGCGGCCGACTTCGCGGCTGTCGATCCGCAGGTGCGCCGCTTCGGATACGTGCGAACGGATCCAGGCAACGATCTGCCCGGCCGACCGGAGTGTGTCAACGTCGCTCATGCCATGAACCTGGGCTTCGAAGGGCGGTGCCACTATGAACGAAGGCGTTGCGGCCGTTCATCGTGCATCTGTCGTAGCGTCCGTCGCGGCCAGCGCCAGTGCCGGCGCCTGCGGGGCGACCTGCAAGGCCCTCAGGGTCCCGGCCACCACCTGGGCAAAAACAGGCGCGGCGACATCGCCGCCGTAATAGCGCCCGCGGTGCGGGTCATCGATCATCACCGCGATCACGACGCGGGCGTTCGACGCGGGCGCAAACCCGACGAAGGACGCCACATACGCGTCCGAATAGCGGCCGTCCCGCAGCTTGCGCGCGGTGCCGGTCTTGCCGGCCACCCGGTATCCGGATACGCGCGCGCTGGCCGCGGTGCCCTCCTCGCCGGCGGCCAACTCCAGCATCCGGCGCAGCGCTTGCGCCGTCTGCGGCCGCAGTACGGGCACCGGCGGCGCGGGCGACTCGGAGTGCATCACGCTGACCGGCACGATGTCGCCGTCGCGGGCAAACACCAGGTAGGCGCGCGCCAGCTGCAGCAGGGAGACCGAGACCCCGTAGCCATAGGAAATCGTCGCCTGCTCGATCTCGCGCCAACTGCCGGGGGGCCGCAGACGGCCGGCCACCGCGCCGGTCAGACCCGCGCGCGGCGCCTGCCCGAAGCCGACCGCGGTCATCGTGTCCCACAAGGCCTGGGCCGGCAGCTGCAACGCGATCTTCGCGGTACCGACGTTGCTCGACTTGGCCAGTACCTGTTCGACCGTCAGCAGCCCATGCGAACTGGTGTCCGAGATCGTCCTTCCCCCGATCCGGATCCATCCGGGTGCGGTTTCGACTGTCGACTGCGGCGTCACCACGCCGGCTTCCAGCGCGGTGGCGATCGAGAAGGGCTTGATCGTCGAGCCGGGCTCGAACGTGTCGCTCACCGCGCGGTTGCGCACGCGCTGCGGCTGCATCCTGTCGCGCCGGGCCGGGTCGAAGCTGGGCCAGTTGGTCAGCGCCAGGATCTCGCCGCTGGCCACGTCGAGCACGACGATCGATCCTCCCTCGGCCTGGTTGGCCTCGACCGCCGTTCGCAATGCCGAGAAGGCGATGTACTGGATCCGGTTGTCGATCGACAGCTGGATGTCGCGCCCTTCGACCGGCTCGCGCACCCAGTCGTCTTCGACAGCCCGCCCCAGCCGGTCCTTGATCAGCCGGCGCAAACCGTGCCGGCCGGCCAGCGTGCGCTCGAATGCGAGCTCGATACCGTCCTGACCGCGATCCTCGACGTCGGTAAATCCCAGCAACTGGGCAGTGATCGCCCCCTCGGGATACAGGCGACGGAACTGTTCGACCTGGCGTTTCAGGTAGACGAAACTGCGGTCGTCGGCGGCCAGGCGCCGGCGCAACTCGGTGGACGGCACGTCCAGCAGCCGCGCGAGCTGCGCCAGATCCCGCTTGCCGGTGGCGACGTCGTCCGGAATGGCCCAGATCCCGCGGGCCGGAACGGAGGAGGCGAGCACCACTCCGTTGCGATCGGTAATCGTGCCGCGGGTGGCCGCCACGTCCAGCGTGCGTGCATAGCGCGCTTCGCCCTGGCGCTGCAGGAATTGAGTCGACAGGCCCCCCTGCAGGTAGAAGACCCGGCCAGCCAGAGCGATGAATCCGCAGAACAATGCGAACAGCAGCATGCGCGAGCGCCAGGCCGGCAGCCGAACCGCCAGCAAGGGATTGGCCGGCCCCGGCCCCGAGTCGGCTGCGGAGCGACGTTTGCGCGCGCGCCGGCCGCCCGGTTGCGGGCGCAGCGTGCCTGGACGGGACGATTCCCTCACGGCTGCCCTGCGCGCGCCGCCGGCGGCAGCAACGCGGTGTGTTCGGGATCGATCGGCTGCATGCCGAGCTGACGCGCAGCGGCCTCGATCACGGCAGGTTGGCTGGCGCGGCCGAGCTCGATCCGCAGCCGGTTGCCCTCGGCCTCGCTCTGGCGCGCAAGCTGCTGCGCGGCCTCCAGGTCCGCGAACAGCTCACGCGCGCGATGCTGCGAGGTCACGAGGGACAGGGCACTGGCCATCAGCAAAGCCGCCAGCAGGGCAACCACCATGCGCGAGGGCATCGCCCGCTCCCGCCTCAGTGCGCCGCCCGCACCGTGGCCCCGGTGCGCTCGGCCACGCGCATCAGCGCGGACCTGGCCCTCGGATTGGCCGCAATCTCGGCCTCGTCGGGCCGAAGGCGCTCGAGCGGCCGCAGCAGCGCCGGCGGCAGCTCGGCCGCGCGCAGCGGTACCCGCGCCAACGCCCGCTCCGGATGGGCGTGCGAGTCGATGAAGCGCTTCACGATCCGGTCTTCCAGCGAGTGAAAGCTGATCACGACCAGCCTTGCACCGGGCGCCATCCGCGCGACCGAGGTCTCCAGCGTCAGCGCCAGTTCTTCAAGCTCCTGATTGATGAAAATCCGTAAAGCCTGAAACGTGCGCGTGGCCGGATGCTGATTCGGATCCTTGCGGTCTTTGGCGGGGATCGCGCGTGCCACGACCTCGGCGAGCTCGGATGTGCGTTCCACGGGCCGGCCGGCGGACTGGCGAGCCACGATCGCTTTGGCAATCGACGAAGCAAACCGCTCATCGCCGAACTCGCGCACGACTCGCCGCACTTCGGCCAGGTCGGCGCGGGCCAGCCACTGAGCCACCGACTGACCACAGTCCGGATCCATCCGCATGTCGAGCGGCCCGTCCAGCCGCAGCGAAAATCCGCGCGCCGCGTCGTCGAGCTGGGGCGAGGACACGCCAAGGTCCATCAGCAAGCCGCTGATGGCCGATATCGAACGGGCGTCGAGCACCTCGCCCAGCCTGGAAAAGCGCGTCCGCACGAATTCGAAGCGCACGTCCGCGACCGAAGCGGCGTCGGCCTCGGCGTCCGGATCCCGGTCCAGCGCGATCAGCCGTCCGCTGTTTCCGAGCCGCTGCAGGATCCGGCGCGCGTGCCCGCCTCGGCCGTAGGTCGCGTCCACGTAGGTCGCTTCAGGGTCGGTCACCAGCATCGCCACGGCCGCCTCGGCCATCACTGTCCGGTGCCCGGACCCGCTCGCCGCAGAGGAGGAGCTCATCCACGCTTAGAACGAAAACGACGCCGCGGATTCCGGCAGAGCCTGCCCGAGCTGGCTTTGCTCGTGCTGCGCCAGCCGCGCCAGGTCCCACAGCTCGAAATGGGTGGCCATGCCCAGCAACATCACGTCGCGCTCCAGTGCCGCCGCGGCGCGCAGCTCGGAGGGCACCAGCACGCGACCGGCGCTGTCGATCTCGGTGTCGGCCGCGCTTCCGAGCAGCAGTCGCTGCAGCGCCCGCGCCGAATAGGGCAGCGTCGCGATCTTCTCGCGCCGGGCCTCCCACACCGGGCGCGGATAGACCAGCAGGCAGCCGTCGGGATGCCTTGTCAGCGTCAGGCGCCCTTCGCACTGCGCCGTCAGCACGTCGCGGTGCCGGCTCGGGACCGACACGCGCCCCTTTCCGTCCAACGTCAGCTGCGATGCGCCTTGGAACACGGCCGGTTCCGAGCGGATTGTCGCGAGCTCTCAGCTCAAAATCAGGACCAAGCAGTGAGAGCGATCGCTCACTAATCCACTCTATCCCACTTTTTTGCACAGGTGGGCCACTCTAGAGCATCACGTGTTTCCGGTCAAGGTGAAAAGGGCTGCTTTTCCCAGTCTCTACAAGCACTTAGGACACAAAGCTCACGCGGGAAAATTATCTTGAAACCCGCATGGAATTAGCCACGTAGCGGGCTCTCTCAAAGTGATTTCTCAACTCGGACGGCGACGCTCAGTCGCGCGCCCGTACGCCGATCAGATGCGTGGTTTTCGGCCCGCTGCCGATGTGGAAGCGGCGCACGGCCTGCTCCAGCACGCGATCGGCTTTCGTCACACGCTGGTGTTGATGCAAATGCTCGAGCCAGGAGTCGCTCAGAAAGATCTCGATGAAGCGGCCCTCCTCGGCGGGATCCTCGAACAGCCTCCAGTCGTAGGCACCGTCGCGACGGCGCTCCCGCGCGTACTGGCCGAGCGCCTCCAGAAACGGCTCGCGGTTCTTCGGATCGATGTGGTATTCGACCGTCACCAGGACCGGTCCGCGGTCCTTCTCGACTGCGCGAGTCGTTACCGGGGCGGCCCAGTGCATCGACGGCGAAAAGTCGACGTTCGCGCCCGTCTGTAATTTCCATCGCCAGGTCAGCCGAATCGCGACCATCGCACCCGCGGCCGCGAGGAACAGGGCGGCGGGCAGTCCGGCGATTGCAGCAACCTCTCCCCAAATCGCGCTCCCGAGGGTCAGCGCACCGAACATGACGGTTACGTACATCGCGAGTCCGCGACCGCGAACCCATTCGGGCAACGCGACCTGGGCCGAGACGTTCAGGGTGGACAAGGCAACGGTCCACGATGCACCCGCGACGAGCTGCGGAGGTCGCGACAGTGGCCGCCGCCAGCAGCCGGTCCGGGTCCAAGCTTGCTTTCAACCACGGCAGCGCGAACGCACCGGCCACCGCCGAGGCTCCGATGGCACCGAGCAGCGTCCCGTACAACGCGGGGCCGCCCGCGATCTGACTGCGTGCAACGAGCGGCAACAGCGCCCAGTAGGCGCTGGCAAACGCGAAGAACCCGATCGCTCGAATCAGGGTCGAGCTCAGATGGGCGTTATATCGCGCGTGCCGAAGACCGGTGCGCACGGCGCTGCCGAACGGCTCGGGCGGCAAGTGTTCGGCACTGTCTTTCGGCGGACGCCACCATACGAGGGCCGCGATGACTCCAATGTTGCTGAACGCATTGAGCCAGAACGGCGCCGCAATTCCCGCCGCGCCGGCGATGACGCCGCCAAGCGCCGGCCCGACGGCACGGCTGACGTTGATGCCCAGGCTGTTCGCAGCAACGGCCGAGGACAGATCCGACCTCGGCACGAGCTGAGCCACCACCGCTTGCCAGGCCGGAGCCGTGATGGCCGAACCCACGGTCACGATGAAGCTGAACAGCAACAGACTGTTCGGTGTGATCAGATGCAGCCAGACCAGCACGGCAAACGCAGCCGAAGTGATCATGATCGCGAACTCGCCGCAGATCAGAAACAGGCGTCGATCGACGATGTCCACCAGCGCGCCGGCCGGAATTGCGAACAGAAACATCGGCAGGCTGTTGGCGACCTGAACCATCGATACGATGAACGGGTCCGGATCGAGGCTCGTCATCAGCCAGCCGGAAGCGACGTTGTACATCCAGCCGCCGACGTTCGAGACGACGGTCGCCGTCCAGATCAGCGCGAACGCATGGTGGCGAAACGGAGCCCACGCGGAAGCGGTCGCGCGCGGTTCACTCATGCCTGCGAGGGCACTTCAGTTGCCCTCTACGGCTTGGGCATAGCGGGTCGCGTCAGCTTTTGAACGCAACCGCGTCATAGGTCGGCTCCCACTGACGATGGACTACGTTGCGGCGCAGCTCGCCCAGTGTCGAGGCGGGCGCCAGACCCTGGCGCTGCGCCTCGGCGCCGACCGCGACCGCCACTTCCACCGCGATCCCGCGCGGGAAGCAAGGGCGCGTCCAGGGCGCCGAGTGCAGGCGTCTGTTCGCCCAGCGCGCGTCCGGCGGCCAGCAGCATCTGATCGGTGACGCGGCGGGCGCCGCTGGCGATGACGCCCAGGCCGACCGCCGGGGATATGAACACGTTGTTGCACTGGGCAATCGGTATGCGTCGATTGCCGAACTCGACCGGTGGGAAGGGCGAGCCCGTTGCGATCAAGGCGCGTCCCTCGGTCCATCGGATGAGGTCCGCCGGAACGGCTTCCGACTTTTCCGTCGGGTTCGACAACGGAAATATGATGGGACGCCGAACCTTGCGGGCCATCTCGCGCACCATCGGTTCGGTGAACGCGCCTGCCGCGGTGGACAGGCCGATCAGGATGGTGGCTTCGATGTTCGCGATGACCTCGCCCAGCTCGATCTTTGCAGGTTCTCTCCGCCGCCAACCGGCGATGCGCTCCTCGGGCTGGGCGTAACGGCGCTGCGCCGGCGTGAGGTCGGTTCGCCCCGAGTGCAGCAAGCCAGCGAGATCGACGATCCAGAAGCGCCGCCGCGCATCCTCTTGCGAGAGGCCGTCGGCAACCATGGCCGCGCAGATGTAATCGGCCACGCCCGTCGCCGCCGACCCGGCGCCCAAAAAGACGACCTGCTGCTCCCGCATCGCGCTTGCCGCAACCTTGATCGCCGCACTGATCGCACCGAGGGCTACGGCGGCCGTGCCCTGGATGTCGTCGTTGAAGGTGAGCAACTCGTCGCGATAGCGTTCCAGAATCGGACGCGCATGGGGCGTCGCGAAGTCTTCCCACTGCAAGAGGGTCTGGGGCATCTCCGCCTTGACCGCCGTTACGAACTGGTCGATGAAGTCGAAGTAGCTTTGCCCCGCGACGCGCTCGTGGCGCCAGCCGAGGTATTCGGGGTCTTCCAGCCGCTCGGTGTTGTTGGTGCCGACGTCGAGCACGATCGGCAGCGTGCGGGTCGGGTGAATGCCGCCGATCAAGGAGTACAGCGAGAGCTTGCCGATCGGGATGCCCATGCCGCCGACACCCTGATCGCCGATGCCGAGAATCCGTTCGCCGTCGGTGACGACGATCACGTCGACGTCGGGACGTGGCCGGTTTGCCAGCAGCTCGCGGACTCTGTCGCGCAGCGGATAGGCGATGAACAGCCCTCGCGGGCGGCGGTAGATGTGGGAAAACTCCGCACACGCCTTGGCAACCACCGGGGTGTAAACAATGGGCAGCATCTGCTCGACGTGATCGAGCAACAGCCGATAGAACAGCGTTTCGTCGGTGTCCTGAAGGGCGCGAAGATAGATATGCCGTTCGAGGTCGTCCTGCTTTCTGCTGAATGCCATGTAGCAGCGGCGACTTTGCTGTTCCAGAGTCTCCACGACCGGCGGCAGCAAGCCATCCAGGCCGAGTGCCCCGCGCTCGTCCAGCGTGAAGGCCGTGTCCTTGTTCAGGGCGGGATCTTCGAGCACCGCGGTGCCGCGCGGAATCGTTGGCTTGGACATGAGGCTCCTCCGTACAAACTCAGCGCACACGCGGGATCGTGTCCGCGCCCATCAGAGCGCCTCGCGCTCGAGCGCTTCGCCCAGGTCGACCGGATGAGCCATCGCGGCATTGAGCTGATCGCGATGGAGCTCGCCTTCCCAGCGACTGATGACGACGGTGGCCAGGCCATTGCCGATCAGATTGGTCAGCGCACGGCACTCGCTCATGAACTTGTC
>WNFL01054622.1_pt1 | contig 12096 bp, 10 predicted proteins | sample 5400361 | NCBI WGS metagenome assembly WNFL01 (sample SAMN13153351, study PRJNA577476) | soil metagenome | isolation source: 40 cm soil on Douglas fir-dominated hillslope | place: USA:California | collected 2013-09-17
GATTATGAGTCCGCTGCTCTAACCGCTGAGCTACAGGCCCGTTCGGTGCGTGCGGCAATGAGTTTAGTATAGGTGCGGGGCGGCGTCGACTGCGGCGCTCGTGACGGGAACTGTCGGCTTTGGTAACATCCGTCGGCGAAGGAACTCAGAGAGGGCATGGCATGAAGCTGGTTACGTTCCATCACTCGGGACGCGGAGATCGCGTCGGAGCTGTGGCGGCGGATGGTAGCATTGTGGACTTGAATGCGGCTTACGCGCTGTATTTGCGGAATGTCGAGAGGGAGGGCGCGTTTTATGCGCTGGCCGATGCGCGGGTGCCGGCCGAGATGCGTGGACTTTTTGAGAATGGCGATCGCGGGCTGGATGCTGCGCGGGCCGCGCTGGAATATGCGTTAAAAGAAGGGCCGGGAACAGCGGGGCCAAGCGGGGAAGCGATTTTATTTCGCAGAGATGCGGTTCGAATCAAGGCGCCGATTGTTCCGAAGAAGTTTTTTCACACGGCGGGTAATTTTCGCGAGCACCATACGGAGGCGCAGAAGGCGGGATTTTCGCATCCGGTGCTGCCGTGGATCGTGTTTTTTCAGAATGTGGACGCGATTATCGGGCCGGAGGAGGAGATTATTTACCCGGAACATCTCACCGAAGAGCTGGATTATGAGCTTGAGCTTGCGGTGGTGATGAAGAAGAGCGGGAAGCATTTTTCGGCGGAACGGGCGGGCGAATACATCGGCGGGTATGTGATTTTCAACGACATCACGGCGCGGGATATTCAGCGGACGGAGATGAAATCGGGCGTGTTCAGCTTCTGCAAGGGGATCGATACGTTTTGCCCGCTGGGCCCGCATATCGTTACCGCGGACGAGATCGCGAATCCGAATAATTTGGCGATGGAGCTGCGGGTGAATGGCAAAGTGCGGCAGCAGTCGCACTCGAGCAAGATGTCCGTGACGGTGCCGGAGATCATTGCGCATTATTCGCCGATGGGATATTCGGCGGGGGATGTGCTGTCGACTGGGACGGTTTCGGGAGTGGCGGCGTTCAGCGGCGACCCAAAATCTTTGTATCTGAAGCCTGGCGACGTGGTGGAATGCGAGATTGAGAAAATTGGTGTGCTGCGCAACCCCGTGGTTTCGTACAGGGCGAAGCACGGCGGCAAATCTGTTGCTGCAGCGTGAGCGAACCGTATCAATGATCGGTGCACGACAAAATGGCATTTGGGTCAGCGAGCTGAATCGCCGGCCCGAGGTGCGGAAGCCGTTTGATTTCGAACGTGCCGTGCAATTTTATGACACGACGCTCCGCGATGGCGAGCAGAGCGTCGGCGTGGTGCTGACGCCGCAACAAAAGTTAGAGATCGCGCGGGCGCTCGATGTGTTGGGCGTCGGACGGATCGAAGCCGGCTTCCCGCGAGTCTCGGCTGAGGATGCCGAGGCGTTTGGGCTGATTGCGAAAGCTGGGTTGAAGGCGGAGATTTGGGGATTTGGGCGCGCGCTTAAGGCGGACATCGACGAGTTACTGGGATTGGGCGCGCATGCGACCGTGATTGAGACGCCGACGAGCGCGATCAAGCTGAGGGCGTACGGCTTGAGCGTAGACGAGGCGATGCGGCGCGCGGCGGAGGCGATCGGCTACGCACGAAAGAATGGAGTCACCGTCGCGTTTTTCACAGTGGATGGTACGCGCACGGAGTTGGAAACGCTGAAGAAGTTTTATCGCTGTGCCCTGGAGGCAGGCGCGGAAGAGCTGGTTGTGGTCGACACAATCGGCGCATGCGGACCGGAGGCCGTGGAGTTCTTGGTTCGGCAAGTGCGGGATTGGGTCGGCGTGAATGTACCGCTACATTTTCACGGGCACAATGATTTTGGGATGGCGACGGCTTGCGCAGTGGCGGCGGTGCGCGGCGGGGCGGAATGGATTCAGGGCACGGTCAATGGTATGGGTGAGCGCGCCGGAAATGCGGATGTCGGCGAAGTGGCCATGGCGCTTACCGGACTCTACAGCGTGCCGGTGCGGCTGGATTTGACGAAGATTCGAGAAGTGTCGTGCTTGGTGCGGCGCACGGCGGGGCATGAGCTGGAGCCGTGGAAGCCAGTGGTCGGCGAAAATTTATTTATGCGGGAAAGCGGGGCCGTGGCGAGCCAATTTCATATTCCGGAAGCTATTGAGCCATTTTCTGCTGATTTGGTGGGAGCTACGCGCGCGATTGTACTTGGCAAAAAGAGCGGAATTGACAGCATTGCGATCAAAGCCAAGGAGCTGGGCATTGCGCTGAGCGCTGAAGAACAGCAGGCCGCATTGGCGGCTGTTAAGCGGGTGGGAACCGAGAAGCGCGGCCTGGTTACGGACAGCGAGTTTCGCACAATCACCGAGCGAGTTAAACGGGCCGCGTCAGCTTAGAATTTCAAGCCGTCATTTTTGCTAAAGTGCGGCAATACTTTTTGGCCGAATAGCCGCGCTTGCTCGAGGCGGTCTTCTCCCCACAATTCCAGCATGATATGCGTGCAGCCGGACGCTCGATACTCTTCTAGGCGTTCGATGCATTGCGACGGAGTACCTGCGATCGGACACACTTTTTGCAGAACGGCATCGCTAACGGCACGCGCCGCCGCCTTGCGTCCGCCTTGCTCCATAGCTTCCGCGATGGGCCGAATTTCGTCGAAGCTGAGACCTGCGCATTCGAGCAGCGTGTCGGCAGAGCCGCGAATGTTTTGCACTTTGTTGGCCAGGTACATGGCGGCCATTTCGCGGGCACCTTCGCGCGCGGTTCTCGGATCTTCTCCGACACTGCCGACGATTACCGAGCCGAGATCAAGGTTTGCCGAATCTTTGCCGGCCTTGCGGGCGCCTTCTTCCATCATTTTCCGGGAATACTGAACAAATTTGGGTGTCGTAATGCTGGCGGTGAGCAATCCGTCAGAATGCGACCCGGCGAGGCGCTGCAGGACCGGGCCTGTAGCGCCGACATAGATGGGCACGCGCCAGCGGGGCACGTGCGTATCAGGCTTCAGGGCGGGCGCGAACGCTTGAAAGGCTTTGCCTTCGTATTTCACTTCATTGCCGGCGAGCATGGCTTCGATAATTTCGATGCTTTCGCACATCACCATGGCGGGGCCGACTTCTTTTCCTTTTTCGCCTTCGCCGATTTCTTTCATGAATATTTTTGAGGCGCCGAGTCCAAGGAGAAAGCGATCTCTGCCGGCGGGCAAAACACGCGCTTCCATCGCGATCTGCACCGGATGGCGTGTGTACGGCGAAATGATGCCCCAGCCGATGGTGATGCGTTTTGTTTCACGTGCAACAATTGAGGTGACAGCGGTGGACGAGCGCGCCTCCATGGAATGCTTGCGCCACCACGGGTAAGCTTCCGCGAGCCAGAAGGTGTCGAAGCCGGCCGCGTCACACGCTTGGGCCATGCTGACGGTTTCCTGCAGCGGCTCCATGCTGAGTTGCAGCACACCGATTTTGAAGGGCATGCTCATCGGTTCCATTTTCTCCGTTCGTGAATATCGGAAGCCGCTCGCCGTTTCTAAGCGGGATCGCTCCAGGAATGCTCCAAACCTTTGACGAGTTGCCAAAGCGCGCGATTCAAAGGCGTGGGCACTCCGAGTTTTTCGCCACTATCGGCGATGGCGCCATTCATGAAGTCGACCTCGGTTTGGCGCTTGGCAAGAATGTCTTGCAACATGCTCGCTCTGTGCTTGCCGGGAGCGTTCGCGCCCTTTTGCACAAGTGCACGAGGATCGCCGTGGAGCTGGATGCCGAGAGCCTTCGCGACGGCTTCGCCTTCCGAGATAAGGGCGTTGAAGAGTGCTCCGGTTTGTGGAAGGCGAGTGGCAGCGCCGTGGTGAAGCAGCGTGAGCGCACCGACCGGATTAGTGGAAGCGTTGAAAATAAGCTTGGTCCACTGCGCGCCACGGGCGTCTTGAAGGGGAACGACTTTCAGCCCCGCGCGATTCAGCAGTTCCGCCAACCTTTCTACGCGCGAAAACGGAGTGTTCGTCGGTTCGAAAGGACCGATCCAAGTGTCCCCATTTATGTCGAAGCCGACGTGACCGGGCTCAATTACGTGCCCGGCAGGAAATGTTGTGCCCCGAATGACATAGCGCACGTGCTTGGCGAGAATTTCCTCGTTGCCGACGCCGTTTTGCACCGAACAAACTGCACTGGAATCGTTGAAGAGGTGTGCGGTCTGCTCAATCGCAGGACGCGTGTGCGTGCTTTTGGTGGCGACGATTCCGAATTCGCACACAGGAATTTCTTTCACATTGGTCGTGGCATGTAGGCGCGCAGTGAAATCAGCCGCGCCACTGATGCGCAGTCCGCGCTTGCCTATGGCGCGAGTATGCTCCTCAGAGACGTCATAAGCGTGGACTTCTACATTGGAGAGACGCGCGAGGTGTGCGCCGAAAATACTCCCGATGGCCCCGCAGCCGACGATGCAAACTTTGACGCTCATGCGGTCTTCCGCGCCTCTAGCCCGGTATAGAAACGCCACGGCACATTCGCGAGGCACTCGCCTTCGTTTTTTCCGACGCGGTAGGTGTCTTGCGTGTATAGGCAGACTTGACCGTCTTGGTCGACGACTTGCGGATGAAAACTGACCACCATGTTTTCTCTGAGCGCAATTTGCGTGTTCGCGCCAATGGCCGGATATTCGATCATCGTCATGCCAATGGAGTGTCCGGTCAGGTGTCCGAGCGAAAAGCCCGCTTTGCTGAAAATGTCCGCCGCAGCGTTGTGGACTTCGCTGGCAGGCATGCCGTCGCGCATTCTGATACGAGCAGCTTCCATGGCGTGCGGATATACCTCGCTCATCGCTTGAGTGCGCGCGCTGATCTTGCCGCGGATGAGCGCGCGGGAGAATTCGATCCAGTAGCCATCGGCACCAGTGACTTCCAGCGAATAAAGCAGCAGGTCGTCAGAGCCGACCTTGCGTAGCGATGGAACCTTGAAAAATGCTTCGGCTTCCCCGTTTGTACCGCTTAGCACGATGTTCATCATGCGCGGACCTGCGCCACGGGCGAAGAAGCGCTCGACGGCGGGCGCCATGATCTCGGCTTCGCTCTTACCAGGTTCATAGGCCGCGAGTAGCGCGTGAAAACCGTCGAGAATGATATCCATGCTGTCGCGGAAGCCTTCGAGCTCTTCCTCGCTTTTGACGGCGCGGGCCATATCGAAGTGAAAATCGAAAGGGACTAGCTCGAAGGAACCGTTTTGGAGTTCGCGGTAATCGCGGACGGCCATGATGAAATCCATGCCGTACACAGCGATACGCTTCCAATGGCGCTTTTCCGCTTCATCGCGCAGCCATTTTCCTGGAATTTCCGCCCATACTTTTTCCTGAACGAAGGGAGCTTTCTTATCGCCAATCCAGCGGGCTTCGCGTGGAAAAACAAGCACCGGGTCGCCGGAAAGAGGAATCAAGACATAGACGTAGCGGTGGACGATTTCGAATCCGGAGGTGTAGCGCACGGCGCCCTCGAAGCCGGCGTATTGATTGCCGCAAACAATCAGCGCATCGACCTTTTCGGCTTCCATCGCACTGCGGATATTGTTGTAGCGGCGCTCGATCTCTTTTTGGCTCGGCATTTGGCGAATGACCTCGGCTAATGCGCTCCGCAGATTTCGGCGGCGGCGAGAGCATACACTTTCGTGGTGTTGACGAGCGTTTCGATGGCGACCTTTTCGCCTTCGGCATCACGCGGTCCGCTGGACGGTCCGTAATTAAGCGTTTCGATCCCGAAGCGCGTCAGTACGGAAGCATCTGAATCCCAGAGAACGGTCGCGTGTTTGGGAGCGGCGCCGAGCACGCGCCGGTGGCAGGACTCGATAGTTTTGACGAGTGGATGGTCCTTCGAAATCTCGGCGCCGGGCACGGAGACGAATGTTTCGGACTCGATGCCGTAGTCGGGATGTTTTCTGCGCAGATCGAGAACGAGCTGTTTGATAGAGGTCCGAACTTCCTTGAGCGGCATCGTCGGAGGCACGCGCACATCCAGAAAAATGTCGGCGCGATGTGGAGTCCGGCTGACACGCCATGGGAACCCGGCGCGAATGCAGCCGACGTTCACAACGCCTGGCTGGCCGTCGTAAGCAGCTTTTTTCTCCCACGCGGAAATCCAGTCATAAACGGGGTCGAGGAGTTGTTTCATGCGGAAAATGGAGCTGTCGTCTTGCTTTCCGCGGGTGAATGCCGTGTGAACGTAGTGGCCGCGCGTCGAGAGCCGCACCCAAACGGTTCCGTAGTGGCCAAGTACGAGCTGCATATCCGTGGGCTCACCGAGAATGCACATGTCCGGCAAGACGCCGTGATTCACCAAGTGATGAGTGCCCACGCCGTAGCCGCGAAATTCCTTGCCGACAAATTCGTCGCCCCACTGTGTCTTTTCGATTTCGCCGACGACCGCGGCGATGGTCACGTCGCCTTCCAGCTTTACTCCGGCACGCATCAGCGCCTTCACCGCTTGCGTATAGCAGACCAGCGCGCCTTTCATGTTGTAGATCCCGAGGCCGTAAATCATTTTGTCGCGAATCACGGCTTTCGGTTTGTAGCCGACCCCGGTGAGAAACGGTTCGCGGCCCGTATTGGACGTATCCATGTGACCGTTGAACATCAGACTTTTGCCGTTACCAGTGCCTTCCCACAAGCCGACCACATTTGCGCGCGCGTCTTCCACTTCTTGCCAGGAAACGGCAAGGCCCATTTCTTCGAATGTCCTGCGCATGTAGCGGCCCATCTCCAGCTCTTCGCCGGTGGCGCTGGGGATGTTCACGACGTCGCAGCACATGGCGACGATCTCATCCTCGCGAATTTCCGCGAGGATAGTTTTGGCGAGGTCCTCTGTCATCGAACCATGCGCTTCCGCTGCGTGTGGCGTCATATCGTCTTGTGCTCAGCGACGGAAATCGTCGGGATATGAGCAAAGCTTCTCACACCCGTTCGCTGTCACCAAGAAATTGTCTTCGAGGCGCAAACCGCCGCCGCCTTCCCAGTAAACGCCGGGCTCAATCGCCAACACCATGCCGGATTGCATGGTTCCGGGCGCGGCCTGGTGCGAGTACGGCGGCTCGTGCGCGCGAGCGCCGACTCCATGGCCGACCGGATGCGAGGGCTGGCCAGGGTACCCCGCGGCGTCGATTCCCCTGCGAATGATGCGATCGATATCGCCCATGGCAGCGCCGTCGCGGACACAAGCGATAGAATCCTTGAAAACCTTCAAGAGCTGATCGAGGAGCACATCGTATTTTGCTGTGAGCGAACCGGGGCAGAGATTTTTTGTGAGGTCAGTCCAATAACCATCCGCGCAGACCCAGATTTCGACGAGCGTTGGCTCGTTTTCGATCACCGGGCGATGACTAGTCGCCGTGAAAGTGGCGATGCCCGGGCCGGACCAGACAAGCGTGAACGCGCGCGCCATTTCGACTTTGCCTTTGTAGCCGACGCCGACTTCATGGATGTGGCCTTCGATCATGGCCGCGACTTCGCTTTCTTTCATGCCGGGCCTGACGTTGTCTCGCGCGCGCTCCATGCCAATGGCGGCAAGTTCGTTTGCGAGGCGCATACGCTCGATTTCTTGCGGAGTTTTGATCGTGCGCACTTGCGCGAGAAGCGGCGCGGCATCGATCGTTTCTTTGCAGGCCGCGCGAAACGAATCGTAAAAGCCTTGCCAATAGACAGTGGGCTCCCCGACCATGCGATCGCAGATTTGAGATGTTTGCGAGAGCTCGATACCAACACGGCGCGTAAGTTTTCGTTCCCGCAAGACGTCGACAGCCATCTCCACTGCGCGAATCATCGGCGGGCGTGGATCCTTAGGATGATAAAAAGGAAAGAAGCGAACGTCTTCGTTCCACCCAGTGCGCTGAGCTTCGCGAAATTGCGGCTCGATAACCAGAAGCGTAGGATCCCCCTCGCGAGGGAAAATCGCCAAGTCGTAGCCCTTCATCGTCCAGTAGTTCGTGAGGTAGAGAACGTTGTCAGGCGCGCGCGCAACGACGGCATCAAGATCATTGCTTTCCATCATTTCGCGGACACGGCGCCATTTTTCCTGGTCGAGTGGATAGGCCATTTTGCTCACTTTGCCGCTGCGTGTTCCTTACCTTTATAGCTCCACGAAATCTCTTTGCCTTTGATCAGTCGATATAGCGCGGCGTGCAGTGGCGCGGGAATTCCGGCGAGCTGGGCTTCGCGGGCGATGGCTCCGCCAAGAAAGTCGACCTCCGTCTTCAATTTGTGGCGAACGTCATAAAGCATGGACGGCGGATGATCCGTCTGCGCGCCGATTTTGTTCATCTCCCAAGGATCTTCGTGGAGTTTGACGCCCAAAGCGGCGGCCACTTGTTTGCCTTCATCAATAAGCGCATGAAGAAGATGGCCCAAGTCCGTGAATTCATTTTCCAGCCCAAAGTGGAAGCTGTGGGGCAATTCGGTGAGCGCGGAAACCGCGTTGACCGAAGCATTGAAAATTAGTTTGGACCACTGGGCGGGACGCGCGTCGGGCAACGCCACGGCCTTGAGCCCGGACGCGCAGATCAGATCGGCCGCTTCCTGCACGACGGCGAAGGGCGTGTTCGTTGGTTCGAACGGGCCCATCCACGTCACAGTGTCGAGCTCGTACTGAACGTGCGTATCGCTGTGGCGCGTGCCGCTCATAAAAGTTGTGCCGCGGATCACGTATGTCTTGCTGAGCTCGGCAATAATCTCCTCGCCGCCTAGGCCATTTTGCGACGACAGGATAGCGCCATCCTTGAAAAGATGCGCGACGGGGCGTACGGCCTCCGCCGTTTGCGTGGCTTTGCTCGACACGATGCCGAGATCGAATTGCGGTAATTTCGAAGGCTCGTGCGATGCGCGGAGATTAACGTGAAATTCGTGCGTTCCTGAGACGCGTAGCCCGTTCTTGTTCAGCGCTTCGGCATGTTCGGCCCGCCGCACGAACGCCCATACCTCTGCGACTTTCGCCAGGTGCGCCGCATACAAGCTTCCGATGGAACCACAGCCGATGATGCAGATTCGCTTGATCAAATCGTCTAAGCTCGCGGCATTCTTATCTACTGTTGACGCGCGGATGATCGACGCGGACCATAGAGGCAAATCCACCTGAACTCGCCCGCTGCAGCGCGCGAAAAATGGAATCGCCCGTGTTGTGCGAGTCGTCGATAATCACCCCGCTCGAATAGAGTGCATCCTGCAAAGCCGCGCAGACTGTGTGCACCGGCGCAGCACCGCCTTCGCCCATTCCTTTTGCGCCGTTATACGAAAACGGCGAGGGCGACTCCATGTGGCCGTAGAGGAGATCGGGCATATTGACGGCCGTAATCGGCGTGTAGTCGCTAAAGGTGGATGCGAGCAGATTACCGTCGGAATCGTAAGCGCAATTTTCCATCAACGCGGCGCCGATGCCGTGCGCGGTGCAGCCGTGGACCTGGCCCTCGACGATCCGAGGATTGATGGTGCGCCCGCAGTCATCCACGCAGGCGTAAGCAAGGATTTTCGGCTGGAAGGTTTCACGGTCGACTTCAATAACGGCGACATGAATTTGCGCAGCGTACGTCAGCGTCAAATTTCCGTATTTGCGCTTTACATCCGGGACCTGAAATGGCGCACGGTACACGTGGCGGCAATTCAGCGTGACGTCCCACAACTTTTCCGGCATCCCCGCATTGTTTACGTTAACGAGATTTGCGAGAGCCCAATAAGTGATGGACTTTTTGCTGCGCTTGTCGCGGACTTCCGGCCCTTGCGCCCCGATACCGAATTCCAAATCCTTCTCTTTGGCTTTCAACGACCACGCAGCCAGCCGGGACATTTCGTCGCGGAGTTTGACCGCCGCCCCGTGAATCGCTGAAAGACCGGTAACGGCGAACTGGCTCGCATAGGTTCCTGTGTGCCCGGTGTAGACATTTTGCTCAGTGTCAAAACCGGGTTTCACTTTGACGAGGTCAGGAGAAATCCCCAGCACGTCGGCGACGACTTGCGCAGCTGTCGTCTCGTGCCCCTGCCCTTGCGGCACCGATCCCAGGCTGACCACGACCTCGCCGTAAATATCCAGCTTGACGTTGGCGGCTTTCGATTGCCCGGAAAACGGCGCGAAATTGTTGATGATCTGCGCCTGGCCAAAATTATTCGTGCCGGAATCTAGCGTCGAGCCAATACCAATGCCGATCCAGCGGCCTTCCTTTCGCGCAGCGGCTTGTTTTTTCTTCCAATCCTCCCAGCCGATCAGTTTTTTCGCGAGCGCAAGCATGCCCGCGTAGTCTCCGGAATCGTAAACGCAGCCATTCGGCGTGGTGTACGGCATTTCTTCTTTGCGAATGTAGTTGCGCAGGCGCATCTCATCATTCGAAATGCTGAGAGTGTGCCCGCAGATATCCAGGATGCGCTCCATAAACCAGAGCTGCTGCATCCGCGAATAGCCGCGATTCGGGCCGACCGGACACTTGTTCGTAACGACTTGATTCATGTCAATACGAACGTTCTTCACGCGATAAGCGCCAGGCAGCACCTGCGCCCAGATCACGCAGCCCAGCGGCTCGTATCTCGGGTAAGCGCCGCAATCATCGACGTGACGCGAATCGATAGCGGTGATCACCCCATTTTTGTCCAGCGCCACGCGCGTGTCGAAAAATGTGCGCTCGTTTCCGTGCGCGCTAGCTTGCATGTGCTCGGTGCGCGTTTCCGCCCATTTAATCGGACGCCCGCCCGTTTTGCGGGAAGCCAAAGCGCAAACGGCCATGTACGGATAGTTCGTGATCTTGATCCCGAACCCGCCGCCGATATCAAAACTCTTCATCAAAATCTGATCGATGCCTACGCCCAGCGCCGGCGAAAGAAATTGCGCAGCAAACGAAGGAAACGAATTGTTGGACCAATATTCAATCCGATCCGAGCGCGAATCCCACACCGCAATCACCGCGTTATTCTCCAGCGGCGTGCTGGAGAAGCGGTGAAAATGCAGCCGGCCGATGTGCACAACGTGCGCGGCTTGCTGAAACGCTTTCGCAATGTCACCGTACTCGAAAACCCCGTGCCAGTTGCGGTTCGTGCCCATCTCCGGATGCACAAGGCTCGCATCCTTCAGCGCCTCTTCCGCGGTTAGAACGGGCGCAAGCGGCTCATATTCCACTTCAACTAACTCAGCAGCGTCTTCCGCAATCAGCCGATTTTCCGCCACGACCGCCGCGACAGGTTCTCCCTGGAACACAACTTTATCGACCGCCATCGGATAATCGGCGATCTTCTGTCCCGCATCCGGACCAATTTCGATGAATGGCTTCACCATTCCCTTCACTTCGGCGCCAGTCAACGTGCAGACCACGCCCGGCAGAGCCGCGGCTTTCGAGACATCCAAGCGCGTAATTTTGGCGTGTCCATAAGACGAGCGCACAAAGCGAATGTGCAACATGCCCATCAATTTCTGGTCGTCGACAAAAATTCCCTTGCCGCGCACCAGGCGGTCTTCTTCCTTGCGCCGAATGGGCTGGCCGACCCACTTCGCCGGACGACTCGCGGCCGCAACTTTCGCTTTCTTCGTTTTCGTGCGCAATGTACTTGCCATAATCGCCAGCGCTACCCCAGAGCTTTCTGCAAACCATCAATCAATTTCTGCACGTTTTTCTTGGCCAGCGGCTCGAGCAATCCACCCGCCAGTGAAGCAATGCGTCCGACAACATTTGATTGCCCAAGCCAAATCACTTTCGTTTCTCCGCCCGGCAAAGGTTGCAGATCAAAACCAGCGCGCAAGCTCGTCGAACCTCCCGGCACGTCACCCTGGCCTTCGTAAACCGCGCGAGCAGCGGGCTCGGTTTCGACTAAGGACATCTTCACCGCCGCGGTGCCGCGAATGTGTGAAATACCCACGCTAACTTTGACCAGGAAATTCTTAGCGTCAAGAATCTCCATACTCTTATAATCGGGCAGCAGTGGGCAGAAGCGATTCGGGTCCACAAGAAAATCGTAAACCTGTTGCGGAGTTTTCTTCACCGTGAAGTCGCCGCTGAACTTGACCTCCATCGGCTACCGCTTCTCCATTTCGCCCGCAGCCATCCGAATAGCCTTCAAGATGTTTTGATAGCCCGTGCAACGGCACGTGTTTC
>WNFL01430854.1_pt1 | contig 12096 bp, 7 predicted proteins | sample 5400361 | NCBI WGS metagenome assembly WNFL01 (sample SAMN13153351, study PRJNA577476) | soil metagenome | isolation source: 40 cm soil on Douglas fir-dominated hillslope | place: USA:California | collected 2013-09-17
TCCCAGCCGCCGCATCCGGTCCAGGGCGTCCGAACCACCCGGATCGGGCGCGTACAGCGGAATGGGCGTTGCGCGGCACAACTCGGCCAGCTCCCGCTCCGCCAGCGCTGGCGTCACCGCGAAGTCAGCGCTCAGTGCGACCGCCCGCGAGAGCTCCTCGGCGTTGCGTACGGTCGACGCGAGCCAGCGCACGCCGTCGATCCGGTGCTCGTGAGGCTGCACCGATGCCGGCACGGCCGCTGCCGCCGGCCAGCTGAGCCAGTCCGGCAGCTCGAGAAAGCGCATCACCGGCCGCGCAGCCGGCAGCAGTGGATCCGGGGCCGGCGCGCCCGGCCGATGGAACACCAGGCGCTGGCCCTCGACCGGTGTCGGCGTGCCGTGCCATTGGACCACGCGCCGAAAGTACAGCCGCACGTATGCATGGGGATAGTCGAAGTCGAATACCAGCCACGGCAGCGATTCGATCACCGTGATCCTGAGCTCCTCGCCCAGCTCGCGCGCCAGCGCATGCCCGACCGTTTCGCCCGGCTCGATCTTGCCGCCCGGGAACTCCCAGTATCCGGCGTAGGCCTTGCCGGCGGGCCGGTCGGCCAGCAGCACGGCGCGATCGGCGCGCACCACCACGCCGACCGCGACCGGCACGACCGGGCGTGCCCCGTTCACGGGCCCGCAAGGCCGGCGCGTCCCGCGAAGTCGCGCGCGAATTGCTGGGCCACGCGCCCCGAACGCGAACCGCGCGCCAGCGCAAACTGCAGCGCCTCGGCGCGCGCCTCGGAAGCGGCTGCGGGATCGACGCCGAAGCGCGCCAGCCAGTGGTCCGCGATGTCCAGGTAGTCGTCCTGGCGAAACGGGTAGAAGGACAGCCATAAGCCGAACCGTTCGGACAGCGAGACCTTCTCCTCGGTCGATTCTCCCGGATGCAGCTCGCCGTCGGCGTCGTAGCCCGCATCCAGGTTCTCACGCATGAATTCGGGCATCAAATGACGCCGGTTGGAGGTCGCGTAGATCAGCGCGTTGTCGCCGGGACCGGCCAGCGATCCGTCCAGCGCCGCTTTCAGCGCCTTGTACGAGGCGTCGCTCGGCTCGAACGACAGGTCGTCGCAGAAGAGCACGAAGCGTTCCGGCCGCCCCTCCAGCCGCGCCACGATCTCGGGCAGATCGATCAGGTCGTGCCGATCCACCTCGATCAGGCGCAGCCCGTCCACCGCATAGCGCGAAAGGCAGGCGCGCACCAATGAGGACTTGCCGGTGCCGCGCGCGCCAGTGAGCAGCACGTTGTTGGCCGGAAGCCCGCGGACGAATTGCTCGGTGTTGCGCAGGATCGCCTGCTTCTGCCCGTCCACGTGCTTCAGATCCTCCGGCAGGATAGCCGCAACATTGCGCACCGCCAGCAGCTGCCCGACCGTGGCGCCCAGGTAATTGCGCCGGCGCCACTGGAAAGCGAGCGCCCTCCAGTCGACGGGAGCGGGTGGCGGCAGCAACGGCTCCAGGCGCCGCAGCAGGTCTTCGATGCGCTCGATCAGCGACGGGGACATCGACATCGCGGCAATTTCCCCACTGGCACTCAGCTTCGATAGTCCGCGTTGATCGAGACGTACTGGTGCGACAGGTCGCAGGTCCAGACCGAGGCGGCCGCGCTGCCGCGGCCCAGAACGATGCGCACCAGGATCTCGGCGCCGCGCATCGCGTGCTGGCCGTCCTGCTCCCGGTAGTCGGGATGGCGTGCGCCGTCGCGCGCGACCCACACGTCGTTCAGGTACAGCTGCACCGCCGACGGATCCAGATCCTCGATGCCGCTGGCCCCGACAGCCGACAAGATGCGGCCCAGGTTCGGGTCGGACGCGAACATCGCCGTCTTCACCAGCGGCGAGTGCGCCACCGCGTACGCCACCGTCGATGCCTCGTGGCGGCTGCGGGCGTTTTCGACCGTGATCCGGATGAACTTGCTGGCGCCTTCGCCATCGCGCACGATCGCCAGCGCCAGCTCGTGCGCCACCTCGCCGATCGCGCGCTCGAGCGCGCCGCAGCGCGGATCGTCGAGGCTGGCGATGGGCTGCGCATCGCCACGGCCGGTCGCCACCACCACGAACGAATCGTTGGTCGACATGTCGCCGTCGACGGTGATCCGGTTGAACGACGCATCGGCCGCCCGCCGGGTCAGCTCCGGAAGGATCCCCGGCGCGACGTGTGCGTCGGTCGCCACGAAGGCGAGCAGCGTGGCCATGTCGGGCCGGATCATCCCGGCGCCCTTCGCGATCCCGGTCACCGTCACGTTCGCGCCGCCCAGGTCGCAGGATCGGGAGACCGCCTTGGGCACCGTATCCGTCGTCATGATTGTTTCAGCCGCCTCCAGCCAGGCGGCCGGATCCAGGCGCGCCACCGCCTGCGGCAGTGCATCGACGATCGCCTGCACCGGGAGCGGCTCCATGATCACGCCGGTGGAAAACGGCAGCACCTGCGCAGGCTCGCAGCCGATCAGCCTGGCCGCCGCTTCGCAGGTGCGCAGGGCGTCGGCCACCCCGGCGGCTCCGGTTCCGGCGTTGGCACACCCGGTATTGATCAGCAGGGCGCGGATCGGAACGCCCGCGCCCAGATGCGCCCGGCAGACCTGAACGGGCGCCGCGCAGAACCGGTTGCGCGTGAACACGCCGGCAGCGGCCGCCCGGTCGGCCAGCCGGATCAGCAACAGGTCCTTGCGGCCGGCCTTGCGGATGCCCGCCTGCGCCCACCCGAGCTCGCAGCCCGCCACCGGCTGCAGGCTGCGCGCCACGGGAGCGTGCAATCCGACCGCCATCCTTACTCAGCCTTCCCTGAATTTGGTGGCACCAGCTTCGACTACATCGCAGCTTGCGAGAGAAAAGCGGGAGGAAGAGAACGAGGGGGTTCGGCTGGCCCCCCCGCTGCGCTCCCCCAGCCGATGTGAAGCAGGAAGATCGGGCATTCGGCGTTCGAAGCGTCAATGGGCTACGCCACTTTGCCGTGGCAGAGCTTGTACTTGCGCCCGCTGCCGCACGGGCACGGGTCGTTGCGGCCGACTTTCTCGCCGAACCGGCGGAACGGCTGCGGTGCCGGCGCCGGCGGAGCGGCCACCGCCACCGCAACGCCTTCCTCCTCGGCCGCTTCGGCCTCGGCCACCGAGGCCGGGCCGAATTCCGCGTGCTGTGCCTGCGCCTGCTCGACACGGCGCTCGGCTTCCTGCTCGATGCGCGTTTCGGTGCGCTCGATCTCCTCGCGCGTCTGGATCTTCACGCTCATCAGGAAGCGCACCACGTCGGCACGGACCCGGTCCAGCAGCAAGCCGAACAGCTCGAAGGCCTCGCGCTTGTACTCCTGCTTGGGCTGCTTCTGGGCATAACCGCGCAGATGGATCCCCTGCCGCAGATGATCGAGCGCGGCCAGGTGCTCGCGCCAGTGCTGATCGAGCATGTTCAGCAGGATCGACCGCTCCAGGCCGACGAACATGGCCGGATCGACGGCGGCGCGCTTCGCCTCATAGGCCTCGTCGGTGACCTTCAGCACCCGCTCCAGCAGGATCGTGTCGTTCAGGTCCTTTTCCTGGTCGAGCCACTGCTTGATCGGCAGCTCTATCTGCCAGTCGTCCCTCAGCGTGCGCTCCAGCGACGCGATATCCCACTGCTCCTCGATCGTTTCCTCGGGAACGAAGGTGCGCACAAGATCCGTGAAGAAACCATGGCGCAGGTTGGTCACCATCTCGGACGGGTCGGTGCTTTCCAGCACATCGCTGCGCAGCCGGTAGATCTCCTTGCGCTGCTCGTTGGCCACATCGTCGTATTCGAGCAGCTGCTTGCGAATGTCGAAGTTGCGCGCCTCGACCTTGCGCTGGGCCGTCTCGATCGAACGCGTGACCATCCCAGCCTCGATCGCCTCGCCTTCCGGCATCTTGAGCCGGTCCATGATCATCCGCATCCGATCGCCCGCGAAAATCCTCAACAGCGGATCTTCCATCGACAGGTAGAAACGCGATTCGCCCGGGTCGCCCTGCCGCCCGGAGCGGCCGCGCAGCTGGTTGTCGATGCGCCGGGACTCGTGCCGCTCGGAACTGACGATCTTCAGCCCTCCGGCCGCCACCACCTGCTCGTGCAACTGCTGCCATTCGCTGCGCAGTTTCTCGATCCGCTGCCGCTTGTCCTCCTCGGGGACGCTCGCGTCGTCCCGCAGCAGGTCGATCTGCTTCTCCACGTTGCCCCCCAGCACGATGTCGGTGCCGCGGCCGGCCATGTTGGTGGCGATCGTGATCACCCCGGGGCGGCCGGCCTGGGCCACGATCTCGGCCTCGCGCGCATGCTGTTTGGCGTTCAGCACCTGGTGCTGCAAGTCGTTCTTGGTCAGCAGCCGGGACAGAACCTCGGAGTTCTCGATCGAGGTGGTGCCCACCAGCACCGGCTGGCTGCGCGCGTGGCACTCGCGGATGTCGTCCAGGATCGCCTCGTACTTCTCGCGCACGGTCCGGTAGATCTTGTCCTGGTGATCGATCCGGACCATCGGCTTGTGGGTCGGAATCACCACCGTTTCGAGCCGGTAGATTTCCTGAAACTCGTAGGCCTCGGTATCGGCCGTTCCGGTCATTCCGGACAGCTTGTCGTACATCCGGAAGTAGTTCTGGAAAGTGATCGATGCCAGCGTCTGGTTCTCCTGCTGGATCTTCACGCCCTCCTTCGCTTCGACCGCCTGGTGCAGTCCTTCCGACCAGCGTCGCCCGGGCATCAGGCGGCCGGTGAACTCGTCCACGATGATGATCTCGTCGTTCTGCACCACGTAGTGCTGGTCGCGGTGAAACAGATGATGGGCCCGCAACGCCGCGTTCAGATGGTGCATCAGCACGATGTTCTGCGGCGCGTACAGGCTCTCGCCGCTCGCCAGCAGTCCGCGCCGGGCCAGGATTTCCTCTGTGCGCTCGTGGCCGGACTCCGACACGTGCACCTGGTGCTGCTTCTCGTCGACCCAGAAATCGCCCTCGGCTTCCTCCTGCTCCTGACGTTTCAGAAGCGGCGGGATCTCGTTCATCTTGCGGTACAGCTCGGTGCTGTCCTCGGCCGGCCCCGAAATGATCAGCGGCGTGCGCGCCTCGTCGATCAGGATCGAGTCGACCTCGTCGACGATCGCGTAGTGCAAAGCGCGCTGGCGCCGGTCCTCGGCCCGGTACTCCATGTTGTCGCGCAGGTAGTCGAAGCCGAACTCGTTGTTGGTGCCGTACGATGTCGGCCGCGTACGCCTGGCGCTTGTCCTCGGTGGCCTGCTGCGAAAGGATCACGCCCACGCTCATGCCCAGGAAGCGATACACCCGTCCCATCCACTCGGCGTCGCGCGCGGCCAGGTAGTCGTTCACGGTCACCACATGCACGCCCTTGCCGGCCAGCGCGTTCAGGTAGACCGCCAGGGTCGCGGTCAGCGTCTTGCCCTCGCCGGTGCGCATCTCGGCGATCTTGCCGTCGTGCAGGACCATGCCCCCGATCAGCTGCACGTCGAAATGGCGCATCCCGAGCGTGCGCTTGGCCGCCTCGCGCACGACAGCGAAGGCCTCGGGCAGCAACTGGTCGAGCGTCTCGCCGTCCTGGTGGCGGCGCCGCAGCTCGCCGGTGCGTGCCGCCAGCTCGGCGTCGCTCAGTGCGCTGGTCTTCGCCTCCAGCGCGTTCACGCGGACCACGTGGTGTTGGTAATGCCGGATCAGCCGCTGGTTGCGACTGCCGAAAATCTGGGTCAGAAGTTTGGAGATCATGGGGGCGTCGATGCGGCTCGACCGCGGCCGATCCTGACACGCGCGGTCGCAGGTGCGCGATCAGGCGCCGCCGCAGGGCAGGCCCCGCGGCGAGCGCGAGATTATGTCACAGGAGCTGGAAAGGAGCCGGGGCGGCCGCCGACGGCGACGCGACCCCGCGGGTCAGTGCACTGCTGCGGCCGCAGCCACGGCCGCAGCCGGCGCCAGGGCGGCCAGCGGCGAGCCGGGCTTGGCGTTGGCCAGGTACCTCAGCGGGTTCGTCGGCGCTCCATTGACACGAACCTCGAAGTGCAGGTGCGGGCCGGTCGCTCGACCGGTGGCGCCAACCAGCGCGATCTGCTGGCCCTTGCGCACGATGTCGCCGGCTTTCACGATGAACTTGCTGGCATGCGCGTACAGCGTCGACAGGCCGTTGCCGTGATCGATCCGGACCCCGTTGCCGAACTCCGGATGCCTTTCGGCCGAGGCAACCACCCCGCCGGCGGCCGCGAGGACCGGGGTCCCGACCGGAGCTGCGAAGTCGATCCCGGTGTGCATCGTGTATTCGCCGGTGAACGGATCCGTGCGCAGTCCGAAGCCGGAGCCGACGAAGCCCTCGACGATCGGCGTATCGCGCGGCAGCAGCGCGCTGCGGGCGGCACTGGCCACCAGTTCAGACTCGACCACGTTCAGGAAATCGGTGCGTTCTTCCAGTCCCACGCCGACGCTGTGGGCCTGGGCCTGCAGCTCGGCCAGCGTCAGCGGGCGCGAAGCGGTCGGCTCGGCGCCGCCCAGCCCCGGGATCTGACGGAAATTGAATTCCTCGGGCCGGATCCCGGCCAGCTTGGATACGCGCTCGCCCAGCGCATCGAGGCGCATCAGGCGTGCCTGCATCTCGCCGACCATTTTGGCCATCGACGAGACGTTGTCGCGCAGATACTGCTCGTCCTGCGCCAGCCGGTCGCGCATCACGACCGACACCAGCTGTTTGATCAGCGGCATCTCGCGCTGGGCCGCGAGCCGGAACGTCAACACATACAAGCCCGCCAGGGAGGTCACCATCAGCGCGAGAAACAGCAGCGCGAACCAGACGAAGGTCGCGCGCGACACATTCATCGTGCGCGCACGCGCCAAGCGCCGGTCAACCAGAATCAACTGCACCGAAATCCCCTCCAATCCGAGATATCGTCACCGAATCGCTCCAACCTGATCCCCTCGTCGAAGTCCGTTCGGATGACCCCAACCGCCCGCCATTTGCCGGAGGCCCTCGCCCAGTCCGAAGCCGGCTCCGCGCTGCTTCAGCGCTTTCGCGCGTCGCAGCGCGCCGCCGCGGCCATCGAAGCCGAGTGCCACCGCATCCTGCCAGGGTTCTATCCGACTCGATCCGGTAGTTGCGAACTGCGCGGCACCACACTTCGAGTGAATGCCCCCCAGCAAGCGCAGGTCGCCAAGCTACGGCAGGCCATTCCCCGCCTTCTGCGCCTCCTTAAGCAACACGGTTTCGACGTTATAGAAATCAAAATTGGGGTACAACCACGCGCTTTGAGCTCATCCGTGCAGCCGTCGGCGAACGCTGGGGGGGTCGGATCGCGGCAGGGCACCGGAGCCGGCCGCCCGCGACAACCGCAAATGGCCCCCGCTCTTGCGTTTGCGACGAAGCTTGCGCTTACATTACCGGAGTCGCCGCTGCGCTCGGCAGCCCGCCGACTGGTGACCACACTGACGTCGCGCGTCGCAGAAATACGCGATTCAGACCAGCCGGGAAACGAGCAGGACGGCGAAGAACACGACGCCTGAGGCCAGCGCAACTCCCAGCAACCGCAACGCCCAGCGCAGGTACAGGCGCTGGCCGGTGACGACGTACCTCACGGCCAGAAACGCGACGGCAATCCCGAATACGGCAAGCAGAACCCGAAAGGCAGCCACTCAGAGGGGAGCTAGGCGAACGCCGGACGCAGGAACGCGTCGGGCGCCGGCGCGTCGCGGTCGAAGCTCACCACCTCGTAGGCCGACCGGTCGGCCAGCAGCGCGCGCAGCAGGCGGTTGTTCAACGCGTGGCCCGACTTGTGCGCCCGGTATGCCGCGATCAGCGGACGGCCGAGCAGGTACAGGTCGCCGATCGCATCCAGGATCTTGTGTTTGGCGAATTCGTCGCCGCTGCGCAGGCCCTCGGTATTCAGGACCCGGTACTCGTCCATCACGATCGCGTTCTGGAAGCTTCCGCCCAGCGCCAGCCCGGCTGCGCGCAGCGCCTCCACTTCACTGACGAATCCGAACGTGCGCGCCCGCGCCACCGCGGTCACGTACGGGTCACGCGCGAAATCGACCTCGACGTCCTGCGCGGTGGCGTCGATCGCCGGGTGGTCGAAATCGATCGAGAAGCGCAACTTGAATCCGAAGTGCGGCTCCAGGCGTGCCCAGCGAGCACTGCGACCTTCGCCTTCGCGCACCTCGATCGTACTCAGCACCCGGATGAAACGCCGCGCCACGTTCTGCTCCTGCAGGCCGGCGGAGCGGATCAGGAACACGAAGCTCGCGGCACTGCCGTCCATGATCGGAATTTCCGGTCCATCGACGTCGACATAGCAGTTGTCGACGCCCAAGCCGGCCAGGGCCGACATCAGGTGCTCGACGGTCGATATCCGCACGCCGTCGCGCTCCAGCGTCGAGGCCATTCTGGTGTCGCCGACCGCGTCGGCCGCAGCGGCGATCTGCACCGGCGGATCGGTGTCGGTGCGCCGGAACACGATGCCCGTGTCAGCTGCCGCCGGGCGCAGCACCAGTTCGACCTTGCAGCCGCAGTGAAGGCCGATGCCGACCGTCCGTACCAAGGATTTCAGAGTGCGCTGGCGCAGCATGACCGGCATTCTAGCGGCACTGCAGCAAGCCCGGCCGCGAGCGTCGGGCGTGGCAAAATCCGGCTTTGTCTTTCGGCCCGAAGCGCCTCTGATTTCGATGGGAAGTTTGAACGCGCCGCGCCGCCGGGCGCCCATGGCCTGGCTGGCCGGGTTGATCGCCGCCGGCCTGATCGGCCCCTGGGCCACCGCGCCGGCGGCTGACGCGCCGGCGGACCCGACGCGACCCGGCACGGCCAATGCCAGCGCCGCACACACGCAGGCCGAACTGACCGCGATTGCGCGCCTGCTGGCGGGCCTCGATCCGCAAGGCAGCGCCAGCCTGCAGGCGGTTGCCCGTACCGACGCGTGGAAGGCCCATCGCAAGGCGAGCCGCTATGGCGATCGCCAGTTGCAGGAGCGCCTGCAGCGGATGGACAGCTGGCAACGCACCACGCTGCCGCCTGCGCCGGCCGGTGCCGCGCTGGTCTACCCGTTCAGCGGGCCGGACTTCGTCAACGCCTTCGCGCTGTTTCCCGACTACAAGACCTACGTGTTCTTCAGCCTGGAGCCGCCCGGCGAGATCCCGGCGCTGGCCGGGATGGACGAGCACCAGCTCGGCGTGCTCTTTTCGGACCTGCGCGGCGCCTTGAACGATCTGGTGGCGCTGAACTTCTTCATCACGCCCAACATGCAGGAGAACCTGCATACCGACAGCCTGCAGGGTACTGCGCCGTTGCTGCTGGCGCAGATGGGCCTGCTTGGGCTGACCGTGCACAGCGTCGAACCTTACGAACCGTGGCCCTCCTCCGCGGCGAGCGCTACGGAGGGCAAGCCCGCCTCCGTGCCAAGCGCTACGGAGGGCAAGCCCGCCTCCGTGCCGAGCGCTACGGAGGGCAAGCCCTCCTCCGACAAGCCCGCGACGGACGCCAGCAGCGCTCATCGCTCCGCCGGCCAGCCGCACCAGCCGATGCGGGCGCTGAAGATCGAATTCGACGACCGCAGCAAGACCCGCCGCACGCTGCTGTACCTGTCGCTCGATGTCAGTGACAGTCAGCTGCGCTTCTATCCGGAATTCGTGCCATGGCTGACCACGTTCGAGCAGCCCACCGTGCTGCTGAAATCGGCCTCGTACCTGCTGCACGGTGGCAACTTCCGCAAGGTGCGCGGCGTCGTGCTCGAACGCGCGCGCCTGATCGTGCAGGACGACACCGGGATGCCCTACCACCTGCTGCGTGATGACGGCTTCCGGATTTCGCTGTACGGCCAATACGAACGACCTGTCAAGCTGTTCGAGAACCGGTACCAGAAGGACCTGGACGACGCCTTCACGTCGGCCGGCAACGCGGATCCGGTGCCGTTCCCGTTCGGCTACAACTGGCGCAAGGAGGGGCGTTCGGGTGTGATCGTCGCTCGCCGGCCGGGCGCCGACACCTGAGCGGGCGCCGCGATGCGGGTTTCGCGGTCGCGCCGCCGCCTGATCACGGCCCTGCCGCTGGTAGCTTGCAGCGGCCGGGCCCTTGCCGCGGGCGAGGAGCCCGCGCTGCGCAGCTTCCAGCTCACGACCGGCGACGGCGTCCGGCTGAACGTGCTGGAAGCCGGCCCGTTGCCTCCCGATCCGTCGTTGCCGGTGATCGTGCTCGTGCCCGGCTGGTGCATGCCGGCCACGATCTGGCAGGCGCAGCTGCAGGCGCTCGGGCAGCGCTTTCGAACGCTCGCACCGGACCCTCGCGGACAGGGCGACTCGGACATACCGGCCGCGGGCTACGAGGCCGAGCGGCGCGCCAGTGACCTGCGCGACGTGTTGGCCCCGCTGCCGCGCGTCGTACTGGTCGGGTGGTCGCTCGGGGTGCTCGATGCGCTGACCCTGGTGCATCGCTTCGGCGACTCCCAGCTGGCGGGGCTGGTGCTGGTCGACAACTCGGTCGGGGAGCCGCCCGCGCCGCGCCCGTCGAATTTCATCTCGGACCTGCGCGCCGACCGCAGCGCTACGGTGGATCGTTTCGTGCGGGGGATGTTTGCGCACCCCCGGCCCGAGGCGGAAATCGAGCGGATCAAGCAGGCGGCTCTGAAGATGCCGCTGGACGGCGCCATCGCGCTGCTGTCATATCCGTTTCCGCGCGAGCACTGGCGCAACATCGCGCGCTCCTTCGCCAAGCCGCTGTGCTACTGCGTGACCAGCCGCTACCTCGAGCAGGCGCGCAACCTGCAGCGCGAGCGGCCCGCAACGCGGGTCGAATGGTTCGAGCACGCCGGCCATGCGCTGTTCGTCGACGAGCCCGAGCGTTTCAATCGCGTGATCAGCGACTTCGCGCAGTCGGCTTGACCGGCTGGCAGGGTAACTTCAAGGCATCAGGACGCGGCCCTACGCCGCCGCTGCGGCACCACGCGCACGCGCCTGCCGCGGCTTGCGGGCACCGAGGCGGTCAGGTGGGCAAGCTCGGTAAGATCGGCTATGGCCTGCGCGATCGCGTCCTTCTCCAATAGCTATGCGCGTCTGCCGGAGCATTTCTTTGCCCGGCTGGATCCGACGCCCGTGGCGAAGCCAGGCCTGATCGTGCTCAATCGAGCGCTCGCGCAGGATCTTGCGCTGGACATCGATGCGGTCGATGGCGACGCGCTCGCGCAGATTTTCACCGGCAACATCATTCCCAGCGGTGCCGAGCCGATCTGCATGGCCTATGCGGGGCACCAGTTCGGCAGTTTCGTTCCGCAGCTGGGCGATGGCCGGGCGATCCTCATGGGCGAGGTCTTCGACCGCTCCGGCGTTCGCCGCGACATCCAGCTCAAGGGCGCGGGACGCACGCCCTTTTCCCGCCGTGGTGACGGCCGCGCAGCGCTGGGGCCGGTGCTGCGCGAATACCTTGTCAGCGAAGCGATGCACGCGCTGGGTATCGCGGCCACGCGCGCCCTGGCGGCGGTTACCACCGGCGAGCCGGTCTTTCGGGAAACCCCCTTACCCGGGGCCATCCTCACCCGCGTGGCCGCGAGCCACGTCCGGGTGGGCACTTTCGAATACTTCGCCGCGCGCGGGGATCAGGAGGCGATCCGGCGGCTGTCGGACTATGTCCTGGATCGGCACTATCCCGGGGCGAAGGACGCGGAGCGGCCCCATCTGGCGTTGCTGCAGGTCATCGCGCAGCGGCAGGCCGCTCTGGTGTCGAGCTGGATGCAGGTCGGTTTCGTCCATGGCGTGATGAACACCGACAACATGGCGGTTTCGGGCGAGACCATCGATTTCGGGCCCTGTGCGTTCATCGAGGCCTATGACCCTGCGGCCGTGTTCAGTTCGATCGACGAGCTTGGCCGTTACGCCTTCGGCAACCAGGCGCGCGCCGCGCAATGGAACATCGCCCGGCTCGCCGAAGCGCTGCTTCCGCTCATCGACCCCGACCGCAAACGCGCCATCGAACTCGCCCAGCCAGTGATCACCGAGTTCCCGACCTGGTACGAACACGAGTGGATCGCCGGAATGCGCAGCAAGCTTGGCCTGGAGCTTGCGCAGGACGGCGACCTGGAGTTGATCCGGGGACTGCTCGATGCCAT
>WNFL01077525.1_pt1 | contig 12095 bp, 11 predicted proteins | sample 5400361 | NCBI WGS metagenome assembly WNFL01 (sample SAMN13153351, study PRJNA577476) | soil metagenome | isolation source: 40 cm soil on Douglas fir-dominated hillslope | place: USA:California | collected 2013-09-17
TGTAGCGATGGTAGATGCCGAAGGGATGCTGCGCCACGTTCTCCACCGCGCCCGTGTGGACGTTGCTGCTCAGGCAGATCTCGAGCGGGATGCGTTTGTCGAGAATGTACTGGGCGAGGTATCCCATCTTGACGATCTTCGTCGGGTCGTTCATGTCGAGGCCGATGTCCTCGATGAGCCGCGTGGCGTGACCGACGCGGTGCGCGCCGCACCATTGGATTGCCTGCCAGATGCTCTCCTTCCCGAACGCCTCTCCGGCATGAACGGTGATGTTGAAATTCTCCCGCTGGATGTAATGGAACGCGTCGATGTGTTTCTTCGGCGGAAATCCGCCTTCTTCGCCGGCCAGGTCGAATCCGACAACCCCGCGCTCGCGAAAATCAACGGCGAGCTCAGCCATCTCGAGGGACCGCTGCAGGTTCCGCATGGCGCAGAGGATCACGCCGTACTCGACGCCGAAGTCGCTCTTTCCGCGCTCGAGGCCCGTCAGCACGGCTGACACGACTTCGTCCCCGTGCAGTCCCCCGCTGGTGTGGAACAGGGGAGCAAAGCGCGTTTCGACGTACACCACGCCGTCGCGGTGCATGTCTTCCATCATCTCGTAGGCGACGCGCTCGAGAGCCTCCGCGGTCTGCATCACGCCGCACGTGTGCGCGAACCCCTCCAGGTACAGCGGCAGGCTTCCCCGCTGGGCGCCGCGATGGAACCACCTCGCGAGTGCGCCTGCATCCGTGGTCGGGAGGCCGGTGTACCGCTGCTCCTTCGCGAGATCGACGATGGTTTGCGGCCGCAGGCCGCCGTCAAGATGGTCGTGAAGGAGCACTTTGGGCAATGTCCGAATGAACGCCGTGGTCATTTTCACTGCGACTCAGTGTAGCGGTACTGGGTACTGGGTACTAGGTACTGGGTACTAGGTACTGGGTCTAGTACGATCCGCCAAACATGCATTCCCTGGAGGAGGTCCTGTGACGACGTCGAAGATGGGGTTGGCGGTGATCATGGCGCTCGGCGCCGGGTCGCTGGCGCGCGCTCAGCAGCCGCTGACGCTTGCCGATGCGACGGCTCGCGCGCTGGCGCGCAACACCGATATCAGAATCGAGCGAGAAGCCGTGAGCGCCGCCGAAGCGCGCGAGGCCGGCGCGTTCGGCAGCTACGACTTCCGGCTGAAAGTGGATGCGAGCGGGCGGCACCATCGCGATCCCATCACGACGCTGTTCTCCGGCGCGCCTCCCGGCGAAGTGTCGCCGTCCAACAACGACGTCTCCTCGTCTGTCTCGCTCTCGCGGCTGTTTCTGAGCGGCGCGACGGCCACCGCGTCGGCGAATGTCGGCCGCGACGCCTCCGACAGCTTGTTCACGCTCATCACGCCGGCGTTCGTCACGTCGCTCGGCGTCCAGGTGCGGCAGCCGCTCTTCCGCAACCGCGAAACGGACCAGGCGCGGACGGCGCTGACGATTACGAAGCTCGATCGCGAGAAGAGCCACGCCGTGCTGCAGCAGCAGGTGCAGGACGTCGTCTCGTCCGTCGAGCGGGCCTATTGGGCGCTTGTGGCCGCGAGACGCGAGGTGGAGGTCCGGCAGAACAGCATCACCCTGGCCGAGCAGCAGCGGACCGACACGCAGTCGCGCATCGACGCCCGCAGCGCCGCGGCGCTCGACATCGCGCAGCCGACGGCGGAAGTGGAGCGCCGCCGCGGCGACCTGTTCGCGGCGCAGGAAACCGCCGCGCGCGCCGAGCGCACGCTCAAGCTGCTGATGACCGACGATCCCGCCGATCCAATCTGGACGCAGACGCTGACGCCGGCCGATCGCGTGGACATCGAGGCGAGGCCGATCGACATGCCGCGCGCGCTCGCTGACGCGACCACGCACCGGCCGGAGCTGACAGCGCTCGCGGCCGACGTATCGGCGACCGAGGCGCAGGCGGCGCTGGCGAAGGACGCGCTCCGCCCGCAGGTGGATCTCGTCGCGTCGTACACGTCGCGCGGCCTCGCCGGCGGCCGCAACCCGAACACGATTGCGTTTCCCGGCGTGCCGCTCGCGTTTCCCGACGCGCTCTCAGGCAGTCTCGGCGCGTCGTACAACACGCTGTTCAATACGCGATTCCAGGACGCGTCGATTGGCGTCTCCGTCGACGTGCCGCTCGGCCGCCGCGCCGCGCGCGGGGATCTGGGCGCCGCCCAGGCGCAGCAGCGGCAGGCGTCCCTGCGGCTCGCCCAGGCCCGCGATCGCATCTCGATGGACGTGCTCAACGCCGCGACGGCCCTCGAGACCGCGCGCAGCCGGATCCAGTCGGCGCGCGCCGGACTCGACGCGGCCAACACACAGCTGCGGGCGGAACAGGATCGCTTCAGCGCCGGCACGAGCACGAACTTTCTCGTGCTGACGCGCCAGACCGACCTGGCGCTGGCGCAACTGGCGGAGATATCCGCGCTGGCTGACTATCGGAAGGCGCTGACCGACCTCGCCCGCGCCACGGGGATGCTGCTCGTCGATCGTGGGATTACGGTGAAATAGCGGGTACTAGGTGCTAGGTACTGGATTACTCGTGCGAGCACGTACCTAGTACCGAGTAGCTAGTACCCAGTACCTACTCGATCACTTTATAGATCCGCTCGTCCAGCGGGCTGCCGAGGGCGGTTTGGATGTCATCGCGATACTTGCGCGTGTGGGCGGCGGCGGCGTGGTTCTCGAGCGCCTTCTGGCTCTGCCATGTCTCGATCACTTCAAAGTGATTCGAGCGCATCGTGTGCGCGAGCACGTCGAATCGGATGCTGCCTTCCTCGAGCCGGCTCTTGTCCGCGAGATCCTTCAGCATTCCGGCGATCTTCGGATCGGGCGTGACGTCGACGTGCGAGATCACGAACACCGAGCGGCCCGTCGGCTCGGGGGCGCCTGACGCTGAGCGTCTTGTACGGGCGTTGATCCCACCCGCTCAGGCGGATCGGCTCGATCGCATCGGTCAGCTTCTTGCGGATCGGCGGAGGGATTGTGTCGAAGGCGGCCTGGGTCTGCCAGGTTTCGATCAGCACGAGATGGCCCGGCCGATCCACCTGCTCGAACACCTCCGTGCGGAGGCTCGCGGTGTTGATGCGGCACGCGTCCTTGTACTGCTTCAACGCCTGGAGGACCGCCGATCGCCCCGAAGTTTTCACCTCGATGTAGGCCACGGAATAAAACGTCGGATCCGTCGTTGTTCCCGGGGTTGCCGGGGCCGCCGGCGCACCGCGCCCCGGTGCCTGCGCGCCGAGCGGCGCAGCGACCGCAGTGAGCAGAAGAAGCGCAAGCATGCGCGGCCTCATCGCACGCACCGGGCGGCGCGATTGGCTGGATCGTCAGGCGTCCTGCTGATCCGTTTGTCGCGATAGGCCGAATGGCAGTGCAGGCACATCTCGGCAAGCCGCTCGGTGATGTCGCTGACCTTTTCCTGGTTCCGCGTCTGCGCGGCAGCATACACGGCCTTTGCGGTTTCCTGCAGTTCGATCGTGAACTTGATCCAGTCGGGGTCGTTCACCGGCACCGGCTTGCCGTTCTCGCAGCGGCGTCCCGGTGTCAGCATGAGCGGCGCGGTTTCACCGAGCGCGACGGCCGCGTAGTCGACGATTTCCCAGCCCGTATAGACGCCCGCGCCCCAGTCGACCCACGAAAACCCGGCGTCCTTGGCCTGGTTGCTCGGCTTGGGCGGCGTCGCCGGATCGTAGCGTTGCACGTTGAAGATCATGTTGGCGGCGGGGAAGAGGACGCCGCGCATGAGTTGCGCCATGTTGCCCGCCGGAGGGAACGTCGGAATCGATCCGGGCGCCGCCGGACGGGCGGCCGCGACCTGCGCTCCGGGCAGCGTGATCGTCTTGAGCGCCGCGTCTTCCGATGACAGCTCCGTTCGCCCTGCCGGGAACTTGCTCGTCTGCAGCATGAACGCCAGCACGTCAGCCGATTGCGCCCTCGTCAACGTCCCCATCGCATTTGCCGGCATCGTCGCCTGGATCTTGTCGACGATGGATGAAAGCGGACCGCCCCAGGTGGCGGCGAACGCGTCGCCCGTGAGGGGCGGAGCAAGGCTGCCGCCGGCGGTGGGGCCGTGACACGACGCGCACTTCTCTTTGTAGATGGCGCTGCCCCGGGTCGCCTGTCCGTCCGTGTACACCCCGTCTCGAACCGTTCGGCCGGACTGCGCTTCGAGGCCAGACGAGAACAAGGCGGTCCCGAGAACGACACAGGCGACGATCCTCGAAAACATCACAGCCTCCGGAACAATGCAAAAACGGCTCGGAATCGTAGCACGGCGCCGGTCGCGAACCCTCACCCCTGAGCGTCGAAAGGATTCGTGCACGCGACGCCCGTCCACGCCACGTCCCGGATGTTGCGCGTCACGAGAACCAGTTCGTGCGCGATTGCCGTGGCCGCTATCAGCACGTCCACCGGCGAACCAGTCCGGGCGGCTGAGAGTTTTCCCCATTGCTCGGATACACGGCGATCGACGGGAAGGATGCGATCGGCGTGTTCGCGTGTCAGCCGATGGAGCCAGCGTTCAAGCGCCGTCGCCTGCCTCGTGTCCTTCCGGCGAATCCTGTCGATACCGCGCCGAAGCTCTCCGACCGTCAGGACGCTCAAGTGGATTTCGAAATCGTCGATCGACTCGAACCAGTCACGCACGCGGGGATTGGCGCGTTCGCCCTTTCGCAGCTCCGACACGATGTTCGTGTGGAGCAGCAGGCTCACAGGCGGACCTTGCGCGCCTTCGCCCGCGGTCTGGCAAAGTCCGCATCGTGGCCGGCATCGGGGATATCACTCAACAGGGCCTTGAGAGAAGTGCCGCGGCGGATCCTGGCGAGCGCGTCACGCAGGATCTCGCGGTGTTCGGCTTCGGTCGATCGCCCCTTGCTCGCGGCGCGCTCCCGCAAGGCCTTCACGACAGAATCTTCGAGGTTGCGGACAATCAGCTGCGCCACGAGTCACCTCCGATTGCTATCAATGATAGCATTTCAGGTGGACGATGGCGATGACGATCGAATGCGTGCTCGAGTGCGGCAATCATCTCGGCGAGGGTCCCGTGTGGGACGTCGAGAGCGGCTGTCTCTATTGGCTCGACGGCACCGGCCGGCGCGTGGGCAATCCGTCGATCTGGTGGTTGGATCCGCGCACCGGGAAAACACGGAGCTGGTCGCTTGCGCACGACGTCGGCGCGATGGCGCTTCGTCGCGGCGGCGGTGCTGTGCTGGCGAACGACGATGGCTTCTACTTCTTCGATTTCGAGAGCGGCCGGCTCGATCTGATCGCTCAGGTGGAGCCCGACGAGCCGCGCACGCGCTTGAACGACGGCAAGTGCGATCGCCGCGGACGGTTTTTCGCCGGCGGCATGGACGACAAAGAGGAGCTGAAGATGTGCGGCCTCTACCGCCTCGATCCCGATCTGCGGATCACGAAGGTGGACGACGGCATCATCTGCACGAACGGCCCGTGCTGGAGTCCCGACAACACCACGTTCTATCTCGCCGACACGTTTCAGCACGAGTATTGGTCGTACGACTACGACGTCGCGAGCGGCACGCTCTCCAACAAGCGCGTGTTCGCGTCGTTCAAGGACGATGGAGGAGTCGCGGACGGATCGACGATCGACGAGGAAGGCTGCGTGTGGAACGCCCAGCTGATCTGCGGCGATCTCGTCCGCTACGCGCCTGACGGCTCCGTCGATCGGCGCATCGGCATGCCCGTCAGAAACATCACGAGCTGCATGTTCGGCGGCGACAAGCTCGACGAGCTGTACGTCACGTCGATGGCGCGCGTGAAGCATCCCGCCGTCCACGATCTGTTTGCGAAGGAGGCGAAGCCGCAGTATCTCGCGGGCAGCCTGTTTCGCGTCACCGGCCTCGGCGTCCGCGGCCTTCCGGAGCCTCGTTTTGCCGGCTAACCGCAAAGTCATCGTCACGTGCGCGATCACCGGCGCGATTCATACGCCGACGATGTCGCCGCATCTGCCGATCACGCCAGAGCAGATTGCCGAGAGCGCGATTGGCGCCGCCCGCGCCGGCGCGGCCATCGTCCACCTGCACGCACGCGATCCGCTCGACGGCAGGCCGAAACAGCATCCCGAGCTGTTCAGACAGTTTCTTCCGAAGATCCACGCAGCCTGCGACGTTATCGTCAACATCACGACCGGCGGATCCCAGACGATGACGGTGGAAGAGCGGCTGCAGCCGGCGCTCCAGCTTCGGCCCGAGCTCGCGTCGCTCAACATGGGCACGATGAACTTCGGGCTGTATGAGATGTTGCCGCGGCAGAAGTCGTGGACGCACGAGTGGGAGCCGGCGTACCTCGCGGCGAGCGAGGCGGGGATGTTCAAGAACACGCTCAAGGACATCGCCGACATCCTGCGGCTCTGCAGCCCGAACGGCACGCGCTTCGAGCTCGAGTGCTACGACATCGGGCATCTATATACAGCCGCGCACTTCCTCGACCGCGGCCTGCTGACGCCGCCGCTCTTTATTCAGTCGGTCTTCGGCATCCGCGGCGGCATCGGCGGGCATCCGGACGATGTGGCGTTCATGAAGAAGACGGCCGATCGTCTTTTTGGTGACGCGTACCAGTGGTCGGTGCTCGGGGCGGGACGGAACCAGATGACGATTGCGCGTCAGGCCGCACAGCTCGGCGGCAACGTGCGCGTCGGCCTTGAGGACAGCTTGTGGATCGACAAGGGCCAGCTCGCGACGTCGAATGCGCAGCAGGTGGAGAAGGTCCGCGCGATTCTCAACGAGCTCGGCCTCGAGATCGCGACGCCCGACGAGGCGCGCGAGATCCTGCATCTCAAAGGCCGGCACGCAGTGGGCTTCTAGCTCGATCGCGATCCGCCGTCTCGATTCGGCCGACACGAACGTCGGCGTGGATCGCGATCCGCCGCCTCGATTCGTCAAACACGAACGTCGGCGTGGTCTGCGATCCGCCGTCTCGATTCCGCAGACACGAACGTCGGCGTGGCAAAAAACGCCGCCGGCAACATCGCTTATGTGATTGGCGCTCGGGGCCAGGATTGGCCCTCTCGCGGTGGTCGCCGGCGGCGCGTTTTGGTGCGATCCTGTCACGCCGAGTTCTAACGTCTGCCGAATCGAGACGGCGGATCGCAGGCAGTCATGTTCACGGACCAGTAACCATGCAGAGAAGTGGCGGTGACGGATGGACCACGGCAAAGCGATCGACGCGGCGGAATTGCTTGAGCGGGTGGCCAGTGGTGGAATGGAGGCGTCTGCGGCACTAGACGCGTGGCCGCAGGATATCGGACAGGACGATCTTCTCGACGCGAGCTGGCATGACCTGTCACATTGTTCGGTGGACGTCGACGTCCGAGCGAAGGATGCCCGCTACGCAAAACACCAAGTCTCCGTGCTGCTAAGCCCAGCGAAACAGATCAGAGAGAAATATGGGCCCAGTGACGGCACTCGCTGATTTGATCGCGTCGATCGCGAATCGGTAATCTATTGCGCTCAATAGATGAGCCGCTGACCGTGTAATCCCGCGCGGACCAATGCAGCGGCGGCTTTGCCTGCGAATTGCAGTCCTTAATGGCAAAGTGAGAGCACTGCCCGTTACCCGACTCAGCGCGACGGTCGCTGGCGTGTGGTGCGCGCTCGGAGCGAGCCTCGCTGACCGATGGGCCTCAGGCCCGTTGTCATACCTGGCCCGCGGGCTTGTCATGGTCGTGTGCTTTCTTGTTCCAGTTCTGCTCTTCGTCGTGGGAATGGATCACATTCGCCGGTGGAAAAGGGGCGGCCTGCGTCATCCGTACCGTCACCGACGGTTCGACCGACGGTACTGGAACGAGGCGCAGGAGGTCGGACTCCGCGCGGTGTGCTGGTTCGTTGGCGCTGTCGCATCCGCCGTGCTGTACTCGATCGTCGTCTCTGGAAGATGGCCGACTCCGCTGGATTGAAATGTCATCGCCGACGGTACCAAGGCAACGTTGACTCGACGTAGGTTACTGGACTGGCGTCCGGCATTTCGACGATCCGATGACCCTATGGAGTTACCACGGGTATTGGATTCCTACGAAGCGCCAGTTTCCCGTGATGCTGCTGGGAGCATTTCTTATCCTCCTGGGAGCGAGCGATCTTTCCAGGAAATAGAAACACGCCTACGACTTCCGCGTGCTGTTGCGCTGGCCGTGGAATGTCATCCTGGCGTTTCTGCTCGTGCTCCTGGGCGCACGTTTAGCCGGACGTCAACTCCACACGTTTCTCCGCCCCGAAAGGAGGTGGAGGAGCGCCACGAAGAGCGCGCCACCGATGATCGACCACAGGATGGGAAACGAATAGTCCCCCACGCGGAGCACGAATGGTTCGCCGAGGTGGAGCTGGCGTGCCACCCATGGTCCGAACAGCGCGCCGACGAAGCCGATGGCAGTAGAGACAATAAGCCCGCCACGCACACCGCCCCCCAACGCTCGGGCCACGGCGCCGCAGATCGCGGCGATGATCAGCAGCAGAATCAGCCCCGGCAGAGTCACCGTCATACCAACCTCCTTCGACTCACGCGTCAGGGTGCAAGAACGGAGCCTAGGGTCTACCTCTTGTGTCGGCACGGGTCTAGCGCGACTATGAAAATTGCCGACCTGGACCGCGATCCGTCGTCTCGATTCCGCAAACACGAACGTCGGCGCGTCAAAGCACGCCGCCGGCCACAACGGCGATGGTGAAGAACGCCAGGCACAAAGAAGATCGCACCGAAGCGGAAGCGGACTAGGAAGGCGCACAAGCGATGAGCGAAGGATTTCGCATCTGGTGGGCTCAGATGGGCGGGGGGCTCCTGGTGTCTGCGGCCGTTGTCTTTGGTGCCCTGCTGGCGTTTGTCGTTGGGCGATGGATAACTAAAGAGTGATCAGACCCTCACAGCTCCTCGGGTTGACCGCGATCCGTCGTCTCACTTCGGCAAACGTTGAACTCGGCGTGACAGGGTCGCACCAAAACGCGCCGGCGGCTACCGACGCGAGAGGGCCAATCCTGGCCCCGAGCGCCAATCACATCAGCAATATTGCCGGCGGCGTGTTTTGCCGCGCCGACGTTCGTGTTTGCCGAAGTGAGGCGACGGATCGCGATCCACGCCGAGTTCGTGTTTGCCGAATCGAGACGGCGGATCGCGGACCACGCCGACGTTCGTGTTTGCCGAGGTGAGGCAGCGGATCGCGACCTACGAAGATCTTCGTATTGACACCTACGAAGACTGTCGTAGATAATCGCGGACATGGCGATCCGCCCTCGCAAGCCGACCGACGCCGAGCTCGAGATCCTCGGAGTGCTGTGGGATCGCGGGCCGAGCACCGTGCGCGACGTCGCGCAGGCGCTGGGCCGCGACGACGCCTACACCACCATCCTGAAGATCCTGCAGATCATGACGGAGAAGCAGCTCGTCCAGCGCCGCGAATCGGGCCGGCTGCATATCTACACCGCCGCCAGGTCCCGCGAACGGACCCAGCGCCACCTCGTGAAGGACCTGTTGCAGCGGGCCTTCCGCGGATCCGCGGCGCCGCTGGTCCTCCATGCGCTCGCGACCGGAAAAACCTCGCCTGACGAGCTGAAGGAAATCCGTCAGCTCATTGAAAAACATCGGAGGCGATGATGGCCCCCTGGATCGAAATCGCCGGCTGGACGCTCCTGCATTTCGTCTGGCAGGGAACGTTGATCGCCCTCGTCTCGGCCATCGGGCTGGGCCTGCTCCGCTCTGCCGCGCCTCATGCGCGGTACGCGCTCGCGAGCGCGGCGATGGTGGCGATGCTCGTCGCGCCGGCCGCGACGGCGGTGCGACTCTCGTCTTCGGCGTTTGCCGTCGCCGAGCCGCCGCCCTCGACGCCCGTGATTTCGCTCGGCCCGCTCGAGTCATCCGGGGCGGCCCGGCACGAAGAAGCCGCGCGCCCCGCGAGCCGCATTCGGCCAGCGGGATCGGAGTTCGGCACCGCGTTGCAGGCGATCGTCCTGTTGTGGCTGAGCGGGGTCGTCATTCTGCAGCTGCGGCTGCTCGCTGGGTGGTGGGGCGTTCGAGGGCTGCATCGCGCGTCGGTCGCGGCGTCGCCATCTCCGTGGCAGAAACGTGCCGGCCATCTGGCGGCGCTCCTTCGCATCCGGCGGCTCGTGCGCGTCGTGGAAGCTCACACGGTCGACATCCCGAGCGTCATCGGCTGGTGGCGGCCCGTCATCCTGCTGCCGATTGGAGCGTTGTCCGGACTGACGCCGGCGCAGGCGGACGCGATTCTGGTGCACGAGCTCGCGCACATCCGCCGCCACGATTACCTCGTCAACGGGCTCCAGCATGTCGCCGAGACGCTGCTCTTCTACCATCCCGCAGTCTGGTGGCTCTCACGCCAGGTCCGCGTCGAACGCGAGCACTGCTGCGACGCCGTCGTCGTCCAGCTGTGCGGCGATCCGATCGATTACGCCGCCGCCCTCGCGGAGCTCGAAGCGGGGCGCGTTACACACACGACGCTGGCTGTCGCAGCGACCGACGGATCACTCATTCGGCGCATCCGCGTTCTGCTCGGCGCCCAGCCGGCCGACCGGCGTCCGCTGGCCGACGTGCTCGTAACGGTCTTCGTCGTGGTGGTCCTCCTCGTCCTGGCGGGCCGCTGAGTATCCTCCGGGCAAGCGTCCGCACGGCGCCTGTGGCGCAGCCGGCGGCCTCCGTCGCCGACCCCGTGGTGTTGACGGTGAACGGCGAGGCCATCACCGACCGCGATTTGCGCCGTCGTCAGACCTTCAAGCGGGACCGGCCCGACGCGCCTCTCTCGGAAACTCTGGTCGCGACGGTCGACGAGCGCCTCGTCGTCCAGCGTGGCAAACAACTGGGATACGCGCTGTCGGACGAACAGTTCCAGCTGATCCTCCGCAATCTCATGGCGCAGAACGTCCTGGCCTCGGATGCCGCGTTGCAGGACGCGCTGAACACGCAGCAGCTCACGCTCGCTGATCTTCGACGAAACATCGAGTCGCAGGTGATCGTGAGCCGCCTCCGGTTCGACATGACGGCGACGCCCGTGACCGGCGAGGAAGCGCGCGAGTATTTCGCCGTCCACCTGGACGCGTTCCCGTTGCAGACCTTCGAGCTGGCACGGCCGCGGATTGAGGAGCTGCTCGCCGACGCCCACCGCGAACCCGCCTTCAACGGCTTGGTCCAGGCGTTGAGGTCCACGGCGGTCCTCGTGTGGCAGCGGCCCGATCTGCAGCGCGCTTATGATGCGGGTCGCGCTCAGGCCGCGCCACAAGGCGGGGCCAACGCGCCGCAACCGGCGCCCGGGGGTGTCGTTGTTCCAGACTGGCAGGTCTACACCACCGTCCACTTCGACCTCTGGTTCAGGCCTGGCGTGAAAAACGAACTCCAACGCGTCGAGCGCGATGCCGAGCGCGCCTATCGGCGACTGAGCGCCGATCTCCGACACGATCTCGGTGAGAGGGTGAACCTCGTACTGTTCGCCACCGACGCCGAGCGCGACCGCATCGTCGAAACCGGTGTGGTGCCGGGGTCGCAATCCCGGATTCTGCTGGCGCTCAATCGGCCTGACGATCGATTCCAGGCGGACGTCGCGCACGAAGTGACGCACGCATTTGAATTCGACATCCTGCCGACTGGCGTTCCCAACGGCGGCCCTCAGTGGATACAGGAAGGGCTGGCGGAGCGCGAAGGCGACGTGTGGGGGAGCGGCGACGACGAGCTGCTGCGCGGATTGGTTCGGAGCGACCGGGTGCCGTCGCTAAGCGCGTTCGAGAGCACTACCGAGCGGCGGCTCGCGTACGCGGTCGGACATGCCGCGTTCGATTTCATCACTGCGCGCTGGGGCCTGGACGGGATCAGGCAGATGCTCTTCTCGATGAGACAGCGTCAGGCTGCCGATCGCGCCGGTCTGTACCTGGCGGCATTCGGCATCTCCGCCGAAGAGTTCGATCGGGCCTTCGAACTTTATCTCCGCGAGCACTTCCAGTGAGGCGGCGCATCCTTCTGCTCTTGTGTTTCCTCGTCGTGCCACACGACTGGGCGCTGGCTCAGGCCACCGCTGTCGCCGGGGGCAAACCGCTTGCCTTCGAAGCCGCGTCGATTAAGCGCAACCGATCCGCTGACGACTTC
>WNFL01173337.1_pt2 | contig 12091 bp, 11 predicted proteins | sample 5400361 | NCBI WGS metagenome assembly WNFL01 (sample SAMN13153351, study PRJNA577476) | soil metagenome | isolation source: 40 cm soil on Douglas fir-dominated hillslope | place: USA:California | collected 2013-09-17
ACCGGCGGCAATTTCGCGCGCCGGCTCAAGGATTCGATGTCCGCGGCGACGATCATGATCGGCGTGTTTTTTACCAGCACGCGCACGCTGCGCACCAGTTGCACTTCGTCGACACCGGGCAGCGCGCGGATGCCGTCGCCCAGCGCCGCGGGAAACACGAACGTCCGCGCGGTGACTGTTTCCGCGGTGGCGACGAACAGATCCGGATTGAGCGCCAGACGCATCCAATCGGCCAGCGAGTTGTAACTCGATCGCGCCAGGCCACCCAGGGAAATCACCAGCGCGAGCGATAGCATCAGCGCGGCCACGGTTCCTGAGGTGCGCCGGGGCGCCTGAATCAGGCTATCCGCCGCCAGCGCGCCTTCCACTGGCCGCATCCATCGCAACGCGGGCCGGATCGCACGCGCCACCCACAGCGACAGCGCCGGGGCCAGCAAAACGGCGGTGATCACCGCCAGCATGTAGCCGCCGTAGAAAATCACGGTGTTACGATTCGCCACTAGCGCGATCACGGAAGCAACCGCGCATCCCAGCGCGAGTCGCCGACGGGTGCGATTCTCGCCTTCGCTGAGCGACTGGTGGCGGCCCTTTTGCAGCGCCTTCACTGGATCCACGCCCGCCGCCGCGCGCGCTGGAATCACGGCCGCAATCAGGCTGGTGATCACGCCCATCGCGATGGCCGCCGCGATCAGCCACGGATTGATCGCGATCGTGTCGGCGCGTTGCGCTACGCCATAGACCTCCGCTAGCAAGCCCCCGATGTAACCCGCCATCCCCCGAGCCATTAATATCCCGAATCCGACGCCGGCCAAGGTTCCGGCCAAGCCCGCGATCGCGCTCTCGGTGAGAAACAGCGTGCGGATTTGCGATCGGGTCGCGCCCAACGCCCGCAGGATTCCGATTTCGCTGCGCCGCTGTGTCACGGCAATCGCGAAGGTGTTGTAGATGATGAACATCCCGATGAACAGCGCGAACACGCTGGTAATGTTGGACGCCAGCGAATAAATGTGCGACGTCGCCTCGAACTGCTCGCCGCGCGAACTGGGCGGCTCGATCTGAAATCCCGGCCCCACCGCCTGTTGCAGCAGTGCGATGCCCTGATCCAGCGTCATGCCTTCCTGTAACGCGACGTCGACACGATCGAACTTGCGCCCGCGCCCGAAAACTTTCTGCGCGGAATAGAGGTCCATGATCGCCAGGTTGCCGCCGAAAGCGCTGGCTAGGCCGCCGGGCTTCATGATCCCGCGGACGGTGAAGATCTGATCGCCCTGCATGGTGCGCATCGCGATCTTACTGTTCACTTTCAGATTCCGCTCGCGGGCGAAACTCTGCGTGACGATCAGCGAGTCGGGTTGCGCCAGGAAGACTAGTGGGTCGTCGATGGCATCGTCGGTGCCCTCCAGGTCGTAGCTGCGCAGGCTGCGGTCGCCCAGCATGTCGACGCCGAGGATCAGCAAATTCCCTGCGCCAGTCGAAACGGTCGCTTCGAGCACCGGCGACGCGGCGCGCACCTCGCGCACGTTCTGAACTTTCTCGAGAATGTCTTCATCGAAACCCGGCTCACCGGCGGATATCTGGAGCTGCGTAGATCCGGCGATGCGGTCAATGGTCTGATGGAACGCGGCGAGAACGCTCTGGTTCGCGGTATGCATGCCGACGAAGACAGCGACGCCAAGCACGATTCCCGCGGTGGTAAGAAGGCAGCGCAGCAGATGTTTTCGAGCGTAGGGATAGCTGATCAGCCGCAGCAGGATCATGCCTGCGCGTCTCCACGGCGCACATCTTCGACGATCTTCCCGTCGCGGATGTGGATGGTGCGCGGGCAGCTTTCGGCGACCGCGCGATCATGCGTGACCAACAATACGGTTGACCCGAGCCGGTCGTGCAGGTCGTGAATCAGCTTTAGAATGTCGGCGCCGGTGGAGGTATCTAGATTGCCGGTCGGCTCATCCGCCAGCAAGATCGGCGGGTAGATGGACAGCGCCCGCGCGATGGCCACGCGCTGACGCTCACCGCCCGAAAGCTCCTCGGGCAGGTGCTCTAGTCGGGCGGTGAGCTGGACCAAGTCCAGTAATTCTCGCGCTCGCTCGTCGATCTTTTTGCGCGGCCAACCGCGGAGATGTAGCGGCAGGGAGACGTTTTCGAGACACGACAGCGTCGGCAGCAGATTGAAGAATTGGAAGATGAATCCAATCTTGTCGCGACGGACGCGGGTCAGATCGTCGTCATTGAGCGTGGAAAGTTTGGCGCCGTCCAGCTCGATCTCGCCGCCGCTGGCGCGGTCGAGGCCGCCGATCAGGTTTAGCATCGTCGATTTGCCGGACCCCGACGGACCCACGATCGACACCATCTCGCCGCGTGCGATTTCCAGATCGACGCGCTCCAGCGCTGTCACCTTGCGCTTGCCGTCAAACTGTTTGGTAACACCGCGGAGATGGATCACCCAATCTTATGATGCCGCACTGCCGCTTCAGACGTTAGAATCGAAGATTCCATGCGCATCGGAGTCGACGCAGGCGGCACCTTCACGGATTTCGTGGTCCTGCACGACAACGGGAGATTGGAAACCTTCAAGCTCCGCTCCAATCCGCGAACGCCGGCGCGCGTGATTCTCGATGGCCTCGAGCGCGCGGCACAAGGGCGTAAAGTCGACGTGGTTCACGGTTCGACGGTCGCCACCAACGCGATGCTCGAGCGCAAGGGGGCGCGCACTGCGTTCGTCACAACCGCCGGTTTTGAAGATCTGATCGAAATCGGCCGTCAGAATCGTGCTGAGCTGTACAACCTGACCCCCGCGCCGCGACAAATGCTGGTGGATCGCGGGCTCTGTTTCGGCGTCCCCGAACGTGCCCATCATGACGGCAAAATCGCACGGCGGCCGACCGCGGCGAAGTTGAAGCAGGTTGCGTCACGGATCAAGCGCAGCGGCGCGCGATCCATCGCGATTTGCTTCCTGCACGCCTATCGCAACGCGTCTAACGAACGCCTGGTGGCCGCAGCGCTTCGCAGTCTGGACCTCTACCTGTGCTGCTCCCACGAAGTCAGTCCCGAGTTTCGCGAGTATGAACGCGGCTCGACGACTCTGGTCAACGCCTACGTCGGCCCGCTGATGCAGGCCTATCTCAATCAACTCTCCCGCGCCCGCCGTTTCCGCGTTTCCATCATGCAATCGAACGGCGGATTCCTTTCGGCGCGTGAAGCGGGGAAGCACGCCGTCCGGACAGTGCTCTCAGGTCCCGCGGGCGGCGTGGTCGGCGCGATCGAGACGGCGCGTCGTGGCGGATTCCGACGCGTGCTGGGGTTCGACATGGGCGGTACCTCGACCGATGTCAGCCTGGCGGACGGCGCCCCGCGCGAAACCACCGACGCGTACGTCGACGGCTACCCGATCCGTGTTCCGATGCTCGACATCCACACAGTGGGCGCGGGTGGGGGGTCCATCGCGCGCGTGGACGCCGGCGGGCTGCTGCGCGTGGGTCCCGAGAGCGCAGGCGCCGACCCTGGTCCCGCCTGTTATGGCACGGGCACCGACGCCACGGTAACTGACGCGCACGTGGTACTCGGCCGCATCGAAGCGCGCCAGCTTTTGGGCGGCGGCATGAGTATCGATCCCGGACGAGCGGGTACTGCCGTCGATCGAATCGCCAAGCGGCTCCGACTGGATCGCGATGCGACCGCCGCGGGAATTTTGCGGGTGGCGAACGCGAACATGGAACGGGCGATTCGCGTCGTGTCGGTCGAACGCGGTCACGATCCGCGCGACTTCGCGCTGGTCGCGTTCGGCGGATGCGGCGGGCTGCACGCGTGCGAAATCGCGGAAGAGCTGGGCGTCGGCGCCGTGATCGTGCCGGAGCTGGCCGGTGCTCTGTCCGCGCTGGGCATGCTGTCGGCAGATGCGGTGCGCGACTACGCCGCGGGCGCGTTGGGCCACCGCGATATCGAGTCCCTCTTCGCTACGCTGGAACGCCGCGCGCGGCGCGAATCTCCGGCCGCGCAAATCGAACGCTCCGCCGACCTGCGCTACCAGGGGCAAAGCTACGAATTGAACGTCGGGTGGAGCCCGCGCGATCCCGCAGCGCCGTTTCATCGCGAGCATAAGAAGGTGTACGGCTACTCCAACCCGGATCGTCAGGTGGAGGTGGTCACCATCCGCGTCCGCGCGCGCGAAACGGTTGAGCGCCCGCGCTTGGTCCGGGGCCCCCGGAAGCCGGGTACGCCGGAAAAGCGTCGAGTCTACGTCGGCGGATCGTGGCATGTGGTGCCGGCATGGAAGCGCGAACAGCTCGGTTCAACGACCCTGGCCGGTCCCGCACTGGTGCTGGATTACGGTTCCACTACGTTGATTCCCGCCGCCTGGAGATTTCACGTCGATTCCGCAGGGAACCTGGTAACCCGCCGCCTCGTACAGCAGTAACAAGAGGCAAGCATGGACTGGCGTAAGCAATTTGCGAAACCCACCGGCAGGGCCGGCTGGCTGGCGGGTCATTTGATGGCGTGGAAGAATCGGGAACGCAGCGAATATGTGTTCATAGGCTTCGGCTCCGGTTCGGACCTCCAGCGCGCCAGCCGCGAGGTGGCCTTCGTCGCCGGGGTGGATCACTCAGAAGTGATGGTGAGGCAGGCCGCCAAGCGAAATTCGGAGATGATCGGCGAGGGACGCGTCGCGTTGCAACTCGCCTCGGCCGACCGCCTTCCGTATCCCGACGCGCATTTCGACAAGGCGTACGCGATCAACGTGGGGCAGTTCTGGAAAGATCCCGTCGCGACTCTGACCGAGATCGCGCGTGTGGTGAAACCCGGCGGCGTCACCGTCGTTGCGATTCAGCCGCGCAATAAGGGCGCGACTGAGGACTCGGTGCACGCGGTCGGGCGCAGCATGGCGGGGGCGCTGCAAAAAGCCGGGGTCAGCGAGGGTCGGACCGATTCGCGTCCGATGCGCCCGGTTTCGACGGTGTGCGCGCTGGCCTTACGGTAATGCTTAGTTCAAGCGAACTTCATCGCCCGCGTTCACGCCGGACGTGATCGCAACCTGGGTGTTGCTGTGAACGCCCAATGTTACTGCCCGACGGTCGAACGCTTCCCCCGATCGGACGAATAGAAAATTCTTGCCGCCCTCTTCGTGAATCGCGCCCAGCGGCACCTGCGTGACGTTTTCGGCGCGCTCCAGTTGCACGTCGCCGAATGCCGAGAGATCGGGAATGACGCGCGCGTCGAAACTTTCGATCGCGATCCGCACCGGCACGTTGCGGACGAAATACTGTTGCCGCCACCCGCCCACCGCCAACGCGCCAATGCTGTATACCTTGCCTTTGAGCAGCAGGCCAGAAAACGCATCCAGGCCGATGTCCACCGTTTGACCGATGCGCAACTCTCCCGATTCCGCCTGGTTTATGTTGCCTTCCACCTGCATGCTGCGCGGATCCACGATCTTCATGAAGGATTGGCCCGGATACAATTGGTCGCCCAACTGAATCTGAGTCATTTCACCGCCGCGGAAGGTAGTGCTCATTACCACTAACCCGTCCATCGGCGCGCGAATGGTGAAACGCTCCAGATCGTGCTCGTGACGTCCCATATGGCGGCGATGCCGCTCCAGCGTGAGGTTCAGGATCTTCAGCTCGGCATCCTGGGAGTGCTTGCGAAACGCCACTTCGCGCTGCGCCTGCTTGTAGCGCGCGTCGGCTTCGTCAATCGCCAGCTTAAACAGCTCGCGGTCGATGTCGGAACGGACTTCGGTTGCTTTCGCATCCCAGATCGCCTTATCCAGGTTCGCCTTAGTGACGCGCAGCGATTGCTGCATGTTTTCCGACTCGACGGCCTGCTCCGCCTGGCGAACGCGAACGTCGTTGGCCGCCTGCGAAATCGTGTCTTTGATGTCATCGACATGGTCCTGCACGCCCTGCGCGTCGATGGTCGCCACCAGTTCACCCTTCTTCACCAGCGATCCAGACTTGGCCAGTTGCAGCAGGATCATCGGCTGGTTGCCTTCGGGTCCGCGCATAATCGGGGCTGTAACAGTTACGAAGTTGCGGGCTGAGGTGACGCCGGGGACGCGCAGTTGTCGCACCACCGCGCCCGTGGTCGCGACCACCGTCTTTGCGCCTGCCGGGAGACCTGCCGTCTCAGGCTTAGATTGGAACGCGAAACGATAGACAGCGACGCCCGCCAGGGATAAAACCGCTACAAAAACGAGTGGTTTCCACAGCTTCCGAGTGCGCTGGGGAGGCGGCCCCGGGTGGGGAACGGTCGGCTCTTGCGGCCGGACCGGATTACTGATCGCCGACATAACCTCCAGTCTATCGCAAGCTCCGTAACTCCGCCTTGGCTTCGCCACCCCAATGGCGGACATGCGCGCGACGATGCGACGGCATGGTCTGCACGGCTTCGACGCACTGCTCGAACATCTGTTTCGCCTCGGCCTTACGGCCCAGGGCCACCAGTGATTTACCGAACCAATACAGACCCTCGGGATCGTACGGCCGCCGATCGGTATACTTCTGCAGCGCTGCCGCAGCCTCGGCGGTGCGCGAAATCTGGAAGTACGCGGCACCCAACTCCCGCCATACTTCGCCCAGCGCCGCTTTTTCGTTGAGCGACGCCGCAGTTTCGAGCGACCGCACCGCATCCTCGTTCCGACCCTGCTCGCGCGCAACGCGCCCGAGCTGCAAGTGATAATCCGCTTCGTCGGGATCGATCTCTACCGCTTTCTGGAATCGCGCGGCTGCTTCGGAGTACTGGCGGCGTTGCTGATAGATCAGGCCGAGCTGATAGTGCGCATCGGCGTCGCGCGGATTAGTGGTAGAGATCTCCAGTTGCCGGCGCAGGTTTTGACGGGAGCGCAGTCCGTCGCCCAGCGATCGCACATCCGATGCGAACAGCGCGTATCCGTAATACAGCAGGAAAGGCGACAGTGCGTAGTAGCGCAAGGGCCCCGCGAAATCGGACACCAGCACACCCGCAGCCGCAACCACCCATCCCAAGGCGCCCATTGCTGCAGCGGTTGTAAATCCAGTCCCCAGAGCAGTGCGAAATCCAAAGGTCAGCAGCACCACAAAATACGCCGCGGATGCGTAGAACCATATCGGATTGTGAAGCCACGGCCCGTACGTTCCCGTGACGGTGATGGCGATTCCCAATGGCAGATATGCAGCGGCAAAGGCCAGCAAGGCGCACATCAGCAATGTCACGTAGTCGTTACGCATTAAGACGGGGAAACTCCCGAAGCCGGACACGGCTCGCGCGAACACCACCGCCGGGACCAGGAAGATCGCCGTGCCCCACAGCGGCGCGAAAACGCTCATCGGAAGGTAGCCGATCCAGCGCAGGATCGCGAGCAGAGCGGTATTCTGCGTTGCCGCCGGAGGAACCTGGCTGGGGATGTAGTCGTCGGATTCATCCGTGGGCGCCGGGGCGACCGGCTTGGCGGCGCGTTCCGCGTGCGGCGTCCTGGATTGCATCTGGGGCTGCAATGCAGACGATAAGATCCCCGCTTCGGGCCAGTGCAACAGGAAGCACACTACCAGCGCTGCGGCGATCGCGAACCACAGGCGTCCCTGGTCCAGGATCCGGCTCACGGCCGTGATCGGCCTCACGTAGAGAAGCAGCAGAGCGGTTGCGTTCTCGCGGAACATGCAGGTTTTCCGAAGCTGAGAGATCGGCTGTTTGCGCTGTAAACTGAAGTTTACTAAAGCGGTAAGACTCGCGGCATGCTCGCCAACAGGCCCCGGCCCGCGGACGCAAAAGTTTGGGAAAGCGCTCTGCCTATGCGCCAGTGTGCCAAACTGGTCTTTTAACGCTTCATGAGACATACGATTCACGCCACCACAATTCTGTGTGTGCGGCGAAATGGAAAAGTGGTGATGGCCGGCGACGGACAAGTGACGCTCGGCTCGGAGGTTCTGAAGGCGTCAGCCAACAAACTGCGCCGCCTGTACGGGGGCAAGATCGTGGCCGGATTCGCCGGCGCCACCGCGGACGCTTTCGCGCTTTTCGCGCGCTTTGAAACCAAGCTGGAACAATACAACGGAAACTTGGCACGGTCAGTGGTTGAGCTGGCGAAGGACTGGCGAACGGACCGCATGCTGCGCCATCTGGAAGCGCTGCTCCTGGTTGCCGACGCCCAAAGCACTTATCTGGTGGGCGGTAATGGGGACGTCATCGAGCCCGACGAACAACTGGCTGCGATCGGTTCCGGCGGGCCGTTTGCTAAAGCCGCCGCCATTGCTCTCATCGAAAACACCAATCAGTCCGCGCGGGAGATCGCTGAAAAGGCCATGGCCATCGCCGGCAAGACCTGCATTTACACCAATGAGAACGTCGTCTACGAGGAGCTCGGCTGATGGTCATCTACCTTCCTGCGCAGGCCGCCGAGGATGAACCGCTACTGGACGAATTGACTCCGCGCGAAATCGTTCGCGAGTTGGACAAGTACGTGATCGGCCAGGCGGACGCGAAACGCGCCGTCGCAATTGCTTTGCGCAATCGCATCCGCCGCCAGAAGCTGGATCCGGAGATGGCCGATGACGTCATCCCCAAGAACATTCTGATGATCGGGCCGACCGGTGTCGGCAAGACCGAGTTGGCGCGTCGTTTAGCCAAGCTGGCCAGTTCCCCGTTCCTAAAAGTGGAGGCGAGCAAGTTCACCGAGGTCGGCTACGTCGGCCGCGATGTGGAATCCATGATCCGCGATCTGGTCGAGATCGCCATCGACATGGTCCGCGAAGAACGCCTCAATGAAGTGGGTGAGCGCGCCGAGCGCAATGCCGAGGAGAAGTTGCTGGACCTGTTGATGCCGGCGCAGCCCGAACCTACCGAGAGCGCCGAACGCACACGCGAGAAGCTTCGCGAGCGCCTTCACGCGGGCAAACTAGACGACCGCATGGTGGAAATCGATGTAAAAGAGCGCGGTCCGACGTTCGAGGTCACAACCGCACAGGGCCTGGAGGAGATGGACATCAACCTCAAGGACGTGCTGCCGGGTTTGTTCGGCGGGCGCACGCGCAAGCGTAAAATGCGCGTCGGCGAGGCGCTGGATTACCTAGTGACCGAAGAGGAACAGAAGCTGGTCGACATGGACCAGGTCACGCGGGTCGCGATCGAACGCGTGGAGCGCACGCGGGCCGCGAGGGCGGCCACGGTCCCGACGTCAGCCGCGAGGGGGTGCAGCGCGACATCCTGCCCATCGTCGAAGGCACCACCGTCAATACGCGCTATGGTTTCGTCCGCACCGATCACATTCTCTTCATCGCCGCGGGCGCGTTCCACGTTTCGAAACCCAGCGATTTGATTCCCGAATTGCAGGGCCGCTTCCCTATTCGCGTAGAGCTGAAATCGCTCACCGAAGAGGATTTCATCCGCATTCTGAGAGAGCCGAAGAACGCGCTTATCAAGCAGTATCAGGCGCTGCTCGATACCGAGGGCATCAAGCTTACTTTCACCGAAGATTCGCTGAAGGAGATCGCGGCGTTTGCCGCGCGCGTCAACGAATCCACTGAAAACATCGGCGCGCGCCGCCTGCATACGATTCTCGAGAAACTGCTCGAGGAAATCTCGTTCGACGGTCCCGATCTCAAGAAGAAAAACGTGAAAGTGGACGCGGTGTACGTGCGCAAACAGCTCGCTGACATCGTTAAGGATCAGGATCTGAGCCGGTATATTCTGTGAACCGTTGCGTTTTGGTGTGGTGCATCTTGTGCGTCGTGCCGCTCGCTGCGCTCACCGGCTGCGGCTACGTCGGAAATCCCCTTCCACCGGCGCTCAACATACCGGTGCGCGTCACCGATCTTCGCGCTGCGCAGCGTGGCGACAAAATTGAGATCGAGTTCACACTACCTGAGCTGACCACCGAAGGTTTACCGCTGAAAAACCTGCGGGTCGTCGAAGTTTTCATTGGACCGGCTCCCAATCCGTTTCTGGAATCTACCTGGGCCGCATCGGCTAAACGATTCGTCGTGCCCAACGCGGCTCCGGGCGCGATTTATCATCCAGTTCCGGCCGGCGATTGGATCGGCAGTAATGTCGTCATCGGTGTGCGCTGCACCGGGCCCAAGGGCAAACTGTCGGATTTTTCGAATCTGGAAAGTCTGCCCATCGCGCGTCCCCTGGAGCGCCCCACGGCTCTAGACGCGCAGAATCAGGACACGGGAATCCTGCTCACTTGGCGCGGCTCCGGGCCGCATTATCGCGTGTATCGAACCGCGCCCAACGCCAAGCCCGAGCGCATTGCCGACGTGGACGTCCCCGAATTTCGCGACGACTCCACGCAGTTCGGATCCGAGTATCAATACTTCGTGCAGGCGATTTCCGGCGAGAAGCTACAGAGCGACGTGTCCGATCCGAAGTTGATCATCGCGCGCGACCTGTTCCCGCCTGCCGTGCCCACGGCATTGACCGCGATTACCGGCGTCAACACCATCGACTTGGCCTGGAATCGCAACGTCGAAAGCGACTTCAAGGGCTATCACATTTATCGCGCGCTTGAAGACGGACCCTTCGCGCGCATCGCCGAGTTCGTGGAAGCGCCGGCGTTCAGTGATAGCAAGCTCGAGTCCGGCAAGCGTTATCGCTACGTGATCACCGCGGTGGACTTGAACAACAATGAGAGCCAGCGCTCGCAGGTTGCCGAAGCGGTCGCCCCGTAGCGCCTCGAGAACTACAATAGTCACCGAGGATCCGATTGTGACCAGCTTCCCCCTCACCCCGCGACCGGTTCCCCGCGTCGAAACCGCGTTGCGACGTATCGTCACCCCGCTTCCGGCGCCCGAATCCATCCCGATCATCGAATCCCTGCATCGCCAGGAACCTATTTCCATGCAGGGCCAGCCGCCCATCGTGTGGGATCGCGCCCAGGGTTTTCAGGTGTTCGATGCCTGGGGCAATCGGTGGATCGATTGGTCGAGTGGCGTGCTGGTCGCGAACGCGGGCCACAGTTGTCCCGAAGTGGTCGGGGCGATCGTCAAGCAGACCCAGCACGGACTGCTCCACAACTATTGTTTTCCCAGTGCGATTCGCGCGCGACTGGTGGACCAGCTGATTTCATTGCTACCTCCGGAGCTTAATCGCGTTTTCCTTCTAACCACCGGATCGGAAGCTGTCGAGTGCACCATCAAACTGTGCCGCACGCATGGCATCAAGGTGGGCGGCCCCTCGAAGCACGTCGTCGTTTCGTTCGACAAGGCTTTTCACGGGCGCACGCTTGGGTCCCAGCAAGCCGGCGGAATTCCCGCGCTCAAGGAATGGATCGTCAATCTGGATCCGGGCTTCGTGCAGGTCCAGTTTCCCGATGGTTATTACAACCCCGACACGTCTTCTCGCGGAAGCGGGCGTGGATCCGCGCAACGTGTGCGGCGTTGTGCTCGAAACCTTTCAAGGCCGCAACGCGGGATTCGCGCCGGTCGAGTATATGCAGGCCCTTCGCCGCTGGACGGAACGACATAATGCGCTGCTGGTGTGCGACGAAGTCCAGGCGGCCTTCGGACGAACCGGCACCATGTGGGGGTTCGAGCACTACGGCATCGTGCCCGACCTCGCGGCGTTCGGCAAGGGCATCAGTAGTTCGCTGCCACTGGCTGCGGTCGCTGGACGCGAGGACGTGATGAATCTTCACGCGCCCGCCAGCATGACCTCGACCCACACAGGTAATCCGGTGGCCTGCGCCGCCGCGCTGGCGTCCATCGAAGTGATCTTGCGCGACGACCTGATCGAGAATTCGCGCCGCCTCGGTTGCCTGGTGCAGCAGCGGCTCGCCGAGTTCAAAGAAAAATATCCGCAGGTCGGAACCGTATCCGGTAAAGGTTTAGTTGCGGCGATTTCCCTGGTTCGTCCCAGCACACGCGAGCCCGACCCCGACGCTGCGCTGGAGCTTACGTGGCGCACCATCGAAAAGGGCGTACTGCTGTTCGCGCCAGTCGGCTACGGCGGCGCAACGCTCAAGATCTGCCCGCCCCTGATGATCACCGAAGCGGCTCTGCTCGAAAGCCTGGATGCATTCGAGGAAGCGGCGGCTGAAGTATTGACGGCGCAGCATGCTGTTGCCTCATGACGCCTTTTGACGCGATCGTCATCGGCGGCGGAATGATCACGCACGATCAGC
>WNFL01179001.1_pt1 | contig 12090 bp, 10 predicted proteins | sample 5400361 | NCBI WGS metagenome assembly WNFL01 (sample SAMN13153351, study PRJNA577476) | soil metagenome | isolation source: 40 cm soil on Douglas fir-dominated hillslope | place: USA:California | collected 2013-09-17
CTTTATCCCAACCCTCCGCGAGGTGTTTGTATACCGCCAAGCAGAATCAATCGAGCTTCTCAGCTGGATCAAAGTCCAGAGCAACCTCACTAGACTCCGACTCTGGGTCCCACAGTATTGGCCGGGTGGTGGTTCTATTCCACTCAATAAGCGAACTATTTGGCTCCCTCAACTTCAATCCCTCACTACCACACCGCGTGGTACCAAAATCCTGCTCCAATGTTCGTCGGTCTCCGACCTAATCATCGAGGATATCGACAGTGCTGCCCCAGAACAAGCAATAAATACTCATGACTTGGCGAAAACTATTGAGCAGGAAAATATCTCAGGCACACTTAAACGCCTTACGCTCGTCGGACGCGATGAGGACGTCTTAAACCTTCTCGTACTGCTTCAAGGTCACCTCTCGGATTTCCATTCGTTACGGATCATATTCTCGAACCATATACACGCCACATGCGACCATACACATGGCAAATGCAACTTTCCTGAGAGTGTGCGTGACTTCCCCACACCACCTTTATCACTTGACTAACACGTATATTACCCATTCAGGTTTATACAAGGAGCGTGGAATCATTTCTTAGGACCACACCGACACTTGAAAGGTTCGAGTTATGGATCGGCTTCCATAGTCCTCAATATGCAGACCCCGAAATCCGCGTTCCTGAGAGCGAATTGATCGTGAGAACTGAAAGAGTCCTAGTTCGCGAATGGGCGAGGATTTGCCCTCGCCTGGCGGTGGTGCGATTTCCGACCCACACAAAATGGTTGGTGGACAGGCTCGAAGGTCGTCTTCCTGAACCGAGATTGGAACATCCAGCCTGGGAATCAGCCCTCTAATATCTTTTGTCAGTTTTATTTGCCCCATCGTATCGTCCTGTTGTTTCATCGAGAACACTTAATGACACTCGCTCCGCCGTGGACCGCCGTACTGGTAGTGTTACAATGCTCGACCACCCATTAGTAGCCAATTTTGTCCCACAATAATTCTTTGTGTTGTATTTAATCTGAGGAGGTTAATATGACGAATTCTGAAAAACTCATTTAAATACACATGAATATCTAGGCGGTCATTCTGTTCGAAAACACATACCTTTGATTTCGTTTCGGTCTTCACTATTCTCAGAAGTACGACTCGTAAGGAGCTCAAGTCTCACGGTTGAATGCTTTCGATGCCACAAGCCACTCGACTGGAGCAAATCTCTCGATTCCAGCTGTGATGACGCAATTTCGTATACCAGGATGGAAGGATGGAAATCCTTTTTGAGCTCAATTCAACGGCGGTATGGTTTCCGTGTATCTACTAAAATAAATGACAGAGAGCCATCCTGGCCATTTCAATCTCAATTTGGACCGTAATAGTGACCATGTCGAATGCGTGAACATCATTTATACCAACAGTCCTCCAGTTTTCATTCGATGTTCCAAATCGGGCGCCTGGTTTTCCCGAAACAAAGCAATCATTCATGAACCTGACGCTTGACCATGCTCAGCCTACCAGTCGAGCTGCAGGAACAAATCCTCGACTATCTCAGCCGCCAGGATCTGCTTTCCTTGGCACAGATATGCAAGAGTGTCGGCTTCGTCGCCAGCGCTCGGCTTCGCTCCATAGTTCCAAACCTCGATTCTGCTTCATTCATGCGATGCATTCGCGTTCTCATGGCAGACTCTGCACGAGCTGCTGAAATACTAGAGCTTAATATTGCCAAGTGTGAATTTAAGGAGGAGCGCCTTACACAATTCCAATTCCAACCGCCTGTACGACGATCCACATTTCTCGCGACCTTGAAGTCCACCATACGCCAATCACGCTCTCCTCCTGTCGTTCCACTCGATGACAACACTCTACCTTGCGATCCACCCGATACCTCCCTTGGCCCGTTTGACTTCTTTCAAGCGTTGTCAAACGTGACGCGGTTGCGGAAATTGGTTATACATGCACCACAGAACGCGCTCTTGTGGACAATTCCCGTTGAGATCGCGACTCTCCGAGAGATATATGCGCACAATGGTGCAGAATCTAGCCCGATGCTAGGCTGGATTTCGTACCAGCCTCGTATCAACACTCTTCGTGTTCACTGCACTGGGAATAAGCTAAGAGAATATCGGGTTCACCCCCCCAATTCCATTTTCTTCCCTTCCCTCTCATATCTCACATCAAATGCCGAAGGCGCGGAGATCCTGCTGCCAGAATCTGCGGTCGAAGACCTCCACATTGAAGGCCTGGAGTACAACAAAGTCCTTCCACAGGCATCGGAAGGCGTGCCACGACTGCAACGTCCGTCCCTGGTTAGAGCGATGAAGGAGAGTCACGAACGGACACCACTGCGTCGTCTAACCCTGACAGGAGATACCGTCGGCATCTTCAAATGGTTGAAAGCTCTTGCTGAAGGAGGGATCTCTATACCACACATCCGAATGGTTCTAGTCGACGAAATCACCGACTCCATTCAAATCCTCGTACGTCTTAAAGGCTAAAAGATACCTACCAGTTTCTGACCATCTTCTTCAAAGAAGTGGAGTTCGCATGCAGAAGACACAATGCCACTATTGTCAGGTCTCGAAATTCTCGAAATATTCAATGCGGACCTTTGCCAGCAGCATTTCGTTGACAAGTACGCCACCGACGATGACTATTGTGGCATGGAACGGAACAAAGCTTTGATGTGGGGAAGGAAATGCCCAACTTTACATACTATTAGGTTTCCCTCTTCGCGATGGCGTATTAAACGAGAGGGCGGAGAGATGTCGGTCAACCGCGAGTGGTGGCCGTGAGGGGGGACACTTACACGCCCTGATGCTGGTGTCACGCCATTTGGTGAATCCCCAATTTTCCTTGCGTTAAAGAATTAATATGGGGACAGTTCCTGCTTTAGAGTATCTAGCAATCACGATGCATTACGACAATTTTTAATGGAATCATACATTAGCAAAATTGCGCCGTTTGGTATTATACTCTTGAACGTACAAAGCTGACATGGCTACACACTATTTGCTATGGCCAAGGTCACGTCTTGATAATGTAGTTTATCATCAACGGTGAACCTACAAGCACTAGGTAGCATCATAGACCCCGACCATGTTTGGGAGCCCAAACATGACTGGCTTCTCAATGGGCGTAAAGAAGGCATTACTTCCCTTTGGTTCTCTACAAGGACACTGCTGCGATCTGTCCTGCAAACCACCACCAGGCAAGCAACGTGTTTCCTAGCATGCAGGGTATGATTACCGCAAGCGCCTTGTTGCTTCGGTGCGTTCTTGCGTCAAGGTTCTCCAGAGGGACGCACAACAACAGACAGTATGCACGGCCTTACGGCGCCAGTCATCCGAATGCTCCTGACGGTCCCCTTATCGATATGGTTGTATAAACGGAAGAGGGAACAAGCAAATGAGATCGGTAGTACTATCATCCGTACCATATATGGTGTCGTCTAAGACGTCGGGCAGGCTCGGACAACCAGAAACGTTACTGTGACCTTTACTATTCCCCTAACCCCGAGTACGCCTCTCATACATAAGTGTGAGATTGGAACGAGAGTAAAGCCGGAGTTCCGGAGAGCAAAATATTACATATGCCCATCTCCCAACACGCATCTAAGCAAGAATACAATTTTCGAGTGATTCGATGAAGTGGCTACAGCTTTGGTTGGATGTGGTGGACGCTGGGGTGTGATTCCATCTGGCTATTTGTTTGACAAAGAAGGGACCCACTGTATAATTATACCGTGTTGTGAGTTACCTCTTCCGGACTGCGATCGGGGTCCTGAGTTGTGCCCAAATGGACGATTGAGGAGATACGCGGTCAGACAGTAATTTCAAGGCTTAGACACTGAAATTATCAATCATTCGTTGGAAGGATCTGGTCGTTGGCAGCCATAATGATGGTGGCCGGAAGCGCGCGGGCAGCGCCACATAACGGGGCCACATTACGGGCGCGAGAGAGTTTACGCACGGACGCACCTAATTTCATTCAGATTACCAGTCCCCGGGCTTTCGGTCCGATGTTTGGACGGCGGGTACGCGCTCATGATTATTGATTCGATTGATTCAAGGCTTGGACCTGAGGATAATCGAAAATGCTGCTACAATATACAATATAATGCTCGAGAATATTTGGGGAATATTTGGGGAAAATACTGCATATGTTTCAGTCGATGTAAGCTTGGATTTTAACCACAGCGCTGACCGCCACCCCGCGACCACGATCGTGCACTCGGACTCGGACTCGGACTCGGATGGACCTGTCCGATAATGATGGATACACTTCTATCTTAGCCCAGACGCAGAGGTCTCACCGACACGCGCGCCGTCAGCAGCAGCAGCAGCAGCAACAACTACAACTACAGCTACAGCTACAAGACGTCGGCCACTATGCTCAACTCCCTCGCAGACGATACCCATCCATCAATTTGCCATCGCCTACTACAGCGTCTGCGCCTTCTGCGGTTTTGCCCGAATACACCGCGGAGGTGACATCTCCCGCTGCGAGCGATGCACCCCCGACGTATACAGACGTTGACGCAGAGGATGAAGGAGACGAAGAAGGAGATGACAAGGCACATCCATTGCCCATGACGAGCTCTCTCAGTCGACGGAGATCGCTGACCACCACCCGCACCAGCGCCAGTGTCCCCAGTCGGCGTTCCTCTTCCCTCCAGGGCAAACGCAGGTCGTCTACCTCCAAAGCGCCTACTAATGGATCAAACAACGACGATATTTACCTCGACAGTCTCCTCGCTCGCTCAGTCCATGCGCTCGAACTCTCAAACGCGCTCCTCCAGTCGACCATGTCCACAAAGTCCTCCCTTACGTCCGTCCTCCACTCAGAGGACGTCCTCGATCGCTCTCTTGAGCGCCAGCAGAGGAATATAAGCGCTACGTTGCGCGAAGGGCAGCAGTTGCAAGCAGCGTGGATGGGCGAGATGAGGGGGGTGGTCGAGGACGTCGAGGACCTCTTTGACGACCGGGGACACTCATACAGTGTGCGGGATGAGTACTGGCCCCGTGCGGACACTATGACGGGTGGCGGCGGCAGCCTACCCTCCACATCCAGCTCCCCACTCTCAAGTCTTTCCCCCCGACGCCTCTCAATACGTGCCCCCCTGCCTGACCACTCCCGTACCACAAGTTCGTCCTCGGGCGGTGGACTACGCAGAGGCGAGCGCCCTCGATCTCCGCCTCCACGCGCGCTCACCCAGTATGTGTCCGTTGCACATTCCAGGGGTACGACCACCGAGACAACCGCCACTGTGGACTCAATATACCTCCCTTCGACCACTGGCTTGAGAGCGACCGCTCATGTGGAAGAATTTGGAGTGCGTTCGCCGGGGCGCGCTGGACTCGGCCTTATTGATTCAGACGATTACGATGGGGGCGGCCGGGGAATGTATACACAGGATGGAAGACGGTGAGTTTTTATTTATTTATCTCGTACAATTCTAGACAGAAAGGGTTGCTGCAATGGTGAAGTCGTTGTGTATCGTTGCGACTCGACAGTGGAAAATTGATGGACGGAAGTTCCATATTGGACGAATGGCACGGAAGAGACTCCATTATTCACAAAGCCCCCGAAGACACCCAGTGTCGAATGCTCCATACTATTGTGTGTTCCAATTCGTTCTATGTCTGAGTCTGGAGTGGAGAACCCACCCGCTGTCTGGCACGGCTCTGTCGGAGTCGCACATCGAACGTTCGGTTCGAATTTGGAAATACGAGAATGGTAGTGCCCGGACAGCTCAGATGGAGCCGAACCATAATCCACTATAATTTCTGGGAGGAAGCGAGTAACCACTGCCACATTTGATGGAAACCGTGCAGGTGGAAAAGAACCGTTATCAAAGTTCCCCTTTGCCGCATTTGACTGATTGATTTGCTTACCATTTAGGGCCTATAGCTTGCAATCAGAAGCACAGAAAGAGTACGTAGCGGCTTACTAAGAACCCGACACTTCGCAATAGCTAATATGGGCGTGACAGACACCACCATTTGCCGGTTCGGGCTTCTCAATTAAAACTGTCATCAGCGAGACCAGTTCCGGCACGCAGGCAAGAGTCATACTCAATGGCGTCCTCGAGGAGGGCTCAGCCCCAGCCGGGCTATATCAGCCCCGTCACACCATCTTTACTGTTGTCTCCTGCTAGCCCAACCTTCCCTGATACGCTTGAACCACCCCGACTAAAGTTGCCACCGTTCTCAGCGTCACCACCACCGCGTATTGTGATCGAACGAAGACCAGCGCGGACTTCTTCACCACAATCACGCACCGCGCTTACACCAGACCCCCACTCGACAAATCCCTACACGCACCGTTCGCCACCGCACATTGCGCGGTCTACACCTGACCTTACCACTGCTTCTTTACTGTTACATACGCTTCAACAGCCTGGGTACCGACTGTCGTCGAGATCGGAAGCCGATTCCGCTTCTTCACGTTCGAGCTCATCACGCTACCAGCACCGACAACGACATCAACATCAAGTCCGACAAGGGAAAGTACAGCCAGCACCGTACTCGACGACTTTTAATCCGGAGAGGTACTTTGCAAGCCTTGAGCCCATTGCCGATTCAGAACCTGAGTGTACCCGGAGCGACCTTGAATACGATCGCGATAAGACCATCAGATCCAAAGGAAAGGGTAGAGCATCACTTCTACTGGAAGACGAAGAGGAGCAGGATCAAGGGACTGTGAGAAGTACAGAAAAAGACAAGGGACGTACCGAACGGACGTTTGTTTCTGCACAGTGGTTGAGAAAACTGTTAGGAACCAGTCCTGCACCTGAAAGTAAGAACGATATGCTGGTAGTACAACAGCAGCCACCAGAAGCGTTCCGAGAGCGTATGACTCCCACCTCGGTCAAACCGACGAACCACCGACGAATACCCAAACGCCGCAGCGCATCCACATTGAACGTCACACCCCGTTTCCTGCCCTCGCCTTCCACCCTACCCTCCACATCCACCTCGACCGCGACCGCGTCCGTCGCGCGGCTCAAAGCCATACCGCCCACGCCGGAAGAACAAGAAGAGGAGAAGCGCCGCGCGGCGGAGACACGACGGAGCGGGCTGAAAGGCAGTCGGCAGGGGAGCGCGGCGGGGACGCCTGTGATGGGGCTGACCGCCCTCACACCACTACCACCACCACCACCACCGTCGTCGTCCGACGCCGTGGTGTCCAACCCTCCCTCCATCAGTGGATCGAGCACACCACCCCGCGTGAGCTTTGCGGTCGAGCCCCCCAAGTACTCGGAGGAGCGCGAGCGGAGTGGGGAGGGTGGTACTGGTGGTCGGAGGGTGGAGAGGGAGAAGAAGAAGAATCGGAAGGAGGGAGAGGAGTCGGATAGGGAGAGGGATAAGGAGAAAGGCGGATGGATGAGCTGGTTTCTTGATGTTAGTTCGGGTTTGCCTCCACCTGGAACACCTGTTAGTGGGCGGTTGGATGAGCGGATGGGCGGACGTGGTCCTGGTGGTGGTGGAGCATTCGAGTACGGGTTATGATTTGCACCATGAGATTATGGTTTTATGTCATATGGTGATTTTGTATAACTGAATATGTGTTTGTAGTGTCAAAGCTATACTATAATTATTTAGAATAATTTTTACAACAGAGACATTGTGGGTTTATTTACATTTATTGTGAATCATGGCAAGGTGAAGATCACTCTCAAAGATGCTAGCATGTTATTTTAGGGTGAATTCGTGGTACTCTTGCGTCCTGTCGTTCGTCTATGATATACAAGTTGAGGGCATTGTTTCGCTGATATACTGTTCCAATGGCATTAAGTAGACCGCCCCTCGCCACATTTGGGCTAAAGGAGCAGTCGAAATTATTCAACGACCCAGGGAAATCAACTAGCAAGAACGTATGGAAGCCCAACTGGTTCATGTTGATGTACAGGGTCATTGTGGCACCATTCGTGGGAACAGGTTTCCACTCTCCCGATGGACGACCCACTTCGAGTTGGACGGGAACCGGATGACCCGTAACATTATGCAAGCAGATGCCCAAAGATGAACCTTGGTCTCTTCTATACAAGCAGTTTCGATAGCTAGCTCCACCTTAGGGTCCGGGTAATCGGGCTCGATGGCCGTCTTGAATACCTCGAGTGTATCCAAGGTGGCAAGTGCCCGGATGGTCTTGTCCAACTGGGGATGTTCCAACTGGATAGGGAATCAGAATACTGAGATTGGGGAGTATTATATTAAGTGGATGGGCTTACGAGGGCTTGTTCGGACTGCCCGTCCTCTGGCGCAGAAAATAGTCGTACATGTGGCGGAAGGGAGTCTAGGAATTGTAGAACCTGAAGTACATAGCAGCTACGATCCAGTGGTCCTGACAGTGTTATACGCCGCAGTGGTGTCCGCTTATTGCTGCGACCGATCTTGTGCAAGTATTGCGGAATGTCATCGGCCGGATGAAGATTAATGAGTTGAAATGGATACAAATGTGGAAGACCATGTATAGCCAAATCCGACACGGCGGACTTGGGTAACAACTCGACTACGCCTGCTGGATCTGTTATCAAGGTTTGTAGATTTGGAAAAGCCGTTGAATCACAGGCTGGTGGAAAGGGTGACCACCATGACGATATATGGCCGCCGTGCCAACAATTCCTTAGAGTTATGAGATTATGCTGCCGCATAGTCCAGTGCCAGAGATATGGCGATTCTGCATCAGGGTAGACAAAGAGTTCACGAAGGGAGGGCATAACGATATTGTTATCCCAAATTTCGCCGCGTTGGCGCGAATGGACAGTGAGGGTGCGAAGGCGGGTCATATTCTGAATAGCGTCCTTGAAGGTGTGACCAAGGTCAAGGTACGTTTCAACGGGGAAGAATGGGAGAGGGACAACACGTTCCAGGGAAGTGGTGAGAAACCCAGATACAGAGTCGAAACGCCAGGGAGAAGGTTTAAGGCGCTCTTCTCGCGGCAGGAGCTGCGGCAGATGGATCTCTAGGGTCTGAGTAGCTCTTTGAGGATCATCCGCTAGACGTTGGATATATTTTCTTATCTTTTGGGAGGCGAGGAGTGGAATGACGGAGTGTAATCTTGGAGAGGCAACCTGGCAGAGCCTCTTGGAAGTCTGAGCGAGAGCATTGATGTCGCTATAAGAAATGTATGACATTATCTCCTCTATAATCTCTGTCGGTAGGGTGGTAATGCTCTCCCGCATGGTTGCTGAGGTTGAAGATGCGCGCCCTCATTTTGCAGGGCGGTGATTTATCTAAAGCATCGCGCTTTCTGCAGTAATCCAGGTGTAAGTTCAAACGTGGCAGGTGCATCTTGCCACGTAACCTTTGAGCAATGAATTTGAGAACACGGTACACAGCCTGATAAGCCGAGTTTCCTTCCTAGCGTAAAAATTGGAGAATGCCACGTCGCCCAGTAGGCATCCACTGATGACCAAATCCAGTGACTCTACATCCATTTTGGAGCACAAGAACCATGCCCGCAGCGATAGACGAAATTAGTCCTACATGGCGTATAAAAAGGAGGCCCTGTTATACCCAACACGATACTCCTTGGAAACGTGATTGGAACATGACAGAGTACCGATTCATCCTCCCCCATCGGGCGAGAGACGCATACGCTCGCCTCTCTTGCTCGCTTACTACTCATTCGGGCTTGGCATCTGGTCGCAACGCTCGAACAGTCGTGCCTGCCCTCCAGATCTCCTGGTCCTTGATCTCCTTCAGCTCACGCCCAAGGTCTTCCCGATACGTCTTGCGGCCGTTGAATTCGAGAACCTTGCGGGTCTCAGTTCCATCCTTTACCGAGTTGTACACCGCCTCGAACACTGGACGGTTCACTTTCTCAAAGATGGGAGCCCAGTCGAGTGCGCCGCGACGGGCTGTTGTCGAGCAGGCCTAAGACAAATAGTCAACGCGGTACGCTACATTGGAATTTGAAAGTGAGGAACGTACAGCGTACATATAGTCCTAAGAGGAGGAGAATCGCTAGTTAGTATAGGAAAACGTTAGGCATTTCTGGCGATTTCGTACCATGCTGTCTAGCAGTTCAACGACGAGCTTCGGCGCGCGATCCAGAGGACTGACCCATGCTGTCCGATGAGGGGGAAAAGGCTCTGTGTCGCCTCCTCGACAGTTTCATTGAACGCCTCCGATGGCGAGTGTCCATTTGCGCGTAGGACATCATACTGCGCCTTGAACATACCCTCTTGAGAAACATCAGCGAGACAAAAACGTGGCAAAAAGTGCACGTACGGATACCGGCCGCAAGCTGGCTCCAAGTCATTAATAGCGATATGATTGCTCTGAGATTGAAATTTTGACTCACTACTCCTCGCTCACCAAACAAGTCAGAATAGACCTCCTTCTCGAAGGTTGTCTGGTACATGTACCCAGCGCCGATACCAACACCAAGAGCAACGGCCTTCTCCTGCGCCTTGCCAGAGATATCTTGCCAAACAGCAATTGAGGCGTTGATGCCACGGCCCTCCTTGAACATTGTTCGTACAGTGATACCGGAGCCCTTTGGGGCGCAGAGAATTACATCAACGTCTTTTGGCGGTATGACCTTGGTGTCATCTTTGTACACCACGGAGAATCCATGAGAAAAGTACAGCGTCTTGCCCTTGGTAATGAGTGGGGCGATCTCCGGCCACGTCTGGGCTTGCGCAGCATCGCTGAGCAAGTTCATTATAATCGTGCCCCTCTTCACGGCCTCCTCAACGGGGAAAAGAGTCTCGCCAGAAACCTGACAAGAAGGTCAACTTCAGGGTGTAAATATACCCTCAGAGGTTGGATACGCACCCAGCCCTCCTCCTCCGCCTTCTCCCAGCTCGCGCCATATTTCCGGACGCCAATAATAACGTTAAAGCCGTTGTCGCGCGCGTTCAAGCCCTGACCGTGGCCCTGCGAACCGTAACCGAGGATGCAGAGTGTATCGTTTTTAAAGTACTCCTGTAGCTTCTCAAGCGGCCAATCGCTGCGCTCGTACACCACCTCCTTTGTCCCCGCGAAATCCATGGTCTTGATGCCACGTCGCAGGACCTTCCAGAGCGATAGAATCAACAACAAGAGAAAGCTACGACATTAGTATATACCTCGGCGGTGAATTGAGAGCATCGGAAAGCTGGAGTCGCGTTTCTCGCGAGTAACGGGCAGGAACGAATGGTCGCGGCGGACCGAGACGCTTTGGGACCGCCGAGGACGCGACGAGCGACGGTGCGAGCAACAGTCAACGACATCCTACGGTTCAAATTGTGAGAGCGCGTCACGCTGAAAAAAATCCGAGAGCTCAACCTGTGTTCTGGCTCGTTGCAACAAACGTAGGCATTAGACATTAGAGAATATGCAATATGTTTCGAGACCTGTAACACCCCAGTGGTTTGCTCATAACAGAGCAGCAAAGGTCGTGGATCTGATTGCTAATGGCCCGATTCGGCTCTCGGTTCGATCGCCGCCGACCGCTGGTTATCGGACACAGGGACGACTTGCTCGATGAGCCGCACTCGCTCTGTCTTCACGTCACTCGGCGCGGTGTCGGTCAGAACGTTGTCGGACGCGCACCCTGGTGGTCAGGTACAATCAAGCTATTGGGGACATTGCAGCAGAATACATGAGCAGACCAGATTCTGACAGCTCAGAAAACGATCGAACAGCAAATATTTTTTCTGCGTGCTTGACGAAGTGCAAGCCACCGCCGCCCCTTCGTCTGGATGCCTGGGCGAGGGGCGAGTTATGTCAGAGCACAACGAAACCCGACGTCCCATTTGACGAGACATATGGCAATTTTGGAGTGAGATACTCGGTGAGAAAAGTTATTACACTCTGAATGCCGTCTCCACATGTGGCTCACCGATTCGGGGATTCCGTGTTGTTCTGCCCTCCGCTTTTCTACGTACATAGTCTGGTGTATAGGCCATCGCACTTTGGGACGATACAGACTCAGTTTGCTGCCGCGCACTGAGTCTGTAAGTCCGATTCCAACGTTCTTTAGTTCTGATTCGTTTCTGACTCGTTCTGATACGTTTCACTCTATCTCAGCCTTATCTCTTAGGTAGATATTAATATACCCCAGTTTGCTGCCGAGCACTGGGTCTCCTTATCTCTTAGTTTTCATCAAAA
>WNFL01016899.1_pt1 | contig 12087 bp, 12 predicted proteins | sample 5400361 | NCBI WGS metagenome assembly WNFL01 (sample SAMN13153351, study PRJNA577476) | soil metagenome | isolation source: 40 cm soil on Douglas fir-dominated hillslope | place: USA:California | collected 2013-09-17
GGAGTGTTTCACGAAGGGCTGAATTTTGCGGCCGTGCAGAAGGCGCCGTTTGTTTTGATTCTTGAGAATAATCTGTGGGCGTATTCGACGCCGGTGCGCAAGCAGGTGCCGCTCGAGAATCTCGCGGACCGCGCGAAGGCGTACGGTATCGACAGTTACATCGTGGACGGCAACGACGTCGTGGCGGTCTACACGACGGCGAAAGAAGCAGTGGCGCGCGCCCGGGCGGGCGAGGGACCGATCTTGATTGAAGCCAAGAGCTTCCGGCGCATGGGTCACGCGCAGCACGATCCGGCCGAGTACGTGCCGAAGGAGATGCGCGCGTATTGGGAAGCGCGCGACCCCATCGCACTCTATGAAAAATTTCTGACGAGCGAAAAGTTGCTCGACGCGAAGGGCAAGAAGGAGACCGAAGAGAAGATCAACGCCCTGCTCGAGAAGGAACGGGAATTTGCGGAGAATTCGCCGCTGCCTCCGCCGGAATTGGCCGATATCGGCGTCTACTGCACCGGCGACGATTGTCACAAAATCCGCGCGAAGTGGGAGCGGCCAATTGCGGAAGTGACGCCGCCGAGATCGAGCGTCGAAGCGGTTTGGATGGTTCCGGGATTCGGGTCGGGTCAAGGGTCCGGCGGTGGGCACGCGCCGATTCACTTCGGCGATACGCAGCCAGCGGAGACGAAACCCGCTGAAGCGGGCAAGCCCGCGGTGAAGGCGCCGGCGAAAGTGGCGCCAAAGAAAACCGTGAAGGCCGTCAGCGCTTCGAGAAAGGCGCGGAGATAATCATGCCAGGAACGAATGGTAGTGCGCCGGGCGAAACGCCAGTTACGTTTCTTGAAGCCATCAAGCAGGCGATGTTTGAGGAGATGGAGCGAGACCCGGCCGTCGTGCTGCTCGGCGAAGACGTCGGCGTATACGGCGGGGCGTTCAAGACCAGCGAAGGCTTGCTGGAGCGGTTTGGCTGGGAGCGCGTGATCGACACGCCGATCAGCGAAAGCGCCATTATCGGCGCGGCTTGCGGGATGAGCTATCTGGGGCTGCGGCCCATCGTCGAGATGCAGTTCATCGATTTCATCGTTTGCGCGTTCAACCAGATTACGAATTTCGTGGCCAAGGGACATTATCTGTGGAACGCCCCGGCGCCGATGGTGGTGCGCGGGCCGTCCGGAGGCGGCGTGCACGGCGGGCCGTTCCACTCGGCGAACCCTCGACGCCGTACGACGCGAAGGGCTTGCTGAAGGCCGCCGTGCGGGACAATAATCCGGTTCTTTTTTTCGAACACAAGTTCCTCTATCGCCGCATCAAAGGAGAGGTTCCCGCCGGAGACTACACCGTGCCGATCGGCAAAGCCGTGGTTCGCCGCGAGGGGAAACACCTGACGATCCTTTCCTACGCGGCGATGATGCAGACCTCGCTCGAGGCGGCCGAGGCACTGGCCAAGGAAGGAATCGAGGCGGAAGTGATCGATTTGCGAACGCTGCTGCCGCTCGATGAAGAGACGATTTTAAACTCGGTGAAGAAGACGAACAGATGTCTCGTCGTGCATGAAGACACGAAGACGGGCGGAATCGCGGGCGAGATTGCGGCGATTCTATGCGAGAAAGCGTTTGGCGATCTGGACGGGCCGCTGATGCGCGTGACCTCGCTCGATACGCCGGTGCCGTACGCGCCGACGCTGGAAGAGTATTTTCTGCCCAATGCGAAAAAGGTTTTTTCCGCCGCGAAGGAACTCGCGCGGTATTGAAACAAGTTTTCAATAGACAGTTGTCAGTGCTCAGTAGAAACAAGAGAATTCGCTCCGATCGAAGGATGTCTGACTGACTACTGAATACTGACAACTGAGAACGGAATCCTGGAAGAACCGGGCTCTAAGGAGAAGCAAATGGCCGTAGACATCGTAATGCCCCAGATGGGGGAAAGCATTTTCGAAGGCACGATCACCAAGTGGCTGAAGAAGCCAGGCGACAAGGTGGAACGTGATGAGCCTTTGTTTGAGATTTCCACGGACAAAGTGGACGCGGAAATTCCCTCGCCGTCGGCGGGCGTGCTGAAGGAGATCAAGGTCGGCGAAGGGCAGACCGTGCCGATTCAAACGATTGTCGGCGTCATTGATGCGGCGGGCTCTGCGGCCGCTGCGCCTGCTCCCGCTCCGGCGAAGGCTCCTGCCGCCGCGGCTCCGGCCCCAGCAGCGCCGCGGCCTGCGGCTCCCGCTCCAGCGGTGCCGGTTGCGGCCGCACCTGCACCGGCTTCCTCGGGTTCAACCGGCGAGCGGATTCACAGTTCGCCGCTGGTACGGCGCATGGCCAAGGAGCACGGCATCGACCTCTCCGCCGTGGAAGGCACGGGCGCGGGCGGGCGAATCAGCAAGCAGGACATCGAAGCGGTGATCGCGGGCGGCGGCGCGCCGGCCGCTGCGGCGGCTTACTCCGCTCCGGCTCCCGCGGCGTCTTCGCGGCCCGCGCCTCCGCCACCGCCACCTGCGGCCGCGCCGGGGGTCTCCGGCGGGCAGGTGCACGTAGCGCTCGAAACGGCGGTGCCGCGCGAAAAGATGTACTTCGGCAATTACGAAGTGCAGCCGATGAGCACCATGCGGCAGCGCATCGCCGAGCACATGGTGGCGTCGAAGCGCGTTTCCGCGCACGTGTACTCCGTCGACGAAATCGACATGACCAAGGTGGCTGCCTTGCGCGCGAAGTCCAAGGACGAATTCGAAAAGCGCTACGAGACCAAGCTGACGTTCATGCCCTTCTTCGTGAAGGCCGCGGTCGCCGGACTGCGCTCGTTTCCGACGCTGAACGCCTCGCTCGACGGAACGAACGTCATCCTGCACAAGGAGATCAACATCGGCATCGCCGTGGCGCTCGACTGGGGCCTGCTCGTCCCGGTGGTGAAAAACGCCGACGAAAAAAACATTCTCGGCATCCAGCGCAACATGAACGACCTCGCGGAGCGCGCGCGTTCGAAAAAGCTGAAGCCCGAAGAAGTGCAGGAAAGCACGTTCTCCATCACCAACCCGGGCGTCTTCGGCGGCTTGTTCGGACTGCCGGTGATCAGCCAGCCCAACGTGGGTATCCTTGGCCTCGGCGCCATCGAGAAGCGCCCGGTGGTCATCAACGACTCGATCGCCATCCGCTCGATGTGCTACGTGACGCTCAGCTACGACCATCGCGTGGTGGACGGCGCGGTGGCCCACCAGTTCCTGCACAAGGTGAAGGAAACGCTGGAAAACTGGTCGGAGCCGGTGTTGTAAGAGACGCTCCCTTCGCGGTTCCAGCAAACAAACCACGAGCAGACTGTGGTCGCGGGCTTCGCGCCTCGAGTGGAGAGATGTTCTCAAAAGTGGCTTTCCTCTCGGAGCCAGCCATTCGTTTTTCGCGGTGTCCGGAATTGGGACGCCCGTTCCCGCTAGTGGCCAGAAGGAGGTGCTTCCTTCCCTCTTCCTTTCGCACAAACCATTCACACGAAAGCTGTTATTTTCAGGCATCGCTGGCAGCCTGGCTGCCCCTGATATGCCGGAGCGGATGGACGCCCGCACCGCGAGACGCAGCGAGTAGCCAGCCATGGTGACTCGAAATCTCAATGGACCGCGAAACGATGCAACCGCGAATTCTCATCGCCGATGACCAGCAGGACGTTCTGGACGCACTGCGGCTGCTGCTCAAGGGTCACGGCTACAGCATCGAAACGGTGAATTCACCGGCGGACTTGCTGGCGGCGGTGGGCCGCCAGGAGTTCGATATCCTCCTCATCGATCTGAACTATGCGCGCGACACGACGTCCGGACGCGAAGGCTTGGACGTGCTCAGCCGGCTAAAGGAATTCGAAGATGCTCCACCGGTGGTGGCGATGACCGGCTGGGCCACCGTGGGCCTGGCCGTCGAAGCGATGCAATACGGCGTGAGCGACTTTGTGGAGAAGCCGTGGACCAACACGCGGTTGCTAGAAATTCTTAGCAAGCAAATCGGCCTGGGGCGCGAGCGTCGCGAATCGCGGCACCGCGCCGTGGAAGAGGCCCGGGCGCGGGAAGAGGCCCTGATTCATCAGCAGGAGCAGGAACGGGAGATCACCGAGGCCAAAGCCATTCAGGAAAAGCTTCTGCCGCGCGAGATTCCGCAAATGCCGGGGTATGAAATCGCCAGCGCGTGGCAATCAGCCCGGTTGGTGGGAGGCGATTATTTCGACATTCTTCCGCTGAACGAGAAAACGCTGGGAATTTGTATCGCCGATGTGGCTGGGAAGGGAATGCCGGCCGCGCTGCTGATGTCCAATTTGCAGGCTGCGGTGCGCGGACTCTCCTCGGTCTCCGTTGCGCCGAATCTTCTCTGCAGCCGGCTAAACTCGATCGTCTACCGGAATACGGACAGCGACCGCTTCATCACCTTTTTCTACGCGCAGTTGGAGGGCGCCACGCGCCGTCTGACTTACGTCAACGCCGGCCACAATGCGCCGTTCGTGGTGCGCTCCGACGGCTCGCACGAGCGATTGCGGGAGGGCGGCACCGTGCTGGGCGTCTTCGCCAGCCGTGATTATGAGATGGGCTCGGCGCAGTTGTCCCCGGGTGATCGCGTGCTTCTGTTTACCGACGGCGTCACGGAAGCATGCAGCCCCGCGGGCGAGGAATTCGGCGAAGCGCGCCTGCTGAGTTTGCTGGAAGATCATCGCACGTTGTCCGCCGACGAATTGCAAGCGAAAATCCTGGCCGTGGTAGCCGAGTTCAGCGGGGGCCGCTGGCAGGACGATGCCACGCTGCTGGTGCTTACCGTGGGTGCATAGAGACACGGAAGCGCAGAACCTCTACGGAACCGCCGCCGGGGAATCTGCTCGCTGCGCATTCCGCTGTCCCCGGATTCCTCTTCCCGTCATTGCAGCAACGGCTTCAGCTTGGCCACCCACACCGCAAATCCTTCCATCGCGACCGGCTCGATGCCCGCGTCACGCAGCGTGTCACGGACGAAGCGGTGGCGGTCATTCTCCGCGTTCAAAGCCACGTCGGTGACGGCGGCAAATTCGGTTTTCAGGGAAGCCTTGGCGACGATGCGCTCCGCGGTATAGGCCAGCAGCTTGGCGTCGGCGGGCGCGCGCGTGACAGAGAGCGCCTGCGCGAAACCGCGCGTACCGTTGCGGCGGTAGCGGTAATCCAGACGCATGGGGTCGCCGGGAAAAGTAAACTCCGACGCGCGAACGGACTTTTCGATGCGCTCCCACAGCCGGGCTTGCCGGAAAACCTGCGAGCAGTACGAGCGTATTTGGGCGCGGCTGCCGGGCGCCCCGGTGCGCGCTGCAGGGCGACGTGGTCGGCGTAGAGGCGCTCAAGTTCGCCATCGAGGTCCGCGGCAAAGACGCCTTTTTGCGGGGCCAGTTGCAGTGCCTGGACAGAGTATCGTCCCACTTGCCGAGGAGTTGCTGCCGGTTGCCGCTGCCGCCGTTCGAACCGTTGGCAGCTTGGGATTGAAAACGGTCTTCCAGGTCATCGCGGAGCGCGCGCAGCAGTGTTTCATCGGCCTGGGGATGCAGCCGCCGGACGCGGTTGTACTCGTCCTGTTCTTCGATCAAGCGCAAACGGCGTTCGCCGGTCTTGGGATCGAAGACCAGGACGCCGATGTTCACCCACTCGTCGCGAACGAGATTCGCGGCGTAACGGAGGATGCGGTAGGCGCACGCTCTTTCTCCCGGCGAGGTTCCGGCACCCAGCGATTCGACGGACTTTTCATTCATGGTTCACATCCAGTTCGGAAACGGCTGGCGATTAGATCACTTGGCCTCCAGAATCAGGTCCGGCACGCGGTGGCGGCAGTGCAGTTGTTCGGCCAGTTCCGGGATCAGCCGGATCAACTCCTCGGAGACGGCGACAATCTCCACCGGGACCGTGGGCAGCCCGAGGCGCGCCGCCAGCCTGGTTCCAAGCAATTCGTTGACCAGGATGCGGCGATGCTGAGGATTATTTTGGAATTTCACGACGTAGTAGTAGCCGTCGTCGCAGCGCATCAGATGAGACTGCGCGCCACCCCGCATCCGGCGTATCTGTTCCAGTGCCGGCAACATGCGAGGTTATGCTAATGGTACTGACTGCTTCCGGCAGACATCATTGCTCCACCCGGGAGCTCAATTCCTGAATCGAGAAGCGCGGCGTTCAAGTTGGGAAGCAACCGAGGCCTGTGGAATCCCACTCCGGGAGGCGCGATTCCGCAAAAAGAAAAAGCCGGAACGAGAGTCCCGGCCCTTTCCTCACGCGGATCACTGTTTTCTGAAAGAGACTTAACGCTTCTTTTTCTTCTTCGCCGTCTTTTTCGCTTTCTTCTTGGCGGCCTTCTTTTTGGGCTTCGATTTTTTCGCCTTTTTCTTCGGCGCGGCTTTCTTCTTCGCCGCTTTCTTGGCCGGCTTCTTCGCCGCCGGTTTGGGCGCAGGCTTTGGCGCGGGCGCCTCTTCCTCAGGCTCCTCGCCGACGATCACCAGTTCCTCTTCCTCGGTTTCGACGATCTCTTCCGTCTCGCCCGCCAGTTCCTCGTCGTCTTCCAGCCGTGACAGCTCGTTGTCATCTTCGAAATTGTCCTTCTCGAGATCCATTCCATCCTCCCCTCGGGGAATCTTTGGGTCCCATTCGCAAAAGGGTCCCGTGGGTCGCTGTTCTGGCCGGAGTTACCTGAAATTCCACCCCGTCCTTGAGCCGTTGTTACCGTACTCGCCGTGCGTTGTCAAGCATTCTGCGGTATTCCTTGCCAGAGACTGCCGGAATTTTGGGGAGCGCGGCGCGAATAAACCGCAACAGGAAACTCTTCGAGACCCTTGTCCACCCGTAATCCATTCACAGGAAACGACTTAATTGTGGCCTGCAGCGGCTGCTCCACTTGCAGTGCCGCCCCCTGCAGGTTGCGAGGATTTTTTCTTTGACTTGGATCGCGCGCGCGCCGGCGAAGTTTCCGGAGCGCCGCCGAGCGTGTAAATACGCAGCACCATGCCCCGGCCCACCTTCTTGGATTTCAAGCGATTCCATTTGCGCAAGTCTTCCGCACTCACGCTGAAGCGGTCGGCGATTCCCAAGAACGTGTCGCCGCGTCGCACGCGATAACTCACCAGCCGGCGTTTCGTTTCTGATTGCGGCTGCGTCGCGGGGATGATCAGCTTCTCGCCTGCATCGAGAGCGGTATTGCGCTCCAGACTGTTCGCATCCGCGATGGCCGCGGACGTCACGCGATACTTCTTGGCGATGGACATCAGCGTCTCTCCGGTTTCCACGCGATGGCGCCGCCAGCTGACCCACTTGTCCGGAGGAATATCCGCGATCTCCGCGGAAAATTTTTGCGCCGTTCCCGGCGGCAGATGCAGTTCGAAAGAAGGATCGTCGGGAGTCGTAAGGCGCAGGAGAGAGGGATTGAGCGAGCGCAGCGTCTCCGCGTCGACGTCGATGGCTTCCGCCACCAGCCGGCCGCAGATCGATGGCGCGCCCCGGTTTCACGACCTCGGTCGGGACCGCCGCTTCCGGTTCGACCTGAATATTGTAGTGCGCGGCATCTTTGGCGATGAGCGTCAGCGCGATAATGATGGGCACGTAGTTTTTTGTTTCGCGCGGGAGCACATTGCGCTTGTAAAGCTCCCAGAAATCGGCGTAACCGGTGCGTTCGATGCCCTTCTGCACGTTGCCCGGGCCGCAGTTGTAAGCAGCCATCGCCAGGTACCAGTCGCCGTAGAGCTTGTAGAGGTCGCGAAGATGCTGCGCGGCGGCGTGCGTGGCCTTCTCGGGGTCCTGGCGTTCATCGATCCACCAGGTGTGCCGCAGGCCGTATTGCTGCCCGCGGTAGGCCACGAATTGCCAGATCCCCCGCGCGCCCGCGCGCGAAAGCGCCAGCGGCTGGAAAGCGCTTTCCGCTTGCGCCAGGTAAATCAGGTCCTGCGGCAGGCCCTCCTCCTGCAGCACGCGCGATATCATCTCGCGATAACGCCCGGCGCGTCGCAGTCCGGTTTCGACGATGGCGCGGCCGCGCGGCGTTTGAAAGAAATTGAGAAACGAAAGCACCTGGTCGTTCACGGTCAGCGGCAGGTCGTGCGAAACATTTTTAGCCGCTTCCTCGGCCCGATCCTTCAGCCGCGGATCGACCGGAAAGGTCATCTCCGCCACTTCATCAATCGCCGCAGGAACGGCGGGAGCTTCGCTGAAGCCGTCTCCCGCTCGGAAGGCCTGCAGCTCGTACGCATACACCGTGTCCACCACGCGGTGAAACAGTTCGCTCAACCGCGGATCGCCATTGAGGTCGTAGCCGCTCTCCAGCATCCAGTCCACGGCGTCGTCAAAGTCCTTGCGCGCCGCCTCCAGATGCCCCGCTTTGAAATTCTGCTCGCCGGAGGCGAATTTCTCCTGGACCCTCTGGATCAGGTAGTCCTTATCCGTCGGAATCGGCGGCAGCAGCCAGACATAGTGGCGGTGGGGTGGATTCTGTACCGGCAAAAGCGCCAGCTCCGCCGGCGCCTGCGCAGCGCCCGCCGGCCCCAGCGCCGGAACTCGTGCCTGCACGGGCTTTTTCCCCGCGTCCTCGCAACCCAAAAGACCTGCCGCGATGAACAGGGTACCCGCCGCGATGCTAAGCCTTTGCCTCATCCCCCTCATGGTAAGGACCCGCTCACCCCCAGGTCAATGCTTTCCGGCGAGCAGGGGGGTGCCGATCTCACTACACGCCGAGGCCTTCCTCGGCGCTGTTCCGGACGCCTCCGGATTGGGTTAGACTCGCGCGGGGGGTGAACCAGTGAATACGAGTCCGCGACTTGCCAGACCGAACCTGTTCCGAACACGCATCTCTTACCTTCTCGCCTTGCTCGTCGCCTGCGCTTCGGCCGCTTCCGCGCAGCAGAAGAGCATCTCTGCTGAGAAGCGCTCGGCAGTCGAAAAGGTTGTTTCGAGTTTCATGTCGGCAAACAGCGTGCCCGGGATCGGTGTCGCAGTCGTTCTGGAGGGTGAACGCGCCTGGTCCGCGGGATTCGGCATGGCGGATCTGGAAAATTTTGTTCCAGCAAATTCATCAACGCTCTTTCGTCTGGGTTCCATTTCCAAACCGATCACCGCCACCGCCATTTTGCAACTTTGGGAACGCGGCAACTTGGACCTCGACGCGCCTGTCCAGAACTATTGTCCTGCGTTTCCGCAGAAAGAATGGCCCATAACCGCGCGCGAATTGCTTGGCCACCTGGGAGGCATCCGGCACTACAACAGCGACGGAAAAGGAGACATTCCCGAGGATAGCGCCCGGCATTTCGCGGGCATGCAGGAGTCGCTGCAGATCTTCGCCGGCGATCCACTGGTCGCGAAACCCGGGACCAAATTCAACTATTCCACTTACGGCTACACGCTTCTCGGGTGCGTGCTGGAAGGCGCCGCGTCTCAGAAATTCGTGGACTACGTGCGCGACAATGTCTTGCGGCCCGCAGGAATGGAGGAAACGCAGCCCGATGATTTTTTCGCTGTCATCCAACATCGCGCGCGCTGGTATCACAAGGACAAATCCGGAGTGGTCCGCAATGCGGGCGTCCTGGACTCCAGTTACAAAATTCCCGGCGGCGGCCTGATCTCTTCCGCGGACGACATGGCGCGCTTCGAGGCCGCGATTCTCGCGGACAAACTTGTGCAGCGCGCCACGCGCGACCTCATGTGGACCATTCTTAAACCCACCGAAGGCAAGCCCAGCCGCTATGCCCTCGGATGGTTCGTCGCCGAAAAGTTTGGCCTTCGCACCGCGGGCCATACGGGTGGACAGCAGGGGACGGACACCGCTTTCATCATCGTGCCGGAGCGCCGCGCCGGCGTGGTAGTGCTAGCCAATATGGACAACGTGAACACCAACCTCCTCGCGGACGAAATCTTGAAGATCGTGCTGGACCTCAAAGACAAGACTCCCTAGAAACCTCCCCCCGCCGGCGGGCGCCCCCAAACCGCAGAAAACAAGGGGGTAACGAATCAAAAAAAATCATTTGAACAAATTCCCATCCTGTGGTACTCTGTCTTTGCGTTTGTTGCTCTTGTATCGCCTTTGGGTAGTAAAGCGGTCGCAAGGTCACACTTGCGGCCATTTTTTTGTTCGCCGGACCGCTTTGCAGTCCTCCCGAACGAAGCTTGAAGACGGCCGCGGCTCTGTTGAGGGGCTCGGAACTTGGGGCATCAGATAGCTTAATGTTGTGCTCAGCCGTATCCCGGCTGACAGAAAAGAGTAAAGCAGTGAGTAAAGAACAAGGTACAGTGAAGTGGTTCAATGCCAGCAAGGGCTTCGGCTTCATCCAGCGCCAGAGCGGCGAGGACGTTTTCGTCCATTTCTCCGCGATCGTGGCTGATGGCTATAAGACGTTGAACGATGGCCAGGCGGTTGAATTCGAAGTCTCCAAGGGCCCCAAGGGTCTGCAGGCCTCGAACGTTTCGCCCCTCTAATGGATAGCTGATCCGGCCTAATCGGGCCTAACCTCGATACGGTCGGTTTCAGCTTCACTTCACAAAAATACAGAACGGGCGTCCCGCTTCAACTCGGGGCGCCCGTTCTGCTTTGTAGGGGCGCGGCATGCTGTGCCCGCTCTTCAGTCTTTGTGGCCTAGCCACTTCTGGCTGTGCCCATTTCACTCTCATTTGTAGGGGCGGCCTTCTGAGTCCGCCGGTCTTCTTTCCGGTTCTTGCGGGGTACGTACACTAGAATGTAAGACGTATCAAACATTGACTTACATCCACACTCTCGGTATACTTACCCCGAATCCTCCCCCTGGAGCTCCCATGAAGACCGAAGTCTCCACCGTCACCACCAAGGGCCAGCTCGTCATCCCCGCAAAGCTTCGCCGCAAGTATTCCATCAAGGAAGGTACGCAGGTGGCCTTCGTCGAAGAGGAAAATCGTCTCATTCTCCAACCGCTTACTCCGGAATTTATCCGCAGTCTCCGCGGCTGCCTCGGCAAAGACTCCAAGGCTCCAGAAATTCTCCTCGAGGAGCGCCGCCGAGAGCGAAAACTGTGAAGCGCCCCAGATTATGAAACGTATAGTGCTCGACGCTAGCGCCCTCATGACCTTTTCGGCTAACCGCCCCGGCGCCGAAAAGGTCGAGCAACTCATTCAACTCGCCGTCGATGGCAAGCGCGAACTCCTCATGTGCGTCGTCAATTGGGGCGAGGTGGACTATTCTGTCTGGCGCGACCAAGGCCCGGGAGTCGCCCGGCAAATTCTCGAACAGATTGCCCAGCTGCCGATCCATTTGGTCCCAGCGGATGTCGAGCTCGCGCGCCACGCTGCCGAATTCAAAGCCAATTTCAATCTCCCCTACGTCGACGGTTTCGCCGCCGCCCTCGCCGTCCATCGCAAAGCCTCTCTCGCCACTAGCGACAAGGATTTCGCCCAAGTCGAAAAAAAGCTAGACATCCTCTGGACCACCTAACTTGGACTACTCCCTTTCTTCCTGGCGCTTGGCATTTGTCTTCCACGCTTCTGAGCAAGCCACGAATCCTGGATAATAGCCCGAGCCAATGCACGTAGCCGCCAAGAGCAAGATTCTGCCTGACCAGTTAGCGCAAGGGAATGCTGACCTTTCTCGCTATGTCCCTGAGGAACTTGCAATGCTGGATGACCCTCAAACTGCCATCCCACGCATTGCGAAGGACGCTCAATCAATCCGTCTCATTGAAAGGGCAGTCCACCACGTTCCGACGTCACACACGATTTATCGAGGGGATGCGCGCGACATGTCGGGCCTAGAGCCCCGGAGTCTACATTTGGTGCTGACCTCCCCTCCGTACTGGACGCTCAAAGAGTATCGAGATTCCGAAGGCCAGCTCGGCCACATTGAGGATTACGACCAGTTTCTTCAAGAATTGGATAAGGTCTGGAGACAGGGTTTGCAAGCGTTAGTCCCTGGCGGTCGATTGATCTGTGTCGTTGGCGATGTTTGTCTCTCGAGAAGAGAAAGCGGGGGACGACACACAGTTGTGCCCCTCCATTCGTCGATTCAAGAGCATTGTCGAAAGCTGGGATATGACAACCTCGCACCCATCATCTGGCACAAGATTTCGAATGCCGCGTACGAGGTCGAGGGTGGATCTACTTTTCTCGGCAAGCCTTACGAGCCAAACTCAGTT